>Ga0187883_10001396_pt1 | contig 14900 bp, 15 predicted proteins | sample June2016WEW_20_1_2_FD_132966 | JGI IMG/M metagenome (GOLD analysis project Ga0187883, IMG submission 132966) | Peatland microbial communities from SPRUCE experiment site at the Marcell Experimental Forest, Minnesota, USA - June2016WEW_20_10 | ecosystem: Environmental > Terrestrial > Soil >...
AGGCCCGGGCCTCGGTGAGGTCGTGGGAGCCGCAGTTGGGGCAGACGCCCTCGATCTTGTCGGCCCGCCAGCGCTCGTGGCAGTTCTTGCAGTCGACCAGGGGGTCGGTGAAGGTGGCCAGGTGGCCCGAGGCCTCCCACACGGCCGGCGGGCCGAGGACGGCGGCATCGAGGCCGACGACGTCGTCCCGCAACTGGACCATGGCGCGCCACCAGGCGTTCTTGACGTTGCGCAGCATGTTGACCCCGAGCGGGCCGTAGTCGTAGGTGGAGCGGAAGCCGCCGTAGATCTCGGCCGAGGGGAAGATGAAGCCCCGGGTCCGGCACAGGCGCACGACCTTCTCCATAAGGTCGTCAGCGGGGGCACCGGCGGTCTCGGTCATCGGTGCAGGATACCGGAGCGGATTCTGGCCCCGACCTCGTTGGCCAGCAGCCGACCCCGCACGGTGAGCACGGCCCGCCCGTCTTCGCGGGCCACGAGGCCCTCGAGCTCCTCGGGGCGCTCCAGGCACTCCCACGGCACGCCGCGCGGCAGGCGCAGGGAGAGGGAGTGCGCCTCGAACTCGCGCTGGGCGGGGGTGAGCACCTCGCGCCCCCCTTCGGGCGACCGGGCGCCCTCGACGGCGTCGATGTAGCGATCGGGTGTCCGCACGTTCCACCAGCGCGCCCCGTCGCGGTGCGAGTGGGCGGCCGACCCGATGCCCGCGTAGTCGCCCTGCTCCCAGTAGAGGTGGTTGTGCCGGCACTCATGCCCGGGCCGGGCCCAGTTCGAGATCTCCTCCCAGGCGTAGCCGGCCGCGCTCAGGACCTCCTCGGCGCGCTCGTAGCGCCGCGCCTGGGCGTCGTCGTCGGGATGGCGGGCCGGGTCCCGGGCCAGCGGTGTGCCGGGCTCGACCGTGAGGCCGTAGGCCGAGATGTGCGGTGGCGGGTGCGCCAGCCCGAGGACGTGGTCGAGCGTGGCGGCCCAGTCGCCGTCGCTCTCGGTGGCGGCCCCGAAGATGAGGTCGAGGTTCCAGGTGGCGAACCCGGCGCCGGCCACCGCGGCGGACACGGTCTCGGCGGCGTGGGGCACGCGGCGCCGGCCGAGGCCGGCCAGGACGTGCGCCTGGGTCGACTGCAGGCCGAAGGAGACGCGGGTCACCCCGGCGCGTCGATAGGCACCGAGGTGGGCCTCGTCGGCGTCCTCGGGATTGCATTCGACGGTGACCTCGGCGCCGGGCGCGCGCGGGATGGCGTCGAGGATGCGACAGAGGGTGTCGGGATGGAGGCGGGACGGGGTCCCCCCTCCGAAGAAGACGGAGGTGGCGGGCGCGAGGTCACCCGCCCCGGCAGCGCGCTGGAGCTCGGTGACGCAGGCGTCGGCGTAGCGCTCCATCAGGTGGTCGCGGTCGGTGTAGGTGGCGAACGCGCAGTAGTCGCAGCGCTCCCGGCAGAACGGGACGTGGACGTAGACGCCGAAGGGGGTCAAAGGCTGGCGGTGGAGCGCACCGAGCGGATGCGGCGGTCGAGGTGGACCTCCATCGCCTCGGTCGCCAGCTCGGCCACCTCGTCGGCGGCGGGCGGCGGCGGCCCCGCCAGCACGGCGGCCAGATCGCCGCCGAGGATCCTGTTGAGGAGCACGAGCGCGGCCGCGCTCATGGAGCGGCCGCTGCGGTGCGCCCGGCACAGGGTGCCGCCGGCGACGAGGTCGAAGGCCACCAGCTCCACCGTGCCGTCGGGCTCGCCACAGGCGGCGCACTCCTCGAGCACGGGGCCCGCACCCTCGAGGACGAGGGCCTTGAGGAAGAACGCCGGCGCCACCAGCGTCGGGTCGGCCTGCACGTCGGCCATGGCCCCGAGAGCGCCCACCAGCATGGAGTAGAGCCGGGGGTCCGGGTGGCGCTCCTGGGCCATCTGGTCGGACACCTCGACGAGCGCCATGCCGCGGGGCAGGCGCTCGAGGTCCTCGCGGATGGGCCGGAACGAGTCGAGCACCTCGACCTGGTTCACGATGTCGAGGTCGCTCCTCCCCTGCCACAGGAGGAGGTCCACGTTGGTGAGCGGCTCGAGGCGGCCGCCGAACTTGGAGGTGGTGCGGCGCACGCCCTTGGCCACCGCGCGCACCTTGCCGTGGCGCTCGGTCAGGAAGACGACGATCTTGTCGGCCTCGCCGAGGCGGTAGGTGCGCAGGACCACGCCCCGGTCACGGAAGAGGCTCACCGGTCGGCGCGGGGTCGGGGGTTGGCAGGATCGAGGGGGCAGTAGCGCTCGCCGCGCCGTTCTGCCTCGGCCACCGCGCGGCGGGCCTCGGCGGCCGCGTCGGCGGCCCGGTCGTGGGCCTCCTGGGCGGGCCGGACGCGGGCCTGCGCGGCGGCGCCGTGCGAATGGCGGCCGTAGAGCAGGTTGCCCCCGGCGACGAGCGCCGCCAGGACGAGCGCCACGAACACGATCAGGCCGGCGTGCATGGCGATGGCCGCGATGACGACGAAGATGGCGAGGAGGGCGATCCCGGCGATCAGGGCGATCCGGGTGGTGGTCATGGCCCCCCCAGTTTCGCAGCTGGGCGCCCCGCGGCGGGTCGGCCGGGGTGAGGCGGTCCCGGCCAGGGGTTCAGGTCAGGGATCCGGTCAGGGGTTGACGGCGCCGAACCTGCGGACCCGGCGCTGGTACTCGATGACGGCCTCGTAGAGGTGCCCCCGGCGCATGTCGGGCCACAGGGTCTCGGGGAAGACGAGCTCGCTGTAGGCGATCTCCCAGAGGAGGAAGTTCGAGATCCGGGTCTCGCCCGAGGTCCGGATGACCAGGTCGGGGTCGGGCATGTCGGGGAAGTAGAGGTGGCGCCGGATGGCCTTCTCGTCGACCTTGGAGGCCGAGGTGCCCTCGGCGACGAGGGCGCGCACGGCATCGACGATCTCGGCACGGCCGCCGTAGTTGAAGGCCATCGTCATCACCATGCGCGTGTTGTGCTTGGTCAGCTCAATCGACTCGTCCATGCGCTTGAGCACCCGCCGGGGCACCCGCCAGTCACGCCGGCCGGCGAAGCGGATCTGCACGCCCTTCTCGTTGAGCTCGTCGCGGCGGCGCATGAGGAGCGACTGGTTGAAGTTCATGAGGTAGCGCACCTCGTCGGGCGGCCGCCGCCAGTTCTCGGTGGAGAACGCGTAGAGGGTGACCCACTTGACGCCGATCTCGAGGGCACCGTTGACCACATCGAGGAGCGCTTCTTCGCCGGCGGCGTGCCCCTCGGTCCGCGGCAGCCCGCGGGCGCTGGCCCAGCGGCCGTTGCCGTCCATGACGCAGGCCACGTGGACCGGGACGCGGGAGAGATCGAGCTCCGGCGGGACCGGGTCGGTGGTCACCCGCCGAAGCTACCGCGGCGCGCCGGTCCCGAATTCTCGACAGGTGCAGCCGCTCCGTGGAAATGTGTCTCCACCCCCAGCCAGGCGGTGTGGGGGTGGAGGTCAAGGAGGCCCCTCAATGCCAGACCACGCACGCCCCGACGTCAGTGACATGTACGCCGTGCACGGCGTCTTCCGCGACACCCTGGGCGCGGTGCCCCGGCTCGTCGGCGGCATCGACCCCGACGACGCGGAGCGGGTGGCGCTGATCGCCAACTACTACGACAATGTCCTCTCGTTCCTGGAGGCGCACCACGACAGCGAGGAGGTGCTGGTCTTCCCGCTCCTGCGCGAGCGGTGCGCCGGCGAGGGCGAGCTGGTCGACCGCATGGCCGAGCAGCACCACGAAGCGATCCGGCTGCTGGAGGAGGCCCGGAGCTCCCTCTCCGCGTGGCAGACGGGCGACGCGGCCTCGCAGAAGGCGGCCGAGGACGCCCTCCTGGCGCTGCACGCGCAGCTGCTCGTCCACCTCGACGACGAGGAGGCACAGGTGCTGCCTCTCGCCGAGGCCAATCTCTCCCCCGAGGAATGGGGGGCGCTGCCGGGGCACGGTCTGGGCCACTTCGAGGGCGACAAGATCTGGTTGATCCTCGGCCTCATCCGGCAGCGGATGAACGACGGGCAGCGTGCCGCGATGCTCGAGAACATGCCGCCTCCCGCGGTCGACATGTGGACCGGGTTCGGCGAGCAGGCGTTCAAGGACTACTCCGAGGTGGTCGTGGCGGAGGTCACCGGCCGCTGACGGGCGGGGCGGGCCGCCACGGCGGGTGGTGGGTCGCCTCGTGCGTCGTCAACGGCCGTCGTGCCCGCCGTGTCGCCGCCGGGGGGCATGATCGGGGCATGGAGGAGAGCTGGGACGAGCCCGAGCCCGAGTCCGAGTCTGAGCCCGACGGCCTCGACGAGCTCGACGTCTTCGGCTCCCCAGGGGGATCGGCCGAGGAGGCCCGCCAGGCGGGCGACGACGCTGTCGCCGGCCTCGACAAGATCACGGCCCAGATGCCAGGTGGCGAGCATCGGCCCGAGCAACAGGAGATGTGCCGCGTCGTGGCCGAGGCGCTGGTCACGGGCACCCACCTCGTGGTCCAGGCCGGCACGGGCACGGGCAAGTCGCTGGCCTACCTGATCCCGGCGGCGCTCAGCGGCAAGAAGGTGGTCGTCGCCACCGCCACCAAGGCGCTGCAGGACCAGCTGGCCGAGAAGGACCTGCCCCTGATGGAGTCGGGCCTCGGGCTCCCGATCCCGCTGGACTACGCCGTCCTCAAGGGGCGCAGCAACTACATCTGCCGCCAGCGGGTGGCCGAGGTGGGATCGGGCGGGATCCAGCCCGAGCTCGGTGACCAGGGGGCCGCGCCGGCCGACGAACGCGAAGTGGAGACCGCCGATGCCGAGGAGCGTGGCGCCGCCGCCCCCGAGGGCCTCATAGAGGAGGTGCGCACGCTGGTCGCCTGGTCGCAGACCTCGGTGACGGGCGACCGGGCCGACCTCAGCTTCGAGCCGTCCGACCGGGCCTGGAACATGGTGAGCGTGGGACCACGTGAGTGCCCGGGCAGGTTCAACTGCCCCTCGGGGGAGCGCTGCTTCGCCGAGGCGGCCCGCGACCGGGCGGCCGGGGCCGACGTGGTCGTCGTCAACACCCATCTCTACGGGGCCCACCTGGCCAGCGGCGGGGTGGTGCTGCCCGAGCACGACGCGGTCGTCTTCGACGAGGCGCACGAGCTCGAGGAGGTCATGACGTCGAGCCTCGGCGTCGAGATCACGCCGGGCCGCTTCCGCGCCCTGGTGACCGCCGCCCGCCCCCTCGTCGAGGAGCGCGACGCGGAGCTCCTCGACTCCCTCGCCTCGGTGGGCGACCAACTGGGCTCGCTCCTCGGTGACCGCGTCGGGACGCGGGTCCTCCACGACGGCACCCGCCCGCCGGTGGACGACCGCGAGCTGGCCGAGCTGCTCGCCCGCGCTGCGGAGGTCGGACGCCGGGTCACCGACGCGCTGCGCCGCGGCGGTGTACGGCGGATGCTCCTGTCCGACGGTGGCGACGCGGCCGACCCCGACCGGGCCAGCCGCAAGACCCGCGCGCTGTCGGCCGCGGCGAACCTGACCGAGGACCTGCACCGGCTGGTGGGGCGCGGCGACGGCGAGGTGGCCTGGGTCGATGGCACCCGCCGCAACGTCCGGCTCCGGCTCTCCCCCATTGACGTCGGGCCCGCGCTGGCCGGGATGCTCTGGGGCGAGGTGACGTCGGTGCTGACGAGCGCCACCATCCCGCCGCGCGTCGTCGAGCGGGTGGGGCTCGAGAGGTTCCCCACCGAGGAGCTCAACGTCGGCAGCCCGTTCGACTACCGCTCCCACGCGCTGCTCTACGTCGCGCGCCACCTGCCGGACCGGCGTGCCGCGGGGGCGGAGGAGGCGCTGCACGAGGAGCTGGCGCAGCTGCTGGAGGCGGCCGGCGGGCGCACCCTCGCCCTCTTCACCAGCCGGCGGGCAACGGAGGCCGCGGCGGAGGCGCTGGCGCCCGAGCTCCCCTACGCCCTCCTCCGGCAGGGCGACCTCCCCAAGGGCCGGCTGCTCGAGGAGTTCGCCCACGACGAGACCTCCTGCCTCTTCGCCACGCTCGGCTTCTGGCAGGGTGTCGACATCCCCGGCCGCGCGCTGTCGCTCGTGACCATCGACCGCCTCCCGTTCCCGCGGCCCGACGACCCGCTGCTGCAGGCGCGCCGCGAGCGCGCCGGCGGACGCGCCTTCTCGCTGGTCGACCTGCCGCGTGCGGCCACACTGCTGGCCCAGGGCGCGGGCCGCCTGATCCGCAACGCGGAAGACCGCGGCGTCGTCGCCGTCCTCGACCCGCGGCTGGCCACGGCCTCGTACCGCGGCGTCCTGCTCTCGACCCTGCCCCCCATGCGACGCTCGGTGGACCTCTCCGAGGTGGAGTCGTTCCTGCGCCGGGCGCTCGAGGACAGCGCCGCGTAGGACTCCTCGGCGCAGAGCTCCTCGGCGAAGTCCTACTCGGCGAAGTCGAAGACGAGGTTGCCCTGCGCGTCGGCGGTGCCCTCGGTCGCCACCCGCATGACCCAGCGGCCGGCCACCCGGCGCAACTGGTCCCGGTCGAGCGCGTAGGCCCGCTCGTTGCGGCGCACGTCACAGACGAGCAGCCCGGCCTCGGTGAGGAGACGGAGGTGGCGCGAGACACCCTGCCACGGGATGTCGAAGCGCCGGGCGATGTCGTGCGAGCTCATCGGCCCTCCGTGGTCGTGGAGCACGGCGAGGATGCCCCTCCGGGTCCGGTTGGCCAGCGCCTTGAAGACGTCCTCGAGCGTGTCGGGGTCGGCCACGTCACGCAGCGTGGGCGGATCGGGTCGGCCCACCGGGAAGGCTGGGACGCGGGAACGGGTGGTGGACATTCTGAATACTCTAAACGATTATGCTTACAGTTGCAGAAGACCTCCGGCGCGGCGGGCTCAGTAGCCCAGGCGGTCGAGCATCTCGGCGCGGTTCTGCCAGCGGCGCTCGACCTTCACATGCAGGTCGAGGTAGGTGCCCTCGGGCAGCGCCTCGCGCGCCGCGATACCGACGGCCTTGAGGACCTCGCCCCCCTTGCCGATGACGATGGCCTTCTGGGAGTCGCGCTCGACGATGATCTCGACGCGGATGTGCGGCCCCTCCCACTCGGTCACCCGGCAGGTGATCGCGTGCGGCAGCTCGTCCCGGGTCTTGGCCAGCAGCTGCTCGCGCACGAGCTCGGCCACCCACAGCGCCTCCGGCGTGTCGGTGACGACGTCGGGCGGGAAGAAGGGCGGGCCGTCGGCGAGCCGGGCGATGACATGCTCGGTCAGCGGCTCCACACCCCGCCCGGTGCGGGCGGACACGGGGAAGTACTCCACGTCCGGGAGGTCGCCCAGCGCTTCCACGGCTGCCTTGGCCTCCATCAGTCGCTCCAGGACCTGGGCGGAGGACGCCCGGTCGACCTTGTTCACCACGACCACCAGGCTGGGCACCGGGTCGGTGTCGTCGTCCTCCTCGTCCTGCATGTCGTCGTGGTCCCGCCCCCCGGCCGCGGCGCCGGCGCGCTGCACCTGGCGCGCCGCGCGCTCGAGCACCGTGCGGTCCCCCGGGCCGATCTTCGCCGTGGCGTCGACCACCGCCAGGATCACGTCGACATCGTTCAGCGCGTCCGTCGCCGTCTCGTTCAACCGAGTCCCGAGCGCGGTCTTGGGCCGGTGGATGCCGGGCGTGTCGACGAAGACCACCTGCGCGTCGGCATCACTGTCGTGGAGCACGCCCAGGATGCGGTGCCGGGTCGTGTTGGGCCGCGACGAGGTGATCGCCACCTTCGTCCCCACCATCTGGTTCACCAGGGTGGACTTGCCCACGTTGGGGCGGCCCACCACCGCCACGAAGCCCGAGCGCACGAGGCTCAGTTCCCGTTGTGAGAGCCGCCGCCCGGCCGCTCGCCGTCGGCACCGCGGTCGCCGCCGGTGGCAGGGGCGCCCGTCGCCTCTATCCGGACCCGGCCGATGCGTCGCCCGCGCACGTCCACCGCGGTCAGGCGGAAGCCGTCCACCTCCACAGAGTCGCCGGCGTCGGGCACCCGCCCGACGAGGTCCAGCATGAGGCCGCCGACGGTGTCCCAGGTGCCGTGGGGCAGGTCGGCGCCGAGCAGCTCGTCCGCGTCGTCGACCGAGTAGAGCGCGCTGACCAGCACCGAGCCGTCCTCGCAACGCTCGACGGTGGGCTCCTCCACATCGAACTCGTCGACGATGTCGCCCACGAGCTCCTCGAGGAGGTCCTCGAGCGTGATCAGCCCCGCCGTCCCGCCGTACTCGTCGACGACGATGGCCATGTGGAACTTCTCCTCCTGCATCTCGCGCAGGAGGTCCGAGACCTCCTTGGACTCGGGGATGAACTTGGCCGGCCGCACGCTGTCACGGACCATCTGCGTCGCCTTGCCCACCCGCTCGGCGCGCACCAGGTCCTTGGTGTACGCGATGCCGATGATGTCGTCGATCCCCTCACCCTCGACGGGGATCCGGCTGTACCCGGCTGTCAGCGCCGATTCCAGCGCGTCGCGCACGGTCACGTCCGACTCGACCGTCACCATGTCCGGGCGGGGCGTCATCACCTCGCGCGCCACGGTGTCGCCGAAGTCGATGATCGAGTGGATGAACGACCGTTCATCGTGCTCGATCACGTTCTCCTCATGGGCCACGTCAGCCATGGCCTTCAACTCGGAGTCGGTGATGTAGGAGTGCCGCATGCTCTCCTGGTCATCGCCAGTCGCCCCGATGATCCGGTTGGCCAGCCCGATGAGGAGGGCCGAGATCCAGCGGATGGGCGGGAAACGGATGAGGGCGCTGACGATCGGCGCGCTCAGCAGGGCGGCCCGCTCGGAGTTCTGCACCGCCCAGTTCTTGGGCACCGCCTCGAAGAACACGAAGATCACGACGATTTCGAACACGATGCCGAACAGGACGCCCAGGCCGCCGAAGAGGTGCTCGGCGACGATACCGACCAGGGTGGCCGAGACGAGCTGGCAGATCAGCACGAGCAGCAGGATCGGGTTGAGGAAGTTGGCCGGGTTGTCGACCAGGCGGGCCAGCTGCCGCGCCCCGCGCTTGTGCTCGTCGACCAGGGACTTGGCCTTGATCCGGTTCATCCGCACCAGGCTCGTCTCGGCCATCGCCAGCACGCCGGACCCGGCCAGCAGCACCACGATCACCACGATCAGGATCCCGTCCTGGCTGTGGAAGCCCGATGCGGCCAGCAAGGCCCCCACCCTCACGCCCCGCGGTCCGCCCGGTAGAAGCGTTTGAGCAGCTGCTGCTCCAGGGCCTCCATCCGCTCCGCCTCGGCGTCGTTCTCGTGGTCCATGCCGAGCAGGTGCAGCAACCCGTGGACGACCAGCAGCGCCACCTCGTCCTCGAAGGGCACCTCGTGCTCCTCGGCGTTGCGGGCCGCCACCACGGGACAGATCACGACGTCGCCCAGCAACATGAGCGCGCCCTGCTCGGACGAAGTCCCCGGCCCGGTGCCGCCGAAGTCGGGCGAGCGGCCGGTGGGTCCCGGCTCGTCCTCAATGGGGAACGAGAGCACGTCGGTGGGACCGCTCTTGCCGAGGAACTGCTCGTTCAGCGCCGCGATGGCGTCCTCGTCGACGAACAGCAGCGACACCTCGGTCTCCCCCTTGACCCCTCGCGCCGCCAGCACCTGGCGCGCCAACTCGGCCCAGCGGGCCACCTCCATCGGATGAGCCTGCTGCTCATCGGCGGCGAAGACGTCGATCGTCACTGCGTGGGTCCCGCCCGCCCTTCTGCCACGTCGTAGGCATCGACGATGTCGGCCACGATCTTGTGGCGGACCACGTCCCGGCGGGTCAGGTGGACGAACGCGATGTCGTCGATCCCGCCGAGCACGGGCTCGAGCCCCACCAGCCCCGAGCGACCCCCCGGCACGTCGATCTGGGTCACGTCGCCGGTCACCACGCACTTGGAGCCGAACCCGATGCGGGTCAGGAACATCTTCATCTGCTCGGGTGTGGTGTTCTGTGCCTCGTCGAGGATGATGAACGAGCTGTTGAGCGTCCGGCCCCGCATGAAGGCGAGCGGCGCCACCTCGATGGTCCCGCGGTCGAGAAGGCGCTGCGCGCCCTCGGGCTCGAGCAGGTCGTAGAGCGCGTCGTACAGCGGGCGCAGGTAGGGGTCGACCTTGGCCATCAGGTCGCCGGGCAGGAAGCCGAGCCGCTCGCCCGCCTCGACGGCCGGGCGGGTGAGGATGATGCGCGACACCTGCCGGGACTGCAGCGCGTGCACCGCCTGGGCCACGGCCAGGTACGACTTGCCCGTGCCGGCGGGACCGATGCCGACGGTGATGATGTTGTGCGAAATGGCGTCGACGTAGCGCTTCTGCCCCGCCGTGTTGGGGCGCACCGTCTTGCCGCCGGCGGCCCGCACCACCTCGGAGCGCAGCACCTCGCTGGGGCGGATGTCCTCGCGGACCATGTCGATCGTGCGGGCCAGGGTGGACGAGTCGAGGTCCCTCCCCGCCTGGGCCATCAGGATGAGCTCGTCGAAGAGCCGCACCACGGTCTCCGCCGAGGGGCCTTCGACCGAGATCCGGTTCCCCTGCACCACGATCTGGTCGTCGGGGAAGGCTTGCTCTATCTGGCGGAGATGCTCGTCGCGGGTCCCGAGCAAGCCGGCCATCAGATGGTTGCCGGGGACGAAGCACTCGGCGCGCAGGGTCGTGGTCATGGTGTGGTCATGTGATGGCAAGGTGTCCTTTGAGCGGCTCGCCTCCGAGCACGTGGACATGCAGGTGCGGCACCGAGTTCATGGCGTCCGGCCCGATGTTGAAGATGAGCCGGTAACCGCGGTCGGGCCCGGCCACCCCGGCCGCCTCGGCCACGGCGTGGGCCGCCACGAGCATGTCGGCCAGGACGGGGCCGTCCTCGGCGGTCACCGCCGCGGCGTCGTCGATGTGACGGCGCGGCACCACCAGCACATGGAGCGGCGCCGCGGGGTTGATGTCCTTGAAGGCGACGGTCGTCTCCGTCTCGTACACCGTCTCGGAGGGGACGTCGCCCGCCACGATCCTGCAGAAGAGGCAGTCGGTCATGACCCGGGGTCGCCGTCCTTCTCCTCCGGACCGATCACGCGCCCGAACTTACCGGCCCCCGGGGCGCCCCCGTGACCATGGTGGGCCCTCACCGCGTCACTTCGGCGTCCCATCGGGCCCCGGCGACCCGTCCACCGCGGCCACGGTCCCGGTACGCAGGGAGGCCAGCAGCGCTCCCGCGGTGACCGCCGCGGTCTCGGCCCGCAGCACGCTGAGCCCGAACCCCACGGTGGGCAGCCCCGACGCGAGCTCGCCGGAGCTCCACCCGCCCTCGGGCCCCACCGCCACCACGCGCTGGGACTCCGTCGGCCGGTCGCCGCTCAGCTGGGCCAGCACCACCTCACCGGGGCCGCCGAGGTCACCGAGGTCGGCGAAGCGCACCGTGTCGGACACCTCGGGCAGCCAGACGCGACGGCACTGGGCCGCCGCCTCGCGCGCCACCCGGCGTAGCCGCTCCACCGTCGCCTGCCCGCGTGTGCCGGTCCAGCGGACCACGCTGCGCTCGCTGAGCAGCGGCACAATGTGGTCGATGCCCAGCTCGGTCAGCTTCTGCACCACCCATTCGGGGCGCTCCCCCTTGACCGGAGCGAAGGCGACCGTCAGGGACGGCTCGGGTGGGGGCTCGATCTGCACGGCGCCGTCACCCCCGATGCCGGTGCCGGCGGAGAGCGGCTCGAGGGCCGCCTCGCCGCGCCAGGCGGTTCGGGCCCACCGGCCGAGCCCGTCGGCGGCGATGACCTCCTCGCCGGGACGCAGGCGCAGCACGCGCCCGAGGTGGTGCTCATCCTCCTCAGCGAGGGTGGGGTGGGCCGGATCGCTCACGAAGACCTGGGCGACCGCGGCGGCCCGCACCGCGATGGCGGCGTAGGCGGGCTGGGTGGCGCTAGCCAAAGGCGGAGCGCAGGCGGGAGAAGACGCCCTCGCCGCCCGTGGTGCCCGGCGGCGAGACGTCCTCGCCCCGCGAGGCGGCGAACTGCCGCAGGAGCTCGTCCTGCTCGGGGGTGAGGTCGCCGGGGGTCGCCACCAGCACGTGCACGAAGAGGTCGCCGCGGCCGCGGCCGCGCAGGTGCGGGACCCCGAGACCCCGGATCCGCTCGACGTGGCCGTGCTGGGTGCCCGGCCCGACCGTGAGGCGTTGGGGCCCGTCGAGCGACTCGACCTCCGTCTCGGCGCCGAGGGCAGCCTGGGCCACACCGACGGTGAGCGTCGTGTGCAGGTTGTCGCCCTGGCGCTCGAAGCGCGCGTCGGGCGTCACCGAGAGGTGCACGAAGAGCGAGCCGCTCGGGCCGCCCCGCTGGCCCGCCGCCCCGCGGTCGGCCAGCCGCAGCGTCAAACCGTCCTCCACGCCGGCCGGCACCTCCACCGTGAACACGCTCTCCTCCATGCGGCGCCCCTCGCCGCGGCAGTCGGCGCAGGGGTTGGGGATCATCTCGCCGGTACCGCTGCAGCGCGAGCAGGCGGTGCTGGTGACCACCTGCCCCAGCAGTGACTGGCGCACGCGGCGCAGCTCGCCACTGCCCTGGCAGTCGACGCAGGTCACCGGGTCGGTCCCGGGCGCGGTGCCCCTGCCCGCGCAGGTCGCGCACGTGGCCGGTAACCGGACCGAGATCTCCTTCTGGCAGCCGAAGACGGCCTCGGCGAACTCGAGACCGAGCCGCACCTCCGCGTCGGCACCGGTCTGAGGCCCACGGCGGCGGGTGCCGCCCCCGGCCATCTGCCCGAAGAAGGCCTCGAAGATGTCACCGAGCCCACCGTCGAACCCGAAGCCGCCCGCGCCGCCGGCCTGCGGGCCGAAGACGCCCTCGGGCCCCAGGCGGTCGTAGCGGGCCCGGCGCTCGGGGTCGCGCAGGACCTCATAGGCGACCGTCACCTGCTTGAAGCGCGCCTCCGACTCGGGGTCGCCCTGGTTGGTGTCGGGGTGCAGCTCGCGGGCGCGCGCCCGGTAGGCGCGCTTGATCTCCTCGTCACTGGCGTCCGACTGGACGCCGAGCAGCGCGTAGAGGTCGCCCAGCCCGTCAGTGACGGCCATCGTGTCCTCCACCGAGCCGCTCCCCGAGCCGCTCGCCGACCACGTGGGCCGCAGCCATCGCCCGCGGGTAGTCCATGCGCGTCGGGCCGAGCAGGCCGACCGCACCGAGGGCATGGCCGTCGAGGGACACCGGCGACACGACGACGGCACACGACGACAGCGGCTCGTAGCCGTGCTCGGCGCCGATGGCGACCGAGAGCCCGCTGTCGAGGACGTCGCGCAGGAGGTTCACCACGACGAGCTGCTGCTCCAGGATGCCGAGCACCGAGCGCACCGTCTCGACAGCGTCGAAGGACTCGGCGAGGCGAGGCGAGCCGCCCACGAACACCTGGTCGGATTCGAGGGACTCCATGGAGTCGAAGGCGGTCCGGGCGGCCGAGACGAGCGGGTCGACCTCCTTGGACCCGCTGACGGGAACCGTCCAGGGCTCCGAGAGGGTCTGCCCGACGAGGTGAACGCCCAGCAGCGCGCCGGCCCGGCCGAGGGCCTCGTCGATGGTCCCGGTGGGGAGGTCGATGGTCCGCTTCTCCACCGCACCGTCGGAGAGCACCACGACCAGCAGCGCGTGCTGCGGCGACAGTCCCACGAGCTGGACCGAGCGGATGGTGGCGGTGTCGTGCGAGGGCCCGACGACCACGGCGGCGTAGGAGGTCAGCTCCGAGAGCAGGCCGGTCGCCCGCTCGAGCACGGTCTCCATTTCGCCGTGCACCTGGTCGAAGAACTGGGTCACCTGGCGCCGCTGAATCGGGCCGAGCACGCCCGGTGCGGTCAGGTGGTCCACGAAGAAGCGGTAGCCCTTGTCGGTCGGGATGCGCCCCGCGCTCGTGTGGGGCTGCACCAGGTAGCCCTCGCGCTCGAGCGCCACCATCTCGGAGCGCACGGTGGCCGGGGACACCTGCACCCCCGGTGCGTTGGCCACATGGGAGGAGCCGACCGGCTCCGCTGTCCCGATGTACTCGGTCACCACCGCCTCGAGGATGGCAGCCCGGCGGGCGTTCAGGTCGCGTTCCTCAGCGGCGGCGTCGGAGGTCGGGGCGGGGTCAGCGTGCGGTGTCATGGGCGTGCCTGGCACTCAAGTCTACCGAGTGCCAGGGGTCGACCCCCGGGCAGGCCCGGGCGGCCGGTCGGCGGCCCGGGCACCACGTTGGGCTCCGGTACGGTCCGCGTCAGTCGTCGCCCAGGCGCAGGGCCGAGATGAAGGCCTCCTGGGGCACCTCGACCCGACCGATGTTCTTCATCCGCTTCTTGCCTTCCTTCTGCTTCTCCAGGAGCTTGCGCTTGCGGGTGATGTCACCGCCGTAGCATTTGGCCAGGACATCCTTGCGCTTGGCCTTGACCGTCTCCCGGGCGACGATGCGCCCACCGATGGCCGCCTGGATGGGGACGTCGAAGAGCTGGCGCGGGATCAGCTCCCGCAGCTTCTCGGCCATCTTGCGCCCGTAGATGTCGGCCGACACCTTGTGCACGATGGTGGAGAAGGCGTCGCAGGGTGCGTGGTTGATCAGGATGTCGACCCGCACCAGGTTGGCCGTGGCGTAGTCGGCGGGCTCGTAGTCGAGGCTGGCGTACCCCTTGGTGCGGCTCTTCAGCTGGTCGAAGAAGTCGATGACGACCTCGGCCAGCGGTATGGAGTACACGAGCTCGACCCGCTCGGGCGAGAGGTACTCCATCCGGGTCATCTCGGCGCGGCGGCTCTGGCACAGCTCCATCACGGTGCCGGTGTACTCGCTCGGCGTGATGATGGTCGCCGTCAGGATCGGCTCGTCAATGTGGTCGATGCGACTGGCGTCGGGCAGCTCGGTCGGGTTGTCCACGTCGAGCTCGCTGCCGTCGGTCAGGAAGGCCCGGTAGGCCACACTCGGTGCGGTGGCGATCAGCGAGAGGTCGAAC
>Ga0187883_10001420_pt1 | contig 14773 bp, 15 predicted proteins | sample June2016WEW_20_1_2_FD_132966 | JGI IMG/M metagenome (GOLD analysis project Ga0187883, IMG submission 132966) | Peatland microbial communities from SPRUCE experiment site at the Marcell Experimental Forest, Minnesota, USA - June2016WEW_20_10 | ecosystem: Environmental > Terrestrial > Soil >...
AGCGCCTACAAGGCAGATCCGGTGCCGATGGCGTTGGAATCGGGCACGGTCTATGAGGCGGAGCAGGGCGGCGAGTCGCAGGGTCTGTTCACGGTGAATGGAGCGCTGCACAGCAAGGGCGCCGGCAGCCTGCATCCGTGGGTGGGGACAGGATCTTACTTGCCGAATGGAACGGAGGCTCCGAAGACTACGCGCAAGGCCGAGGACGTGCCGGTGGGTCTGGATAGCAGCGATAGCGATGCCCCGCCGCGATTGACCAGGAAAGATGCATCGAAGCCGGCGGCGGCGGCCAATCCCGGTAGCGCTGCGGGTTCCGGCAGTACGGGTTCCGGGACTACGGCTCCCGCCGGAGCGGGAGCGTCCGAGAAACCTGCTGCAACCGCGTCTTCGGGGTCTTCGCAACCGGCGAGCGGGTCGTCTGACGGGAAGTCTTCCGGGCAGGACGCGCAAAAGCCGGCTGGTCCGGCAGCTCCGGACTCTGCGGATCAAGGTGCGAAGGGGCAGCCGTCGGGGCAGGCGGCGCCAGCTCAGGCGTCACCGAGTCAGGCATCAGCGGGCGAGACAGGGGAAAACTACTATCGACCCACGCTGCGGAGGGGCATACCCGCGCAGCGCGCGCCGCAAGAGGAGGAAGCTGCGCCGAAGGCGAGCAAAGCTGAGTTGCCAGCGAGTGCGACTGGCGCCAGCGCGGCGCCGGTTGCGCTGGTGCCGGCAATTTCCGATGCGGGTGGACCTCGTCCGCAATCGTATAAGTTTTTCTGGAAGACGGGTGAAGAGGAGGAGCGGCGCAACCAGATGCTGGCCCTCGCGGGAGATGAGGTTCGTGCGTACGCCAGCGCGCTGGTCAAGAATCACATTCCGGCCAAGCCGCCCCCCGCAGGCCGAAAGGCGGCGGCAAAGCAAGCGCAGCCGGTGTTTGAGAACATTCAATTTCATGCGTTCGATGTGTGGGTGAACAACCAGCCGGTCATCATCCTGAGCGCGGAAGCGCATCTTCCGGCCGCCCCGGGAGTTGCCGTGGCGCCGGAGTCCTATAGCGTAGCGCTGGTGGCTCGGACGGACATCTACGGCAACCTTCGCAAACTGTATTCGGGAGTGACGGACAAGTTTCACCTGGACGTGACCCCGCAACTGGAATTGATTGACGCGGTAGATGTGGATGGGGACGGTCGCGGGGAGTTGCTGTTTCGCGAGACTACGGATGCGGGGAGCGGATATGTGATTTATCGCGCGACCGCGGACAAGCTGTGGAAGATGTTTGACAGCCTGAATGCGGAGTAGCAGTGGCCAGTGCTCAGTAGGCCAGTAAGAATAACTGCTTCGAGTGGACTGGCTACTGGGAACTGTTCTTAGGTTTCGATTCCCACGTGGCAGACGCGGCCGACGATGTAGTCGGAGGCGGACTTGCCATCTTCCATGGTTACGACTTCGATGGGATAGGCCTGGTTGTGCGGGCGCAGGATCAGGTGATTACCGGCGGTTTCGACATACTTCACGGTGCAATTTTCGTCTTTGAGGACGGCGTACATGTTGAACTCGCCCTTACGATAGGGCTTGAGTGAGTTGTAGTGGCGGTCGATCAGGAGCACGGCACCGGGCAGAAGACGGGGATACATGCTCATGCCCTCATGAGCGTCTACTTTGATCGTCACGAAGCGTTCCCACTGCTCGCGGTCGCCTTCGGTTTCCGCTTTGAGCTTCTTGAGAAAGCTTTTCTTGAATTTCAGGATTTCTTTGACGTTCATGCTGGTGATGAGGGGCTGGGTGGCGGCGACTGTGCCGTCGGTCAGGAGGACGTTCTGGAACTCGTCGTCACTGGGAGGCAGGATGGAAGCACGCTTGTTGACCTCGGAGGGATCGAGAAGATCGAGCACCGAAAGATGCTGGACCGCCAGAACCCGGTCCATGCCCTCAAGGCTGAGGCCGCGCTTGCGATTCAGGAAGTTGGAGATATGAGCCTGCTTGAATCCTGTCTGTTGTGCCAGGCGGAGGCCAGTCAGATCACCCTCTTCGATGCGCTCCCAAAGAGTTTCGCGGAGGTTATCTTGCAGCACTCGGAATTTCATAGCTTGGAGTATAGCACGGTGCCTATAGCAATACGCTAACAAAAAAAGATTTCCACAGCCCCTTGGGTATAACGACCTTGACGATGACTATGCACTTGACACAGAAACCGATTTGCGCTAAGATTTGGACATGAACAGCCAGAAAGAAAACGAGCAGATGTGGCGTTCGATCTGGCTTCTGTTCGGAGCGATGGTGCTGTTGTTTGTGTCCATCATAATCTTCTGCTTTCGGAGTCTCCCGTGAAACTGATAGAGGTCACAAAAGCTTTCGCAACCGAAGAGCAATGCTTGGCCTACCTAGAAGCGAAGCGCTGGCCTGATGGCGTGCGCTGCCTAACTTGCGGATCGAAGGAAATCTCCCGCATCACGCGCAAGGTCACGAAGAAATCCGAGAACAAACGCGCACAGCTTTATCAGTGTCTAGAGCCTACCTGCAAAGCTCAATTCTCCGCGACGACCGGGACGATCTTTAACGGCTCCCACCTGTCCCTCGACAAATGGTATATGGCAGTTGCGCTCATGGTGGACGCGAAAAAGGGCATGTCCGCTCTGCAATTGCAGCGTCACCTGAAAGTGAACTACCGTACCGCATGGTATTTGTGTCACCGCATCCGCGAAGCCATGACCGATCCTGACGGCCTCAAGCTGACAGGCACCGTGGAAATTGATGAGACCTACATCGGCGGAAAGCAGAAGGGCCACACGCGCAAACTCAAGAACAAAGACGTAGTGCTTGGAATCCGGCAGCGCGGCGGCCCTCTTCGACTCGTCCAGGTCAAGGACAACAAAGCAGGAACGCTCTACGAAGCCATCGCGCAGCACGTTGACAAGGGCGTAGAGAAGATCATGACGGACGATGCCGGAGCCTACAACTTTCGCATCACGAAGTTCCATGCGGCAAAGCACTCCAAGATTCGGCACAGCCGTGGAGAATATGTTCGCGGCGAAGTCCACACGAACACCGTGGAGAACTCGTTTTCACTCCTTAAAAGGGCCGTGATAGGAACGTACCACCAGCTTTCGATAAAGCACCTGCAACGCTACCTGAATGAGTTTTCCTATCGGTTCAATCGGCGGGAAGATGCGGATATGTTCGATGCGACGGTCGGGCGCATGGTAGGCGTTAAACCCATGCCGTATGCCAAGCTGATCGAAGAGCACGCATTTACGCCTTTCGTTCGCTTCTAGCTATTTCGCAGCACGCTGCGGGAAGGCACCATTACGGTAAAAAGAAAATGGAGGTAGGGTCTTTTCCTGTATCCAAAATCATTGACATGCATCTATTCTGATGACTAAAGTAATTGTCAAGAAGAATTTTTTCTCAGGTGAACTCAAGTGAGGCGGTCCCTGTGCCGATCTTGAAACCAACTTAGAAAGTTGGCATGTTATGACGAAAGCCACGATTTCCGCCGTTCATGATGACGATCTCGTGCACTTTCTGGACGGTATTGGCGTCCTGAATGACGTAAAGAGCGGAAACGCAAATTGCAAGTTTTGCCGTCAATCGGTGAATCTAGAAAATCTGGTCGCTGTTTTCCCGGAAAGCGGCGACATTAAGTTCGTATGTGACAGGCCAGGATGCCTCGCCGACTTGGCGGAGCACCGTTCGGAAGTAAGAGGGAAGGAAATCCCCGGCTCCCTCCCCTGCGCGGCAACCATCTAATACTGTGGTAGAGTGAACGGCGGCAGCCCGTTAACACGGAGGCTCAAACCTGTGCCGTCGCTTCACTCAGTCGCCATATTCTTTTTTGGCAGCAGTATCACCGTCGCAGCCATAGCTGGAATCATCGTCTCGAATCCTGAAAAAGCTGAGAAATGGTTTGCCCTTTTCTGGAAGCTGATGGTCTCCCTCCATTTAAGCCTGCGGTTCGCACACAAAAAATATGTCCAACATGACTTCCAAGGCGGTGTGAATGAGTTCATAAAGAAACACGCGAAGGAGATGCCTGGATTTCAAGTCAAAGGAGTAAAGCTAGAATGGGTAGAGGGCGATGTCAAGCGTCAGGCATTTCTTGAGGCTGATCGTGTCGTAGTGAGGGTAAAACGGGATGATCCTCGGAACGAAAATTTCGTCAAGGCTGTATACCTGTTTGTCTCGACGGCCCTTCTGTATCGTGCAAAGCGTTACATCTCTCCCCCGCAAGGTCGCGCAATCGATCTTTTTGTAACCGCAGATATCTTTCGAGAACAGCGACCAGAGGTTGTCGATCATTTCCTAGAAGAGTACCTCCATCCCCAGATTGACGATGGTTCGGCGCGAGTCACCAGTCTATTTGAGCAATTCGATGTCATATCGAAGGGAGGTCTGTTCTTCCCGGTTTTCCTACAAGAAATGGACTATCTCGGGCACAAGGTCTTCGGTAAGGCGCGGAATCAGGAGATCGTTCGAGAAGTAAATGAACTCGTGGAATTCCTTCGGGCGCTGGCATTAAGGCAGGTCGGTAAGGAAGAAACAGATCTACACTTTGTGCGAGCCTACTGTCGATTTGCGGTCGTGATTGTCGGAAGGGCGATGAAAGTTAAGCAGTCCATCACTCCATACGTTCGTTTCATTCGCAATGGGCTAGAACAAAACGTAGAAACTGTTTATCTAGTTGGGAACGCTGAAAACGAGAAGGCAATCAAAGAGGTTTGCGTTGAACTTTCTGACATATTCGATACGGTTTCCGAGAAAAAAATGGATAAACTTGTCGTGTTTGAGCGGGAAAAACGGAAACTAAAAACGTTCCTCGTCGTGCTACGAGCAAAGAACCTTCAACTTTATACACTTGCCGACGTTGAGCCATATGGCCGCCGCCAAAGTTAGAGCCTCTTCACGGGTTTTGATTGAATCAGCTTCTCCAATACCGCGTCAAATGCGGCCTTTTCGACCTTGATTCTCTTCTTCGGCGCTTCCTGCTTCTTCACTGTCTTCCTCGCTTTCATCGGCACAGTCTACCATGCTGCCCAAACTTTTGACTCTAGCGCGTTTTGAAGCCCCGATTTTCAACTGCTTCAACAGGATTTCCACAAAACTAACGCTACATATAGTGGACTTAGAAAATCTATCCTTGCCTTGGTGGTTGCGCTCTGCTTATAATCGCACAGCGCAAAAGTTGGCACAGCCTAATTTTTGCCGGAATTTGCGAACAAAAACCGAAAGGGACCCGCGCCAACGGGTCCCTTCAGGTAAAGCTCTGAGATGCTGCCTTAGATGACAAGGCCATCCTAGAGTAGTTCTCAAACTCCTGTCAACTAAAAAGTGGAAGGTTGCCAAAGGGAGAAGTGTGTCTATCCCAAAAGGAGCTTTTTATGATTCTCCAACGTTTAATAGAGCGCTCTTCGATGATGAGAGCATTAGCCCGATTCCATCACTGCCTCACCGTGGAATCGGGCGAAAACGGCAAGGCCCGTTTCGAGTTCCTTTGGCGGGGAGCGAAAACGGGCCGTGGTGAGTTTCAGTTATTGCCGTGACCGGAGGGTGACTAGCTGGCCGCTAGAACCCGCCTTATAAGCGGGAGTTCCTTCATTGGAACGGGGTCCGATCCCCCCATCCTCCGCCATTTTAACCCATTGGGGCTGCTTGCCCCAAGTGCCCCATTGGAGGCGCTAACTATGTCTTTGACACACGCTGTAAAACACGCAGCATTGGGGATCGTGTTTCTCGCGATCTTCTCGACTCTGAGTCTTTCTCAGGCTCCAGGGGCCAAACTACTTGCTCGGCATCCGGGCGAGGTCATCAGATACGAAATAAAATTTGATGGCCCGAATGCCGACCGACTCAAAGTACTCCAAGCAGGTCTTAGCCTGAGAGGGGGCGTTCCAAAAGATCAGGCAGGATTCGGTACTGGCTTCGGAACGATTGGATGGGTCACGCCATCCTCCCCCGCCACGTTTAAGGTGGAAATGACAATTCCAACCAACATCGCAACGGGCGATTACTATTTGAGTTTCACCGCCCGCGCTGATGAAGGAAGCGTGAGTTATTCGGATGGACAGGAATTTAACGTTCCTGCCGTGCACATCGAGAACCCGAAAACGTTCACTCCTCCCGGAGTCAAAGTCACTCCGCTGCCCTAGGGCTTGGCGGGATGGCAAGTCTGAACAGTGAACATTTTCCCGCTGGCCTGAGGATATAGCGCAACGCTGTATCCTTCGGCCAGCCTTTTTCGCACGTATTCCCCGATCTCTTGGTCTGTGAGCTTCGTCCGTTCGCTCTTGTCCTTCCCCACGATCCCCAGGTATCCCGAAGAGGATGTCGTACACGTCCCGGCAGGAATAGCCTCAGGCGGAAGTTCCGTTACGCTCACTGTTTGAGGTTGACCAGCTACAGCCGCCGCAACGACGGCCAACGTAAACACAGCTACTCGCATGGTCCTTGACATTGGTTTTACCTTTCAAAGCAGGGAGGCGAGTTGGGTCTTGCTCTCGCCTCCCAAACCCTTTCACGGCGGTTTTCTGACTATGCATTCAATCGGTTCTCTGTGTCAAATGCATAGTCATCACCTTGACTGGGAAAATTGGCAGCTATACGATCGCCGTACCTTATAACTAACTCTCATGGGGGGATCGATTCGACATGAGCAGAGATAACTACGACGAAGAAAAGGACTTTGTGGAATTTCGCCGGAAAGTGAGGGCGGCCGAGGTGCTTTCGGCGGCCATGGAGCACCTGCTGAAGTCGGTGAACTTCAGCGGGCGGATCAGCGTGGTGGTGCAAAACGGGCGGGTTTTGAAGTCGGGCTATGAGGAGGGATTTTTTCGCCAACGGGAGTCTGGATCAATGCTGGCCAGCGGAGCGGCGCTTGAACCATAAAGGTTGAGCGGCGGTCCGGGTTAAGGTCTTGGCCAACAACTAAATAGCACAAGCAGGCCATCGCAAGAGAAACGAGCCCTGCGTTCGGTTTCCGCTCAGAGAGCGGGGACCGGCGCGGGGCTTTTTGTTTCTCGGCTGCAAGTGTTGGGTTTCAGCAAAAGCGTCTCAACCGTCCGGTTTCGCAAATGCGGAGCCAGGACCTCAGGAGAAGTGATGAAAACGAAGGCAAGGGTGGGCAATTCCACGAACGAGTCGTGTCTTGAGCTGAAGTATTGCGAACGGTGTGGCGGGTTATGGCTGCGTCCGGTGGGTGGGGGGCAGATCTATTGCACGGGGTGCGGGCGGGAGATGGCTAAACTGCCTCCGGCCTCGACGGAAGCGGAAATGGTGAGGGTGCAGCGAGGGCCGCGATGGGCGGAAGATGGCGGCGATTTCATCCGTTGGGACGGCGATGAGGAAGTGGATCTGGACGCCGCGGCAGGTGGGGCATGAGCGGCTTCGTGGATTGGATAGCGGCAGAGGCGGACGGACGGGATCCGGGGGCCGCGCGGGATCACGATTGGGACAGCGACCCGGACATCTGGCTATACCGAAAGAAAACAGCCGCTTTACTGCGCCGCTACATGCGGTGGTCGCTAGAGGCCGGACGGCTGCCGTCTCTGCTGGGCCGGGAGCTATTTCGCGCGAAAATCACGGCCTATACCGCGACGACGTTTGAATCGCGGGTGATCTTTCTGCACGACATGGAACGCTGTCTGGACCGGTTGCAGGATTTTGACCGGCAGCTTATCGCGCGAGTCTGCCTGCAGGAATACGACCAGGAGGCGGCGGCGCGAATCCTTCAGTGCAATCGTAAAACGCTCGGACGCAGACTGCCGGAACTGATCGACGAACTGAGTGAAGCGTTTCTTAAGGCGGGGTTGCTGGAGCGGCTGCCGGAGACCAAGGAGGAGGCCCTATGAACGAAGGGTTGCGGAGCGGGTTTACATGGGGTACGGCTTTATGGGTTTGCTATGTTCAGGGTTTGCAGATGCCAACAACCGATCCAGAAAAGCCTGTGGAAAATCTTGTCAAGAGGGGGAAGGGGTTGATTTTTGCGGAAGTGATTGAAAACGTGGAGAAAATAAATTTCAAAAAATGTCCCATTCACCCTATGCGGTGTGATATAATGGTTTTATAGAGTTAAGAAAAAAGAAATACTCTGTGAGGGCGCGCTGAAAAGCGCGCCTTTCGTGTTTTTGGGCTGAGTTTGATTGCATCGCAGCTTCGCGCACTGGCGGCGTGGAGACCTGCGGGCCAGGTCGCTGCTACTTGCGGGTTGCCTCACGCGGCTGAAACCGGATGCGGAAAGACGCCGACAGTTTTGGGGAGGGCGAGCCGTGAGCGTGAAAAAGAAGGCAAAAACAGACGACGAGGAGAAGGCGAAGAAATCCGCGAAGAAAAGAGTGCGGATCTCGAAAAAGCCGGTGGATATGGCGCGGGTGCGGGAAACCATCAAGAACATGGTGGGAAACTCGGCGGAAAAGATCGCAGCCAAAGTGATCAACGTTGCCCTGACAGGGCAACTGGCGCCGGCGAAGTATTTGTTCGAAGCGGCGGGACTGTATCCGGCGACGGAAGAGACCGCGGCGAGGCCGCAAGGAGATTCGCTGGCCCACATCCTGTTGAGGAGGATGGGGCTGCCGCTGGAATCAGTGATTCAGGACGAAGAGGAAGATCCATTGGTAGTGGCGATTGATGCGAAAGGGATGAGTACCGAGGCCCGCAAGCCGGGTGCTGCGGAGGATTCGGAAGCAGAGAGCGAGGAAGAGCAGGGGTTGGTACCGGAGTCGGCCGAGGAGTAGACGGCAAGGCTAAGACATGGGACTTGAGAGGATGCCGTAGAATGAAGCGCGGGAGTTGCGATAGCGGTACGGGGGAGATGGGCAGACCGGTTGCGCTATCGGTTTCGCCGCGAGTGGGATCGCGGAGGGCGGAGCGGTTGTACCAGAGCGTGGCGAACGTCGCCTCTGCGGTCAAATCTTTCAAGGATCTTCGGGCGGGCAAGAATGTTGGCCTCAAACGACGCAGGATGGGGATGGATATAACGTGGCTGACCGACCGGATCGCGGTCGGGGGCGGAATCTGGACGGCGGATAACATGGCGGCGGTGTCGCGCGCGGGGATCACGCACGTCATCGACATGCAGATTGAGTTCGACGACACGCCGCTGGCGAGGCCACATGGAATCGCGGTGTGCTGGAATCCGGTGGACGATGACTTCGAGCCGAAGCCTCCCGAAGTATTTGCGCGGGGTGTGGGATTTGCGTTGGCGGCTTTGGAGAAGAGCGAAGCAAAGCTGTTTGTCCACTGCGCAGCCGGAGTCCATCGGGCGCCGATGATGGCGCTGGCGCTGTTGGGAGTGATGGGGTGGACGGTAGAGGATGCCATGGACTTGATCGAGACGAGACGGCCAGCGGCTGATTTTGCCGATGTTTATGTCCGGAGTGTGGAGGATTTTCTGCAGGGACGAGGTTGAGAATTTCGGTGCCTAAAATGGGCTCGCTGGAGAACTCCCAGCTGGCAAGAAGCGGGAACGCGGGCAATAGAAATGCCTTTCCGGGCCGACAGCGCACAGGCGGGCGAGGGATCCTTCGACTACGGTTGTGCTTCGCGTTCGCGAAGCACAACCTTCGCTCAGGATGACAACGTCAGGGTAAACGAGTTTGAGGGAGGAATTATGTTTGAGGCATGCCGCCCGACGGGGCGGCTCTTTTATTTGGTGCTGGCGGTAGTGGTGGGGGCATCGGGCGTGCGTCTTGCGGCGCGAGAAGAAGCTTCCGCGGGGAAACCGGAAAAGGCGGCCAGCGCAATGACGGCGAAGCGGGCTGCGGCGGAACCGGAGCCGCGGGCAGCATCCCCGGCTCCGCAGAGCGGGCCGGCGCTGACCAGTGTTGTGGACACCGTATACATGGCGAATGGCACTCCGGCGCAGGGCATTCTGGTGATTACGTGGCCGGCGTTTGTGGCAGGGGATGGAACGGGTGTTGCGCCGGGAGCATTGGATGTGACGCTGGGAACGAACGGGGCATTGAATGTAGCTCTGGCGCCGAACGCGAACGCAACTCCGGCGAACGTTTACTACACGGTGGTTTACCAGTTGGAACCGGGTGAGGTGCGAACGGAGTATTGGGTAGTGCCGACAAGTTCGCCGGCAACGCTGGCGCAGGTGCGGACGACACCGGGATCGGGAACGGCAGCTCAGCCGGTGTCGATGCAGTACGTAAATACTGCGTTGGTGGGAAAAGCGAATGACAACGCAGTGGTGCATTTGGCGGGGACGGAGACGGTGACGGGAACCAAAAGTTTTTCTGTACCGCCGAATGTGCCGACGCCGGTGGGGACTGGGGATGTGGCGAATAAGGCGTACGTGGACAGTTCAGTGGCCACGGTAGGTTCGGGAAACTACGTGCCTTCGGCGGGCGGGGCGATGACGGGGCCACTGACGTTGAGCGGGAATCCGACAGCCCCACTGCAGGCTGCGGCGAAGCAATATGTGGATTCAAGCGTGGTGGTGAAGGCGGACCTGGTGAGCGGTTTGGTGCCGACGCATGAGTTGGGAAGCGGAACAGCTTCGGCGTTGAACTGCCTGCTGGGAAATGGAACGTGGGGGCCATGTGGATCGAGCGCAAATGCGACCGCGATTCAAAGCGTGCCAGTGGCCTCGAGCACGCCTGCGAATGGACAGGTGCTGGCGTATTCGTCGTCGGCTGGGCAGTACGCGCCGCAGACACCGAGCGGCGCTCCGGGCGGGGTGGTGACCGGTCCGGGAGTCAGCCAGAACATAGCGCAGCCGGTGGGAACCCAGCTCAGCGTCAACAATTTGAGCGGCATTCGCTACGTGACGCCGGGAGATAACTGGAGCGTAAGTCCAAGCGGAAGCCTGGTGGGAGGAACGCAGGCAACGGTGACGCTAGCGCCCTGCCCAGTGGGAGTGGATACGAGCGGGAACTCGATGTACTTCGTCTACATCAGCGGACAAGGGACGCCGGAGCCGGCGATGGTAACGGGGGGAACGTGCACGAGCGGGGCGGCATCAGGGACGATTGTGTTCACTCCGACGAACACGCACTCGGCGACCTACTTGTTGAGCAGCGCCTCGAGTGGAATTCAGGAGGGGATCAATGACGCCTGCGGAATACCGAACGGCGGCGGGGGGAATCCCAATGCGCGCGTAGTTCTTCCGGCGACGGGTGCAACCGCGAACGCACTGCCAGTGTATGGATCAATCTTCGCGCACTGCAGCCGGGCGCTGATCGAGGGGAACGGGACGCTGCTTTCGTGTTCGACCCGGGACCGCTGCATGGTTCTGGGCGATCTAGTGAACGCCAACCACTACGGCGGGCTCACGCTGCGGGGGGTGAACTTCACTTCGACGGTGAATGCAGATGGATGCCAGATCACAAACACGCAGAGAACCTCGAACGTGGTCACGATCACGGTAGCCTCGGGGTGCAGCACGATTCAGACGGGAGACCGGGTCAACATCAACTTTACGGATGTTCCAAACTACTGGGGCAGCCACGGACCGGTTACAGTGTCGGGAAATTCCATTACTTACAGCCAGACGGGTGCAAATATTTCCTCGCAGGCGAGCCCGGGGACGATTGCGATTCAGAACGCGGCAATTGAAGATAACGCGATGCCGGGAACGATCGAGGACATTAAGTCGTCTTTCGGAGGCGGTGGAAAGTTCAATCAGTTTATTGTGGAAGACGATGACGAGGCAGCGACCATCCGCGGCCTGGATGCCGACGGGTCGCAGGGGCTTACCTGTACGGCCAATCACTGCGGCTCCTATGTGTACTCTGCCAATCTGGGCGCGCCCGTCATCTGGCTGGACAAGGCCAATATCAGCCCACAGTGCGGTGGAAATGGGGTCACGGTTTACAACAACAACACCGTTCGAGTGACCGACAGCGTGATGCAGGGCTTTGGGATGTGGGCGGTCAATACGCAGACGACCCTGGGAAACTACGGTGGGACGGAACTCGACAACATTTACATGGAAGAAGGCGCAGGGCCGTGCCCGAATCCGTATGAAGGAAACTATTTCAGCGCCACGGGGATTATTTTTTCCGGGAACGTTCAGCCTTTGAAAGTGCAAGGAGGCGAACAACCAGCTGCCCATGTGCCGCAGTTCACCAGCACGGGCGGGACGGGTTCGACTCAGTACAACTACTACGTGGTGGCGCGCGATTCGGCGCTGGGGTACAGCTTCCCGCTATTAGCAGGTTTTGCTTTGACGACGGGGTCAGGAACGATTACGGGGCAGTTTCCGCATGTCCCACCGAGTTCTGCGACCTCGACGATTACCTACGACATTTTGCGCATGCAACCTTCGGCATCGCTGGCCACAAATGCTCCTAGTTTTCCGGTTCACGGGGCTTGCACGGGGGGGAGTCCAACGGCATGCGGAAGCATCATCATTGGGCAAGCGCAGTGCTCCGGCCTGGTCTGCACATTTACGGATACGGCATCGGCAAATACCAGCAGCTATAGCGTGAATCCAGGCGGGTGGGAACCGATACTACCTTTTTGGCCAGCCGCAGTGGTGCTGAGCGGAAATGGAACCCAGATCTACGTCACTCCGCCGGCCATTTTTGACACAGAGCCAAGCGATGTTGTGTCGGTTAATGGCAACGGATTTCCGCAACTGTTTGCCCGCCAGTGTGGCGATGGCAGCGCTGTCGGGAGTTTGTTTGGAGGAGCTTGGGAACAATGCCTGGAGGGCAAAGGGAACGTCGCAAATGTGGGGGGCTTGCTTCTGGCCGACGGCGCTTTTAACAATGGCACGGGAAACGGCACCAAAGGAAGGCTGCTTTTTGAATACCCGACAACGGGCATAGGAAATATGCTGCCCCATCACATTATTACTCTAGTCGATTCGAATTTCGCGAAGACGCTGTCGACAATAGGATTCCGTCCGCCCAATGATGCCAACGATACCTACATTGGGATCGACAATACGGCGGCGCCAAACGGCGCTCAACTCGCCTTGGGCTCGCCCGTAGCAATTTCGTCTTATATCGGGAACTCTGGGGACAACGCGAGTTTTTTGGAGCGGTTAACAGTGTCGGCGAAGACGTTTAACGTACCGGTAACCATCAACGGAAATCTGACGGTGACGGGAACCTGTACCGGGTGCGGTGGCGGGGGCGGCGCGGGAACGGTAAACAGTGGGACAGCCACGCAACTAGCGATGTATCCCGCGAACGGGGCGGCGGTAAGCGGCGATAGTGGATTGACGGATAGCGGTTCGACGCTGAACTACGCGGGAAGCAACGGGATCTCGGCGGCGGCGGGAACGTTCAGCGGGAATGTGACGGTGAATGGGCAGTTGCTGGTGGCGGGCCCGTGGATGGTGAGTTCGCCGCTTCCCGGGACGGCGATGGCGGCGGCGGGAGCGGGGACTTCAGCGCTGGGGATCTCAAACGACGGAAATTTTTACATTTCCGCAAATGCAGGGACGCCGCAGAAGGTGGCGACGACGGCGACCAGTTCGTATTTCTCGAATCTTTTCCAGGAAGATGCGAATGACCTGGGCGAATATGGGGCGGCCGCACAGAATCTCCACGTGTACTCGAGCTACACGAACAGCTCGACGTGGCAGCGGACTTCGGTGGGGTATGACGCGACCGACAATTACGCTGTGGTGCGAAGCGAGAGTTCGACCTCAGGAGGCGCGCCGGGATTGGGCTTCTGGATCAACAACGGACTGAAGTGGGTGGTGGACGCGAGCGGTAATTTAAAGCCTTGGACGGACCAGACGTACAACATTGGCAGCTTCACGTCGGGAAGCGGAACGGGGTTGCGTCCCGGGACAGTGTATGCGGCGGGAAATTCCGCGAGCGGTAGCGGGTTCGAGTTGGGCAAGTTTGCGAACCAGAGTTACGAACTTTGCAATGACACGACGAGCGGCACGATCGTGAACGGGTTAGCGATACTCACTACCGGGGGTTGCGCGATCAAGCCTTCGAGCGCGCTGACTAGCGGAGCCATCGGCGTGGTGATTGCCAATGCCGGCACATCGGGGGTGGCTACGCTGGCGCGGACGGGATCGGCTTATTGCAGCTTCGATGGGACTGCGACCGTGGTGGGGGACTACGTGGTGCCTTCCGGCACGGCGAGCGGCGGATTCTATCCTTTGTGTCATGATGCTGGATCGACGCCGCCGACCGGGACGCAGGTGCTGGGCCGGGTGCTGCAGGCGAGCGCGGGAAGCGCGACGGTGCAGATGTTTCTCGACATGCCGGGCTCAAATGTGAGCACCAGCGCGTCGTATTCGATTCCATGGTTCACGACAAACACAACGGGGACGGCGATCAGTTTTTCGAGCACGGCGAATAAAGCGGAACTGTGGGGTGTAGTGCTGACCTTTCCGTTGACGACGACACAAGTGACGTATTACGTCTCGACAGCGGATGACACGAGCAATACCTACGACATTGGAGTGCTGAACAGCTCGGGCAATGTGGTGGCACATATTGGGAACACGGCCGGGACGACATTCGCGGCGAGCACCGGTTGGAAGACCTTGAGCTGGGCTACATCTGCGACGCTGCAGCCGGGCAAATATTACCTAGCGATCACGAGCAGTTGCACGAGTTCATGTGCGCAGGTTTACGGAGGAAGCTCGGCGGGATTTACGTTCCTGGGCGGGAGCGGCGGAACTTCGGAGAGCGTGACGTCTGGTGGGACCCTGAATAACGGGGTCACGATTCCGGCGGATAATCCGACGGAGGCAACGATCCTGGCGTGGGAGATACATTAGCGTTGGGAGCGAGGCCTCGAGGGCCATCGGCGAAAAGCCGGTGGCCTCCTTTCTTGGAGGGAACAGGCATCAGCGATCAGCCGTCAAGAAAAACCTATC
>Ga0187883_10001422_pt1 | contig 14768 bp, 14 predicted proteins | sample June2016WEW_20_1_2_FD_132966 | JGI IMG/M metagenome (GOLD analysis project Ga0187883, IMG submission 132966) | Peatland microbial communities from SPRUCE experiment site at the Marcell Experimental Forest, Minnesota, USA - June2016WEW_20_10 | ecosystem: Environmental > Terrestrial > Soil >...
ATTTCCGGTTACGGGCCGAATGGTCCGCACGCCTCGCTTCCCGGCACCGACTCCATGGCCCAGGCACTTGGTGGAATTGCAGAGGCGTACTCGACGCCGGGTCAGCCGTTGCGGACCGGCATCGTCTCGGTCGCTGACGAAACCTGTGCGATCCTGGCCTTCGGCGGGGCGCTTGCTGCGTTGACTTATGCGCGTGCGACAGGGATCGGGCAAAAGGTCGATTGTTCGCTGCTCGGTGGGCAAATTCGTCTGATGGGATGGACCCTCACCACGGCGATGTGGCGGAATCGCGATCCGGTAACCGGCCAGGCGCGTATCACGGGAACACCGACCAGACCAGGACTGAGTGCGAGCTTCAACGATCGCGATGGCAAGCCGCTGGTGTTTCAGTTGAACGGCGCGCGACCGTGGCGTGCGGCGATGACCGCTCTGGGTTTTTTCGACACACTGGAAAAGGCCGGGTTCGGCGACCTCGGTGTGATCATTTCGTCGGATGAGCGGCGCGTTGCCTTGCTGCGGTTGCTGGACGAGTTGTTCGCGACCGGCACGCGCGACGATTGGGTGGCGAGGTTGCGGGGCGCGGATATCGTTGCAGCGCCAATCAACACGCTGCTCGAAGCCTCCAACGACCCTGATGTGCTGGCCAATGGCTATGTCACTGAAGTCGAGTATCCAAAGCATGGCAAGACGCTGAAAGTGCACGGCACGCCGTGGCGTTTTTCCGAGACCCCCGCGAAAGTCGGCGTTGCCCCCGAACTGGGCGCGGATAACGATGCGGTGCTTGCCGGTTTGGGTTACAGCGCAGCACAAATTCAGGATTTTCGGGAGCGGAAGATCATTTAGGGAGTTAGCGCTGGCCCAGGTCGCCGATTGTCACGGAAGATTAACGGCTGAACGCGGCACCTCGGCATCGCCAAATCGGGCGGCAAGCTCAGTGCCATCGGGCATCGCCGGCGTCCCGATAACCACAAGGCCTGGCGCCATGGCAGTAACCGGCGACAGTGCCCATTGACCGGACGCGAACTGCAGAAGATGTGGTGCGGCCTCGGGGCCCAATGTGCAAAAGCCTTTCACTCGCAGAATCGACGCCGGCAGAGTGCTCAGGAGCGCGCGCAATCGATCACGGTCGAAGGGTCCCGCAGGAACAAAATGCCAGGTAGGGAATGCGTGCTCCGGTGCCGCATCGGCATGGAACCAACTCCGCGGCGAGACTGCGAACCGGAGCACCCAATCGGATATGATCCCGTGCTGCGTTTGGATCAGTTTCGCGTCCGGCCGGATAGTACGGATGGCGGCACGGGCACCTTGCAGGAATTCTGCACGGTCTGCCTTGTTCAGCACAATCACCTCGGCCGTCAGCAACTGGCCGCGCACCGTGTCGGCCACCCAACGATCACGCAGTTGGCTCTCCAGGGCAGCCGCATCGGCGACAACCACGATCGGTTCCAGGCTAAAGCCCGGCTCGACCAAAGCCAGTTCCGCCACGCGCCACGGATCGCTGACGCCGCTCGCCTCGACAATCACGTGGTCGATTTCAGGCTGACGAGCAGCAAGGCGCAGCAGCCCGTCGCCAAGGTCGCCACTCATGCCACAGCAGACGCAGCCATTGGTCAGCGCGATCGTGTCGCCATCGCGTGCGGCAATCAACGCGGCATCGATGGCGATGGCGCCAAAATCGTTGACCAGCACGCCATAACGGCGCGTCGCGGTGTGCAGCAGTTGGTTGACCAGAGTCGTCTTCCCCGCACCGAGAAAACCGCCGATCACGGTCAGCGGAATGACGTTCATGCGCTGTCGAACACGCGTCCGCCCGACACGGTCGCACGCACCTTGATGTCACGGATCTGCATCGGCTCGATTGCCAGTGGGTCTCGGTCGAGCACAGCGAAATCGGCAAACTTGCCGACATCGATGCTGCCGATGAGATGATCCAGATGCAACGTATAGGCGGGCCCCAACGTCACCGCATGCAATGCCTGTTCCGGCGTAACGCGCTCGTGCGGACCAAGCACGCGATCCCGGGCTGTGACCCGATTCACCGCGCACCACATGGTGAACAATGGATCGACTGGAGTGACCGGCGTATCCGAATGGATCGCCAGTGGAACGCCGACTTTCAGCGCCGTGCCGCAGGCATTCATCCGCTGCGCGCGAGACGGCCCGACGGTCAGTGCCCGATGCTGCTCGCCCCAGTAATAAATGTGATTGGCGAACAGGTTCACGCACATCCCAAAAGCATGCATGCGGCGGAAGATCGCCTCATCCGCCATCTGGCAATGTTGCAGCGTGTGGCGATGATCGAGGCGCGGATATGCCGACACCGCCCGGCCGATCATTTCGGTGGCGAGTTCGCTGGCCTCGTCGCCATTGGTGTGGATGTGCAACTGAATACCGGCCCGATGATAGGCCTCGATGATGGAGCCCAATTCGGCGGGGGCGATATACCAGAGGCCATTCGGGGCGCCGTTGTGATAGCCGGGCCAACGCAGCCGAGCGGTGAAACCCTGAATCGACCCGTCCACCACCAGTTTGGCAATGCCGAAGTGCAACCTCTCGGTATTCAACCGTTGCAGCGCCTTAATACGCGCGATGCCGTCCGGCACGGTGAATTCCCGAGCGCGTAACGCCGGTACCAGCCGAAGCGGAAAGTCCTTCTCGGCTGTGGCACTTTGCAGGGCAGCAACGGTTTCATCTGGCAGCGGATTGGCGAGATCGGTCGAAGTGGTGACACCGACTCGCCTTGTAAGAGCCGCAAAATCCCGCAACGCCGCAACATCCAGTTCCCGCGATAAACCAGCCTCGCCGGTGATCCGATTGGCGCGGCCCATGACTGCCGGCCCTTGCAACTCGCCGGTCAGTTGTCCTGCGGCGTCGCGCACCAAACCTTGCAGATTGCTATCGGCCGAAAATCCGGCACGCTCGAGCACAACGCTGTTGACGTTCAATATGTGGCCGGACACATGCGCCACAACGATCATGCGTCGGGTCGAGATCGCGTCCAGATCGGTCACCGTCAGGCGAGGGCCATCGAAGTAGATCGGGTCGAAACCCCAGGCGACCAGCGGCCTGTCGGGATCCGTCATCGCCGCCTCGATCTGGCGCAGGCGTGCGATCATTTCAGCGATGCTACGGAATCCTGCGTGATGCGACCCACCCGGCGCCGTGCGTGGAAAGTACCCGGCGTAGGGGTTGCGCCACATGAGCCCGTCCGCGGCGTGGCCGTGTCCCTCTACGAACCCCGGCACAATGACGTTCCCGGTGAACCGGTCATCCAGTATGGCCGGCCCAAAGGCGTCAACGAGCTCTGGGCCACCGATCCCAAGGATGCGGCAGTCGCGCACGGCGACATGCGTGGCGATCGGCAGGCTCGGGTTCATCGTTACGATGCGGCCGGTTTGGAATATTCGGGTTGCGGCAAGCGGCGGTTCGGCGGGCAAGGGGCCAACTCCTGGAACGAACAGGCGAGACCATGATCCCTTGGCACGGCGGTTCCGGCAACCCGTCGCGACTGGGCGGTATCCCGTGAAACCAACCGGGGACGCTTTTCTTGCCTTTTTCTTGTCGATTTCCAACGAAGCCCCGCGAAAACTGTGAAGTAGATCACAGTTTGCCGGTACAGCCCATGGTAACGTGCGGTGCTCGATCGTCGCGGCCCCAATGGAAGCGGCGGTCGGGTGGCCAATTATTGGCCCAGGTCAACCCGGACCTTACTTTGACCCAGTTTCCGTGAGGAAACTGGGTCGCCTTTTGTCGAACGATTTGAACGGTGCCTTCTGGCGGCCCCGGCACACGACGACCGGATGGAGCGTCGAGCGGCCTCTGGTCTTGACGACCACTCCGCCGTGCGGCGCTCTATACTTGATCCGGATGCCACCCGTGGGCGCCGGATCACCCGAGTTTTCTCGTTAAGAAGAATACGTTGAGCAACAACGATGGGCCTCTCCGCTCACACCGCGCCGCCTGGCTTTCTCGATCTCGCGTGGATCGTTGCCTGGTCGCGCGCCGACCGCTGGAGGTGCTCTTGATCGCCTTCATCCAAGTGGCCGCGCCAAGCCACCACAAGACAAATGGGGAGAGAGACCAGCAATGAGCACCACGACCGCGGCTGCTGGCATGCTCAGCCGACAGAGAAATATTGGCGGGCCGGGTTTCAGCCGATGGATGGTTCCGCCCGCCGCCTTGTGCGTGCACCTGTGCATCGGTCAGGCCTATGCGTTCAGTGTGTTCAACCTGCCGATGACCAGGCTGCTCCGGATCAGCCAGTCGACTCCTGACGATTGGAAACTTACCGACCTCGGCTGAATCTTCTCAATTGCCATCGTTTTTCTGGGACTTTCGGCCGCGGTGTGCGGGCGCTGGGTGGAGGAGGGCGGACCTCGCAGGGCGATGTTCACCGCCGGAGTCTGTTTCGGTAGCGGTTTCCTTGTCGCCGCGGCCGGTGTCTATATGCACAATCTCTGGGCGGTCTACCTCGGCAACGGCGTGCTTGGCGGGATTGGCCTCGGACTCGGCTATATTTCGCCGGTCTCGACCTTGATCAGATGGTTTCCCGACCGGCCTGGCATGGCTACCGGCATGGCGATCACGGGCTTCGGCGGCGGCGCCTTCATCGCGTCACCGCTGTCAGTGTGGCTGATGCGGCAATTTTCAACGTCCACCCATGTCGGCGTGGCAGAGACCTTCATTGTACTTGGCGCAGTGAATTTCTGCTTCATGATGGTTGGTGCGGCGATCGTGCGACTGCCGGCTCCGGGCTGGATGCCGGCCGGATACGTCCCCCGACACAGCCGAAAAAACTGATCACCACCAAGGACGTCTTCGTCTATCAGGCGTTGAAAACACCGCAGTTCTGGCTGATCTGGTGGGTGTTGTGCCTGAACGTTACTGCCGGGATTGGGGTGATCGGCCAGGCGTCGGCGATGAGCCAGGAGATGTTCGCTGGCCACATCACTGCAACTGCGGCGGCCGGATTCGTCGGATTGATGAGCTTGTTCAATATGGGTGGGCGCTTCTTCTGGGCCTCAGTGTCCGACTACATCGGCCGCAAGACCACCTATTTCGTGTTTTTCGCACTCGGCACGATCCTCTATGCGACGGTCCCTTATGCCGGTGGGATCGGCAGTGTCGGTCGGTTTGTGCTGTGTTTTTGCGTCGTCATCAGTATGTATGGCGGCGGCTTCGCCACGGTGCCGGCCTATTTGCGCGACATGTTTGGCACCCGTTACGTCGGTGCCATCCACGGCATGTTACTGACTGCCTGGTCGGCCGCAGGTATCTTCGGGCCGGTGCTGGTGAACTACATCCGTCAGTACAATGTCGACCATGGCGTGGCCAAGGCACAGGCCTACAACATAACAATGTACTTGATGGCGGTGCTGCTGGTCGTTGGTTTCCCGTGCAACCTGTGCATTACCTCGGTGCATGAACGTCACCACATGGTGCCCGACGAATTCGATGCGATCGGGATGGCGGATTGACGGAGGCAGCGATGAGCGCAGCAACGCCGAATGGCACCACAGCGATGCATTTGATCCTCGCCTGGGCTTCGTTGGTATCCCGTTGGCCTGGGGCGTGGTCGAGACACTGCTGAACGCGCTGAAACTGTTCCAGTAGCGTCAAGTGAACCGGGAGAAATCGGGGGCACGCTTCTCCATGAACGCGGCGAACGCCTCGGCCGCCTCGGGGGAGTGAACGCGCTCGCGGAACAGTTCCAGTTCTTCGCTGATCCGGCCTGGCAGGTCGGGCTGGCCGCGGCGCATCAAATGTTTGGTTTGCCGTATCGCCTGCGGCGGCAACGCGGCGAGGCGGGCGGCAAGGGCACGCGCTGCGGTCATCAGTTCGACATCTTCGACGACCTGGTAAACGAAGCCCGCAGCGAACGCTGCGTCAGCGTCCATAGCGTCGCCCAGAAGCAGCATGGCGCTGGCACGCTGATGGCCGAGCAGTTGCGGGAACAGCAACGAACTTCCTGCTTCCGGCACCAGACCCAGTCGGGTGAAGGGCATCACGAAGCGGGCCGAGCGGGCGGCGACGATCAGGTCGCAATGCGCCAGCATTGTGGTGCCGACCCCGATTGCGGCGCCGTTGACTGCCCAATCAATGGTTTTTGCAATGTCGACAGCGCGGTCAGAAACGGCGAAGCGTCGGACGCGTTCCGGCTTTCCGCGCGTTGCTGGAAATCCTTAATGTCGTTGCCCGAGGTGAACGTGTCGCCGGTGCCGGTCAGCATCATCACGCGTATTGCGGGGTCATTTTCCGCTGCCTCGAAGGCGGCGACGGCGCCGTCGTACATGGCACGGGTGAGGGCGTTCTTCTTCTCCGGCCGGTTGAAACGGATTTCCGTGACTGCATTGGCGGTAGTGACGATCAGTTCCTGGGTCATGCGCGTCTCCTGTGCCCGTCTCGCGGTGTATTGGGCGGGGTGGGCATCGAACGCGACGTCTGCGCTCTGCCTCATCCTATGTCCGTCTGGGCGCCGACCAGCTTTTCATACAGGATTTCGTAAGGAGCAAATCCAGCATGCTGATAGCTCGTCCTGGCGGACGTGTTCAAGGCAAGCGCGTTGATACGCAAACGCACGGCGCCGGCACGCTGGAGATATTGTTCGATACTCGCCAGCAGCCGTGAGGCGATCCGCTGCCCGCGAAACGCCGACAGGACACAGATGTCGGAGATGTAGCCGAACCGATTGGACTCCGGCGCCTCGGCGACGTTCTCGGTTGTTTCAATCCAGCCGGCAACGAAACCGACGAAGTTGCCGTCACGCTCTGCCACCAGCACGGCTCCATTGGATTCCGACTGGCCAGGCATCCAATCCAGATACGCATCGGCGATCCTCTCGCCAGGCAGGCGGGTCGTGTGCAATCGGTGTTCGTAATCCTGAAGTTCAACCACCGCCTTACACAACTCGGACCGGTCCGCTGCTGTTACGGGACGGATGATGAGCGAGGCAGACATGCGGTGACTCCATAAGAAGGCTGAACCGCCCTGAAATCACGCCGCCTTGTGCCGCTCCCGCAAGAACTGGAAAAACTCGACGCCCTCGCGCAGCCGCCGTTTCATCATTTGCGGGCTGCGCACCATCTCGCCCACGATCGCGGCGATTTTCGGTGCCCGGAAATAGAACCGTTTGTAAAACGTTTCCACATTGTCGAAGATTTCCGTGTGCGACAGATGCGGATAGGACAACGGTGCGATCTGGATCCCGCCATCATCGACCAGTTCGGCATGCTCGGCGTCCAACCAGCCATTCTCGACCGCCTGTTTATACAAGAAGGTCCCGGGATAAGGTGCGGCGAGCGAGACCTGGATCGTATGCGGATTGATGTCGGTGGCGAAGCGGATGGTTTCCTCGATGGTTTCCTTGGTCTCACCCGGCAGGCCGAGGATGAACGTGCCGTGGATCTTAATGCCAAGTTCGTGGCAGTCCTGGGTGAATTTGCGGGCAACGTCGATGCGCATGCCCTTCTTGATGTTATACAGGATCTGCTGGTTGCCGCTCTCATAGCCAACCAGCAACAACCGCAACCCGTTATCCTTCAGCACCTTCAATGTGTCTCGCGGCACATTCGCCTTGGCGTTGCACGACCAGGTAACGCCCATCTTTCCGAGTTCGCGGGCGATCGCTTCGGCGCGCGGCAGGTTATCCGTGAACGTATCGTCGTCGAAAAAGATTTCCCTGACCTGCGGAAAATACGCTTTCGCCAGGCGGATTTCCTCGGCCACATGGCCGGGCGAGCGGACGCGGTAATTATGCCCGCCAACGGTCTGTGGCCACAGACAAAAGGTGCAACGCGATTTGCAGCCGCGGCCGGTATACAGCGAAACGTAAGGATGCAGCAGATAACCGATGAAGTAATCTTCAATGCGCAGGTCGCGCTTATAAACCTCGGTCACGAACGGCAATTGATCCATGTCTTCCAGGATCGCGCGCTCCTTGTTGTGCACGATCGCTCCGGCTTTGTTGCGGTAGGATATCCCGTCGATCGTACTCCAGTCGCGACCCTCAGCGACCTCTTTGATGGTGAAGTCGAATTCGTTGCGTGCCACGAAGTCGATCGGCACGCCATTGGCCAGGCTCTCGGCAGGCTGCACTGCCACTTTTGCGCCAACGAAGCCGATCTTAAGCGACGGATTGGCATCCTTCATGGCCGCCGCGACCCGCACATCCGAGGCGAACGACGGCGTGGAGGTGTGAATGACGCACAGATCATGTGCCCGGGCGGCTGCCGTCACTGCGTCCAGGTTGGTGCGGGCGGGCGGGGCGTCGATCAGCTTGCTGCCAGGCACCAGCGCGGCCGGTTGCGCCAACCAGGTCGGGAACCAGAATGATTTGATCTCCCGCCGTGCCTGATACCGCGAGCCGGCGCCGCCATCGAACCCGTCAAAGGACGGCGGTTGCAGGAACAGGGTTTTCATCATGGCGTGCGCAATCCTTAAGTGAAACGAGGCGGCGTATCGGCCTGGAGTGACTGACCGCGCCAGTCGACCCGCCGCCCGGCGTGGCTGGCAACCCACTCGGCAGCTGACAGCAGGTCTCGTAGCGGCAGAAGCCAGAGCGGGCCGCGGAATGCAAGCCCACCCAACGTGCCGCCAAGTGCGTGATCGATGCCGGTGACCGCGACGGCGCGGACAACCCAAACGAGAACGAACAACACGCAAGCCCAGTCCGCGAAGCCGGAGGCCAACACGGTCAAACTGGCCAGACACAGCGGGTATTGCAAGACCGAGGCAGCAAAAGCAGCGGGCTCCAGGGTTCGTATCGTCCTGGCCCAACGCAGTTCGTGCCGCCACAGTGCAGCGAGCGTGCGTTCCGGCACGGTGGTCGCCACGACGGTTCCGGCCAGTGCCACGTCGAGCCCCTGGGCGCTGACCCGCCTTCCCAGTACCTGGTCGTCCGCCAGGTGATCTCGCAGCACCGCGAACCCGCCGATCCGGCTCAATGTGTCCCGGCGCAGGCACATCGTCGCACCCAGGCAATCGCGCCGCCCAAAGGCTCGGCCTACGAGCGCGCCAGGCAGGAAGCCATGCGTGATCTGGGTTGCTCCGAGGCGGCTGGCCGCAGCGCGAAACGCCGGTAACCCGGTATAGAGCGTGGTGACCAGGCCTACTCCTGGCCGGTCCAACGCCTGGGCCAGATGCCGTAGATAGTCGGGCCGTGCGTGCACGTCGGAATCGGCGATCACCAGAATATCGTGTCGCGCTGACGGCAGCATATTGATCAGGCTGCTGACCTTTGGGTTCGCGCCGTGTAGTGTGGGATCGATGACCAATTCCATGTCGCGGTCGGGGTACTTGGCCTTCAACGCGCGTACCACCGGGATCGCTTTGTCGTCCGCGTCGTGAAAACCGTACACGATCTGAAAGCCTGGTTTGTATTGCTGCTCGCAGAGGGTCGACAGCGCCGCTTCCAGCAACGGTTCCACGCCGTGCAACGGCTTCAACACGGTGATTGGCAAGGTGCTGGCCGGCTCGCTATCCATTCGGCGGGTGAATGCGACTACCGCGATCCAACCAGCCAGAACCAGGCATGTCCCGATAACTGCCAGCGCTGCAAGGCCGCTCGCCAGGATCATCAGGGCGGGATCAGCCGGCCAGCGCCAGAATTACACACCGGAAAACGTCATGATCGCATGGCCCCGCCCGACAGGTCGGACACCTTCTGCCTCAGACTGGCAATCAGCGGAGTGGCGCTGCCCGAAGCCAACAACGCCCGAAAATCCGATCGTTGCACTGCCACCTTGCTGATCGAGCCGTTGAGCAGCACGTCCACGATCTGCAGTCCTGTCGGTCCGGCGTGCATCACGTAATCAAGCCGCACCGGATCGCCGTTCGCCGGTATCAGCCTCGACTCCACGATCAATTCATCGCCCGACGGGCGGGTCTGCGGCAGAACCTGAAACCTTTCGCCGCCATTACTGTCGAAGTTGGCTGTATAGCTGGCAATGGTGAAGGTGCGAAAAACGTTGAACAAATCGCGCCGCGAGGCGTCATCGAGCGACGACCACCGCAGGCCGACCGACGTACGCAAAATCGCGTCGAGGTTGAACACCCGATCGATCACCGGAGCAAGCCGGTCAAACCGCTGTTGAAACGTCGCGCCGGTGGAACCCATTTGCATCACGGTTTGGAGCCCCGCGTACAATTCGCTGATGGGCTTTTGCGCTTCAGTAGCATGCCCGATTTCTTGGGCCTCGCTTGGCATCGGCCAAACGGCCGAAACCGCCGCCATTGCAAGCAACCACCGCCGGCTGGGCCGACCCGCATTCAGCTCAAAGGAATTTTTCATGGCTTTACCGCCCGGTTACGACCTGTACTGGGCGCACCGCACCGGGCGCCTCAATGCCGAATGCGCCGAGGCCGGCTGCTACGATGTCGCGCACCGACAGCCCCGCTTCGGCGATTTGCTTCGCCTGTGAGTCATGGTCGATGAATTTGTCCGCCAGCACCATCGGTCGCACCTTCAATCCGTTGTCCATCAGCCCCTTCCACGCCAGGTGATGCATGACCTGACTGGCAAAGCCGCCGATCGAGCCTTCCTCGATCGTAATCAGTACCTCGTGATGGCGAGCCAGCTGTTCAACCAGCGCTGTGTCAATCGGTTTGGCGAACCGCGCATCCGCAACGGTGGTCGGGAAACCGCGCGCGGTCAGCTCGTCGGCCGCTTTCAAAGCATCCCCGAGCCGAGAACCGAGCGAGAGGATGGCAATGTTGCGGCCTTCGCGGATGATGCGACCAACGCCCAGTTGCAGGATTTCCCCCTGGGTTGGCAGTGCCACCCCGGTGCCCTCGCCACGCGGATAGCGGAATGCACTGGGCCGGTCGTTGATGGTGACCGAGGTTGCCACTGCATGCATCAACTCGGCTTCATCGGACGGCGCCATGATGACCATGCCCGGCAGGCAGCCCAGATACGCGATATCAAAGCTGCCGGAATGGGTGGCACCATCGTTGCCGACGGGCCCGGCGCGATCGAGGGCAAAGCGAACCGGCAGGGACTGGATGGCGACGTCGTGCACGACCTGATCGAAGGCCCGTTGCAGGAAGGTGGAATAGATGGCGCAGTACGGCTTCATTCCCTCGGTCGCCAGACCGGCCGCAAAGGTGACCGCATGCTGCTCGGCGATCCCGACATCAAAGCAACGCGTCGGGAATTTCTTGGCGAACTTGTCGAGGCCGGTGCCGGACGGCATTGCGGCGGTAATGGCAATGATGCCGGGATCGCGCTCGGCTTCCGAGATCAGCGCGGCGGCAAACACGTTGGTATAGGACGGCGGGCCCGGCGGTGCCTTGGCCTGCTCGCCAGTGATAACGTTAAATTTGGAGACGCTGTGCAGCTTGTCGGCCGAAGCCTCGGCCAGCGCATAGCCTTTGCCCTTTTGCGTGATGGCATGCACCAGGATCGGACCGGTTTCATCCGCCTCGCGCACATTGCGCAGGACCGGCAGCAGATGGTCCAGATTGTGACCGTCGATCGGACCAACGTAGTAAAAGCCCAGTTCCTCGAACAGCGTGCCGCCGGTCAGGATGCCGCGGGCGTATTCCTCGGCGCGTCCGAGGGTGCGTTCAATACCGCGCGGGAAGCGCCGCGCCATTTTGGCCCCGAGCTCACGCAGCGACAGAAAACTGCGCGACGACATCAGCCGCGACAGATAGGCGCTCATGGCGCCGACCGGCGGAGCGATCGACATGTCGTTGTCGTTCAGAATAACGATCAGCCGCGAGTGCAGCGCGCCGGCGTTGTTCATCGCCTCGTAGGCCATGCCGGCGCTCATGGCGCCGTCGCCGATGACGCAAATGACGTTGCGGTCGTCGCCTTTCAGATCGCGTGCCACCGCCATGCCGAGACCGGCCGAGATCGACGTCGAGGAATGCGCCGCGCCGAACGGGTCGTACTCGCTTTCGGCACGCCGCGTGAAGCCGGACAAACCGCCGCCCTGACGCAGCGTGCGGATGCGGTCGCGGCGGCCGGTCAGGATCTTGTGCGGATAGGCCTGGTGGCCAACGTCCCACAACAGCCGGTCGTGCGGCGTATCGAATATGGCGTGGATGGCGACCGTCAGCTCGACCACGCCCAGGGAGGCGCCAAGGTGGCCGCCGGTGACCGAAACGGCGTCGATGGTTTCAGCGCGGAGCTCGTCCGCGAGTTGTCGCAGTTGCTCCGGCGAGAAGTTTCTTAGATCATCCGGATACTGGACACGGTCCAGTAATGGGGTTTGCACGGGACTCATCAACAGACTCTCCCTTTAGCTTCGCCGTTTGACGACGAAAGCGGCCAGTGCGCGCAATAGTGCGGCCCGTTCTCCAAATCCCTCCAGGTGCTCCGCAGCTTGCCGAGCCAGCATGTCCGCGTGCGCCCGGGCCATATCGGCTCCGAGCACGGCGACCATGGTGGCCTTGCCGGCTGCAGCATCCTTGCCGGCTGTCTTGCCGGTCTCTTCGGTGGTGCCCTCGACATCCAACAGATCGTCGGCGATCTGGAATGCCGCGCCAAGGTCGCGCCCATAGGCGGCGACCTGGTGCCGTTGCCGATGCTGCGCACGACCGAGTATGGCACCGGCTTCGGCACTGTATTGTATCAATCTGCCGGTCTTGAGTGTTTGCAAACGAGTTACTGACGGCGCGTCCAGAATTTCGCCTTCGGTCACCATGTCGATCATTTGGCCGCCGGCCATCCCGCGCGCGCCCACCGCGGCCGCCAACGCTGCAACAAGTTCGCAGCGTGCCTCAGGATCGGAGTGGGTGTCAGGCTCGGCCAGAACTTCAAACGCTCTGGTTTGCAGCGCGTCGCCGGCCAGGATCGCGGTCGCCTCGTCGAACGCCTTGTGCGTACTGGGCTTGCCGCGGCGTAGGTCATCGTCGTCCATTGCCGGCAGGTCGTCGTGTACTAAAGAATATGCATGCAACATTTCAACCGAGGCAGCGACCCGGGCGGCACAGGTTTCGGACACGGAAAACAGGTTGGCGGTCTCCATCACCAGGAACGCTCGCAGCCGTTTGCCGCCGCCCAGGGTTGCATAGCGCATGGCGTCTACCAGGCGGGACTCAGCTCCGTCGACCGGGGGCATCAGGCTTTCCAGCGCGTTTTCCACGATTCCCGCAACCCGGGACATTGCGTTCGACAGGTCTATGTCGGTTGCCACATACACACCCCGTTCGGTTTCGTCGCTCATGTTCGGCGGAAATTGAGGGACTGGCCTGCTCCCGCCGTCGCTGATCTCATGACTCTTTGCCGTGGCGACACCATGGCAGTTGCATTACGTACAGCCACAAGTCCTGCCACAGGCCTCGCGTTCCGCCAAGCCGGTGAATCTGTTCAGAGGTTCACGTGTTGCCGCGATGCAGCATTCGGTGCATTTTCCGTCCGGTCGCGGCATTGCAGACACAGGCTCCCCATGCCATATCCCGACCGGCCGAGTCCGGTATAGCTACGATCTCCAGCGGCCGTTGGCGAGATTGCAGGCAGCGCTGCCTCAGGTGTCGATTGGGGGAGTGCCATCGGCGGGACCGTTTGGCGGAACAATAACGGAGACTGATCTGAATGATGCGCGTCATCCTGGCCCAGCCTCGCGGTTTTTGCGCGGGAGTGGAGCGGGCGATCGAGATCGTCGAGCGAGCCTTGAAGAAGTTCGGTCCGCCGATCTACGTGCGGCATGAGATCGTGCACAACCGCCATGTCGTCGAAGACTTGCGGCAACGCGGCGCAGTGTTCGTCGATGAGCTGGATCAGGTGCCGGACGGCGCGATGACGATCTTCTCCGCACATGGCGTGGCGAAAAAGGTCGAGCAGGATGCAGCCGCGCGCCGTTTGCCGGTGATTGATGCGACCTGCCCACTGGTGGCCAAGGTGCACAACGAAGGCCGCCGCTATGCCCGCCAGGATCGGGAGATCGTGTTGGTCGGGCATGCCGGCCACGCCGAGGTCGAGGGTACGATCGGCCAGGTGCCGGGCACCGTACATCTGGTGCAAACCGCCGCCGACGTGGCGAACCTGCAAATCCGCGACCCGGACAAGCTGGCTTACATCACCCAGACAACACTGTCGGTGGATGACACGCGCGGGATTATTGCAGCGCTGAAGGCTCGGTTTCCGACCATCGTCGGGCCGGACGTGCGCGACATTTGTTATGCGACACAAAACCGCCAGCAGGCTGTCCGCGAACTGGCCAAACAGGTCGATCTGATTCTGGTGGTGGGTTCTCGCAATTCGTCCAACTCCAACCGTCTTCGCGAAATCGGCGAAGAACTCGGCCGGCCCGCCTACCTGATCGACGACGCCAGTGCCATGCAACGAGAGTGGTTCCACAACGTTGAGTCTGTCGGGGTCACGGCGGGTGCATCGGCGCCTGAGTCGCTGGTGCGGGGCGTGCTCGCGGGACTGCGTGAGATCGGTGAAATTGAAGTGGCGACCCTCGATGGGGTGGCCGAAGATGTCCGCTTCCGCTTCCCGGCGGAAGTCGCTGACGCATAAAGGATTTCCGAATGTCCGTGCCGTTGAATCAGGCGCTCCGGGTCGGTGCTTACGTGGTCAAACAGCACTTGCTCGGGCGCAAACGCTACCCGCTGGTGCTGATGTTGGAGCCGTTGTTTCGCTGCAACCTGGCCTGCGCCGGCTGCGGCAAAATTGACTATCCCGCAGAAATCCTGAACCAGCGCCTATCGGTCGATGAGTGCATGGAAGCGATCGACGAATGCGGCGCGCCGGTCGTGGTGGTCGCCGGGGGTGAGCCGTTACTGCATCGTGAGATTGAACAAATCGTCGAGGGCGC
>Ga0187883_10001423_pt1 | contig 14736 bp, 12 predicted proteins | sample June2016WEW_20_1_2_FD_132966 | JGI IMG/M metagenome (GOLD analysis project Ga0187883, IMG submission 132966) | Peatland microbial communities from SPRUCE experiment site at the Marcell Experimental Forest, Minnesota, USA - June2016WEW_20_10 | ecosystem: Environmental > Terrestrial > Soil >...
AACCCATCTGGGCCAGCGGTCATGATGCCGCGTCAACAGGCCGGACACATGATCGCAGTCGACCCGCCCGTCAGAATCCTCATCGAAACTCTTGAATTCAAGGGGCCGTCCACACAGGACTCTTAGGCGATGAGGTGTCGGTTCGGTAGATCGTCAGACGATCCACATCTCCATTGCGGCGTGCAATTCCGAAAACTGGCGGCAAAACGGAAATACCGGACGAGTCTGACCCGTCAGAAATGGTCTACCAACATCGTTCGGGCGTGTGGCCACTTCGCGGCGTGGGAACGGCCGGCGATCTTCGCCGAAGAAATGCGGCCGGGGTTAAAATCGTTGCGTCAGCCACACGGCCGATGATTTCATTTGCGTATGGAAATCACCATGATCAACTCGAAACGTCTCATGGATCTGGCCTCTGTCGCGCAAGCAATGTGCGAGGAGTAATGATGATGTCGCCATCGCATTGCTTGAAAAGCCCAACCATCGGCACCGTTACCTGGTCGGCGCCGCGGCCACGACAATCGCCTCCGCGTGGTCCGGAGGAAATGTCACCGCCAACTTCTGCTCAAATCCTACAATCGCGCCAGTGCGCCGATCGCTAAAGATCGGACCCGAACCGGCCCCCGCAGCTCGATGCCGCTCCGAGACCGGCGAGTCGCCGAGCTCGTGGAGCTACGCGCAGTCAAACACCGGTGGAGAAAGAAAATGAGCAATTTCAGCGATTACGAGTACAGGAAACAACCCGGGTTCGATATGAACACCTTCGAGGGCGCGAACCAGGCCATCCCGATGAAGACCCTGGTGATCTACTGCTTTGACCCCCGTGCGGCCGAAATCCCGCAGGCGGTCGCAAGGTATTTTGGGAACGAGGTCTATCCGGGGGAGAACATTCTCGACGAATCTGGCCATCGGGTTGGCCACACACGGACACTATTTACCGAGACCAACGCGGGAGGACGCGCCGCCTTCGCTCTGGAGTCCGTGGCGGCCATGGACTATATATTCAGCGTCCAGAATGTCGTTGTGGTTCACCACTCGTTCTGCGGCACGACGACTCTGACGCCCGAGTTGCTCATCGAGCAGTTCCATGATCATCATCGCGCTGATATCTCGACGATGTTTGATCACGATAGCCTTGCCATCATGGATTTCGAGAAGTCGATCAAGTATGATATCGAGTTGCTTCGTTCGAGCCCGGCAGTGCCGAAGCACATCAAGCTCTACGGCTTCTTCTACGAAATCAGTTCCGACAGGTTGACCGAGGTGGTGCGGGACATTCCTGCATAGATCGAATGCAGCGGTGCGAAGGTACGTTGCGCCCCCGCGCCGGTGCGATCTTGCGCGCCCGTGTATCATACCTGGTTGCGGGCGCGCCCGAAGCGGACCGGCCAGAATCCACCCGACTCAGCCGTTTGCCGTCGCGCCCACGAACCACCGCTTTGGAGGTACTGTGCCGCTCATCTGAGCGACCGTCTTGGGCGCAAAGGCGTCGCTACCTGCAGCGTTGAACCTCCGGTTCCGCGATCACCCGATCTGTGCCGCGAAGCGTGCAACCCTGCCCCACCATTACGTCCAGCAATCTGACAAACACGCAGTCGCCGGATGGCGAAATTCAATTTCGCCGAGATTCGCCCGGCCCGGTCAGCGCAAGATCCAGCACATGCACCATCGCCGCGATGCCGACCACCGGGATCAGCAAATTCAGCAGCGGAAAATACGCTGCGGACGCCATGGCACCACCTTGCACGAGGGCGATCGGTCGGACGGAACGATACAGCGCCTCGGTATCCGAACGGTTCAGCCGGCGCATTGCCACGGCGACGAACAGGCCTCGCCCCATGGCCCAGGAGGCGACGGCCCAACCGATGGGGAGGCCGATGCCGGGGAGGAACAGAGTCAGCAACAATGCCAGCAGGTTCAGCCCGAGCACTCGCAAGCCGACGCCCAGACTGGCACCGAGCTGATCCAGCAGCGGCGCCGGTTGGGCTGGCGGGAGCGATGGGTAGTAGACCTGCTCCACCACACGCGCGATCCGCTCGAAATACAGCGTGCCGATGATGGCGGCGACCGGCAGGAACAGCCACATCGCCAGCACCGCGGCAGCGATCGAGCCAAGCGCGTCGAGCGCCCATGCCACGATGCCGCCGGCAGTGACGAAATGATGCACGGCGCCGATCGTGCCCGTCAGGATGATGACGAAAAACAACGCCGAGAACAGCACGCTGCGCCAGACCACGCCGAGCAACGCCGGATCGGTCAGTTGCGACAGCGCCCGGGACAACGGCAGCAACAGAGATGTCATGCGTGACCGTGTAACACGCTCGTGGCTGTCGCCCAGAGCCGGATGGTGCTAACCGGGTCGCGGCACGCGAGGGAGACGTCCGATGAAGCTCGCCAAATTCGAAAGCCTGCATTGCGACGCCGGTTGGCGCACGTTTTCGTTCCTGAAGGTCACCACGGATGACGGGCTGGTCGGCTGGTCCGAGTATACCGAGGCTGACGGCAGCCGCGGGTTGTCCTCCGTCATTCAGGGGATGGCCGAGGGGTTGATCGGGCTCGATCCGCGGCCAGTGCAGTCGATCGACTCGCTGCTGTATGTGCGGCAGGTGCAGGCGCCGAATGGGGTCAACCAGCGAGCGATCGCGGCCATCGAGAACGCCCTTCTCGACATCAAAGGCAAAGCACTGGGCGTGCCGGTCTACGAGTTGTTCGGTGGCCCGGTGCGGACGCGGATCCCGGTGTATTGGTCGCATTGCGGCACGTACCGGGTGCGTAACCACGAGCTGGTCGGTGTGCCGCCGTTGCAGAATTATGACGATGTCGCCGCTCTGGGCCGTGAGGTCAGGGAACGCGGCTTCAAAGCGCTGAAGACCAATATCCTGCCGTATGAAAACGGCAAGCTGGTCAGTTTCGGGCCCGGGTTCGGCCGCACGCCAGGTCATCCCGAACTGAACGTTGACCGCAAGACGTTGCAGGCGGTGCGCGACACACTGGCGGCGTTTCGTTCCGGTGCCGGACCCGAGATGGGGCTGCATCTGGACGTCAACTATCATTTCAAGACCGAGGGCTTCCTGCAGGTCGCCAAAGCGGTCGCGCCATACGACATGACATGGCTGGAGATCGATACCTGGGATCCGCAATCGCTGGCCTTGATCCGCCGCCAGGCGCCGTGCCCGATCGCCTCCCTTGAGTCGGTGACCGGGCGGCGTGCGTTCCGGCCGTTCTTCGACGCTTACGCAACGGATGTGGCGATCATCGATGTGATCTGGAACGGGTTTCTGGAGTCGATCAAGATCGCCGCGATGGCTGAGGCGTACGAAGTGAACTGCGCGCCACATAATTATTACGGGCACCTGTGCTCGGCGGTCAGTGCGCATTTCTGCGCGGTGGTGCCGAATTTCCGGGTGATGGAGATCGATATCGACAGCGTGGCATGGCGCGATGAACTGTTCATCAATGCGCCAAAGATCGAGAACGGCGATTTGATATTGCCGACCGGACCTGGCTGGGGGGTCGAGGTCAACGAATCGGCGGTGCGCGCGCATCCGCCGAAGGGGCGGTAGCACCATGACGAAACCAATCCAGGTTCAGATCATTTGCGTGAATACCCCCGGCCCGGGCCATCCGTGATCGGAATCATCTGGGTTTATCTATGCGTATCTGTGATCCATTTCTTGCGACCGAATGAACTGTGGGTGTGTGGCAGGCGATAAAAAGAGTCAAACACAGATGAACACAGATAGACACTGGTGGGCTGGTGCAATTGATGTGTCCCGGGTCGTCGCGACCGACGGTCGGGTTCGGCGATGGGATCTCGGTGGGTTCTTAAGACTGACGGCTAATGCAAAAGGACAACGCCCGTGACAGAGATTGGTTTTGATATCATCGGCATCGGCAACGCCATGGTCGACGTAACCACACGGATCGAGGACACGTTCTTGTCCCGTCATGACATGCACAAAGGCGCCATGATCCTGGTGGACGCCGCGGCCGCCGAAACCCTGTATGCCGCCATGCCGCCCGGCATCGAAACCAGCGGCGGTTCGGCCGGCAATACCTGCGCCGTCGCCGCCGCGCTCGGCGCCCGTGTTGCCTACCTCGGCAAGGTCGCCGACGATCAACTGGGCGATGTGTTCGCGCACGACCTGGATGCGCTTGGCGTGCACTTTCCCTCAACGCGGCTGACCAATGGAGTGCCGACCGCGCGCTGCCTGATTTTGGTCACGCCGGATGGGCAACGCACGATGAACACCTATCTCGGCGCCTGCGTCACGTTCGGCGAGGACGATGTCGACGAAGACCTCGTCGCCGCAGCTTCCGTGACCTATCTGGAAGGTTATCTGTTCGACCCGCCTGCAGCGCAGGCTGCCTTCCGACGAGCGGCTGCCGCGGCGCATCGGGCCGGCCGGCAGGTGGCTTTGTCGCTATCGGATGCGTTTTGCGTCGACCGCCATCGTGCGGCGTTTCGCGACCTCGTTTCCGGTCATGTTGATATTCTGTTCGCTAACGAGACGGAAATCACCAGCCTTTACGAAAAGAACACGTTTGAGGAGGCTGCCGAAGCGGCACGCGCCGAAGTGGCCCTGGCGGCACTGACCCGATCCGAGGCCGGCAGCGTCATTTTGCGCGGTGCAGAGACCGTAACGATCGCCGCCGAGCCGGCGAAGGTTCTCGATACCACCGGCGCCGGCGATGCCTACGCCGCCGGTTTCCTGGCCGGTTGGACCGCGGGCCGGCCGCTGCTGGCGTGCGGCCGCATGGGCAGCCTGGCGGCGGCCGAGGTGATCAGTCACTACGGCGCCCGCCCGGAGGCAGACCTGCAGGCGTTGGTGGCGCGCGCCTTGGGGTAGGCGGCGAGCCTGCGCAGTGGACTGCTGTCATTGACGCAATCATGCCCTAAGGACCTTTGCCTGAGAGCGTGCTTCACGCTTTCTGACCAATCAGCCTCAACCGATCACGCGCTAAATCCCGTTCCGTTACGAACGCCGTTATGGTCACTGCAATCGCAAGCATTCATTGACGCCGGCGCCCGGTACGAGTGACGCGGCACAATGTCGCCACACCACCATCCCGCTTCACGCCAGCAACCCTTGCTGCTGCATGCTGATACAGGTGTCCCCGGTAACGATCAGATGATCGTGCAAAATCACACCCAGAGACTGCAACGCGCGCCGAACCTCCCGCGTCATGGCGACATCGTCCCGGGAAGCTTCCGTCGAGCCGCTCGGATGATTATGCGCCAGGATCACCGTGATGGCGTGCAACTCCATCGCACGGCGGGCGATCTCCCGCGGATAGACCGGCGCATGGTTGGTTGTGCCCCGGCCCATGATCTCGTCGGCTATCAGACGGGTACGGGCGTCCAGGAACAGCACCCGAAACTGCTCGGTGCGATCGTGGCCGAACGCCACACGCAGGTAATCGGTCAATGCCTCCCACGAGCGCAAAACCGGTTTGTCATCCAGCTCGCCTTTCAGCAATCGCGACGCCGCAGCATGCGCCAGTTTCAGTGCCGCAATCCCGGCATCTCCCAAACCCTCGACGGCGCGAAGTTCTCCCGGGAAGGCGGTGATGACACGGCCAAACGTGCCGAATCGGGTTAGCAGATCCCGCGCAATCGGCTTGGTGTCCCGCCGCGGCAAGGCCAGGAACAGCAGCATCTCGAGCATTTCATGATCGGCCAGCGCGTCCGGGCCGGCAGCGAGCAACCGGGCTCGCATGCGAAGCCGATGACCCTCGGCCCCAAGCGCTGCGGGATCGTCCGTCGCGACGCCGAACAGGTCGCCATCGATCCCATCGGATACGCCTTTGCGTGCCGCCCGTCTGACCATGAAGCCTCATGCGTCCACCTGCCCGGAATACTGACGCACGAGGGTGAAGGATCGGTGAACGCCCGTTCGGCCCTGCTCAGGCCGCGTGATATGGCGGCTTGTCGAGACCGGCCGGCGACAGGGTAAAGATCTCGTAGCCGGTCTCGGTCACCCCGATCATGTGCTCGAACTGCGCTGACAGCGAGCGGTCGCGAGTGACGGCGGTCCAGCCGTCGTCGAGCACTTTCACCTCGGGCCGGCCGGCATTGACCATGGGTTCGATGGTGAAGAACATGCCCGCCTTCAGCACGGGTCCGTCGCCGGGCCGGCCAAAATGCAGCACGTTGGGCGGCTCGTGGAACCGCCGGCCGATCCCGTGGCCACAGAAATCGCGCACCACGCTGAACCGGTGGCCCTCGACGAAGACCTGGATCACGTGGCCCACGTCGCCAAGTGTGGCACCCGGTTTGACCGCCGCCACACCCTTCATCAGCGCCTGCCAGGTGACGTCCATAAGGTTGCGCGCCTTGGTCGAGGGCTGACCGGCCGCATACATCCGTGAGGAATCGCCGTGCCAGCCATTCAGGATCACGGTGACGTCGATATTCAGCACATCGCCCGCAACCAGCCGCCGGTCGCCGGGAATCCCGTGGCACACCACGTGGTTGATCGACGTACAGATCGACTTGGGAAATCCCCGGTAGTTCAGCGGCGCCGGGATCGCGCCATGGTCGACGATGAAATCATGGCACAGCTTGTCCAATGTGCCGGTCGTCACGCCGGGCTGCACGTGCGCTGCGATCATGTCGAGCGTCTCCGCCGCCAGCCGGCCGGCCGCGCGCATCGGGGCAAAATCTTCCGGAGTGTGGATGGTAATCCGTCTGGCGTCGCCCCCGCCGTCCATGGTACTGGCTCTCCCCTGGGTCACAGTTCCGCAACATGCGCATCCCGAGGCCGCGACGCAAGATCGCCGGTGGCATCGCTCCGGGCAATCGGCCTGAACCGACCAGGCGAAAGGGCTTTTCCCTTGAACCCACCAGGAGACATTGGTCCGCTCTTCGCGGCCCAATTCTCCTGGACCTCCAGCCTGCGCGACAAGCGCCAGGGCGGGTGAGGCCGGGGCTTCGCCCGCCACTCCCTCAACCACAGCCGCGCATTGACCTTCCGGTCCTCGCTCCATAGCTTCACCTTGATGTCCGAAACATTGCGCAACACCGTCGCGCAGTTCCCGAAGGCCTGGCCTTTCGAGGAAGCCGCCAAAGTCGCCCGTCGCCTCGAGACCTCGGGACGGCGTCAGGCGTTGTTCGAGACCGGCTACGGTCCCTCCGGCCTGCCGCACATCGGCACTTTCGGCGAAGTCGCCCGCACCTCCTGGGTGCGGCACGCCTTCACGGTGATGACCGGCCTGCCATCGAAGCTGCTGGCCTTCAGCGACGACATGGATGGGCTGCGCAAGGTTCCCGACAACGTTCCCAACAAGGACATGCTGCAACGCTTTCTCGGCCAGCCGCTGACCCGCATTCCCGATCCGTTCGGCACCCACGCCAGCTTTGGCGCGCACAACAACGCAAGGTTGCGCGCCTTCCTGGACTCGTTTGGCTTCGAGTATGAGTTCGCGTCCTCCACGGACTACTACGCCTCCGGCCGCTTCGATGCCGCTCTGATCCGTGTGCTCGAATGCCACGACCAGGTGCTGGAGGTGATCCTGCCTACCCTCGGTCCCGAACGCCGCGCGTCCTATTCCCCCATTCTTCCCATCCACCCAAAGACCGGCATCGTCATGCAGGTGCCGATGGAGCGGATCGACCCGGCTGCCGGCACGGTGACATGGCACGACCCCGACAGCGGTGAGACGTTCGAGACCTCGGTGAAAGGCGGCCACTGTAAGCTGCAGTGGAAGGCCGATTGGGCCATGCGGTGGTACGCGTTGGGCGTGGACTATGAAATGTCCGGCAAGGACCTGATCGACAGCGTTCGCCTGTCGAGCCGGCTGTGCCGCGTGCTCGGCGCACCGCCGCCGGAGACCTTCACCTATGAACTGTTCCTTGATGACAGCGGTCAGAAGATCAGCAAGTCCAAGGGCAACGGCCTCTCCGTCGACGAGTGGCTCCGCTACGCTCCCGCCGAATCACTGGGCCAGTTCATGTACAACCAGCCGCAACGCGCCAAACGGCTGTATTTCGACGTGATCCCGCGGGCCGTCGACGAATATATCGCCAATATCGAAAGGATCCGCACCCAACCTGAGGCCGAGCGGCCAACCAATCCGGCGTGGCACATCCATTTCGGCCGGCTGCCGAACCATGCCGGCAGTCCGATCTCATTTGCCATGCTGCTGAATCTCGCCAGCGTCGCCAACGCGGACACGCCGGACATCTTGTGGGGCTTCATCCGCCGCTATATCCCGGACGCCACGCCGGACAGCGAGCCGCTGCTGGCCCGTCTCGTCGAGCACGCAATTGCCTATTATCACGACTTCATCCGGGTCAAGAAACAATTTCGCCAGCCCGAACCGTTCGAACGCGAGGCGCTGCAGGACCTGGCCGCCACGCTGGCCGCGCTGCCGTCGCACGCGCCGGCCGAGACCATCCAGAACGCGGTGTTCGAAGTCGGCAAGCGGCATCCATTTCCCGAGCTGCGGGCCTGGTTCGGCTGCCTGTACCAGGTGCTTCTCGGCCAACCCGAAGGGCCACGATTCGGCGGCTTCACCGCGCTTTACGGCATACCGGAAACGATCGCTCTGATCCGTCACAGTCTTGACCGTGTCCCCCTCGATAGCGCGGCGGCAACACACTGAGCGATGCCGGAGACACACCATGAGCCACGGCAGATCAAAGGGCTGCGACGGTATCTGAGCCAATTGCCGGCAGCGCTCGGACTGTTGCTGCTGGTTGGCGCGATTTATGTGGTGCAGAAAGAATTCCGCCATCTCCGGTTGCGGGATATCGCTGCCGCCCTGCGAGCGATCCCGCAGACCGCGCTGCTGCTGTCCTTTTCGTGGACCATCCTGTCGTATTTCATCCTCACGTTCTACGACCGGTTGGGCACCATCTACGCCGGACGAGCGGTGTCGTACGGCCGGGTTGCATTCGCCTCGTTCTGTGCTTACGCGCTGGCGCATAATCTGGGGTTTGCGGCGGTGTCGGGCGCCGCGGTACGTTACCGGCTGTATGCCCATTGGGGCCTGACGCCGCTGCAGATCGGCAAAACGGTTGCCTTTTGCACACTGACCTTCGGGCTGGGCGGCCTCGTTCTCGGCGGCACGATCCTGCTGCTCGAACCAACGACAATCCCATTTTTTGGTGAGCATTTGCCGGCGATCGCATTGCGCGGCGTCGGCCTGGCGCTGTGGGGTATCGTCGTCTGTTATCTGACTTTATCGTTCGTCCTGGGATCGGTCCGATTACGCGGTCATTCGATTGAGCTGCCGAAATGGCGTATGGCGGTGCTGCAGGTTGCCCTGGCAACTCTGGACGTTGCGGTGACCGCCACCATCTTCTACGTGCTGCTGCCGCGCGCGCCCGGCCTCACCTGGACGATCTTTCTGGGGGTCTATGTCGCCTCCTACACCGCTGGGCTGGCAGCCAATCTGCCGGGCGGCATTGGCGTGTTCGATACTGCCATGTTGTTCGGGCTCGAGTCCTTTGTCGACGCGCCGCACATCGTCGGTGCCATTCTGGTGTACCGTCTGTATTATTACGTCATTCCGCTGTTCCTCGCCGGCTCCCTGTTTGCCGGCAACGAGATCCTGCTGCGCAGCGGCGTCCTGTTGTGGGCCGGCACCGGACCCGCGTCGGCGCGGCCGGTCACCCCCTGGAGTGAGCCTGACTTCACGGTCGCCGTCGCAACCGCGGTTGTGGCGTTGTGCGGCGCCATGTTGCTGATGCTTGGCGTGCTGGCGCCCAGTACCGACTACTCCTGGCTGGATCCGGAGTTCGCCGATATCGCGTCGCAGGCGGGTCAATACATCCCATCACTGATCGGTGCCGGGTTGGTGGTCATGGCGCTGGCGCTGTCGCATCGGGTCACGCTGGCGTGGGGGCTGACGATCCTGCTGCTGCTCGGGGGTGCCGGATTCGCCACGACGCAGGACAACCAGTCCTGGGTCGCTGCCGTGCTCGCCCTCAGCGCCGTGATGTTGATGCCGTTTCGCTCGTATTTTTACCGCCGTGCCTCGTTGCTCAGCGGTCCGTTCGAGGCACCGACAGCGATTTCCCTGATCGTGCTGGTGATCTGTGTGTTGGCGCTGGCACTGGCCCGCCACCAGACGTTCCTGCTGAGCAACAACGCCTGGTGGGCCGTGGTCATGTCGCGCGAAATTCCCAACTCGGTCCGTTTTGCCGTAGCACTCGCGGTCTTGTTGGGATCGGTGGCGATCTGGCTGCTGGTGCGGCCGGGCCGGGTACACGCGTTACCCTGGGACGCCTCCGCCGCGCGGCGGCTGTTTTTAATGGGCGCCATCCCGCCAGCCTATGCCGACGGCATGGTCACCGGTGAAACCGATCGCGCCGGCCTCCCGTTCCGCCGCATCGGCCGCGTCCTTCTCGGACTGGGCGATCCCGCCGGCGCCGAGGGCGACAAGATTTCCGCTGTCTGGCGTTTGCGCGATCTCGCCCGGCAGGAGGGGTTGGACCCGGCATTCTGGCGGGTTGGGCCGGGATTGTTGAAAGTTTACGCCGATCTGGGCCTGACGCCGCTGCCGTTGGGGACCGACGGCCAGATCGTGCAGGCGGACGAAACGGTAGACCCGCAGCGCCGCTATTTGGTTTGCGTGGCGGAGCGGGATATGAAGGCGCTGATGCCGATGTTGCCGGAACTGGCGGGCTTGCCGGCGGAGCAGGGACGCGCCGGGGAGCGTTTGCTGGTTCGCCCACGTTTGAATTCCGCTTGACGCGATTTGGCGGCGGTGAAAAAAAGCCTATAACAGAACTTTGTATAGGCGAATTTTCCATGACCGCATCCTGCCAACCGCTGCCCAGGACTGTTGCTGAGGATATGCTGCAAGTTGTGGCGCGGGCGCTGTGCGATCGGGCCGGCGACAGCCCGGAGCAACGTGAAGGGCGAACCCGACAGATGGTGCATTCCACTCTGGGCATGGCGCCGCGGGATGGGCTGGAGTTCATGCTCGCCACTCTGGCGTTTGGGCATTTTCAGATCATTCTGGACTCGATGAGCGATGTGTTCCGCGGCCAGACGGATGCGTTGAAGGCGAAGACCAAAACCACGATCGTGCCGCTTGGGCGGGCGATGTTGGAGATGATCAGAGAACTGCGCCTGGCGCAGGTGCGACCTGAGATCCAGGTAGCGGAGATTGCCCGCGAGGAGGCCGCTGTCGAGGCGGAACCGCAGCGAACCGCAGCGCCGCCGCCCGCGACGGTGGCTCCGCCGGATCCTGATACGCTTACCGAGGAAGAACTCGAGACTCTTACCGATCCTCGGCTGGGACTGCCGGCCGAGGTGATTGCCTGGCTGGCGGGGACGGCACCGGCAGTGCCAGAGTCTGTAATGTCGGAGCCGAAGGTTTGCAGGCCGGCTGAGACACCTCCGGTGCCGACGAACCCCGGTGATCAGACTGCGGCGGCCAGGCTGCCCTGCAATGTTTTCTCGATGGTGCAACCGCCTGCCGCCGGCAGCGACAATGCCGACCTCGCGGCGCGGGAGGACCCCGGCAAGTCGGTGGAGGAGCACATCGTTTCGGGTGAGGAAGCGTTGGCAGCGGTGCATGAGACCCTGGCGCAGGGGCGGGCCGAGATTGCGAAGGCGAAAGCCGCCAGCGGAGATTGAGGAGGGGGCACCGAAAGTCACGAGTTGGACAAACCGGTGCCGTTCCGGTTTGGTCTGGACACGGCCTTCAGTGAACGAAGTTTGCGCCGGGCTGTCTTTTTCGTGATCGGGCCATCGGGACCGCCCTTTTGGACCCGGACATGTGTCGCCGCCAGCGAGAAGTACCCGATCGCGATGGGTAAGTCGTGCATCCAGACCAGGGTGACGACTCCCATTGTTGCGTAGACGGCTGCGTTTGTGTTGAGATCGATCCACATGGTGCCCTCGTAACTTAACGATGGTGCAAACCTCGCGCGTGGATCGGGAAGCGGCATGAAACCGCCGGAATCATCGTCAGGTTTTCGCGAAGCAGACGGAAATGCCTTCCATTACGAGAAACGGAGTGGCTTTTCCGACCAGTTCGATTGGCACCTTCTAAAAGGCACGCGGCCGGACGGAACCTCCGCCACTCCTGGAAAGCCGTGGAAGAATGCGGAATTCGGCAGAAAACTGTTTGATCGCGAGCATGCAGGCGATGTCGGCCGCAGCGTCGGAAATTGGCGCAGGGGAACCCATCCCGAACCAGGGTCCCTGACCAGAATCCTCGACACCTTTTTCGGAAAAGTACCGCTTCGCGACCCAGGATACAAACCGTGGCGAGACTGGCTTCGCGCACTTTGGGAACAAAACGACCGACGTCGTCGTGAACCGCGCGCCATATCTCCGGATGCTACACCGGCCCGGGACGCGCCGCCGGCCAGCTCGGAAAACAACGACGGCGTCCTGCAAAGCGGTTCCCCATGGATCATCGCCGACGCCAGGACCCCGCCCGTCGGATTGGTCAAACTGACCATACATCCCCCGCCAGTACCGAACGAGCCGGACACGCTGCACCTCCAGGTCAGCACGAGCTTTGGACATTATTCGGACGTCGTTCTTCATTACGAGGTCATTTTTCGTTTGACGACGGCGCGTATCGTGCTGGACAGCCAATATTGGCAGGTGCGGGACACCCCATTCGCCGAGGCAGGTTTCCATCATACGATCACATACGCAGGTGGTGTCTGGGAGCTCGTGCCGGATAACGACGGGGCTTGTTCGACATGCTCGGCAATGTCTTTGAGTGGTGCGAAGATCACATGCTTGGCGGATACTCGGGCGCGCCCACTGACGGCTCAGCCTGGCTGCGAGAGGGCGCCACACAGCGGGTCGCGCGAGGGGGCGCCCGGAACCATTCGGCTCGTTTCATTCGTGCCGCCTATCGCGCGTCCTACCTCCCGGACGTTCGCCTGGATTACCTCGGATTTCGCTGCGCCCTGGCCGCTGACTGAGCAACGACCGGACCATTCCGCGCTGGACGCGAAACCCTCGTGTCAGCCAGCAGCAGTGGCACGGGCTGTCCCTGCCGCTCGAACCGATCTGCGTTCATCTTTCCTGATCTGCGTTCATCCGCGGTTCCTCCTTTCTTACCGGCACCCGCCAGGTAAAGAAGAATGGAACCGCCGATGAACGCAGATGGTTCTGGACCATTGGAATCGATATCGGAACATTCCTCCAATCACCTTGAATGCGGTATCCTATTCCGACGTGACATCGTGTCGGGCCAGTAGTTCTGCACAGTGGTTTTGACCGGTTGACCGTATCCCGGCTGCAATTCGGGTAGGTCGGCGCGATCGAGCAGGACAGCGATGCTCCGGGCGACCCCGGGGCGCCGCGAGATCAACCCCTCCCGTTCGAGTGTCAACAGCATCTGGTGCACCGAAGGCGGAATCACGCGAAAGAATCGCTGAATGTCGGCCTGCGCCAGCGGACGCCCGTTGACCAGTGTGTATGCGACACACGGCACAATCTCCAGTCCAAATATCGGCGAGGTCTTGTTTCGAAATCGTGAACGGCAGACTCTTGGATCGAGCACGCGTACGCGCAACCTGATAGAAGTTGGAAAATGCGGCGGTTAGATCGTGGACGCGCGAGGCGGCCTGGAGCCGCTGCTGGCAGTTTTCGCAATAGACCCACCGTCCGTCGGTGTTGGTGCGGTCACGGTGGAAGGCGTCTATCGGTTTGATCACGTGGCAGGATGCGCACTCTTTTTCGGTTGCATCGCAGGCGATGGCGAAGATACGTTCGCGCAAAATATCTGCCACGGAATGAGTGATCAGGGACGGATCGCGATCATCCGGGATCAGCGCCGCCAACGCATCGCTCAGACCGAGGCGTCTGTCGGCGGCGGCCAACACAAAACCCCTGCGTCGGAACTGGCCTGGCCGCCATCAAACGCCGCGGTGACCTTTTTCTTACAGATGTTTGGCAGTGAGAAGGGCAGCAGTGTATCGTCAAAGGTGGCGGGCACGGCAGATTCTGCCCGCGGCTTGAGAAGGGCGTCAACACTCAATCTCTAAGCGATTCCAGACAGTTGTACCATGCCCGTTTGCGAATCCCAGCTATGCGATGAATAAGATGGGCCAGGCAGGCAGGGCGGCAATGCAAATGCAATCACCTGGTAAATGGAACATTGATTAATGAACCGGGAACGCCGCCGCGCACAAAAGGGGCAAGGACAGGTAATCATGCGCAGACCTCAGGCTCGCGCCGAAGCTCTACAAGCCGACGTCCAGCAAGCTGCGAACCTGCACTCGCGCGGCGTCGCTGCCGCCCGCAACGGAGATCGCGCGCACGCCATTACGCTGATCGGTCAGGCGATCACCGTTAACCCCCGAGCAGCGCATTTCCACAGCCATCTGGGTAACCTGCTAAAGGAACAAGGGCGGCTCGACGAAGCCACAGCTTGCTATCGGCAGGCCATCTCCTTGAATTCGGACTTAGAGGAGGCGCACTACAATCTTGGTAATGTGTTACGCAACGAGGCAAGACTGGATGAGGCCGCCGCCTGCTATCGCCAGGCGCTCTCCGCGAAGCCAGATTACCCTGAGGCCTACGTCAATCTCGGCATCACTCTGGGCAAACAAGGACAACTGGATGAGGCCGCCGCCTGCTACCGCCGGGCGCTCTCCGTGAAGCCAGATTGCCCTGAGGCCCACGTCAACCTTGGCATCACGCTAAGCAAACAAGGACAACTGGATGAGGCCGCCGCCTGCTACCGCCGGGCGCTCTCCGCGAAGCCAGATTACCCCGAGGCGTATATATATCTCGGCATCACGCTCCA
>Ga0187883_10001426_pt1 | contig 14722 bp, 25 predicted proteins | sample June2016WEW_20_1_2_FD_132966 | JGI IMG/M metagenome (GOLD analysis project Ga0187883, IMG submission 132966) | Peatland microbial communities from SPRUCE experiment site at the Marcell Experimental Forest, Minnesota, USA - June2016WEW_20_10 | ecosystem: Environmental > Terrestrial > Soil >...
AGTGGCTCCGAAATCGCTGAACAGCGAAGGGGAGGAGCAAGCGAATGCGGAGCAGAAGGAAGACAGCGCGACCGAACCGACTTCAAAGGAGCAGAAATCCTCCGCGCCCGGTTCCGAGACCCCTCGTCGTCTGCCTAGAGATCGTTACGTTGCACCTGAGATGGTCAACTGGACGAAAGTCTTCCGCTTTGGTCATGCCATCTTGGTGCCGACAAGCGTCAACGATTCTAAACCCATGCTGTTCGGGCTCGACACGGGTGCGTTCAGCAATATTCTCTCGCTGCGTGCTGGGCGGGTGGTCGGCAACGTAAGTTCCGACTACCGCGACCGTGTGAGTGGACTGAACGGCGAGGTGAGTAAGGTCTATAGTGCGAAGAAGGCGACTTTGAGTTTCGGGCATTATCGCCAGTCGAACCAAGGCATCATCACGCTAGACCTCTCCACCGTGAGCCGCCACACGGGGACGGAGGTTTCTGGTTTTCTGGGATTTGCAATGCTCAGGCTGCTTGAGTTGAAGTTGGACTACCGCGATGGTCTTGTAGATTTCGAGTACGACCCTAAGCGCGTGAACCGTTTCGAGAGATAGCTGCCTTGATGTGCCCCTTCGGGTTGAATGCATCTTTTTAGGGCATCACGCGGGGCAAGCGGCTGCTCGTCTAGTCGGGTAGAAGAAGGCACTGGGCATCGCCGTCCATAATGACCGACCGCAGAGGCTACATTCGGGCTGCTTGCCAGCCTGCGATGCTCATGAGCGACACCGTGATTTCATCAAATAACGGGGGGGCGGAACTGCAACCACCCAAACGATCAGAGTCTTTGCGATCCATTCTCTGGCTGGTAGCGCTGAATCAAAATCGCGAACGCTTTCAGTGCATCGGAGTATTGGGCTCCCCCTACGAACGCCACGTCGTTGTGATTCGCCCCTTCCACCCAAAGGGCTTGTTTCGGTTCGTTCGCGGCGGCAAAGAGTTCCCTTCCGTGAACAACATTGATCACTGAGTCTTGTGTTCCATGGATGACTAATATCGGACAATGTATTTTCTTGATCTTCTGCAAATTGTCGAATCTGTCGAAAGGGAAGACTGAGACTCTGGTCATCACCCGGAAGGCGCTTGTAAATGCGCTTTCAAGAATCAGTCCTGCAACCGGGCGGCGGGAGGCCAAGTCGGCTGCCGGACCGCTCCCCACCGAGCGTCCAAATGCAATGATCTTGGTCGGCTGGATATGCATGGTTTGCACCAGAAAGTTGTAAGCCGCATCTTCATCGTCGTAAGCGTGGCGTTCAGTGGGCTTGCCCTCACTCGTGCCGTAGCCCTGATAGTCATACGCCAAGACCGCAAATCCAGCGGCCCTTATTCGTTCCAAAAGAGGCTCATCGTCACCGATGTCTTCGGCATTTCCGTGGCTAAAGAGAACCGTAAACGTTGCGTCTGGATTCGGCAGGTATGTTGCCGATATCTTCGCTCCATCCGAACTCGTGAGTTTCAGGATCGCAGCGTTATCCCGATATCCAGCCTGTTGTGGCTGAAAAATCAGTGGTTCGGAGAAAAAGACCGCCACGAGTAGCGCAATTAGGTAGATACCAATCACGACGAGGGGCACTCCGCGCAAGAAGACCATCAGCATTCCGTCTCTCCACCGTTGTCATTGTACGGTGCTGTTCGGGTAAGATCGCCACGTCACTCACTAACTGGGCTCGGCCCTAATGAATCGCAACCGGACGAGTGCTGTCTTCTGCTCGCGAGAGCGAATGCCGCGTAGAATGCTCGCGGAAACAAAAGCTGCCTCCTGCGGATGGTTTCCCATGAAGATGTTCACCCAAAACGAGCCGCTGACGGACGCCGAACTCGACCGCCTCGGCGACTTCCTCAAAAGCTGCAAGGGCGGCAGGGCGATGAACGTCGAGGCACTCGACGGGTTCTTCGCCGCGCTCATCGCAGGCCCGGAAACCGTGATGCCGAGCGAATACAACCGGGAGGTCTTCGGCGGCGAGATGTCGGATGCTTGCGAGTTCGCCAGCCTCGATGAGGCGAACGAAATCTTGGGACTGATGATGCGGCACTGGAACGACATCGCCGGGACGCTGTTCAAAGGTGAGGTCTACGTGCCGCTCCTGCTTGAGGACGAGAACGGCACGGCGCACGGCAACGACTGGGCTCGCGGATTCATGCGGGGCATGGGCATGCGCCACGACGGATGGGCTGAGTTGGTCAACGACGAGAAGGACGGTGGATGCCTGAGGATGATGATGCTATGCCATGAGCACGACGAAGACCCGGAGATGCGCCCCGAGCCGATCAGCCCGGAGAAGCGCGAAGAACTCATGCTGCGTATGGCGGCTGGACTCGTGGCAGCGTATCGGTATTTCCGGGCGCATCGGCAAGCCTATGCAGGTACCACTTTCACGCCCGAGCCACGGCGCACTGCTCCTAAGGTCGGGCGGAACGACCCGTGCCCGTGCGGCTCTGGGAAGAAATACAAGAAGTGCTGCGGCGGGGCGACGGTGAACTGAGCGCCCTGAGGCTGCCGCCCCTCTGACTCTCGAAGTGCAATAATTGAAGCCGAAGAGGTTGCAGTCATGAAGAGCAGGCAGGGGTACAAGGGCTACGTTATCGTGGCGCGGTCATGCGAGCTAAAGAACGGCGGATTCTCGGCAGAGTTCTCCGTCGAGGAACACGAGACGGATGGGTTCATGGAAACTGAATTCTACTTGCCCGACACATTCCCTACGCAGGAGTCCGCGATTGAGGCAGCAATTCAGGCTGGACGACAGAAGATTGACGCGGGTTTCGAGCGTGGATCGGTAGTCGTGAACGGGTGACCCGACTCGAAACTTTCTATCCAGTTTATCTAACGCACAGTTTTTAGCAGATTTGGAAAACATTGAAAAAATCTCTGGGTGGTGTGAGGAAGCCGAGTCAACGAGGGGCGCATCGATGGACGCAGGAAAGGGCAAATCCCAGCGATTTCAGGCTTTCCCAAGCCCTCGCCAACCAGGTGGTTCGAAAGGGTATCTGCGGCGACTTCATTTTATGCGGCCTTTCGCCCCCTGTTTCGACAGATTGGTCGCTGGTGCACAGGTATACCTTGTGGAACGCGCAGATCGCAACCGCAGTAACGAAGTCTGGGCGGAGATCGTAACACAGATTTTAGAGAGTGTTCAAAAGGGAACAGTAATCCGGAAGCCCAGTTTCTAAAATGACCCGTCCGAACAGTAGTGCGGACTGACGCAGTGGAATCGAAAGGAAATTTACATTTTAGTTCTCCGAAAATCGCGGAGGATTCAGCGCGACTCGCGGTGCTCACCTCGTCACGTTGATGTGTGACGAGCGTTACAGCAAGCTGCAATGCAGAGGAAGATATTCGTCAGCATCCGAGCGCGATGGAGGTCTTGAAATGCTCGGCAAGTGCACCAATCCTTCGTGTTCCGCCTCGTTTCGCTCTCTTAAAGAGGGCAGACTCTTTCGTCTCGAAAATGACCCGATTCTCAGGTCGTGCAACGTCACGACGACGGAGTATTTCTGGCTTTGCCATCGCTGCTCGTCCACGATGACCCTGCGCGTGAGCGAAGACGGGAGCGTGATTCCAGCATTGCTCCCAGAGCCGATTCGTGGTGTCCCTGATGGTGTCGCTCTTACCTCGGCAAATCGAGAAAAAGGGCTGTTGCTCCGTAGCGTTAGTTCCTGTTTGCCAGAGCACCTTGGAGGTCATGTAAGAACGCGGTTGAAAGAGGCACACCATGCCAGATGACTGGGACAAGCACGACGATATTGCGGCAGGGTCGAGTTGTCCGATGCCCGACTGCGGTGAGTTGGCGTTTGCCTACAGGTCAGGGGACGGCGTGGGACGTGACCATTCCGAGCCATGGGAGTTCACGTGCCCGCGTTGCGGAATCGACTTTACCGTCCCTAAAGATGAACTAATTTTTCAGTCGGTGCCGAAGAAATGGTTATTGGCGAGGGTTCATGCCGCATAGCCGGGTGGCAAGGAAACGTCAACAGAGACCGTCAACGATTACCTGCAAAGGAGTGACATCACAATGAAGCCTACGACCACAACGCCCCCTCCGCTGAGGACAACCAGACGAACAACCGAATCTACCAGCGATCTTCAAGAGCAAATCCGTTGTCGTGCCTACGAACTTTACGAGCAACGCGGGAGAGAAGATGGGCACGAACTAGACGATTGGCTGCAAGCAGAGTCGGAGGTGACTCAACAGAAGGCAAAGACAGTCGCCGCATAGAACCAGTATTCGCGCAGGGTTCAGTTCGGCTCTTCTGTAATGTTGCTGATTCCAAGAAGGCTCCGTTTCGGACGCACATTTTGGCGAAGGACAGCGAGGTCGGGGATGTTCTATTCCATTTGGTTACTTGCCGCAGCACTGGCCGGTTGGGCCGCTGGCAAGATCGCAGGTGACGACGGATTCGGAACATTGGCCGACATTCTCCTCGGAATCACGGGCGCTTTCGTGGTTCGTTGGTCTCTGGAGAACATCGGCATTTCCCTGAAAGATGTGTACCTGCTTCTGTTCTCGATCTGGGGCGCAGCCGCATTGCCAGCTGCTGTGAGGTTTGGGATCAGACGCCACAATCGGTCAAAGAGGCGATCCCGACTCCAAAGCGATTAGCCCATGGATGTTCGCATCCAGTTCCCATCATGACGTCCGGCTTCGCGTGTGCCGCGGCAGCAAAGCGGTGACGACTGGTGGACTGGGCGACAGTTAGGAAGCGTGATCGAAAAAGTGGAGAAGGTTGCCAGTGCTCTACCGAGCGGTCGTCATCGCCAGCGCGATGGGGAGCGATGAACAGGTTGGCTCCGTGGTGGGTCCGGCTTACGGCCACCCCGTGCTGGACTTGTAAGCCTTTCTTCAAACTTCAAACCGCGCTTCGGCGTCCGCTCAATAGGTTGATGACCAGAACCACCACCGCCACAACCAGGAGAAGGTGGATCAGGGCTCCGCCGAAATGCAGACTGAAACCCAGAAGCCACAAAATCAGAAGAACAACGAAAATGGTCCAAAGCATGTCAGCCTCCTGTGCTCATTGGGAGCACGCATGAATCTCATCCAACGTCTGCGAGATAGCTGCTTCGCTCGATTGTGACAAGAGAACAAATAATGGGCTGTGCTCCCACTCGAACACACGCCCCCGAGTACGGTGCATTTAGGTCGATTCCAACACTAGCAAATGAGGATTCAAGGGTTCTGTGCAACAATGCTCACACTCGCTACACGAAATTGACCGCCAAGAACTCAAACTACCGTGGGTGGTTTTCGCTCTCAGCTTGAAGTGTCTTCTCGCGGTCTCCCCGGCCACTTTCAGAAACGGCAACTGTCTTGACTGCCTTTCGCAATGTCTTGCTTGTTGAACTTTTCGCCCGTTTTATGCCTGCCGAAGGTTTACCTTGTGTCGTCTCGTAGCCAGCCTCCTCGCGAACCTCTGCTCTGACTCCGAGTTTGTCGGCCGTCCGGGCATCAAGCTGCCCTGTGACTGGTAGATTCTCAGTCTTCTGAAATCCGCGAATGCTCGCCCGGGTTCGGAGACCTAATACGCCATCGACCTCCCCGCTGTAGTGTCCTTTGTCCCGCAGAGTTTCCTGCATCTTCTTGACATCGTTCCTAGGCCCGACCGCTGGCACTTCTTGGCTGAGGTTGGCCGAATGGAGCGGCGTCGGGCGTGGTCCCGAAATCCCTATCGTCAGCAATATGAAAGCAATCCCAACGCACGCGGCTTTGCCGGCTAAAAGCATTCCTTCTCCTCGATTTGGACACCGGCAATAGATTCGCTCAGTTGCTCTAGCAATACTGTGCAGAATGGCTCATGTCGTGAGCCCTCAGACACAATCCCCCTCAATCGTTGCTTTGCGAGACTTGGAACCATCCAAAAAACGCATGGCGGGCTGTGTTGTTCGGATATTTACGCTGTTCCAGGAAAGCAGTAAAATATGGATGTTGGTTGTTCAGGCAAGAGGGTGTCTATGTCTCCTGCTCGCCAACCGAACGGTTCTCCACGCGGAAGGAAAATCGCCCGCCAAACCCCAATCGACCCAACACTCCAACCAGAGCGAAACGCCATAAGTCCACGTGTAGCGACCAAGAAGAGACGCGATTTTGACCCCCATGCATTCCTTGCGACCATCGGCGAGGGCAGGAAATCTGTGCTTTTCCAGAGAAAACAAGGAATCTTCGCGCAAGGGGATGCCGCTGATGCAGTGTTTTATATCCAGACCGGCAAGGTGAAACTCACCGTGGTCTCGAAGACTGGCAAGGAAGCAACCATCGGCATATTAGGTGAAGGAGACTTTTTCGGCGAAGGTTCGCTTGCGGGCCAAGCGCTCCGCATGCACTCGGCAACCGCCATGACGGATTGCGCTGTTCTGCGAATCGACAAGCTGGCCCTGATGGAAGCGCTGCATCGAGAACACGAATTTTCCGACCTGTTCGTGGCCTATTTGTTGTCGCGGAACATCCGTTACGAAGAAGATCTGGTGGATCAGCTTTTCAATTCGAGCGAAAAGAGGCTGGCCCGGATCCTTTTGCTGCTCGCCCACTTTGGCAAGGAAGGCAAACCCGAGCCTGTGGTTCCCAAGATCAGTCAGGAGATGCTGGCGGAAATGATCGGCACCACCCGTTCGCGGGTCAGCTTCTTCATGAACCGGTTCAGAAAATTGGGCTTTATTCACTACAACGGCGGGCTGCAAGTCCACAGCTCGCTGCTCCATGTTGTCCTGCACGACTAGCTGTTCTCCGGTGCAATTCCCCAAGAAACCAGATAGCAACGGCTCGGACTGCATGGTGCGCTGCCGCAGATAGCTGTGTTTGGCCATGAACAGCATCATGCGAGCCATCAGGACCGGACGGCGGATCAGCGTGCGATGTCCCTTTTGATAGCGAGCGAGGTCCCCACTCGCCAGGCAATCGCCCAGCAGCGTGGCTTGCCGAAAGCCGAGGCAAAGACCTTCTCCCGTAATGGCATCCACTCCGCCCGAGGCGTCGCCCACCAACACCGTTCGGCCACGATATACGCGCCGCAATTTGCGGGTGACGGTGATTGCGCACCGTTCGCTGGAAGTGTGTTCCGCATCTTTGAGGCGCGCGCAAAGTTCCGGAAATTCCCCGAGCGCGTCGTCAATCCGCAGCTGCAACTTCGGGCTGGACGAGACCAGCGCCAAACAAACTTCTTCGCGGCTAACGGGCGTGACATAAATTTGGCAGTGACGGCCCCAATGCAGCTCCATGAAGTCCGTCCAGGGCGCTATGCGGTAGTGGCGCCGGAAGCCGAAGCGCCGATTCTCTTTCTGGGGTACATCCAGTTCGTGCTGGCCCAGCTTTGCCCAGCCGCGGACGCGCGAACTGGCTCCGTCGGCGCCCACCACCCAGCGCGCTTGCACCAGTTCTCCAGCAACCAGCGCACCTTCGGATGAAGCCCGGTGACCACCGCCTGCCACAGCATGTGAACACCGCACGCCGCCGCATGATCCGTCATGATCCGATGCAGATGTGTACGCCGGATTCCGTACGCCGTTCCGCGAGGAAACGCAGCCTCGGCTTGTGTGTCGCCGCTCACGAAACGAATGCCGCGGAACGGATACGCTTCGGCTTCGGGAATCGTGATGCCGAGATTGTGCAGAGCTTCTACTCCGTCCGGCATCAGTCCCTCGCCGCAGAGCTTGTCGATCGGCGGCGCTGCGCCATCCGCCAGCATCACGCTCAAACCGTGACGGCGCGCCGCGATGGCCGTCGCCAGGCCGGCAGGTCCGCCGCCGACTACGAATACATCCCACGGATTCGGGAAACGGCTCACGATAAATTTCTTATTGACGATACTTACTTTCAATTTTCCGCCAACGACCCTCCTAACCATTCCAGCAAAACGAATTCCGAGCAGAACCCGGGACCCATCGCGGCTAGCAAGCCGAGCGTGCCGGACTCGGGGCGGCGATTTTTGATGACTTCTTCGAGCACCACCAGATCCACCATCTGGGGCGGAATCTTGAAAGGATAATGTACGAAATAGTTAGAAGAGTGGGAGCAGACGCGAATCGAAAACCTTGAAGTGTAAACGCGTCGGGTTGGAAGTCCGAGTCATTATGGCGCGGTGCAGGGCTCTCCTCACTGTCTGTCCCAGATGACTACCTCAAGCAGCTTGACGTCTGTTCCAGACGACTGCCTCAAGCTCGTACCGGTTCTTCGACCCTACTTCCACCAAATAACGGGAATCGTGTGGGCGGCATCGTGGAGACGGGATATCCGTAAGTGGATATTCCATGACTCTCTGTTCGCTATCCAGGCAGTTGGAACAGAGAACATTTCGTTCCAGAAGCCAGTAAGCTTTGGCGTGTGGCCTGGGGCTCGCAGCGATTGTCTGGGCAACCTGCTCCGCGCTGTTCAGCCACCCGCTCAGTTCCTCGGTTCCGTCCCCGCGGACAATTCTGACCTGATATTCACTACCGTGGTTGTGCGCCATGTGTTTTCTCCCTAGCGCTAGGATGGGTTTGGAGGTTCCACTTCAAGCGTACCCGGCCCTGAAAATACTGTATGTTTGGCATCGAACAATTACTGAAACACCAATGGTGCATTGCACACTAAACGGCCTTATCTGTCGTCACAAACATCTCAAGGACGTGCTCGTTCAGCATCTCGGCGAGCTTCTTGGCGTCCTCGACCTGCGTGCCTCGAAGCAGGTCAAATCCAAACGATAATTCCCTCAGCACCGGAATGGTGTCGCGGTAAAGGTGTACGGCAAGGAAATGCTTTCCATCTTTCGCTTGCTGGACTGTGAAACGGCAGGCGCTACGGTCGGTCTTCTTTTCCGCCATATCGCGCAGTATAGAACGGAACCCGTCACCAATCCCGAAGTTCGAGCCGCGCATTATCCCTTGGGCAAGCACAGATGGATGGACGCGGAGCTTCCAGTGGAGAAAGCTGCTCAGGAGCCAATAGGATTGTATCTGCTGGACACTCTCCCACAGCGGCATTCAGGCAACGCACGGTCATCCTTTTTCTTTGTACTCATCCGCTTGCTGAAGGGAAGGCGCACCCCAGAGATGCTTTCCCGGCTCCAAGCACTCAGCCCCGATTTGCTTCTCCGCGGAGTTCTCGCGAGCGGTGATCCAAGCGACTCGGAATTGGGCTTGCTTAGCGCGTGTTGCCTTTGCATCCGGTGGTTCGCCCCAGCGACCTTGAACCCAAGATCACCTCCACGTTTCTCAGGACGGTTCGCTGTCAATCGAACCGTCCTGAGCCCTCTATTTCACCGGTCTAGATCCACTGCAGCCTAAGCCTGCTTTTTCTGCGGCTGGTCGTGTTTCTCTGGCCCTGACTGTGGACTCTTGGGCTGTGCGATCGGGACCACCGGTTTCTGTTGCACTGGTTGATTCGGCTGGATTATCGGTTTCTTCTCCGGAGGAGCGGGCTTCTGCGTTTCTTGATCTGACATTCTATTTCTCCTTTGCTGGTCTTTCGGCTGTTGGTAATTGGTGAGTTGTTTGCAATCGTGTTGACGCTCATTCAGGCGTTTAACGGGAACAGCCGCGTGGGTTCGGGCGACGGATCGGTTAGTTCGCGGGGCTGATATGTGTGGCCCGCTTCAATACAGAACTCCGAGCGCCAAGCTGACATCCGCCGGGTCTCTGCAGTACTGAGCGGGGAACGGCGGTGCAGCGGTTGTCCCGAACGCAGCTTGCTCCGGACAGAGTCCGCCTAATTTACTTCTCGAGCACTTTTTCGATCTGCCCGACCTTTTTTTCAACTTTGCCGGTAATGTGTTCGGCTTTGCCTTCAGCCTTTAGGTCAGGATTGTTCGTGACTTGGCCTGCCTTCTCTTTGACTTTGCCTTTCACTTCATGAAAAGTGCCTTTAATCTCATCCTTCGTACTCGGCTTCATCTGTTTTCTCCTTATCGTTGAATCTTGCCTAATGATGGAGCGGGACTTCCGCTACTCGCCCCGACAGAGTTGCGATCCTATGAACAAGAATCGGCCTCGACTCCGAGTCCGTCAGGCCTGCAAGTAGCACGGTCTTCATAAACGGCTCGTCCGCCGTCATGTGTCACACGAAGGCGGAGAAGTCGATCCGCATCCGTGCAACTGTGCGATCATGGGCAACAACTGGCTGGCCAAACAATCTTTGGGTATGAAAGCGTCTACCCACTTCAAGGCCTGCTCAGGAACATCCACTGCTCCGGATAGCATGATGATTGGCGCCTGCGGCCTAAGCCGTCTCATTTCGATGGCAACCTCGGCCCCGTTCATCTCGGGCATGAAATAGTCGACGATTACAACGTCGACCGAATGAATGGAGGCCAGTTCCAGTCCTTTGCCGCCGCTGGGCGCGGTCAGAACGGTATACCCAAAGGTTTCGAGGAACGATTTCTCGCATTCCAGCACGTCCTCGTTGTCGTCGCTACAAAGCAGCACTGCGCGTTGGAGTGCCGGGTACACCGCCGCGAGCATGGTTCACCTTCAAAAACAATTTTCAACACCTCGGCTCAGGAAACTGTTCAAAATTGCTCAAACTATGCTCTTTTTGCAACGCTGTTTGCCGATCACCCTACAACCGGCACCCCACCGGTGAACTTGTTGTGGAACCCACGCTCGATTTCACCCGAGCCGTTGCTACTTGGTTTCTTGAGGGATTGCACTGGGAGAACAGTCCCCTGCGATCTTCTGGGCGACATTTTGGGGGTCAAAGCGTGAACGGCAAAGTGAAGAAGGATATACGATCAGCGAGTGTGCAAAAGTGAACATTTTTCGTGACCACGAATTGGGCAGAATATTGTCGTCGTTAGTTGTCCAAGATGAACAGAGCACAACGCTGGGGAGCGCTAGGAGGAACAGATGGCGCACAACCACGGTAGTGAATATCAGGTCAGAATTGTCCGCGGGGACGGAACCGAGGAACTGAGCGGGTGGCTGAACACCGCGGAGCAGGTTTCCCAGGCAATCGCTGCGTGTCACAGGCCACAAGACAAAGCTTACTGGCTTCTGGAACGAAACGTTCTCTGTCCCAACTGCCTGGATCAGGGACAGAAAGTCATGGAATATCCGCTTGCGGACATCCCGTCTCCACGATACCGCCCTCACGACTCCCGTTATCTGGTGGAAGTAGGGTCGAAGAACCGGTACGAGCTTGAGGTAAACATCTGGAACAGACATCAAGCTGCTTGAGGTAGTCATCTGGGACAGACAGTGAGGAGAGCCCTGCACCGCGCCATAATGACTCGGACTTCCAACCGGGCAGTTTACGCTTTCGCCTTGCTCATCTGAGCACCACCAGTCTGCTCCCCAGAATTTTTCCCAGCCCCACCCGTCGAGGAGCGAGCACAAGAATCCTTAAAGAGTTTAGAAATTGATCACCGGGAAACACCTCCAGGACTGAGCTTACAATCATCCCGGATGGGTCCATTCCATTAGGTCAAGGCGACTACCTGAAGAGGCGTGCAATCGAGGAAATGGGTCAAGCCGAGGCCCCCGGAATCAGACGTTCGCACGAACAATACTTTTTTATGTACGTAAGATGCCCGACAGACCATCCAAATTGGCGCATGTAAACTTCGGCCACCCTTATTATGCATTCCCCGTTGGGTGCGGTCCCCGCATGCTTCCCTGCCTACCCATCAGTGATTGACTGCTTGTCCGCACGATCCCTCGGCAGGGATGTATGTACCATTCTGCCTAAACGGTATGAACCATTCGGTCCAAAACGCTATGTACCAGTCGGCCCTTTGAAATTGAGCTGATCTACTCTTGTAGCCAATGGGTTCACCTCCTATGATCCGTCCTCATGAGATCTCAAGCGCCAATGGCCGATGTGACATCTATTGGCGCGATCGGAGATGCCGTGCAGCAGAGAGAATCTGTCCGGTTCAACTTACGACTTCCTGTGATCTTCCGATGGAATGACGAGCAAGGTGCGAGGCAACAAAACGGCGGGTTCACGCGCGACATCAGCAGGAGGGGACTATTTGTCTACTCTCTTATCCCTCCGCCCTCAGGTGTGACTGTAGAGCTCGAAGTCATGCTTCCTCCGCTTGCGGAATCGGGACATGGCGTTCGGCTACAGTCAGAGGGCAGGGTGCTGCGCATAGAGCGAAAGGGCGAACAAGCTGGGTTTGCCGCCACAGGCGATTTTGACATACACAGCGCGCAATGATCCGAATAATGATCCGAATGAGATCTGGAAATGACCCGTAGCAAGTTACAAACCGAATTCACGATCGTTGTTTCTCCGCGGCTCGGCTCACATAAGGCCTGGTTAAGGGGAAAATGCAAGCGCTCCGAGTTGGGGACGACCCTCGTGGTGGTTGTGGATTTCCGCTCGGGGGCGGGACCTTTACCCTTTGCACTGAGGAAGGCGAACGGAACGCTGCATGGACATGACCTGGGTCACGGAACGAGTTGCGCTGGGCGGTGGGATATGGAACGCGCGAAACATGGAAGAAGTGGCGCAAGCCGGTGTGACCCACGTGCTCAACATGCAGGTCGAGTTCGATGACCGGCCGCTGGCGGAGCCGCACGGGATCCGCGTGCTGTGGAATCCGACGGACGATGATTTCTTGCCGAAGCCCCCGGAACTGCTGAAACGCGGCGTTGATTTTGCGCTGGAAGCGCTGGAGGAGCCGGAGGGGCGGCTTTACGTTCATTGCGCCGCAGGGGTACACCGGGCTCCGATGATGACGCTGGCGGTATTATGTGCGATGGAGTGGGAAATGGAAGCGGCCATGGTGCAGATCGAGACGCGAAGGCCGGTGGTCGACTTCGCGGACGTGTACGTCGAGAGCGTGCGGCGATTTCTGGAGTCGCGAGTCGAGAGCGAGCCGCAGAGTTCAGACTAACAATCGGAATTGAGTTGGGAGGAAATACGCGAAAGAGGAGCCGCTCGGCAGAGCGGCTTTCTTATTGGCCCGAACTAGGCAAGAACCGGTAGTACCGGGAGATCGACTGCAGCAGGATCTCCGGGTTGCCGTTGTCCAGGTGCGCTCCCGCCAGGAAGTCGGCACAGATCATCTCCAGACGATAGCCACGAGATTTGTCCGTGCCCAGCATCCGCGCCGCCATCTCGATCGCCGGGATCTCGCTTTTGTAGACCTTGAAGTAGATCTGCTCGCGCCACCGCAGCATTTCTTGTGCTTCTTTGCGGGGGCACAGCCCGTTTCATATTCGGCGGAATGCAGCGAAAAAGGAACTACGACCGAACTCCGACGCGATTGCCATCTACGACCTGACAGCGCGGGCCAAATCAGCAACGGAGCTGTCACAACATGTAGGAGTACGAAAGCAGAATAATGCGGCTGAAGCTAAACCGTTTTTCTCCGGCTCATGGCGTACAGAATGAGCTGGGCGCGGCTCGAGACCCCCAATTTCTCAAAAATGCGATACAGATAGTTACTCACCGTGTGCTCGGTGACATGAAGGATCTCAGCAATTTCGCGGTTTTTCTTTCCTTCCGCAACCAGCCGAGTTACCTCGTGTTCTCGCGGCGTGAGCAAGTCCGTCCCCTTGCTCCTGTGCAGCCTCGGCCTGAGTTGGGGGAGGGCCTCAAGCACAAACTCGATCTGAGCATTGTTGACCCAGATCTGACCGTTGTGGACACAACGGATGCACTTCGCGAGCGACTGGAAGGAATCGGCACGAGAAAGAATGCCCCGCGCCCCGCCGCAGAATGCATCGATCACCGTCTCGCGATCGGGCGATTGCAGCAACATGATTGGAGTCGTGCGCGGATGCGACTCACGTATTCGTTCCAGAACTCCCAGGCCGGTCTGCTCGCCGTCCCGTAGTCCGGTGCTGAGCACGGCAACATGCGGTTTGGTGGCCTCGACCTTGCGAAAGGCCTCTTGAGGACTGCAGGCTATCCCCACTACTTCAAAATCATTTCGGAAACGTCCCAGTGCGCTTGCCATCAGCTGACTGCCCATGTGGTCAGCATCGGCTATAAGTACTCGAACCCGATCTTGCGAACCGCTCATTACTACACCCCCAACTACACCCCCACAGAATAAAGTGCTCCACACACGTTGCCCTTCGACACATTGGCGAACCCTGTACCGAAGGATCAAATCGGGAATCTGTTCACTATTTACGGCGGAGCATTTTGGATTGACTTGTGGTCATCGTAGCACGTTTGCCGGCTGTTCTAGCCAGTTAATTTTTAGCAGGGATCAATCACTCTTTGCGATAAGGGTTTGTGTCGGGAATCCGTCTGCCAGGCATGGCGGTTCTATGCACCATCTGAGAACCCGCTAGGGGCAAGGAAACTGGCGGGAGTCCGGATCCGGGACGCGATGGTTCCGGCTCCGTTCCTTGTAGAAATGGTTCTACCAGGCATCGCTTTCTTCCCGATTTCGTAACAACCAAGCTCTGGAGTCTGCCGTTTATAATCGTTGCTGATAACACCTATTTAGCCGCCTAAATAATTGCAAAGACTCGTCTTGAGTGGATGAGAATGTATAGTTTGTCCGGGTTTCGTAACAAAACAAGTCAGCTCTTGATACTATGTAGGGCTTAAAACTAAGTTGCACCTTCGGTCGCCGATACACACTTCACTGTGGTGAGAGTAGTCTTGCTCCTACCTCTGAACTGTGAGTTTTCCACAGCCCTCTCCTAGCAGGCTGCGGAAAAATGGACTCCGCGACTTAGATTCTCTCCAGTCTTAGTGATTTTGTGATTCGGGAAGGGTTCTGGCTGCATCCGCTGGTGTCCCGCGGATTTATTTTCGGGCCTG
>Ga0187883_10001434_pt1 | contig 14663 bp, 14 predicted proteins | sample June2016WEW_20_1_2_FD_132966 | JGI IMG/M metagenome (GOLD analysis project Ga0187883, IMG submission 132966) | Peatland microbial communities from SPRUCE experiment site at the Marcell Experimental Forest, Minnesota, USA - June2016WEW_20_10 | ecosystem: Environmental > Terrestrial > Soil >...
CGGCGCGCGCATGATCACCGGCGAGGGCGGCCTGCTCGCGCAGGCGCGGCTCATCTGCCACTGCCTGCTGATCGAGGGCGCCGAGGGCCTCGTGCTGGTGGACACCGGCTTCGGGCTCGACGACGTGCGCAACCCCAGGCAGCTCGGGCTGGTGTTCAACGCGGTCATACGCCCGCGCGTCAACGCCGCCGAGTCCGCCATCTCCCAGGTCCGCGAGCTCGGCTTCGATCCGAACGACGTACGCCACATCATCACCACCCATCTCGATCTCGACCACGCGGGCGGCCTTCCCGACTTCCCCGAGGCGGAGGTGCACCTGCTCGGCCTCGAGCTCCAGGCGGCCATGCACCCCAGCTGGCGCGACCGCCCGCGCTACGTCGCCGCGCACTGGGCCCACGGTCCCCGCTGGGTCGAGCACGGCACGGGCGGCGAGGATTGGCTCGGGTTCGACGGCGTGCGCATCCTGCCCGGCAGCGACGCCGAGATCCTGCTGATCCCGCTGGTCGGGCACTCGCACGGGCACACCGGCGTGGCGGTCAGGGACGGGGATCGCTGGCTGCTGCACTGCGGCGACGCCTACTTCCACCACGGCGAGGTGGCCACGCCGCCGCACTGCCCGGCGGGGATCGGCGCGTTCGCGGCGTTCGACCAGGTCGACGGCGCCGCGCGTCGCGGCAACGTCGAGCGCCTGCGCGAGCTCGCCGCGCGCCACTCGGACGAGGTCGAGCTGATCTGCTCGCACGACGCCTCCTACCTCGACGCCCGCCAGCCGCTCGGGGCGGCCGCCGCCCTGCAGAACGCCGGCTAGGAGTTCGGGGCCGAGCGCGCCTCGCGCACGAGCCGGCGCATACCCCTGATCCAGCGTTCGGGATCGGTGCCCTTGCGCGCCATGAACTCCGCGACGTTCTCGTGCGGGAGGATCAGGAAGCGCTCCTCGCGGATCCCCGCCACGACCGCGTCGGCCACGTCCTCGGGTTCGATCAGCCCGCCCGCCGTCAGCGCGGCGGCGCCCGCCGCGTCCTCGAAGGCCAGGTCGAGCATCGGCGTGCGCACCCCCTGCGGGCAGATGCACGACACGCGCACGCCCTCGTCGTCGTATTCGATCGCCATCCACTCCGCCAGCGACACCGCCGCGTGCTTGGTGACGCTGTAGATCAGCGAGGAGACCTGCGTCAGCAGGCCGGCGGCTGACGCGGTGTTGATCAGGTAGCCCTCGCCGCGCTCGCGCATCTGCGGCAGCAGCGCGCGCGCCGCCCACACGTGCGCCATCACGTTCACCCGCCACGCTTCGTCCCACGCGTCGTCGGGAGCCTCCGGTCCGCCGCCGGCGCCGCCGACGCCCGCGTTGGAGACGAAGATGTCGATCGGCCCATGGGCGTCGCCGGCGGTGGCGATCAGCTCGCGCACGCTGTCCTCGCGGCCGGCGTCGAGCTCGACGGCGAGCGCGCCCGCGCCGATCTCAGCGGCGATCGCGCGCGCGCCCTCCAGGTCGCGGTCGGCGACCACCACCGCGCGCGCTCCCTCGGCGGCGAAGCGCCGCACGAGCGCCCGGCCGATGCCGCCGGCGCCGCCCGTGACGACGATGTGCCTTCCGTTGAGCTCCATTGGGCGTACCCTATGTCAACCGTGAGTGCCGATGCCAGGATGGCGGGCGCGCCCGTGGCGCCCATATGGGGCGAGCTGCGCTACGGCGCCGAGCTCGCGCGGCTGCTTTCCGACGCGCGCCTGCGCGCCCCGCGTCCGTGCGCGGACGCCCAGCCGGTGCTGCTGATCCCCGGGTTCATGGCCGGCGACGCGTCGCTGACGGTGATGCGGACGTGGCTGCGCCGCCGCGGGCACCGCGTGGCGATGAGCGGCATGCTCGCGAACGTCGACTGCGCGGGCCGCGCCGTGGAGCGCCTGGAGGCGCAGCTCGAGCGCTTCGCCTCTGACTGCGGCGGCCCGCTCGTGCTGATCGGGCAGAGCCGCGGCGGCACGCTCGCCCGCTCGCTGGCCGTGCGCCGCCCCGAGCTCGTGAGCGGGCTGGCGATGCTCGGCTCGCCGGTGCGCGACGGGCTGGCGGCCTCCGCGCAGGTGCTGCGGACGGTGCGCTGGATCGCGAGGCTCGGGGACCTGGGACTGCCGGGAGTGTTCTCGACCGGCTGCCGCGACGGGGAGTGCTGCGCGGGCTTTCACGCCGATCTCCACGCGCCGCTGTCGCCGGACGTGCACGCGATCGCCGTCTACTCGCGCAGCGACGCCATCGTCGACTGGCGCGCGTGCGTGGACCCGCACGCGGAGTCCGTCGAGATCGACTCGAGCCACTGCGGGATGTCGGTGCACCCGGCCGTCTACCGCGTGCTCGAGCACGCGCTCGATCGCCGCACGTAGGCTGAAGTGTCTTCGGGTCAAGCGCTTGACGGCGGACGGTCCCGGGCATAGGCTAGCGCCGAATAGCTAGAATAAGTCCAATAACGTGCCTCACACGGCCGAGTGGCCTGTTGGGTGAGTCTCTGGCGATCTAGCTCTTGACGCACGAGGATCCTGCTCCCCAGTGAAAGAGGTCATGGCTATGAGGTTCATACGCGGTTCGGCGGCGCTGGCTGTGTGCGTCGCCCTCTTATGTGTTCTGATGTCGCCCTCGGTGGCAAGCGCGCACGACCCTTTTTGCACAGAATGCAACAGAGTAGTCATCAACGAAAAGGGCGCCTACGTACACAATCGACCGAATGGTCAGGTGATTGGTTGGATTAAGGTGGGGACGGAAGTCTACGTGCTCGAATCGCCTGAAAGGGTTTGGTGCAACATATTAATCATGAGCCCATATGCGGTGGTAAATGGAGGGTGGGTTCTCTGCACGGTCCTCGGTGGCCGTGCAAGAGTCATCACCAAGAAGGGCGCTTATGTGTACACTGGGCCGAGAGGCCAGGTGATTGGTGAGATCGGGGCGGGGACGGAAGTCTACGTGCTCGAATCGTTTGAGGCGGAATGGTGCAACGTGTTAATCGGCAGTGAAGCAAACGGTGGATGGACACCCTGCACGAACCTCGGCGCCCCGATTGGGTCGGGGCCCGCCTATAGGCAGGCTCGCAGGGAGGGTAAGCGGATGGAAGGGGTATAACGTGACGGATGGACGACCTACTCGCGCTTGCCGTCCCACCGCCGCGCGCCCGCCGCGGCCGCGCCAAGTCCCCCGCCACGCGCGCCGCGGCCGGGTGATCCGATGCAGTACGTGAACCTCGGCGCGAGCGGTCTGCGGGTTTCGCGCGTGTGCCTGGGCATGATGAGCTTCGGCAACGACAGCGACAAACCGTGGGTGCTCGACGAGCAGGCCGCCGAGCCGATCGTGCGCGCCGCGGCGGAGGGCGGCATCACGTTCTTCGACACCGCCGACACGTACTCGCAGGGCGCCAGCGAGATCGCCACGGGCCGCCTGCTCGCGAAGCTCTTCACGCGCGAGGAGGTCGTGCTCGCCACCAAGGTGTTCATGCCGATGACCCCCGGCGAGAACGGCGGCGGGCTCTCGCGCAAGCACGTCCTCAGCGCGATCGACGCGTCGCTGGAGCGCCTGCAGATGGACTACGTCGACCTCTACCAGATCCATCGCTGGGACAACCGCGTTCCGATCGAGGAGACGATGGAGGCCCTGCACGACGTCGTGCGCGCCGGCAAGGCGCGCTACATCGGCGCCAGCAGCATGTTCGCGTGGCAGTTCGCCAAGGCCCAGCACGTGGCCGAGACGCGCGGCTGGACGCGCTTCGTCTCGATGCAGAACCACTACAACCTCGTCTACCGCGAGGAGGAGCGCGAGATGCTCCCGCTGTGCGTCGATCAGGGGGTCGGGGTGATCCCGTGGAGCCCGCTCGCACGCGGCGTGTTGGCGGGCACGCGCACGCGCGGCGGCGAGCGACTCACGACGCGCGCGGACACCGACCAGTTCACCGACTACCTCTACAACCAGCCCACCGACTTCGACGTGGTCGAGCGCGTCGCAGAGGTCGCCGCCGAGCGCGGTGTGCCTCCCGCGCAGGTCGCGCTCGCGTGGCTGCTGCACAAGCCGGCGGTGACCGCGCCCATCGTCGGGGCGACGAAGGTCGCGCACCTGGAGGACGCTCTGGCCGCCGAGCAGCTGGCGCTGAGCGACGCCGAGATCGCGCGGCTGGAGGAGCCCTACGCTCCCCACCCGGTGCTCGGCCACGGGTAGCGCCGCGTGAGCGCCACAGCGCCGTGTCAGGTGCCCGCGTGGTTCGGGTATTCGTGCACCGATACCAGCAGCACCGGTCCGTCGATCGCGCGATAGCTGTGCGGCTGGTCCGCGCGGAAGCTGATCAAATCGCCCGGGCCGACGACCTCCGAGAAGGCTCCGGTCGAGATCTCGATGGTCCCGGTCGCGATCACGAGGTGCTCGAACAGCCCTTCCACGTGGGCGGTGGCGTGCCGCTCCGCTCCCTCCTCGAGCGTGAGCGTGTAGATCTCGATCAGAGCGCCCCCGGTGCGGGTGAGCATGTGGCGGGCGATCAGGCCCTCCGTCTCCAGCCCGGCCTGGTCGATCCCCACGACCTCGACGTCGCTCGCGCGTACGACCGATACGTCGTCGACCGGCGGCTCGTCGTGGAAGAGGCTCGCAAACGGGACCCCCAGCGCCGACGCGAGCGCCCACACGGTGTCGATCGAGGGATTGCCCTGGCCACGCTCGATCAGCGATACGGTGGACTTGGCCACGCCCGCCTGCTCGGCGAGCGCCGAGAGGGTCATTCCGCGTGTCGTCCTCCAGCGGCGCAGGTTGCGTGCGATCGGCTGACCCGCTCCGTCCACGGCACAAGTTCTATCGCACTGAACTGCTGGCATGGATACAGAGACGGTTGACACGAGCGGTCGAGCGCTGTCGGAGTACGAGCGCCGCGGCACCAGTGAGTCCTCATTCAGTAACCCCGGTCACGCCGGACCCGATTTCGAAGCGGCTGCGCACTGACCAGCAGAGCGAGGTTCTCGGCGAAGATCGCGAGCATGCGATCTGTGTAATCGAGCGCATCCAATGCCACGTGGGGCGTGATGATCAGCCTGGGGGAATCCCACAGCTGCGACTCGGCCGGTATCGGCTCTGGATCGAACACGTCGAGGACCGCCCCGCCGAGCGAGCCATTGGAAAGCCGGATGGCGAGCTCGTCGTAGTCGACGATGCCCGCCCGCGCGACGTTTATGATCCCCGCTCCCGGCGCCAGGAGGTCGAGCTGCGCCCCTCCGATCAAACCCGAAGTGGCGGGCGTCAGCGCGGCCGTCACCAACAGGAAATGCGCGCCCGCGACGGCCCGATCGACCTCGTCCGGCCCGTACATCTCGTCGACGTGATCGTGGGGCTCGCGGCTTTGGCGGACACCGCGTACCAGCAGGCCGAGCTCCTTCGCTCGCCGGGCGCCCTCGCCGCCGAGCGCGCCCACTCCGACGATTGCGACGGTCTTGCCGCTGATGCAACCGCTGTGCCATTCACTCCACTTATGCGCGCGCTGGTTTGTCATATGCAGCGGGATGTCGTTGCTCAACATCAGCAGCGCACACGCGATGAACTCGCCGGCCTTCGGCACATGCGCGCCGCTGCTGGTGCTCACAACCACCCCCTCCGGCACCCAGTCGAGTGGATGCAGGTGCTCGACGCCCGCGCCGATCACATGTATCCAGCGCAGGTTCGTCGCTCGCGCGACGAGGTCCCGCGGGAACTGCCAGCCGACGAGCACGTCCGCCGCCTCGATGGCCTCCTGCTGCTCCGAACCGAGCCCGATCGTCAGCCGCACGCGGTCGCGCAGATCATCGGCCCCTCGCAGGGCGGTCCAGAACTGCTCCTCGCGCACGAGGTACATGTCCGCGGCGCCCGGGATGTTGATGATGTGAACGTGGATCTCGCCTGTCGCTGTCATGCCAACCTCCTCCTGCGTCACCCCAGGACCCTCTTCAGGAACGCCTGCGTGCGCGGGTCGCGCGGGCGGTCGAGGATCTCCGCGGGCGTGCCGGTCTCCCTGATCCGCCCGTCGGCCATGAACACCACCCGATCGGCGGCCTCCCGCGCGAATCCCATTTCGTGTGTGACCACGATCATCGTCATGCCTTCCTCGGCGAGTTGCTTCATCGCATCGAGGACCTCCCCGACGAGTTCCGGATCGAGGCCCGAGGTGGGCTCGTCGAACAGCATCAGCCGCGGACGCATCGCCAAGGCCCGGGCGATCGCCACCCGCTGCTGCTGCCCGCCGGACATCTGATTGGGGTATGCCCCGATCTTGTCGGCGAGCCCAACCCGCTCGAGCAGCTCGCGCGCACGCCGCTCGGCCTCGGGACGAGGCTCGCGATTGACCTTCACGGGCGAGTGCGCGACGTTCTCCAGCGCCGTCATGTGCGGGTACAGGTTGAAGCGCTGGAAGACCATCCCGATCTTGCGCCGCTGCCGGCGCACGTCGCGCTCGCGCATCTCCTTCAGACGGTCGCCGTCGCGCTTGTAGCCCATGACCTCCCCGTCCACCCACACGACGCCCCCGGTGGGCTTCTCCAGCCGGTTGATGCAGCGCAGGAACGTGCTCTTGCCACCCCCCGAGGGGCCCACGACGCACACGACTTCTCCCTCCTGCACGGTGAGGTTCACGTCGCTGAGCACGTTGGCGGCGCCGAAGTGCTTCTCGACGGCGACCGCGTCGACCATCGCGCTCATCACGCCGTCCCCGAGCCGCGGCGGCGAGCGGAGATGCGCTCGAGCACGTGGATGATCAGCCGTTCGACGGCGCTGCGGGGCCGCACGCGCTGCAGGCCGCGGCCCAGGCGCCGCTCGATGTAGTACTGGCCGATGCTCAGCGCCGAGGTGGCGATCAGGTACCAGCCGGCCGCGACGAGCAGCAGCTCGATCACGCGGGCGTTGACGAAATAGACTTTCTGCGCCTCGTTGAGCAGCTCGGAATAGGCGATCACGGAGGCGAGCGACGACATCTTGAGCATCCCGATCGTCTCGTTTCCGAGCCCGGGGACGATCACGCGCATCGCCTGCGGCAGGATCACGTCGCGCAGCGACTGCGCCTGCGAGAGGCCGAGGGCGGTCGCGGCCTCGTGCTGGCCCTCGTCGACCGAGATGATCCCCCCGCGGACGAGCTCGGTCAGGTACGCGCCCTCGTTCACGCCGAGGCCGAGCGTCGCCGCCATGAACGGCGTGATCACGGCGATCGTCTGGACGTGGAAGACCCCTGGTACGCCGAGCGTCGGGAAGACGATCGCGAGGTTGAACCACAGCAGGAGCTGCACCAGCGTCGGCACTCCGCGGAACGCCCACACATACAGCCACGCCACGCTGCTGGTCACCGGGTTGGAGGACAGCCGCATCACGGCGAAGATCACGCCGAGCAGCATGCCGAGGACCATTGCCACCGCGGTGAGCAGCAGTGTGTGCAGGAAGCCGACGATGATCGTCGAGGCGGTGAAGTAGTCGGCGACGACGCTCCAGTCGAGCTGCGCGTTGGCCCACGCCCAGATCAGCCCTCCGAGCGGAACGAGCACCGCGACCGCGGCGACCCAGCGCCCGTAGTGGCGGCGGGGGATGAGCTCGAGTCCTGCCAGGCCTCGCTGCGGCGTGTCGCCTGCGCCAGGGAGGGGCTGCAGTGACTCAGAGCCGCTCATGTTCAAACGACCCGGAGCCTAGAACGGATTGCGGACACCGTCTCGGGCGCCAAAGCGCCCGAGACGGTGTCCGGCGGTTCTCAGCCCACCACGACCTTCGCCGCGTTGCCCGCGTTGACCGTCACGGTGGTCACCTCGTTGCCCGTCTGCCCCCACTTCTTGGCGATCGCGGCGTAGGTGCCGTCGTCGATCAGGTCGGTCAATGCCGCCTTGACCGCGCCCAGCATTTCGGTGTTCCCGGCCTTGACCGCGATCCCGTCGAGCTGCGGGGCGAAGTTTTCGCCGATCGACATGTACGGCTTGGCGAGGAAGGTCACCTCGAAGGGCGGGTACGTCCCGCCCGCCGCACGGCCCGTCTGAACGGCGAGCTCCGCTTCCGCCAGCGATTCGCCGATCGGCAGCACTTTCATCGCGGACTTGCCCTTGCACAGGTCGGCGCTCAATTCGGGGATCTCGGTTTCGTAGGAGGATCCCTTCGGCGCCGAGATGGTCTGGCCGCAGAGCGACGCCAGCGTCGGATACTTGGACGCGTCCGTCTTGGCGATGAACATCCGCGTGCCTTCCTTGAAGTAGTCGATCCAGCTGGCCACCGCGCGACGAGTCGGCAGGTCGGTCTCCCCCGAGGCGGATATGTCAACTCGCCCGGTCTGCAGGCTCGGAAGCAGCTGCACGAACGGGACTTCCTCGAAGCTGACCTTCAGTCCGAGCTTCGCGGCCAGCGCGTTTGCAAGATCGATGTCGAACCCCTGCAGGACTTTGGTTCCGGGCTTCGGGAACTGCAGCGGCGGTTCCGGGGAATCGACCGCGTCGGTCAGGACGCCGCTCGACCTGACGGAGCTGGGCAGGAGGCTGCGGGCCGCCTGGTCGACCGTGACCGCGGCACCGCTGGACGTTGTGGCGGTGCTGCTGGAGGTCGTCGAGCTGCCGCTGCCGCAGCCGGCAAGGGCGAGCAGCGCCATGGCGGGAGCGATGGCTGCGGCGATTCGAGTCAGGCCGCGCCCCGCGGAGCAGCGCTGCCAAATGGTCACCGGCATTGTTGCGTGCCTCCTCTTGTCAAGATGATAGGTCCGAAGCTGGTTGTGCTGCATCTGCGAATGGAGCGGCTGGGCGGATCATTGACGGAAATCGACATGGATCCTAAACGCGGGCGCCAACCACCGCCGCGACGTCGGCGAGCGCGGCGCGCAGACCGGCGCTCGCGCGCTCGAGATCCGCGTCCGTGAGGGCGGTGCAAAGGCCGAACTCGCCGCCCACGCCGAAGTGCGCACCGTGGTTGATCGCCGCCATGTGCAGCAGCGAGGAGGCCCTCCAGTCGATCTCCTCGTGTTCCCCGCCCGCCCCTTCGAGCACGTACAGGCCGAACGCCGAGCCGACGCCCTGGGTACGCACCGGCACGCCGCAGTCCTCGCCGGCGCGCGCGATGTCCGCCCGCAGGCTCTCCGCCTGCGCGTCGATGCGCGCGATGCTCGCAGCGGTGAGGTCGCGCACGGCGATCGCCCCGGCGACCATCCCGAGCGGGTTTCCGTTGAAGGAGCCGCCGTGGTAGAGCGCGCCCTCGGCGGTCGGGTCGAAGCTCGCCATCAGCTCGGCCGACGCCGTGATCGCGCCGACGGGCAGGCCACCGCCGATCCACTTGCCCAGGCACGTGATGTCCGCCTCCAGCCCGAAGCGCTCCGCCGAACCGCCCTCGGCCAGGCGGAACATGAGGCAGTCGTCGAGCACGAGCAGCACGCCGGCGTCGCGCGCGAGCTCCCGCAGCGCGGGCAGAAAGCCCTCGGGTGGCGGGGTGACCACGCCGGTGAACTGCACCGGCTCGAGCATGATCGCCGCCACCTCGCCCTCGTGGCGTTCCAGCGCCGTCCTGTAGCTGTCGAGCACGCCGAACGTCGCCAGCGCCACGCGCCCGGGCATCTCGCCCCGGCCCTGCAGGCCGGCCTCGAGATCGTCGTAGGAGCCGTGGAAGGCCTGCCACGCCTTGACGATCAGCGGACGGCCGGTCGCGTGGCGCGCGAGCTTGACCGCCAGCATCGCCGCCTCGGTGCCGGTGTTCGCGAACCGGACCTGCTCGGCCCCGGGCACGCGCCCGCACAGCAGCTCCGCATAGTCGATCTGCGCGTCAGACGCGCCCGGCCAGGCGGTCCCGCGCGAGAGCGTGTCGCGCAGCGCAGCCTCGATCGGCGCGTAGGCGTGGCCGTGCATCAGGCTCAGGCCGTTGCCGAAGAGATCCACGTAGCCGTTGCCGTCGACGTCGACGAGCTTGGCGCCGCTTCCGTGCTCGAACACGACGGGATACGGGGGGAACCAGCTCAGCGTGCGGGTGATGCCGCGCGGCATGTGCTCTGACGCGCGCGCCATCAGCCGCGCCGAGCCGGGCGTGCGTCGCGTGTACTCCCGCTCGATCGCGCTCACGCGTCGGGGACGAACGCGACGGCGTCGATCTCGATGTGGGCGCCGGCGAGCAGCCCGGCCACCTGCACCGTCGCGCTCGCCGGGAGCTCCTCTCCGAAGCGCTCCGCCCGGACGGCCGCGTACGCCGGGTAGTCCTCGAGCGAGGTGATGAAGGCGTTGATCTTCACCACGTGCGACATCTCGGCGCCGGCCGCCTCCAGAGTGCGCTCGATGTTGTCGAACGTCGCGCTCGCCTCCGCCGCCATGCCCCCGGAGACGACCTTTCCGTCGGGACCGAAGCCGACGTTGCCGGCGATATGGATGACACGGCCGGGACCGACGGCGGTCACCGCGTCGCTGAAGCCGTTTGCCGGGTCTCGGGTCAGGCGCTCGATTCCCATCTATGTACCGGTTCCCTTTAGTTGAACGTCACTTGGGCAAATCGATCATTCGATATACGACTATAGGACGACTGATCGGCATGCGCAACCGCGCAGATGCAGAGGCAGTCGCCCTCGCGACCGACTAGCATCATGGACGTATGAAGCGCGGGCGTCGCGGGCGGCGACCGCTCGCGGGCGGGCTCTCTGGACAGAATCGAGGGGAGGAACGTTGCCGAAGCTCGGGATGGGGCCGATACGGCGAGAGCAGATCTGCCGCGCGGCCGCCGCGGTGATAGCGCGCGAGGGCTTCGCCGGCTCGACGATGCGAATGGTGGCCGAGGAGGCGGGTGTGAGCACGGGGATGCTCAATCACTACTTCGCAAACCGCCAGGACCTGCTCATGCAGGCGCTCGTGTTCGTCTCCGAGCGCACGCAGGCACGCTACCGCCGGGCGCTCGAGGGCATTCCGCCTGGCATCGAGCGGCTGAACGCTCTGCTCGACACCGCGCTGTCAGGCGACGCGGAGATGACCGAGACCTGGCGCGTTTGGATCAACGCCTTTGGCGAGGCCGTGCGCCTGCCGGAGCTTCGCCACACGATCGAGGCGCGAATGCAGAGCGCGCACGGGATCATCGACGAGGCGCTCGAGGGGGTGGCGCCGCCTCGTGCGCCCGGGACGATCCCCTGGAGCTGGCGCTTCGAAGCGGTGATGAACGGACTTGCGATCCAGGCGCTCACCTCCGAGGCCGCGCTCGACGGCCGCCAGATCCGCGACGAGGTGATCCGCACGCTGTTTCCCGGCCTTCCCATGGGGCCCGAGCCTTCGGCGGATCGCAGCGAACGGGTGCCGGTCCGTGGCTGACCCCCGATAGCGTTCGATCTGCGAGTACATCGTTCGGTATATTAGGGTTGTCTCGTGCGCGGGGGCAACGCGCCTGCCCACGAGCAACCGCGAGGAGAGAGGTCGCCGATGGGTCTTCGGGGAACGCGAGAAGGATCGTTCGCATGAGCGACCCCGCGATGCTCACCTGCGCGGTTGCCGGCGGGATCATCACCGGCAACCCCAACCAGCCGGTCGACCGCGACGACGTGATCAGAGAGGCGGTGGAGGCCGCGCGGGCCGGGGCCAGCATCGTGCACATCCATGCGCGCACCGCGAGCGGCGAGATGACCCAGGCGCCCGAGGACTACGTGGCGATCAAGGAGGCGATCCGCGAGGAGGTCGACGACGTCGTCCTCAACTTCACCACCGGCGGCGAGCTGGGCGCCGCCGCCGAGGAGCGCCGCCGCTCACTGCGCGCGCAGCCCGAACTCGCCTCTCTGAACTGCGGCAGCATCAACTTCGGTCCCGACGGCGTCGTGTTCATGAACCCCGGCCCGCTGATCGACGAACTGGCCGAGGAGATGGCCCGGCGCGAGATCGTGCCCGAGTACGAGTGCTTCGACATCGGCATGGCGGTGACCGCGGCCAGGCTCGCCAGCGCGGCGAGCGGGGCGAAGGGGATGATGCACATGGTGCTCGGCGTGATCGGCGGCGCCCCCCCGAACGTCGACACGATCTCGTTGTTCGCCGGTCTCGTACCGGCGGGCGTCCCGTGGATGGTGACGGCGATCGGTTGGCAGAACTTCCCGATGATGGCGGTCACACTCGCGCTCGGCGGTCACATTCGCACCGGCCTGGAGGATGTCGTGTATATCCAGCCCGGAGAGTACGCGCGGTCCAACGCGCAGCTCGTCGCGCGGGCGAAGGCCATCTGCGCTGCGGTCGGGCGGCCGATCGCCACACCCGCTCAGGCGCGCGAGATCCTGGGGATACGGACGTGAGCTCTCGCCCGACGCCTCGCCCGACGTGCTGACAGCGGCGTAGTACGCTGCCGCCAGTCATGAGAGCCGTCACCTTCCAGGCCCCCGGCGTGGTGAGCGTCGAGGACCGCCCAGAGCCCGAGCCGGTCGATCCCGAAGACGCGGTCGTGCGGATCGAGGCGACGGGCGTATGCGGCTCGGATCTGCACATCTTCCACGGGCGCGTGCAGATCGAGCCGGGCTTTACGATCGGGCACGAGTACGTGGGCACGGTCGTTGCGGCAGGCGACGCGGTCACGCGTGTGGCGGTCGGCGACCGCGTGCTCGGCTGCTTCCAGACGGCCTGCGGCACGTGTTTCTTCTGCAGGCGCGGCCTCTATCACCGCTGCCTGCAGTCGCGCACGTTCGGGCACGGCGCGACGCTCGGCTCACTGCAGGGCACGCAGGCCGAGATGGCGCTCGTGCCGCACGCCGACCTCGTGCTGCGCCGCGTTCCCGAGGGCATGAGCAGCGACGTGGCGCTGTTCGCGGGAGACGTGATGGGGACGGGCTTTCACGCTGTCGACGCGAGCGGGCTTCGGCCCGGAGACGTAGCGGCCGTCCTCGGGCTCGGCCCGGTGGGACTGTGCGCTGTGCAGGCCGCCAAGGCCGCGGGCGCCGCGCACGTGTTCGCGATCGACACGGTCCCCGAGCGCCTGAGCGTCGCCGAGTCCTTCGGCGCGCAGCCGCTGCACCTGGTCGAGCAGGACGTTCGCGCGGCCGTCCGCGGGGCCACCGAAGACCGCGGTGTCGACGTGTGCATCGACGCGGTCGGCGACCCCAAGGTCCTGGAGAGCGCCATCCGCCTGACGCGGTCGTGCGGGAGCATCCAGTGCATCGGCGTGTACGCCGAGCGTGCCGAGGTCCACCTCGGCCTGCTCTGGCTGAAGGCGCTGACGCTGCGCGGCGGTCACGCCAACGTGCTCGGCCACGTCGACCGCGTGCTCGCGCTGCTGTCCGCCGGCGTGCTCGACCCGACGGCGCTGGTCACCCACCACATGAAGCTCGAGGACGCGCCCGAGGCCTACGCCATATACGACCGGCGTGAGGCCCTGAAGATAGTCTTGACTCCCTAGTCGACCCAGTCCAAGGAGCGCGCGACCGCCTTCTTCCAGCGCGCGTACTCGCGCTCGCGCAGCCGCTCGTCCATCCGCGGCTCCCAGCGCCGCTCGGGCGTCCAGCGCGCGCGCAGCTCCGCCTGGTCGGGCCAGAAGCCGACGGCCAGGCCGGCGGCGAAGGCGGCGCCGAGCGCGGTCGTCTCGGTCACCGTCGGACGGATCACCGGCACGCCGAGCACGTCGGCCTGGAACTGCATGAGCAGCTCGTTGGCGGTCATGCCGCCGTCGACCCGCAGCTCGCCGAGCGCGACCCCGGCGACGGCGTTGGCCGCGTCGAGCACCTCGCGGGTCTGCCACGCGGCCGCCTCGAGCGTCGCGCGCGCGAGGTGGCCGGCGTGCGCGTACGCGGTCAACCCGACGATCACGCCGCGGGCGTCGTCGCGCCAGTGGGGGGCGAACAGCCCGGAGAACGCGGGCACGAAGTACACGCCGCCGTTGTCCTGCACGCTGCGCGCCAGCTCCTCGACCTCCGCGGCCGTGTGGATCAGGCCGAGCTGGTCGCGCAGCCACTGCACGGCGGCGCCGGTGACGGCGATCGAGCCCTCGAGCACGTACGAGGTCCGCTCCTCGCCGACCTTCGCGGCGACGCTCGTCAGCAGCGCCCGCGAGCGCACGATCCGCTCGCCGGTGTTGACGAGCAGGAACGAGCCCGTGCCGTAGGTGCTCTTGGCCTCGCCGCGCTCGAAGCAGGTCTGGCCGAACAGCGCCGCCTGCTGGTCGCCGATCATGCCCGCCACGGGCACGTCGTCGAGGGCGGTGCCGCGCGCCTGCGCGTAGAGCTCGCTGGAGGAGCGGATCGCCGGCAGCATCGCCCGCGGGACGCCCATCAGCTGCAGGCTCGGCTCGTGCCAGTCGAGCGTCTGCAGGTCCATCAGCATCGTGCGGCTGGCGTTGGTCACGTCGGTGGCGTGCACGCCGCCCGCCCGGCCGCCGGTCAGGTTCCACAGCAGCCACGTGTCGATCGTCCCGAACGCCAGCTCGCCGCTCTCGGCGCGCTCGCGCGCGCCGGGCACGCTGTCCAGGATCCACGCGATCTTCGGGCCCGAGAAGTACGTCGACAGCGGCAGCCCGACGCGCTCGCGCAGGCGATCGGGCCCGTGCTCCCCCGCGAGCTCGCGCACGAGCGCGGCCGTGCGCGTGTCCTGCCAGACGATCGCGTTGCAGACCGGCTCGCCGGTCTGGCGGTCCCACACGACGGTCGTCTCGCGCTGGTTGGCGATGCCGATCGCCGCGACGTCGGCGGCGCGCGCGTCCGCGCGCGCGAGCGCGCCGTCGATCGCCTCCCGCGTGCGCCGCCACACCTCGC
>Ga0187883_10001436_pt1 | contig 14650 bp, 26 predicted proteins | sample June2016WEW_20_1_2_FD_132966 | JGI IMG/M metagenome (GOLD analysis project Ga0187883, IMG submission 132966) | Peatland microbial communities from SPRUCE experiment site at the Marcell Experimental Forest, Minnesota, USA - June2016WEW_20_10 | ecosystem: Environmental > Terrestrial > Soil >...
AGCCCGCTCGCCGCTGGCGGGCGTGAGCTGAAGGGAGCGTAAGGCCCGATGAGCGCGGTCAAACTCATCTCCGCGTCCGGAGACGAAGGCGCTGCTGTCGACCTTCCCGCTGAGATCTTCGACGCCAAGGTCAACGTGCCGCTGATCCACCAGGTGGTGGTGGCGCAGGAGGCGGCGGCCCGGCAGGGCTCGCACGCGACGAAGACCCGCGGCGCGGTCCGCGGCGGCGGCAAGAAGCCCTATCGGCAGAAGGGCACCGGGCGGGCCAGGCAGGGCTCGATCCGCGCGCCGCAGTTCGCTGGCGGCGGTACCGTGCACGGCCCGGTGCCCAGGTCATACGAGCAGCGGACGCCCAAGAAGATGAAGGCGGCCGCGCTGCGCGGAGCCCTGTCCGATCGGGCCAGGCACGGCCGGGTACATGTGGTCACCGGCTTCGTCGCCGGCGACGGGCCGAGCACCAAGGACGCGGTGGCGCTGCTCGCCACCGCGATCGGCATGAAGCACGACTCGGCGCACACCCTCGTGGTGGCCGGCCGCGACGACGCGGCGACCTGGCGGAGCTTGCGGAATGCCGTCGGCGTGCACCTGCTCGAGCCCGGCCAGCTCAACACCTACGACGTCCTGGTCAGTGACCACGTGATCTTCACCGAGGCCGCGCTGGACCAGTTCGTGGCGCGCGCAGCCAAGCGGACCGAGGAGAGCCAGTCGTGAGCAAGATCGCCAATCCGCGGGACGTCCTGGTGCGGCCGGTCATCTCGGAGAAGAGCTACCGGCTGGCCGACGACGGCAAGTACACCTTCATCGTCGCGCCCGGTACCAACAAGACCCAGATCAGGCAGGCGGTCGAGGCCGTCTTCGGAGTCCGGGTGACCGGCGTCAACACGGTCAACAGGCCGGGTAAGCGGCGCAGGACGCGGTTCGGCTGGGGCAAGCGGCCGGACACCAAGCGAGCCATCGTCAGCCTTGCCGAAGGAGACCGGATTGACGTCTTCGGCGGCCCGATCAGCTAGCCGGCCATCCATAGGAGCTTGAGCACAATGGCTATCCGCAAGTACAACCCGACCACCCCGGGCAGGCGGGGTGCGAGCGGCGCCGACTTCTCCGAGGTCACCCGCAGTGAGCCGGAGAAGTCGCTGGTGCGCCCGCTGACCTCGCGTGGCGGCAGGAATGTGCACGGCCGTATCACCGCGCGGCACCAGGGCGGCGGCCACAAGCGGGCCTACCGGCTGATCGATTTCCGGCGGGCCGACAAGGACGGCGTCCCGGCCCGGGTGGCGCACATCGAGTACGACCCCAACCGCACCGCCAGGATCGCCTTGCTGCACTATGCCGACGGCGAGAAGCGCTACATCATCGCCCCGCAGGGCCTGGCCCAGGGCGACCGGGTGGAAAACGGCGCGGGCGCGGACATCCGGGCAGGCAACTGCCTGCCGCTGCGCAACATCCCGACCGGCACCGTGGTGCATGCCATCGAGCTACGCCCCGGCGGCGGCGCCAAGATCGCGCGTTCGGCAGGCTCGGGAGTGCAGCTGCTCGCCAGGGAGGGTGCCCGGGCTACCCTGCGCATGCCATCGGGCGAGATCAGGCTCGTTGACGTCGCGTGCCGGGCCACCATCGGCGAGGTCGGCAACTCCGAGCAGGGCAACATCAAGCTCGGCAAGGCAGGCCGGAGCAGGTGGAAGGGGCGGCGGCCCTCGGTGCGCGGCGTGGCGATGAACCCGGTCGACCACCCGCTCGGTGGCGGCGAGGGCAAGAGCTCCGGGGGCCGGCACCCGGTCAGCCCGTGGGGCAAGCCCGAAGGTCGTACCAGGAAGGCCCATAAGCCAAGCGACCGGCTGATCACGCGCCGGCGCAGCAAGAAGAAGCGGTAGGAGCACCTCACGATGCCTCGTAGCCTGAAGAAGGGCCCTTTCGTGGACGACCACCTGATGAAGAAGGTGGACCTCCAGAACGACAAGGGCAGCAAGAACGTCATCAAGACCTGGTCCCGCCGCTCCATGATCGTTCCGGCGATGCTGGGCCATACGATTGCCGTGCACGACGGCCGCAAGCACGTGCCGGTGTTCATCACCGAGTCCATGGTCGGGCACAAGCTCGGCGAGTTCGCGCCGACCCGCACATTCCGCAGTCACGTCAGGGACGACCGGCGGAGCCGGCGCTAGCGCGCGGCCGGCCGGAAGACAGATCAAGAGAGCGAGAGAGCTAGGCGATGGAAGCTAGGGCAAAGGCGCGGTATGTGCGCGTCACGCCGCGGAAGGCCCGCCGGGTGGTGGACCTGATCCGCGGGATGCCTGCTGACCAGGCACAGGCGGCGCTCGCCTTCGCGCCGCAGTCGGCGAGCGATCCAGTCGGCAAGGTGCTGGCGAGCGCGATCGCCAACGCCGAGCACACGAGGCAGCTTGACGCCAGCTCGCTCGTGGTGAGCCGGGCATGGGTAGACGAGGGGCCGACGCTCAAGCGGTTCAGGCCCCGTGCACAGGGCCGCGGCTACCGGATCAACAAGCGCACGAGCCACATCACGGTCATCGTCTCCGACGAGGGCCGTGCTCCGAACAGCAGGGAGAGGACCCGCTAGTGGGCCAGAAAGTGAACCCGCACGGGTTCCGGCTGGGCATCACCACCGACTTCAAGAGCCGGTGGTATGCCGACAAGCTGTACAAGGACTACGTCGCGGAGGACGTCGCGATCCGCCGGATGCTGCAGCGCGGCATGGAGCGGGCGGGCATCTCCAAGGTTGAGATCGAGCGCACCAGGGACCGGGTGCGGGTCGACATCCACACCGCCAGGCCGGGCATCGTCATCGGCCGCCGTGGTGCGGAGGCTGACCGGATCCGCGGCGACCTGGAGAAGCTGACTAGCAAGCAGATCCAGCTGAACATCCTCGAGGTCAAGAACCCCGAGGTCGATGCCCAGCTGGTGGCCCAGGGCGTGGCCGAGCAGCTGTCCAGCCGGGTCTCGTTCCGGCGCGCGATGCGCAAGGCGATGCAGACGGCGATGAAGAGCGGCGCCAAGGGCATCAGGGTCCAGTGCGCCGGCCGCCTCGGCGGCGCTGAGATGTCCAGGTCGGAGTTCTACCGCGAGGGCCGGGTGCCGCTGCACACGCTCCGCGCCGACATCGACTACGGCTTCTACGAGGCGCGGACCACCTTCGGCCGGATCGGCGTGAAGGTCTGGATCTACCGCGGCGAGGCCGCGCAGACCAGGGCCGAGCGCGAGGCCGCAGCGGCGGCGCTGCGCGCCGGGCAGCGGGCAGGCCGCCCGCCGCAGCAGCGGCGGCGCCGTCCCGGCGGCCCGGACTGGAGTGACCGGGCCGGCGGTGCTGGCGCGCCGGAGCGGACCGAGGAGCGCGGCCCCGACAGCCAGGACGCCGCGGTGCCAGCCGGCGGCGCTGGCGGCACGGGCCAGGAGGGCTGAGGCATGCTCATTCCGCGGCGGGTCAAGCACCGCAAGCAACACCGGCCGGACCGGCACGGTGCCGCCAAGGGCGGCACCAGGGTGACGTTCGGCGAGTTCGGCATTCAGGCTGTCGAGCATTCCTACGTGACCAACAGGCAGATCGAGGCGGCCCGTATCGCGATGACCCGGCACATCCGTCGTGGCGGGAAGGTGTGGATCACCATTTACCCGGACCGGCCGCTGACCAAGAAGCCCGCCGAGACCCGGATGGGCTCTGGTAAGGGCGCGCCTGAGTGGTGGGTTGCCAACGTCAAACCAGGCCGGGTCATGTTCGAGCTGTCTGGGGTCACCGAGCCTGTTGCCAGGGAGGCGCTGCGCCGGGCGATGCACAAGCTGCCGATGAAGTGCAAGTTCGTCAAGCGAGAGATGAGTGAAGCGGGATGAGGGCCGAGTTCGTCAAGCGAGAGGGCAGTGAGGCGTGATGGTGAAAGCTCTCGCCGCAGCGGACCTGCGGGCCTCAACGGAAGAGGAACTCGACGGCAAGCTGGCGGAGGCGAAGATCGAGCTGTTCAACCTCCGCTTCCAGGCTGCCACCGGCCAGCTGGAAAGCCACGGACGGCTCCGCGCTGTTCGCAAGGAGATCGCCCGCATCTACACGGTTATGCGGGAGCGGGAACTCGGCATCGTGAGCGTGGCAGAGGAGGCGGATGAAGATGAGTGACGACACCAGCGGCACCGCCTCGCGGGGCTACCGCAAGGTGCGCGAGGGCCTGGTGGTCAGCGACAAGATGGACAAGACCGTCGTCGTCGTCGTCGAGGACCGGGTGAAGCACCCGAAGTACGGCAAGGTCATCCGCCGCACCAAGAAGTACACGGCGCATGACAGCGAGAACGCCTGCGGTGTGGGCGACCGGGTGCTGCTGATGGAGACGAGGCCGCTGTCAGCGACTAAGCGCTGGCGGGTCGCAGAGGTCCTGGAGAAGGCCAAGTAAATCGCAACCCGCCGGTCCTCGCAGAGGCTGGCGTTAGGAAGCAGGAGTTGACGTGATCCAGCAGGAGTCGCGGCTCAAGGTCGCCGACAACACGGGTGCCAAGGAGATCCTCTGCATCCGGGTGCTCGGTGGCTCGGGCAGGCGATACGCGGGCATCGGCGACGTCATCGTGGCAACGGTTAAGGATGCCCTGCCCGGCGCCGCGGTCAAGAAGGGCGACGTGGTCAAGGCCGTTGTGGTGCGCACCCGCAAGGAGCGCCGCCGTGGCGACGGCTCCTACATCCGCTTCGACGAAAATGCCGCGGTCCTGATCAGGGACGGCGGGGATCCGCGCGGTACCCGCATCTTCGGCCCGGTCGGGCGCGAGCTCAGGGAGAAGCGGTTCATGCGGATCATCTCGCTGGCGCCGGAGGTGCTGTGATGACCAGGAAGGCTGCAGTGGCAAAGAAGAACGGGCAGCGGCCGCCGGGCATGAAGATCAAGAAAGGTGACCGGGTCATGGTCATCGCGGGCCGCGACAACGGCCGCGAGGGCGTGGTCATCGCCGCCTTCCCCGACAAGCAGAAGCTGCTGGTCCAGGGCGTCAACATGATCAAGAAGAACACGAAAGTCGACTACCAGGGCAGGCGGGGCGCCAAGGAGGGTGGCATCGTCCACCAGGAGGCGTTCATCCACGTGAGCAACGTGCAGCTGATCGACGCGGAGACCAAGAAGCCCACCAGGGCCGGCTACCGGCTCGAGGACGGCAAGAAGGTCCGGATCTCCCGCATCAGCGGTAAGGACATCTGATGGCTGCGGCAAAGACGAAGCAGGCAGCACCTGGCCAGGGCGGCGCGGCGAGCGCGTCCGGACGGAGCGGCGGCGCGGCGAGCGCGGCCGCCCGCGGCGGCGTGGCGGCGACGAGCGCGGACCGCTCCGCGGACGCGGCGGCGGCCGGCAATGGAGCCGCGGTAACGCTGGTTCCGCCGCGGCTGCGGGACCGCTACCTGACCGAGATCGCGCCTGCGCTGCGCGAGGAGTTCGGCTACGCCAACGTCATGCAGGTCCCCCGGCTCGCGAAGATCGTGGTGAACATGGGGGTCGGCGAGGCGGCCAGGGACTCCAAGCTGATCGACGGCGCTGTCAGGGACCTGGCTATCATCACCGGCCAGAAGCCGGCCGTCGCCCGGGCCAGGAAGTCGATCGCCCAGTTCAAGCTCAGGGAGGGCATGCCGATCGGCGCGCATGTCACGCTCCGCGGCACGCGGATGTGGGAGTTCTGCGACCGGCTGCTGTCGATCGCGCTGCCCAGGATCCGCGACTTCCGCGGCCTATCCGACCGGCAGTTCGACGGCCGCGGGAACTACACCTTCGGCCTCGTCGAGCAGCTGATGTTCCATGAGATCAACCCGGACCAGGTGGACAGGCAGCGCGGCATGGACGTGACCGTCGTCACCACCGCGATCAATGATGACGAGGGTCGTTCGCTGCTGCGGCGGCTCGGATTCCCGTTCAAGGAGAGCTGACAGTGGCGAAGAAGAGCCTGATCGCCAAGGCCAAGCGGACGCCGAAGTACCACGTCCGCGCGTATACCAGGTGCTCGCGGTGCGGGCGGCCGCGGGCCGTCTACCGCAGGTTCGGGCTCTGCCGGATCTGCTTCCGTACCATGGCGCACCGCGGCGAGCTGCCGGGCATCACGAAGTCCAGCTGGTAGCCGGCTGATGACGACCACATCCGGGCGCGATCGCACCCGGGACCACGACCGACCTGGGCGCGACAGGCGCCCACCGACCACGCCGAAGGTCCCCAGGGAAACCGCGGCGAGGAGGGCCTGCAGGCCATGACAATGACCGACCCGGTCGCAGACATGCTGACCCGGCTGCGCAATGCCAATTCGGCCTATCACGACGCCGTGATCATGCCGCATTCCAAGATCAAGGTGAACATCGCGGAGATCCTCCAGCAGGAGGGCTACATCGCCGGGTGGCGCGTGGAAGACGCGCAGGTCGGCAAGAGCCTCGTGGTCGCGCTCAAGTTCGGGCCGAGCAGGGAGCGTTCCATCGCCGGGCTCAAGCGGGTGTCCAAGCCAGGCCTGCGGGTGTACGCGAGGAAGGACAACCTGCCCAGGGTGCTCGGCGGCCTGGGCGTGGCCATCATCTCGACCTCGGCGGGGCTGATGACCGACAAGCAGGCGAACAAGCGCGGCGTGGGCGGGGAAGTCCTCGCCTACGTCTGGTAAGGAGAACCACGATGTCACGAATCGGACGGATGCCCGTCGTGGTGCCGGACGGCGTCGACGTCACCATCAACGGGCGTGAGGTCAAGGTGCGCGGGCCGAAGGGCAGCCTGCACCTGGAGGTTGCCGCGCCGATCGAGGTCAAGCAGGCTGACGGTGCCATCACGGTCAGCAGGCCGAGCGACGAGGGCGAGATCAGGGCGCTGCACGGGCTGTCCCGCTCGCTGATCGCCAACATGGTGACCGGCGTGACCGAGGGGTACCGCAAGACCCTGGAGATCGTCGGCGTCGGCTACCGGGTCCAGGCGAGAGGCCAGGCCCTGGAATTCTCGCTCGGCTTCAGCCATCCGCTGCCGGTAGCCCCGCCCGAAGGGATCACCTTCCGGGTCGAGACGCCGACCAGGTTCGTCGTCGAGGGCATCGACAAGCAGCAGGTGGGCGAAGTGGCCGCCAACATAAGGAAGCTCCGCAAGCCTGACCCGTACAAGGGCAAGGGCGTGCGGTATCAGGGTGAGCAGATCCGCCGCAAGGTCGGGAAGGCTGGGAAGTAAGGGATGTCTGGCACCAGGACCCTGGGGCACGGCCGGGTCACCGGCCGTGCGAGCGCGCGCTCCGGCGCGCGCTCGCGGCGCCACCTGAGGGTAAGGAAGAAGGTCACCGGAAGTGCCGTGCGGCCGCGTCTGGTCGTGACGCGCTCGGCCCGGCACATGTTCGCGCAGCTTGTCGACGACGTGACCGGCAGCACGCTGGTGTCCGCGTCCACCCTGGACGGGTCCATCCGCGGCGCGGCCGGGGACAAGACCGCCAAGGCGAAGCAGGTCGGCGCGCTGATTGCCGAGCGGGCCGGCCAGGCAGGCATCAGCGGCGCGGTTTTCGACCGCGGCGGCAATGCCTACCACGGCCGGATCGCCGCCGTGGCTGACGGCGCGCGGGAAGGCGGGCTGGCGCTGTGACAGGCGGCGTCAGGACCGCTGGCACTACCAGGCTCACCGGCAGTGAAATGCCGGGCAGCATGCATTCTCACGAGAAGAGGACGATCTGATGGCAGCAACACCGCGGCGCGGCGCAGGAGGCGGCGAACGGCGCGACCGCCGCGACGACCGCCGTGGCGGCGCGGCCGATAAGGGCACCGCCTACCTGGAGCGAGTGGTCGCCATCAACAGGGTGGCCAAGGTCGTCCAGGGCGGCCGCCGGTTCAGCTTCACCGCGCTGGTCGTGGTGGGCGACGGAAACGGCATGGTCGGCGTCGGGTACGGCAAGGCCAAGGAGGTGCCTGCGGCGATCGCCAAGGGCGTCGAGGCGGCCAAGAAGAGCTTCTTCAGGGTGCCGCGCATCGCTGGCACGATCCCGCACACCGTGCAGGGCGAGAAGGCGGCTGGCGTGGTCCTGCTCAAGCCGGCCAGCCCAGGTACCGGTGTGATCGCCGGCGGCCCGGTGCGGGCCGTCCTCGAATGCGCCGGCATCCACGACGTGCTCTCCAGGTCGCTCGGCTCATCCAATCCGATCAACGTGGTGCACGCCACGGTGACGGCGCTGAAGAGCCTGAGCCGCCCGGAGGAGATCGCGGCGCGGCGCGGGCTGCCGATCGAGCACGTCGCCCCGGCGGCCATGCTGCGGGCCCGGGCCGCCGCGGCGGCCACCGCGGCGCCGCAGAACAGCTGACCGGGAGCGGGAAGATGGCAGAGTTGAGGGTCGTCCAGATCAAGTCCAAGATCGGGGGCACCCAGGTGCAGCGTGACACGCTGCGCTCGCTGGGGCTCCGGCGGATCGGCGACGTTGTCGTGAAGGCAGACCGGCCGGAGATCCGCGGCATGGTCCATGCGGTGCGCCACCTGGTCACCGTCGAGGAGGTTGACTGAGATGGCAGACGCTGAGGGCAGCACCCCTGGCGGCCGGGCCGGGCTGAAGATCCATCATCTGCGGCCGGCGCCTGGCGCGCGCACCGCGCGGACACGGGTCGGCCGTGGCCAGGCGTCCAAGGGCAAGACCGCGGGCCGCGGTACCAAGGGCACCAAGGCACGCGGCGCGGTAGCCGGCGGGTTCGAGGGCGGCCAGATGCCGCTGCACCGCAGGCTGCCCAAGCTCAAGGGCTTCTCCAACCTGCGGTTCAAGACCACCTACCAGGTGGTGAATCTCGACCGGCTGGCCGCGCTGTACCCGGCTGGCGGGGATGTGACCCCGGAGGACCTGGTCAGCCGCGGTGCCGTCCGGCCCGGCGAGATGGTCAAGGTACTCGGCTCCGGCGAGGCGGTCAGCGGCCTGCGGGTCACCGCGCACGGGTTTTCCGCATCGGCCCGGGAGAAGATCACCGCGGCGGGCGGTACCGTCACCGAGTTGTGAGATGACCGCGACGGTCGCCGCCGGTCCCGCCCGGCCACCCGGCCGGGCTGCTTTCGTGCCTGGCTGTTCGAGTGCCGTCGGCGCGTTAGACTTCGGCGTGCATGTCGCGCTTGCGGCCAGCGGGTGCTGGATCCCGTGACCAGGAGCGGCAGATGACGTTGACCCTTCGACTCAAGGACGGCGCATGCTGACCGCGTTCCTCCGGGCCTTCCGGACTCCCGACCTGCGCAGGAAGCTGCTGTTCACGCTCTTCATCATCGCGATGTTCCGGCTCGGCGCCTCAGTGCCGACCCCAGGGATCTCGGAGAAGGCCGTCACCGGCTGCCTCGACGCGGTGAACAGCAGCGGCCAGGCGGGACTGTTCCAGCTGGTCAACCTGTTCAGCGGCGGCGCGCTGCTGCGGCTGTCGGTCTTCGCGCTCGGCATCATGCCCTACATCACGGCAAGCATCATCCTGCAGCTGCTTGCCGTGGTGATCCCGCGCCTTGAGACGCTGCGTCAGGAGGGCCAGAGCGGCCAGGCGAAGATCACCCAGTACACCCGTTACCTCACCGTCGGCCTGGCCATCCTGCAGTCCACCGGGATCGTGGCGCTGGCCAGGTCGGGAAGCCTGCCCGGGATGAGCGGCCAGACGCAGTGCGGCAACCTGATACCGAACCCGTCGATCTTCACTATCAGCACCATGGTCCTCACGATGACCGCAGGCACCGCGGTCATCATGTGGCTCGGCGAGCTGATCACCGACCGGGGCGTCGGCAACGGCATGTCCTTGATTATCTTCACCCAGGTCATCGCGGTCATCCCGGGCGAGATGCTGGCTATCTACCGGCAGAAGCACGCGTTCGTGTTCGGCATCGTCCTGCTGGTCGGCGTCGCGATCATCGCGTTCGTGGCCTTCATGGAGCAGGCCCAGCGGCGGATCCCGGTCCAGTACGCCAAGCGGATGGTCGGCCGCAAGATGTACGGCGGCACCTCGACCTACATCCCGCTGAAGGTGAACCAGGCGGGCGTCATCCCGGTCATCTTCGCCTCGTCGCTGCTGTACATCCCGCAGCTCGCGGCGCAGCTGTTCGGGCACGCGACCAGCGCGCACCCGGCGCCCTGGGCGAACTGGATCGAGTCGCACCTGGTGCTCGGGGACGATCCGTACTATATGGCGATATTCTTCCTGCTCATCATTTTCTTCACCTACTTCTATGTATCGATCACCTTCAACCCCACCGAAGTCGCCGACAACATGAAGAAGTACGGCGGTTTCATCCCAGGTATCAGACCTGGCCGGCCGACCGCCGAGTACCTCGAGTACGTGCTGAGCCGGCTGACCGCGCCCGGCTCGGTGTACCTGGGCCTTGTCGCGCTCATCCCGATGATCGCGATCGGGCTGGTCGGGGCGACACAGCAATTTCCGTTCGGCGGTACAAGCATCCTGATCGCGGTGGGGGTGGGCCTCGATACCGTGAAGCAAATCGAAAGCCAGTTGCAACAGCGCAACTATGAGGGCTTCCTGCGGTAGTGCGCGTCGTCCTGGTCGGGCCCCCCGGTGCGGGCAAAGGGACACAGGCCCAGTTCATAGCCTCCCACCTGTCGATCCCGAAGATTTCGACAGGTGACATCTTCAGGTTCAACGTCAGCACGGGAACTGAGCTTGGCCGGCTCGCCAAGTCCTATATGGATCGCGGTGACCTGGTGCCTGACGAGGTCACGGTCGCGATGGTGTCCAGCAGGCTCACTGAGGATGACGCGCAGGCCGGTTTCCTGCTCGACGGCTTCCCGAGAAACGTCCCGCAGGCTGAGACGCTGCAGAAGATGCTCACCGAGTGGGACGTCAGGCTGGACGTCGTCGTCGAGCTCGTCGTCGACGATGACGAGGTGGTGAGGCGGTTGTCCGGCCGGCGGACCTGCCGCCGGTGCGGGCGGGTCTGGCATGTGCTGTTCGACCCGCCGGCTCGCGGCGAGCAGTGCGACGAGTGCGGCGGCGAGCTGTTCCAGCGCGATGATGACCGGGAACAGACCATCAGGCACCGCCTGGATGTGTATCAGCTGCAGACCCAGCCGCTGATCGCGTTCTACGCGGATGAGGGAACGCTGCTGGGTATTGACGCCACTGGCCCGGTGGAGGAGATCACCGACCGGGCGCTTGGCGCGCTGCGCCGGTTTGTCCGCTGAAGGCAGTTGCGGGCCGCCCGGGTAACGTTTGAACTACAGAGCCCGGAGGCTAGATGCGGACGAGACGGGAACAGAGGATCCAGATCAAGACGCCTGGCCAGCTGGCCAGGATGCGGGAGGCCGGCCTGGTGGTGGCGGATGCCCTGCGGACGACGGCAGCGGCGGTGCAGCCCGGGATCAGCACGGCTGACCTGGACGCGATAGCTGACCGGGTCATCCGCGACGCTGGCGCCGTGCCATCGTTCAAGGGCTATCACGGTTTCCCCGCGACCATCTGCACATCGGTCAACGACCAGATCGTGCACGGTATCCCGAGCCGCCAGACGCGGCTGGCGGCCGGGGACGTGATCTCGATCGACTGCGGTGCCATCGTCGGAGGCTGGCACGGCGATGCGGCCGTGACCATCGGCGTGGGGCCGGTGAGCGACGGGCTGACCGGCCTCCTGACCGCCTGCGAGCTGGCCCTGTGGTCCGGGCTGGCCAGCGCGGTGGCAGGCAGCCGGCTGACGGACATCTCGCACTCCGTGGAGTCCAGCGCCCGCGCCAGCGGGGACTACGGCATCGTGCAGGAGTACGTCGGGCACGGGATCGGCAGCGAGATGCACATGGACCCGCCGGTGCCTAACTACGGCAGGCCGGGCCGGGGACCGGTGCTGAGGGAAGGCATGACGCTGGCGGTCGAGCCGATGCTCGTCCTCGGCCAGCGCCATACCGTGCTGCTCGACGACGGCTGGACGGTGGTCAGCGCTGACGGGACCTGGTCGGCGCATTTCGAGCACACCGTGGCGATCACCGCCGACGGGCCCTGGGTGCTGACCGCGGAAGACGGCGGGACGAGCGGCCTGGCCAGGCTGCGCGCGCAGCGCCAGGGAGGTCAGCCAGGTCCGCAGGCAGGTCAGGCAGGTCCTCAGCCAGGCCAGCTGGGTCAGCCGGATCCGCCGGTGCCCGCCGGAGCGCGGGTAAAGGACTGAGGAGGAGCTGATGGCGGCCGACCCCAGGATCCGCGCGTCCGACGAGGACCGGGACCGCACGGTGTCGCTGCTGCGCGAGCACCATGCAGCGGGCCGGCTGACCGCCGAGGAGTTCAACGAGCGGATCGACAAGGCCTACGAGGCGAAGACCGTCGGCGAGCTTGACGAGCTCCTGACGGACCTGCCGGGCATCGACCTGTACCGGCTACCGGACGCGGCCCTGCCGCGCTATCGCGCACCGCGGCCAGGAGCGGGCTCGCTGGTGCAGGCGTCCGGCGGTCTCGCGAGGCAGCAGGGCAGGTTCTCGCCGGCCTGGATAGCCGCCTGGGGGTCATGGCTGTCGGTCAGCCTGCTCTGTTTCGTGGCCTGGGTGGTTGCCGGGGCCAGCGGGTTTCCGTGGCCGGTCTGGGTGGCCGGGCCGCTCGGCGCGATCCTGCTCGGCCGCTGGATCGCGGGCGGCGGGCCCGGCGGCCACCGGCCCGGCTGAGGCCGGGAATATCCTGGCCGGCGGCATGGTTGGGACTGACGCGCGGGGCTAACATGCCCCGGGTTCGCATTGTCAGCAGGTCTCGCGTAGACTCTGCTCCGGCCCATGAGCAGTCATTGGCGGATGGCCTGAGCCGGTAGCGTGATGGCAGACATCTAGCAGGGCCGTCCGTGGCCGGAGGGCCGTGCGAGAGCACGAGCCGGACCGCGGGAAGCCCCACGATCACCGGATGAGCCGCGGCGTGACCAGCAATGGCCGGGCCGCCTGACGATGAGTACCAGCACCACATAGTAAGAAATAAGCCAGCAACCCAGCGAGCCCAGGCCAAGGCCAGGCAGCGAACCTAAGCAGCGAAGCGCGGAGGACATGCCCAAGAAAGACGGCGCCATTGAGATCGAAGGCACGGTCGTGGAATCACTGCCGAATGCCTTCTTCAGGGTGGAGTTGGACAACGGGCATAAGGTCCTGGCTCACATCAGCGGGAAGATGCGGATGCACTACATCCGGATCCTCCCCGATGACCGGGTCGTCGTCGAGCTGAGTCCCTACGACCTCAGTCGTGGGCGGATTGTCTACCGGTACAAGTAACAGGCTGACGGCGCGGCGGGCTCGATGGCTCCGGGTGCCTGAGGAGAGCAGCAATGAAGGTCAAGCCGAGTGTGAAGAAGATCTGCAGCAAGTGCCGGATCATCCGCCGGCATGGCCGCGTGATGGTCATCTGCTCAGACCCGAGGCACAAGCAGCGTCAGGGCTGAGCAGCTGTCAGGGCTGAGCAGCAGTCGGGATTGAGCAGCACGGTAAGGCGAGGAAAGTAAGACACGCACCGCAGTCCGCGGTCGGCCAGCGGCTGGCCGCGGATTGCCCCCGGAGGAGGCCGGGGCCCGGTCCGGGCAGGGACGCAGGGAGCGGTGCGCAGGACCTCCGCGACAGAAGGAGAACTGCCCAGGATGGCACGCCTCGTCGGCGTCGACCTGCCGCGCGACAAGCGGCTGGAAGTCGCTCTTACCTACGTCTACGGAATCGGCCGCACCCGTGCGCTTGAGACGCTCAGCGCGACGGGCGTCAGCGGCGACACCCGGGTCCATGACCTCAGCGACGAAGATCTCCTGCGGCTGCGGGACTGGATCGACGCCAGCTACAAGGTGGAAGGTGACCTGCGCCGTGAGGTGCAGGCCGACATTCGCCGCAAGGTCGAGATCGGGTGCTATCAGGGGATCAGGCACCGCCGCGGGCTGCCCGTGCACGGCCAGCGCACGCAGACCAATGCCCGCACCAGGAAGGGCAAGAAGAAGACAGTCGCCGGCAAGAAGAAGGCCGGGAAGAAGTAGTCCGCCCGCCGGTCCCGCCGTCACGGCGGGCTCCGGCGGCCACAGCGGTCCGACCACCTCCGGGAGTAGAGGAGCAGGATGCCTCCCAAGAGCCGTGCCGGCGTCAAGAAAGTACGCCGGAAGGAACGAAAGAACATCGCTCACGGGCACGCTCATATCAAGAGCACCTTCAACAACACCATCGTCTCCATCACCGATCCTGGCGGCAGCGTCATCTCGTGGGCGTCGTCCGGCCAGGTGGGCTTCAAGGGCTCGCGCAAGTCGACGCCGTTCGCCGCCCAGATGGCCGCCGAGGCCGCGGCACGCCGGGCGATGGAGCACGGCATGCGCAAGGTCGACGTGTTCGTGAAGGGCCCGGGCTCGGGGCGGGAGACCGCCATCAGGTCCCTGCAGGCGACCGGCCTTGAGGTCGGCTCGATCCAGGACGTCACCCCGGTTCCGCACAATGGCTGCCGCCCGCCCAAGCGGCGCCGGGTCTGAGGAGTAAGCGACATATGGCTCGATACACCGGCGCCGACTGCAAGCGCTGCCGCCGCGAGAAGACCAAGCTGTTCCTGAAGGGCGCCAAGTGCGACTCGCCGAAGTGCCCCATCGAGATCCGGCCCTACCCGCCGGGCGAGCACGGCAGGAACCGGCCCAAGGAGAGCGAGTTCCTGCTGCAGGTCAGGGAGAAGCAGAAGGCCAAGCGCATCTACGGGATCCTCGAGCGCCAGTTCCACAACTACTACACCGAAGCGACCCGGACCCGCGGCAAG
>Ga0187883_10001437_pt1 | contig 14636 bp, 17 predicted proteins | sample June2016WEW_20_1_2_FD_132966 | JGI IMG/M metagenome (GOLD analysis project Ga0187883, IMG submission 132966) | Peatland microbial communities from SPRUCE experiment site at the Marcell Experimental Forest, Minnesota, USA - June2016WEW_20_10 | ecosystem: Environmental > Terrestrial > Soil >...
AGGGTTCGCTCTCTTCTTCGCTCAGAGCCCAGGCATGGCTGCCGGGTTTAAGTTTACCGGTAGCAGGTGCTCCATAGCTCATGCAGCCGAGACAGATGCGGGAAACCTTGAGGCCGGTCTTGCCAAGATTGATGTAGTTCATTGCTGCTCCTGAGAGAGCGCCAGCGTCTCAAGCCATTGTGGCCCGTCGAGATGTGTGCTCCCTCTGAATAAGAGCATACTGCGCAAGAGACGGTTCAACATATGCCAGGTCTCTGGGTGATCGCCCCTCTGTGACAAGGTGCGCAGGTACGACACAAAAAACTCTCTAGTTGTCAGCATCAAGGTGCATAACTAGTAAAGACAAGATCGGTCGCTTTGGCCTTCTCGTGGCAGGGGAAGCAGCTTTTCATAAACGCCGCGTCGCCAGGTTTGCCGTCTGCGAAGTGAGCGAACCCCCAGCCGCCGGTTGCGGCGTACTTTCTTGAGTCCTTGACCATAAACTGAATGTTCGTGGGGGCCCGGGAACGAAAGATTGAGCCTGGCCAAAGACTTTGTTGTTTTCCTCTGATGGGACGTTACGGTAATGCAAAGCAGCAATGATCGTGCCGTCCGGAAACGGAAGCTTCCCCTCCCGGTAGGCGTTAATCGCTACGTCGTTGCCCAGGACGGCACCTAAACTGTTGAGGTTGCCTGCTTCATGGGCCACGGCGATCCACTTCCAGTCGCGGTACCCGTGAGGAATTTCGGTAACGAACGGGGCGGATTCCCCATCAGCGTGTCCTGGTGCAGGGGCAATGAGGGCGGCAAGCCCGGCCAGTGTTGCAACTGCAACCAGGAAGAATGTGAAGTGTTTCATAAGCGTTCCTCCGTTCAATATGCTTAGGTAACTGAAATCAGCAGTCTAACTGATTTCGCCTTAAAGCTGTGGTGGCGTTCATGCATGAGCAGAACGCGGACCCGCTTACCAAGTACGAGGTTTTTGAAGCCGGCGTCCAGGGGGAGCTTGAACCCGTCGAGATTGAGGAAGCGAAGAGCGATCAAGTCATCGATCAGGAGAAGAATGTGGCTCGACTTCGGACATTGCTCACCGCGTTCGTGAAGGGGAGTCATATGCCGTTCACTCTCCTCGAAGGGGAGGGTGGTGTTGGCAAGATGCTCTCGCTCCAGGCGCTCGTTCGTGAGATTGATGGTTTGAAGCTCGTCCTGATCTCTTCGGACCATCTCGGTCAGATCAGAGAATATACACGACGCATGGCCGAGGGACGATGGAGGACCGTGCTCTACATTGATGATATGACCTTTGACCCGCGTCACTTTGAGAGTTTCAAGATTGGGACGCAAGGCATGAAACGATTCTATGACAATGTTACGGTGATGGCCGCTGCGAACCCGTCGTCATTGGCGCACCTCCCACCGGAGGTCTTGCGACGATGGCCGATCCGGATTAAGTATGCGCGACCAAATTTGGCAAGAAACGTGACGTTGCGCAAGGTGTTCAAAGCTAATTGCGACCGGGTCAGAATGGAGTATGCTCCCAGTTTCGTGACCGCATTCCGGAAACAGCATCGAAGCGACCTCAAGACTCTGCCGCCGTCGGCGGTCTATGATTTCTTGCGGGGACTAAAACTGACGCTGGGAAAATAGTCCATGCTGGTCCAGCTTGGCGAGAAGCTCTGCAACTCCCCGAGCAGTTTAAGGCCTGGAGCCAGAACCTTGGGCACACGAGACAGCTTTGACGACTTTTCTCAGCTATGGCGAGGTCACATCCCAGCGACAAGGAGAAATCATGCGAGGCTTGGCAGCACCGCAACAGACGACGCAATCGGATGCCGATGAAATTGCGGAGGCAGTGGTCAAGAAACTACGCGACTCTGTTGTGGACACAAAAGTTCAAACAACTCGGACTGACAAGTGGCGACGATCCCTCAATCCGATTGGCTCACGGTTTTGGAAGCCGCCGCTTACCTCAAGGTGAAGCCGCGGACCCTTCTGTTGTGGGTTCGACAAGGGAAGCTGCAGGCTTACGCGCTCTCTTGCACAAAGCGTCGCATCTGGAGGTTCCGCAAGGAAGATCTAGATTCTGCCCTACTCTCATCTCCCGTGATACCATCCAAGCCGCCAACTGTGCTCACTGAGAGGAGGCAGTAGTGAGAGCACAGAAACCGAAAGGAAGCATAGTGTTCAACAGGACCCGCAGTACCTGGAATTTCTTATGGGTCGAAAATGGGAGTCGTAAGTCTCGTAAATTGGGGGCCCTTACGGAGTTGCCGACCAGGTCGATGCATTGCGGAAGGCTGAGGCCGTCCGCAGAAGTTGAGACTCGTAGCTGAACGGACGGCAATCTCGATCAAAACACTTCGCTTAGGCATTCGCTCTGTCCGGTACCGTTCAACGAGCTGAATTATCGCCTCCGGTCGGGGGCAAAGGACCAAGGCTAGCGACGAAACCATCCGCCGCCCTCGTTTAGTGACTTCCCCGAAGCCCGTATCTGGACAGTGCGCGTAGGCCACAACCCATCCAGAATGGAGGCGGCGCAGTCTTAGAACTCTAAGTCGGCAATCAACTTCAAGAGTCGAAGAAATGTTGTGCGTTCTTCCGGAGTCAGTTCTTTTCGGAGTTTATCGTCAGCGGCTATCCTCGCATTGATCAGGCGTTTCCTGTATCTGTGGCCTTTTGGCGTCAACGTAACGTGAATTGCTCTGCCTGATTTTGCTTTTCTCTCCGACACAAGGCCTTCTTGAACCATTGACTTGATGGCTCGGTGCACGACAGTTCGGTCGAAACCGAGAAGTGTGGCGATTTGATTCTGATTGAGCGCGGCACCGCCCCGGAGTGTGGATAGGATGAAGCCACGAGTCGCAGAGCACCGAGTCTTTCTTTCAAGTCTCTTCCCGACGGAAAAATAGGCTGCAGCAACATGGGCAAGTACTGAGTTCCTTAGGATGTCCTGAGGAATATCTTTCTTTGGAGCGGTGATCATAGTACGGTCGATCACAGGACAGTTACCGTGGCATCGAGAGGTCGCCGCCACTGAGGCGGTTCTGCATAAGCAGGCGATTTCTTCCCGATCGCAATCACCATCACAATTTCATGATACCGGGTTGACAGCCCGAGAAATCTGGAGAGTCTGCGGCCATCGAATCCTTCCATGGGGCACGTGTTGAGTCCCAGCGCTTCGGCGGCAATCATCAGATTCTGACAGGCTAACGATGTACTCTTCGTCGCCCACTTTAACAAGTCATGACGAAACACTGGTGGCATCCCGATCGTCTTCCACAAATTCAGCAGTCGAAAAAGCGTCCACTTGACGGCGCCAAAAATGCCGAACGGTCCTGGCATGAACAGGATCCTGCCGATCTTCGCCGTCCGCTCGTAGTCTCGGACTTTGGCGTGGCTGACGCCGCTCCTGCGCATCCACGCCAACTGGGCTTCGGAGGTCGCTCGCAGCGACCCGATGTCGGCCACCGCAACCACCAGCGCCGACGCCGTTGCCGCAGGCATCTGTCCAAGGCAGAGTTTCGCCGCGGCTGCCTTTCTGGGCGACGATTCCACCCAAAAGAACCGGTACGGTTGCGAATTGAAACTGGAGGGAGCATAGCGGGCTGCGTCGAGGATTTGTTCACGCAGTACTTGCGGAATTTCGACCGGCTCAAAGGCCTTCACTGCTCGCCTATGGAAGAGCGCTTCCAGGATTTCGCTCATGGGGTACCTCTATGTTGCTATTACAACATAGGAGTGTTGCAAATGCAACATACAAAACGCAATGCCGGCGCTGGGTCTATACTGCGGTACTCTGAAAACGATTCCGGGCCAGAAGTCCGCTTGGGGGAAATTCGTCGCCGCCGAGTGAGCCACATGTTAACTCCATCAGCGCGCCGTCAGAACTGCCCAAAAACCCCTTTTCACCGGCGGAGTTTATAAGTCTTTGAATCTACGAGGTCAAAAGAATTACCTGCTCCGTTGCCCGCAAAACATTTTCTATCCCCCAAATTTTGGCTAATTGGGACGAAAAGGGAGTTTTTCAACAGCCACTCCGATTACACTCATTGACTCCGTTCCGAACTGCTTCGCAGGCCATCGGCGAGGCGCCGCTGCTGAACGGAAAGTCGGAGCCCTCGCCGGCCTGCTCGGAACGACGATTGTGGCCGCTGACGGAGCGACCAACGGGGGAGGGGCCACCGGCGACAACGAGGGTATGACGCCACAACGAATACGTGGACGTCGCGCGTCCGACTCCGCGGCAGATATGGTTTGTGTCACCGTCATGGGAAGGCGACTTTGCAGAGGACTTGGTGGGCAGAGGTCGATCGTTCGCCATACTGGCTCCTTGAACAGCGGGAATGCTGTCTGATTTTGCAAGGAACCGTCACTCCGCTGGGCGCGGCGGAAGTTGTGCCAGAACCTACGAGTCAGCGTAGGAGAGCTTTGCCCACGGGACATTTTCGTAAAGAATGACCGGTCCAGTAATCGTTTTCAGTGCAGCCGTCCTTCTGCTGTCATCCACGTGAACCACAATGAGCCTGTGATCGCTATCTTCAAAAAGAACAGCGTCATTCACCCTCGGAGCGTAACCATTGGGTTTTGTCATCACACAACTCGCTTGCTTGGGCCGGAAGGTGCGGCGAATGAGCGAAAGGGGGACGCAGCGATGCCTAAGAGCAGTCCAGCCACCCAACCAATAGCAATACAAAGGCTACTTATCATGGCCGTGCTTACAAGCACAACGACAACTGTCTCCATGGCGTCTGATACACCTGTCCAATTGAGAGCGTGGCTGGTCACCATCATGTAGGTTCCATAGAGAAACCCGGCAATACCACCGAGTAATGCACCGATGCGCGCAGACTTCATTACCCACTCACCGTCAATAATCATAGTCGTCCCTCCCCTTTGTTTGCGCTTCCAGTTACCCTAATTTCAGGGCGGCCGCGATCAACAGAGTCAGCAGAGTCAGAGTTGCGATAGTAGCCGCAACAACGCTGAGAAAATAATTACGTGTGGACTTGCCCGTCATAGCAGACCTCCTTCACGGACGGAAGCAGGGGCCGACGTTCGTCTCGCCTCAGGGGGTGTGCCGCACCGTAGTAGGACCTGCTCTTCGGTGAGGCGGGATGTTTTGATATTTCACACGAATGAGCACGTCCTGTCAGTGACAAGAATCACATCTTGATTTGCGTTGATCGCCAAGAGCAACAGTGCAAAGCCTGGCAGGACCTTAACTGGCGAAATATCCCCGATAACACTCATTGACCCGGCGACTGAGGGTTTTGAGCGCTATGGCCTGGTCACAACACCCAATTTCACTCATTGACACCTGTTGGCGAATGGGGTTGAGGGCTATCAGCCGGTTGCAGCGGTACCGGTCCTATACTAAAGTTGCAGACACTTAATGTGGCGTCGTCAACGACCGATTGCAGTACGAGCTGTGCCTCGAACTAGCCCATTTGGCCGATATAGGAGTCATTGCGCGGCGCTCCAGCGATGAGCGAAGTGCTATTCTCGGACTGCATTGAACGGGCTCTGGCAGTCTGCCACTGATGGTCGTCTTCCCCAGTGGAGCGAGTGGGCGGCGTTTGGAAATCCAGAAATGACAGAAGGCACAGTTTTTCGACTTCACCCGCTCGACGCGGCGCTCGGCGCCGAGATCCTCGACCTTGATCTATCACGACCTCTGGATGATGAGACGTTCGCCGCGGTGCACCGTGCCTTCCTTGAAAGCAACGGTCTACTGGTGTTTCGCGCACAATACATCACGCCCGAACAGCATATTGAGTTTAGCCGGCGCTCCGGGCCTTTGATGATTCACATTCTGAGCCAATACTTGCTCCCGGGGCATCCGGAGATTCTTCGAATTTCCAACGTCATTGAGAACGGCGAGCCCATCGGGCTCGGGGACGCAGGTACCATCTGGCATTCCGACCTCTCTTACACGCCCGAACCAAGCCTAGGTTCCCTGCTCCACGCCTTGGAGCTTCCGGCGGAGGGTGGCGATACCTCATTTGCCAATTTGTACGCCGCCTACGATGCTTTGCCCGCCGTGATCAAGCAGCGAATCGAAGGAAAGCGCGCGGTGCATTCGTATAACCACAGCTATGAGCGCTTCAGCGGATCGAAATGGCGGCCACCCCTCACCGAAAACCAAAAAAAAGAAGTGCGCGAGGTCGTACATCCTGTCGTGCGTATTCATCCGGAAACTGGCCGCCGGGCGCTGTTCGTGAACGAGGGCTTCACGTCGCGTATTCTCGACCTCGCTGGCGCGGAAAGCCGGGAACTGCTCGAATTCCTCTTCACGCATAGTACGACAGCGTGTTTCGTTTACCGCCACCGCTGGCAAGATCACGACCTCGTTTTCTGGGACAATCGATGCACGATTCACTTGGCCCACGGCTGTCCGGAGCAATTTCGGCGCCACCTGCATCGCACAACGGTGAAGGGTGATGCGCCCTATTAGAGTGGGGACGGCTCTTAGAGTGGGGATGGCTCGCGGCATTTCTACGTAATGAGCACTGCGTACGGACTGCAATCCGCAGCATGCAGCGCAAACTTTCCCATGTCCTTGACCCGCGTTGGCCAGCATCCCGGTAACACTTCGATTCGCCCAATCCGTTCGAATTGCCGCCGGTGGTGACCATTCGGTGTGATGGGGAGAACGAAATCCAGCCGGGGATTTCCTTGGAGTGTCGGACAGTCGGCGATAAATCCCGATAGCGCTCATTGACGGGGTTGCATGAGACTTGCCCAAAAACCCGGATTTCTAGCTCTCAAGCCTTACCAGATAATTTTCGCTCCCAACTGAATATGACGCGAGCCGCCGGAACCAATGACGGGGTTGGAAGAGGCGACGTCGGGCGTGAAAACGACCAAGCCGACCGAGGACGGACTGGACAGGTCCGTATTCATGCTGAAGACGTCGAAGTTGGTGTGATTCAAAATGTTGAAGACTTCGCCGCGGAACTGCAATTTCACTCGCTCATTCAACTTCCAGACCTTGGCGAAAGAGAAGTCCCAGTTCGCGAACGCAGGTCCGCGGAAAATATTTCGGTGCATGTCGCCCTGAGTGGCCGGCGCCGGAGGTGTAATCACAGTGTTACCAGACACGTAACAGCCGCCGGCAGTATTCGTAAAGCCGTAGGTATTGGCGAAGGCAGGATTGCCAATGAGCTGGTCGGCCGCCGACTGTCCTCCGGTCGCAAAGGCTTGATTTACGCAGAGCTGAGCTTCCGGGTTCGCGCCGCTGGCGGTGTGTTGGATACCCTGGCTGTCAGTAAATGTATTGAACTGGGTTGGATCGATGTAAGGAATCGTTGTCGTCGGCGACCAGTGGATATTGCTTGCCGGACCAGTCATATTCCAGCGGTCGTTATACTCGCCCGTCAGGCTGAGATCGTCGGAGTAGTCCCCCAGCGTGAAGGGTTCACCGCCTTGCAGGTTCACAATACTTGTGGCTTGCCAGCCCTCCAGCATTTGCCATTTCGTCTTCAAGGATGGCAAATCGTAGGTCACGGAAAGCGTGAAGCGATTGCGGATGTCGTAGTCGCCGTTTCCGCGCTCCTCCACGTAATCCAAACTATTCGGGGGCACGCCGGCAAGATTGCTGGTCGCGCCCGCAGTATCGATCGCATGCGCCCAGGTGTAGCCCGCGAGCAGATAGAGCCCGTGGGAATAGCGCTTGGTCAATGTAACTTGCAGCGAGTTGTAATTTGAATCCGAATGATTGCTGAGGTAGTCGAGAAATCCAAGATAGGGAAAGCACGGTCCACCTGTACCTTGTCCTCCGAATGCCGACGCGGGGCAGTTGCTTACGAGCGGGCGTCCGTATTCCTCGCAGAAGTCACAAAAATTGGGGTTGTTGGGATCGCTTTCCAGCGGTGAATTTGGATTGACTTGGTTGATATCGGTGATGCTGTAGAGCTTCACGCCGTGGTTCGCAACGTAGGCGATTTGCAGCAGCGTCGACTTTGTCAATTCCTGCTGCACATTCAGGTTCCAATTCATTACATACGGAGTCTTCAGGTGTTCGTCCACGGCAAACAGAGAGCACTGGCTATTGATACTGCACTGGTTGCCGGCGGAGGAGGGGAAAATGGGGCCCGCGGAGCTCCAGTTGATCAGACTTCCGTCATTGGATTCCTGGAGAAATGAAGTAATCGTGCCTTTGGGCGATTGCAGATTGCCATTCTGATCGACATACGGAACTCCACTCGGGTTGAGGTTGAGACCACCCCCGTTGAACATGAAGGTTCGGATCGACGGCTGTTCGAAGATGATGCCGTACCCGGATCGAAACACCGTCTTGCCGGTTCCGAAGACGTCCCAAACCACGCCGACGCGTGGCGACAGATTGTTGTAGTTGGTTGGATACGGAGAGCTGATGCCCTGGCCTACCTGGACGATGCCCGACGGCGATGTCGGCACGTAGTTAGCCAGTAGATTACGCGAGTCTTTGATTGGGTCGGTGATGTCGTAGCGCACGCCCAGGTTCAGAGTCACTTTGGAGCGAACCCGGTAATTGTCTTGCGCGAAAAAGCCGAAGGACTTCTGGCTTACGTTACGCGCGGGATCCCCATAGAGGAACTCCCATCGGTGTACGTTGCCATCCATGAAGTCTGTAAGGTCGCTGAAATCAACGCGGCCTCTTCCTTCAGTCGCGCGATAGTAATTGACGTCGCCGTAGCGGAAAGATCCACCGAAACGGATGGAATGCTTGCCGCGAATGTAATTGGCAGTATCGGAAAAGCTGTCCGTCTTACTGGGGGTAGTCTCTAAGGGCCAGCTCGAATTGCCGCCCATATAGTCGAACTGAAACCCGGGGCTAATGCGCGGGAACCCGAATAGCTGCGGATCGGTGACGCCGGTATTGAGGCCATAGGTCAGCGGATTGACGTTGTGGTCGACCGGGAAAATGGCTTCATTGAACCGGTTGTAGCTGAAGCGAAGATCATTTGACCAAGCGGAACCGAATGTGGAAGCCAGGCTCACACCGAACACCTGCGTAGTTGGGCTGGTGGTCGAAAGCCACTCCGGCCGCAATGGTATCGTATCTTCTTCGGTTTGATCAGTATTCGCGTAGATGAAGCGGGCGCTCAGAACATTATGCGAGTTTAGCGTGTAGTCGGTCTTGGCGACCAGGTTGTCACCCCGGTTCTTGTTGTTGAAGTCAAAATTGATCCCGGCTGGATCGGATTGCGTTAAAGTAAATCCCGGATTCGGTAGAAACAAGTTTACCAATTGAACGCTGAGCGGATTCACCGCGCAGGTCCCGCTGGTATTCTGCTGGCAATAGGTCACGGCGGCGGGAATACTGTAGTAGGCAATCGCATCTGGAACGCTGTAAAGGGCTGAATTGGGACTCCCGTCGGAGTTCGCAATCCCGCCCAATTGACTGGCAAGCGACGCCGTCACTGGGCTATCGGTTAGCCCGGGATTGCCGACTTTGTCGCGAATCCCCTCGTAATTGACAAAGTAGAACCATTTGTCCTTCTTGATGGGGCCACCCAACGATGCTCCGAACTCGTGCATCAACAGGGCAGCCACCGGAGAGGGAGCAGGGTCAAAATAGTTACGAGCGTCGAAAGCGGAATTGCGGGTGAAGTAATAGGCTGTCCCGTGGATATCATTAGTACCGGATTTGATGCCGATGTTCATGACCACGCCGGGCTTGACGCCATAATCCGCCGAAGGACTCTCCTGAGTGTTGAATTCCTGGATGGCATCGAGCGGCAAAAAGCTTGCTGGAGTGCCCTGAATGCCGGCGTCATTGACCACGGTTTCGCCGTAATACGCGTCGTTGTCGTCAGCGCCGTCAATGAAAAAATTGTTGTCATCGGGCCGATTCCCGTTTGAGGTAACCGAGTGAAAGCCGCCGCCGGGCGTACGCTGTACCCCAGGATGGAGTTCCAGCAGATTCTGAAAGTCGCGGCCCTGTACGGGCAATTCGGAGATCGCCTTATTCGAAAGCACGCCGTTCAGCGTCGTGTTGGTGGTGTCGACTAAGGCGCCTTCCGCCGTGACCACCATCGTTTCGGTCACCATGCCCGGTTGCAGTTTCAACTCGACGCGCACCTCGCGCGAAACTTCCAACAGGATCGGAGTGCTCACGGTTTTCTTGAACCCTGCCGCCTCCACAGAAATCGTATACATGCCGGGATCGAGGTTCGGCACCGTGTAGTCACCGGCGCTGGTTGTGACCACGGTGCGGCTCACTCCAGTGGCCGTGTTCTCGACCGTCACCCTGACTTGCGGCACAACCGCGCCAGACAGGTCAACAACCGTGCCCAGAATTCTACCCTGCGAGGTCTGGGCCATCAGGGACAGCTCAAGGACCAAGAACATAAGAATGACGAGGGTGACAAGGCGAATAGCCTTCATAGGTACTCCTTAGACTTTCGATCCTACATCCTGAGCAGGAACATGAACGGTGTCGGTGAGTCAGCTCACAGGAAGAAAATCACAGACCGGTTTCAAGTTTGCCCGCGTCGACGAGAAAACTCCGTTGCTCAAACATTGTCGCGCTCGAACGGAAGTGGTGGCAGTCTGCTCATGGTGTACTTGAATCCCCAACTTCTAGCAAGGGAGTCTCGCCAGGAAATGTAAGCGCAGTCAACGGCGATAGCAGAACAGTTTTCTCCATCGCACGAAGGTTATCAGTTCTCAATAAATGGCATGGTCGGCCTGCGTGCTGTCGATCTTTCCTTTCTCGACCGAGAGAGAATAAGCCGTTCCGCCATCTCCTGTCCACGATGTGAGGTCAAAATGCCCACCGGCCGGAACTCTGTAGACGCTGATTCCCTGAAAAGTGAGCGGCTCGCCTTTCTTGCAAGTCTCGGGCTTCCGCGTGGGCCGAAGAAAGTAGGCACCTTTCCCGCTTCCCACTACGGTTCCCTGGCCGTCGGGTTCGACCAACACCGCCGATTTTTCGTCAATCGCAACTTCGCGCGGAGACTTCGACCATCCATCTTGCATAATGCGGGCCAGAAAGCCCAGAGTGCGGCCCATGCGGTCACGCTTCGTGAAATGAGAATCGGTCAGGAGGTTCTCCAGATGCGGAATCTTTAGAAATCCTCGAATCAGCGTTACGCGCTCGACGTAAGGATTCGACAGAACATCTCTGGAAACGAGATCGTGGTCGTCGGGCTTGTCTCCAAGCGCGCCGTAGATAAATTCGCCCTGCACCGCGAGGCCGGCGCTGGTGCCGCCGATCGGCTTGCCGGCGGCAAGATTCGCATTGATCGCGTCCTCGACGGGAGTGCCTTTGAAGGCGCAGATGTAATGGGCCTGATCGCCGCCGGCAATGAATACCACTTCCGCCTGGCGAATGATCTCGGCCGCCGCTGGATCCTGCGCGGCCTGGCGATCGGGAATAACGAGCGTTGCCACGGAGTTCAGTTTGCACAATCCGTTGACGTAGGAGTTATAGGCGTCGCTCCCGCTCGCACGCAGGATGAGGAAGTCACCGCCTTTGCCCTTCTGACAAAGCCAGCGAAACGCTTCGTCAAGATCGCTGCCGCCGCCCATCATGGCAGTACCGGCAGCGGGCTGAGTTTGGATGTCGTTTTTGTTCCCGATGCGAAAGTATTGGTAGGGTGCAGCGTGAGCGAAACTCGCCGCGAACAACAAAGTTAACGCGGAAAGGGATAATTGGAAGGTGTTCATTTTTCCGATCACTATACCGCAACCTCGAAGTCGCAGAGAGGCGATTCAACTGCCGAATGTGGCCGACCTTCATCTGAGTAGCTTCCACGCGCGGCCCTTAGGTTCCCTGAGAATTCCTTCGCACGCACCGTCACTCGAAGGTGTGAGTAGTTGGCGCAATCAGGACTCTCACATGGCCTCCCGCGTGCGGAATCACATCACACTGAACGGTGATGCCTGCCTCTTGCAGAGATTCGCCAAAGCAGTACACTTATCGGCGAATCATCGCCTCGCCTCTCCGAAGAGCAGTTCCCGCCCGTTGAGACGCAGCACCCCTTGAGGCGAAGCATTCATCTACTGCAATCCCGCCCCGCTTCCCCCCACGGGCCGCGGGTCGGCCTTGTGACCCTGTGCTTTAACTTTCAGTCCAACGCTTCATTGCAACTCGAAAGGAGTTCATCATGTTTGCACGTATTCAGGAGTTCGTCCCGAAGCTGGAGAAGAAAGAGGAGTTCATCCGGGTCGTCAAGAACGAGGTGCTGCCCATTCTGAACAAGCAGCATGGCTTCCTGGAAATGCTGCCTTTCTTCCCCGAGATCAAGAACGAGAAGGTGATCACCATCAGCCTGTGGACTGAGAAGAAGGATGCGGAGCGCTACGAGCGGGAGTGGTTCCCGAAAGTCGAGGAAATCCTCAAGCCGTATCTCACAACCCCCATCACCTTCAAGTACTACATGGTGGAGACCACCCTCTGCGAGCACTTCGAGAAGGCCCTCGCCGCCTGATCGCAGCGAGTCTTTTCCTTGGGATCACCGGGCTGGAGCAGCGCTGTGCGCTCCAGCTCGGTGGGAGACGAATAAGTGTCGAGAACAAGCGTTAGCGCTCAGAACCTCTGTCAATGAGCGATATGGGGATTTTTCACCAGTTGTAGCTATGCTTGTGTCAGCGTTCATACTCGAGTGGCAACCGGAATCCAAGTGACGCTAGTAATAGTGCTCCAGCACAGGCACTGTACCGAGTCCAAACCGTTTGCTTCAGGAGCACGCCGTCCGACATCAGGCGATAAGTGACCTCGGCGTCTCCCGGATTCGTACTGCGGCCAACGTAATCGGCTACGGGTTCGCCATGAACGTAGAGTTTAGTCATTTTAGCCATAACGATTCGGAGCAGGACTAGGCAGCAGGTCGGCTCCGGTGTGGCTCGCTATTGGGTGTGCCCTTCGGCAGAACTGCGGCATGTCTTTCACTGCTGGTGTGGGCAGCGCAGGCGAAGTATTCGCCTCCGTGTTGGTTGACTTCCAAATAGTCGGCGATGTCTTCGCAGTTCAAGCGATCACAAAGAATCAGTCGATTCGGTGGATGGTCGAGGCGAAAGTATTCCATGAAATCCATAATGTTGTGGAAAAACAGGGAAATATGATTTTCGCATTCTATAAACACGGTCTCTTCAATGAGCTGCATTCTGCATGGTCGAGGTTATTGGATTCGCAGTTTGCACCAGGTAATCGGCATTGACAAATATCAGCTACCTGTTTAAACGTTGGGCAGTCCAAAGTAAGCTGAGTGATGAGTTCGCTGGGGCGACCCAGTGAACGACCAGACCCGAAAAACCGACTGCTCTGCGAGGGCATACTCCACGCTGTTGGAAGAACCGGAGTAGAGTAAACCTGTATTGCCAATCCTACGCCGCGCCTTCCGCGTGACGGTCTGTTGTGAGAACAGACGCTCGCCTTGCGAAACAATGTTGCAACGGGGGCCACCAATGGGATCCAAGAGTTCTTCGCGTTTTCCGGCATGGCAGAATGATTATGACGCTGCTTTGCGCGAAACAGACGGAAATCGGCTCGCCAAGTGCATAGAGGTGGCTGAGGCAAACATTTTGGTTCGCCGTGAAGCGATTGGGAAAGGCGCCAACCATCGTGCCGAACACGAAGCCATCGCAGATGCATTGACTCAGGTGGACCTCCTGAAAAGAAACCGATTGGGCTTTTATAAGTATAAGTAAGGAACCTGTGCCCGTTAGTTGAGGCCTCCGGGCTGATTCGGATTCTGTTGTCGGCGTATAGTGTGGGCGCGTTCGCTTCTGCAGAGGGGGAGAGTTTAGCCTTCTCCTCGATTCCAGTAATCATTTACGGTGCACTGATTTTCGCGTGTTTTGAGATTCTTTGCGGCTCCAACCCTTGAGGGGTTAGGGGAGTTCGTGTCGCTGTTTTACGCAAATTAAACTCAGTTTCGCAATTCTGATCATCGGATTCGCTCAGCTCCTGCACGGCCCCGGGCATGGGTGCTGAAGGGAATCGCTGCTGGTTTACCGGAGAGAGACAAGCGGCTGCCGTCGATCATTGCGACTGCCGAAGCGCACAGGAGGGCTGGTTTGGCGGCGGTGACTGGGTGATCGGTAACCGAATTTAGTGAAATCATGGGTTCTAGCAAATCTGTGATTTGTCGTTGGGAGACTGGTGCCGCAGGGAAAGGCACGGATCGATTTGCCGATGCAACTGGCTCCTACAAAAACCCTCCGTTCGAATTCCGCGTCGATCTTCTCCCGCCCGCTCTGTATGGCCGCTTCCATTGCGGACTCTTTCGTTGTGAAGGTATCCGGTACATAGAATTGCGTTATGTTCACGCCTGCGCTGTCATGCTCCTCAATGAAACACTCGGCTGAAAATCCGCCGTCCCTCAATTCATGTGCGTGCGCTTCGATTACGGTACAGGTTATTCAGCCTTCCAGACAGGTCTTCGCAGCTTTGGAACAGGAGTTTGGTGGTTTTGTTGAGTACTATCACTTGAGAGATGCATTGGGCCTGTGTTCGGCCTGCGATCAGTTAATTTTCAAGAACGGCTTTTGAATTTCATCACAATTCCACTGTGAGCTAGATCACAGACAAGAGGCGAAATTGCACTCAAAATTAGGCAGTTTGTTTATTAGTAAACGTGTAAGCCCATATTCCCCGGCATCATCCGTTCTCGGAAAGCAACCGCTACTGTAACGCCGAGGGGTAACCAATATGGGACCAAAAGCGA
>Ga0187883_10001440_pt1 | contig 14619 bp, 13 predicted proteins | sample June2016WEW_20_1_2_FD_132966 | JGI IMG/M metagenome (GOLD analysis project Ga0187883, IMG submission 132966) | Peatland microbial communities from SPRUCE experiment site at the Marcell Experimental Forest, Minnesota, USA - June2016WEW_20_10 | ecosystem: Environmental > Terrestrial > Soil >...
CCCGCGACGACCGGCTTGCCATAGGCGGCGGCCTCCATGTAAACGATCCCGAAGCCCTCGCCGGCCAGGCCTCCGCCCGGTAGGCGGCTGGGCATCGCGAGCAGATCGGCACGTCGCAGCCACAGGTTGCGCTGCTCGTCGGAGACCGAGCCGAGAAAGCGAATCGAATCCGCCACTCCAAGCGAGCGCGCGAGCTCTTCGAGCTCCGCTCGCAGCGGCCCGTCCCCGATCACCACCCACTCCACGTCGGGCACCCGCTCACGGACCAGCGCGAGCGAGCGCATCAGCACGTCATGGCCCTTGTAGTGACTCGTCAGGCGCGCGACGGTCACGAACGTGGGATGCTCGGCGGGCAGCGGTCGCGGGTCCGCCGGCAGGTCGACTCCCGGCGGTATCAGGCGCATCGCGACCTGCGAGGCTCCAGTGGCGGCGATCAGGCCCGCCGTGTAGGAGCTGACCGCGATCGCCACGTCCGCCTCGCGAGCGGCGAACGCGGCGAGCTTCGGTTTGCCGCCGATCTCGTTCGCGTGGAAGTACTGCACCGTGCGCGCGCCCAGCACCCGTCGGATCGCGGCCGCCGCGGGGCTGGCGACGAGGTGCAGGCTCAGCGTCACGTCGGGACGAAACCGCAGCGCCTCGAGCACCGCGACCGCGTTCAGCGGCACGTTGCGCGCCCCGCGCAGGCGCTCGTCCGTGGGCACGCGTCGAATCGTCACGCCGGCGCGCGCATCGAACTGCCGCGCACCGGCGCCGTCGAGCGCCACGACCTTCGTCTCGAATCCCGTGATGCCCGCGGCAAGTCGATGTGCCATCAGCTGAATGCCCCCGTGGGCGGGTGGGTAGTCGGGGGTGACGACGAGCAGCCGAGGCGTCCGACCGCGGGCGGCGTCGCTCGGCGCAGCTGGTTCACACATTCGCCCAACATAGATCACCCAGCCGCGCGCGGGCGCTCGCCCTCGGCTCGCTCGAGCCCGCGCGCTCTGCGCGAGCGTCTACAATTCGCCACGCGGTGAACGGTCGTAGCATCCCCTCAATGGTCGCTGTCTGCCTGCTCGCGGCGATCGGGGCGGGCGCGCTCGCCGGCTGCGCGGCGAGCAAGTCACCCAGCTCCAACAACCGACCGGCGGAATCCGGCGAAGAAGCGGGCGAACGCAGCGAAGAAGCGGCGAGCAAGCGAGAAGAAGCGGCGGAACTCGCCAAGAACCGCGAACTGCTTGCCGAGATAGAAGCCAAGAAGCAGGAAGAAGCAGCGGAAGAAAACGCGACAAAGCAAGAACACGCCGCCGCGGCAAAAGCGAAGAAGCGCGAAGCCGAAGCCAAGAAGCGGGAAACCGAAGCCGAAAAGCGGGTGGCCGCCGCGGAAGCGAAGGCGAAGAAGAGCGAAGAAGCCCTGCGAGCCGAAGCCAAGAAGCGCAAGGCGGCGGCCCGAGCGCAGGCCAAGCAGCGCGAAGAAGCGGCCCGCAAGCAGTCCGCCGGGGAAACCACCACGCCGGCCGCGCCGGCCCCGTCGGCCCAGCCATGAGCCACACGGGAGGACCGGGGGTGAACAGCGGCGATGATCCTACAATGCGAGGCGTGCTCCGCTCGGCGCTCAACCTCGGTCGTCGTCGACCGCGGGCAGTTCTGCTGTGCCTCATCGCGCTCGCCTGCGGGGTGACCGTGGCAGGTTGCGGAGAAGGAGGCGGAGGCGGAGGCGGAGGCGCCAACCAGGCGGAAGCGGCCGAAGCGGAAGGGAGCAGCGCCACCAGCGCGAGCAGCGAAGAAGTGGAAAACCAGAAGCAGGAACAGGCCGCCGAGGCGGCGGCGAAGAAGCGCCAGCAGACGTTCGAAGCGGAACTCAAGAGCAAGCGGGCAGCCGCTCAGAAGAGCGCGGAAGCCGAAGAAGCCGAACAGAAGAAGGGTAAGAAGGGTAAGAAAGCCGGTGGATCCAAGAAAGGCGGTGGATCCAAGAAAGGCGGGGGCTCCAAGAAGCACGCCGGCAAGTCTCAGGAAACGGGCAAGACCACGACCGGAAAGACCGGCGGGGCCAAGGAATCGCCAGCTGAAGAAGCGACCCGCAAGCAGTTCGCCAAGGAAGAAGCCGCGGAAGAACGCGCTGCCAAGAAAGGCTGAGCCAATTGGCTACGGGGAATCGTCGCGGCTGTCCGGCGCCTGCCCGCGGACACCTCGCCGGGTATGCGGCGTGGCCAGCCAGTTCACGACGCTCGTGCTCTGCGTGAACGCCGAGCGGGTGAACGGGCCGTCGCCCGTGGCGGAGAAGATCTCATAGTCCAAGTCGGTGAGCAGATCCCAGGGCGCTCCCGGAGCGACACCGTACGGCTCGGCGGCATCGTACACGTGCTCGAAGATCACCACCGGTCGCGCCTCGCGGAGCACCGAGCGAGCGCCTTCGAGCACCGCCAACTCGGCGCCCTCGACATCGATCTTGACAACGTTCGGCGTGAGATCGCCCATCTCCTCGTCGAGCGTCGAGACCTCTACGGAGATGTACTCGGGGTCGCCGCGGCTGTCGCTGATGAGCGGATTGCGTCGCAATCCGCTCCAGCCGTCGAGCTGGCGGAAGTGACAGAACTCTGCCACTTCGGCGCGAGCGCCCAGCGCCCTGTTCCGGCAGTCGACCTGTGGGAACGCATGCGCGAGCTCGGCCGCCAGCTGCGGGATCGGCTCGAACGCGATGTGCGTTCCTCGTGGCGCCACCCGCACCGCCTCGCGCAGGACCTGACCCCGATTCGCCCCGATATCCACATATGTGCCATCGCCACCCAGCGCGCATGCGAGCACGGCGCTCACCCCGACGTCCTCGCGCTGCGCCTGCCGGGCCACCGCGTTGACCGCCGCGAGCAGCTCCGGCCGGCCCAGACGACGCGACGCCGACGCGACCGCCCTAGTCAGGAGCCGCATATGCGCGTTCACTGGTAACGGTCGTGGCCGCTGGTCGCAACCGCGACAGAACGGCTGCCCACGGGAGCTGCAGCACTGTCGTGATGAATGAGCGCCTCCCCCGTGGCGATTCCGTATTGTCGCTCTCCAACGCGATCGTCTCGGATTTTATCAGTCGGTTGCCTTGAAACGGAATGCCGGTGTGCAGCGCGGACAGGTCTGGCGGCGCCGCGCGCACGCCGGTGGGCTCGAGGATCCTGCGCACCACGCTCTCGGGGTCTGCGATGAAGTCCTCGTAGCTCACGAACAGGCGGCGATCGCGACGGTGGCGGACGAACACGAGCACACACAGGAGGTTGGTGAGCCACAGATACACGTTCGTGGTGAGCGTGCGCTTCGAGTACTGAGCGACGTCCTGGCGGTTGAACGACGCGACGACGCTCTGCGGATCGCGCACGAGATACACGAGATACAGCTCGATCCCGCTGAGGGACTGCAGCTCGCGGGCGCGCAGCGGGTAGTGCGAGGTGTCGACGATCAGCTCGGCTGCGCTCGCGCGCCAAACCGCGCGATAGAGGTCCTCGGCCACACGGCGATAGGGCGCCCGCAGGCGACGTCGCGTCGCCCACTTGTGAACGCGCACCAGTGCCAGCGAGCGCTCCAGCGAGCGCTGCGCCTCCCTGCCGAAGAGATCGGCCGCGCCCGGCACATCCTCGCGCACCGTCCTCCACAGCGCATTGCGCTCACAGTCGCCGAGTTGCGGCTCGCCGGAGCGTGGCAGCCAGGCGTCGAGCTCACCTGCGTAGAAGACGCCCTCGCAGTTGCCAAGTGTGACACCGAGGATCGTGCTCCCACTGCGACCGGCGCCCATCACGTAGATGACCTTTGGCAGCTCGGCGCGATCTGAGAGCGGAGAGTCGTGCGTCGCTGGCTCCGCCATGGCGCCTGGCACGCTATCACCCGCTTTGGCCATCGCTCCGCCCATCCCGGCCGGCCAGACGCCTCCCATCGCGCGCTCCCGCGATCAGCCGCGCGGCCACCGTTCCGATGCTGCGCGGGTCTCGCGTGCGGACGGCCGCCATCAGCGAATGACGAATCGCGAGGGCGAGGCGCTTGCGCGCCGCCGGGTGAACCGGCGCGAACTGCGGCGTACGCAGGATGACCATCAGAATCGCGATCTGTGCTCGCGCCATCTCGACCTGCTTGCGCGGGTCGATCCACGTGGTCGTGAGCATCGTGGGCGAGACCCTGTACCAGCCGAGACGTTCGCCGACGTAGAAGGCCGCGTTGCCGGCTCTGCACGCGCCAACGGCGAGGAAGTAATCCCACGTGTCGCCCCCCGCCGCGATCAGCGCCGGATCGAGCGCCGCTCGACGCACGAGCGTGAACGACGACGTCGCGACGGCCTTGTCCAGGAGCGCTGCCCTGTACAGCCGCGCGTCGGTGAGAAGTCCCGTCTCGAGATCACGGCGACCGAATCGCGCGCTCTGCGCGCCTGAGAGCTGCTCGTCGTGCTCTCCGTCGGCGCGCATGATGCCGTGATCGCAGAACGCGAAGCACGCCTCGGGATGAGCGTCGAGCGCGCCGCCGAGGCGCTCGAGGAACCGCGGCTCCCACACGTCATCGTGGTTCAGCGTCGTTACAAGCTCGCCACTGGCCTCGTGTATGCCGTGCACCACGCTCCCCGCCGGTCCGAGGTTCCGGGTGTGGCGGATGAATCGCACGGGCAGCTCGGACGGAACGTCGGTCGCGAGCTCGAGCGGCTCATCTGAACAGTCGTCGATGACGATGACCTCGGCTGGCGCGACGGTCTGCCCCTGCACGCCTCGCAGCGCCTCGGAGAGCATCCGCGGCTGGTTATAGGCAGGAATCACGACTGACACGCTTGACACGAGGGCGCGATTCTAGACACGTCGACCCACGGGGTGCGTCTTGCCTGCGTTGCGCGACGGTATCGTTCAGGCCAGCATGACTGCGCATGACAACTTCGAGGCGCCCTCCCCCCCGAGGCAACCGGCAACTGCCAACCCTGAGACTCCGAGCTCGGTTTTGTTCGTAACCCCGCTGTGGGGCAGAGACGGCGGAGTGGCAGCTCACGTCAAGGAGAGCGCCGGGGCGCTCGCCCGCCACGGGGTCGATGTGCATGTGTTCGCCGCGAGGCTCGAGTCCAGCGAGGATGTGCCCGGAGTGAACGTGTACCACCGTCCGGAGCTGCTGAACCCGCGCGCTTCGATCGAGCGGCGCCTGGGCGAGCCGCCGCCGGTCTGGCCAGAGGTGACACATGTCCATCAGCTCGACGATCCCGCGATCGTCAGGTTCGTGCGGATGAGATCGCCCGTGGTGATCAGCGCACACGGATATCCGGGGTGCACGTCCGGCGTTTACTACTTCGAGCCCGGTCACGAATGCACGCGCGCGCACGGGCCCGGCTGCATCCCGAATCTCGTGGCGCGAGGCTGTGCGCACACCCGCCATCCGAAAACGCTGCCGTCGAAGTACCGCGAGGTATCCCGCGGGCTGGCCGTGCTCAGACACGCCGATCTGGTGGTCTCCTACTCGAGCGCCGTCGACCGGCACCTGGCAGCCAATGGCCTGCCGCGCCGGGCGGTGATTCCCTATTTCCCGACACTGGCTCCCAGGGCGGGCTCGGGACATGCGACTCGACGGCGTGTCGTCTTCGCCGGACGGCTCGTGCCCTCCAAGGGGGTCGACGTCCTCATTCGCGCAACCGCCGAGGTGAACGCCGAGCTCGTCATATGTGGCGAGGGTCGTCAGCAGGACGAGCTGCGCGCGCTGGCGCGGGATCTCGGCGTCGAGAGCCGCGTTCACTTCAAGGGCTGGATGGACGCGGACGAGCTCGCGGACGAATTCGCGAACGCGTCGGTGGTGGCGATGCCCTCGCTGTGGCCGGAGCCGTTCGGGATCGTCGGGATCGAGGCGCTCGCGGCCGGCCGGCCGGCGATCGCCAGCGCGACCGGCGGGATCGTCGACTGGCTCGAGGACGGCGTCTGCGGATTGTCCGTGGCGCCCGGAGACGCCGCCGCGCTGGCGCGGGCTCTCGACGAGCTGCTCGGCGATCCCGACAGGCAGCGAACGATGGGGATGGCCGGCAGGGACGTCGTGGCCGCCCGCTTCTCGCCGGAGCGCCATGTCGCCACGCTGACGGAGGCCTATCGGAGCGCTCGCTCGACCTGGCGATCGCAGCCCGACGTGACCGGCCAGCGCGCCTGATTCACGCGCGGTGGCGGCCGAGGAGGTCGTCGAGGAGCGTCGTGACGGCCTCGGCGCTGCGCGCCACGCCCATCTCCCGCTCGGTGAACGAGCGCCCGCGCGCGCCGAGCGTCTCGCGTCGATCCTCGTCGGCGAGCAGCGCGTCGATCGCGTCGGCCAGCGCCCGCGGCGCCGGCTTCACGACCGACGCCGCTTCGGCCTCGATCAGCTTCTCCCAGCGGTTGCGCCCGTCGAGCGCGACGACCGGCCTGCCCGACGCGAGCGATGCCGCCAGCGTGCCCTTGCGCGAGGACGGGCCGGCGGCGTCTGGAAACAAAAGCACGTCGCACGCCGCGAGCGCGTTCGACAGGGCCTGGGCCGGGAGCGCCTCCGAGAAGGAGAGCGCCGGCGCGAGCTCGCGGGCCCGCGCCGCCGTGAGCCACGCCTCGCCCGTGGAGGATGAACGACCGGGCGCGCCGAGCAGCCTCAACTGCACATCGCCGCCTCGATCGTGCAGCAGGCGCAGGGCGTCGAGCACCAGCGAGACCGCCGCTCCCTGGTAGGAGTAGCCGAACAGGCCGATCACCTGGCCGGGGCGATCCCGGGGTGGCGCCGCTTCGGGCGGCGGCAGGTTCGAGAACACCGGGGCCACCAGCACCGGCCGCTTGGGCAGCCACGGCCGTGACGCGAGCCACTGCGCCCGGGAGTCGGCGGTGACGATCGCCGCGCCCGACGCGCGCATCACGTCGATCAGCAGCGCGCGCTGGGTCAGGGCCCACAGGTTTCCGCGCCAGCCCGCATACATCCACGGGTAGGCGAGCTCGTGCATCATCGCCACCAGCGGGATCCGCGAGCTGTGCAGAGCCGCCAGCGTCGGGTGGACGAACAGGGGAAGCCCGCGATGCGAGTAGGAGAAGACCGAGTAGTGCAGCAGCACCGCGTCCGGCGGGCTCCCGTCGAGCTCGAGCGCGAGCTGCCGCGTCCAGGCGCGAATCTCCGACCGCGCGGCGGGCAGCGAGGTCTCACCGCGTTGCAGCCAGTGCAGGGACGGCGCGACGTTCTCGTGCGTGAGCGCATCGGCGAGCAGCCCGGCGTGGTCGCGCACGCCGCACGTGGCCCGCACGGACATCCCCACGACCGCCAGGCGCAGCGGCGGCCTCTCAGCCATTGAACAGCTCGCCACGGTAGGCCGCCTCGATGGCCTGCGTGAGCGCGCCCACATCGCCGGTCGGCAGGACCAAGCCGGTGCGCCCCGGCTCGATCAGGTCCTTCATCCCGGTGTCCTCGCTGACGATCACGGGCACGCCGCAGGCCAGCGCCTCCGCGGGGGCGTAGGCGAACCCGTCGTTGTAGGTCGGGTGGACGTACAGCGCCGCGGTGCGCAGAGCGGAGAACGGATCGCCGTGGCCCACGTGAATCCGTGGGTCCGCGGCGCACGCCCTCTCGATGTAGCGGTGCATGGCCCGCGATTTCCAGCCACCGAAGAGAACGAGCCGTATGTCCGTGTGGGCCAGAGCGCGCATGGCGTCGATCAGCAGCGGAACGCCCTTGACGACTGAGAGGGTCCCGACATAGACGACGTCGAAGGTCGGCGAGCTTCGCGGCGCGGGGTCCGGCTCGTAGCGCGGATCGGGTGTCAGGGGAAACGGCGCCAGCACATCGTCGGCGAATCCCTCCTCGACGAACGACTCGCGCACATACTCGGAGGCCACATAGATGCGATCCGCCTCGGCGTATTCCCTGACGTTCCGCTTCACCAGGCCCCGCGCCCACGAGCCCTCGATCGGGTACTGACGATGGGCGCGCGCATGCTGACGCGCGACATGGGCGAAGTGCGAGGTGGCCGATACCAGCGAGACCGACGTGCCGCCCCCCCGCCTCACAACGTGAATCTGCTCGAGGGCGGTGCCGTTGAAGGCGATCAGGTGCTCGGCCGCCGGCAGCCGCCCGGCCGCGTAGGAATCGAACTCGCGGCTGTAGGCGAGCTCGCGACGGGCTGCGGCGAGCCGCAACGGCGGCACGGCCAGAGCGGCGCTGACCGCGCGCGCATACACGCGCCGGTATCCGTGACGCACCGCCGGCGCACGGTCCGAGCCGCAGATGCAAACCGTCGGCTGCCCGGTGCGATCGAGGGCATCGACGACCTCCTGCAGGTGGCGACCGAGACCGCCCGCGCCGAGCGGCGCCGAGCACGAGACCACCACCCGGCCGGCCGGAAGCACCCTCTCCTGATCGCGCTCGACCTCCGCGCGCCAGATCGCGCTTCCCACGAGCGGGCGCGAATCGGCCTTCGCGCGCTCAGCCGACCTCGTCATAGCCCCACAGCGTCACCAGATCGCGGTCGAGGTACTCGCTCAGCGCGACCACCTCTCCCTTGAAGCGGGTGCGCAATTCCATCATCACGCTCTCGTCCGGCGGCTGTGGCTTGCCATACACGACGCGGCGGCGAATCGTGCGCGTGAGACGGCGACGCAGTCCCTGCGGGGTGAGCGTCCTGACCGCCGCGCCCACGACTCTCGACGCGGGCCCTCCTCCGCCGTACAGCCTGCGCACAAGATTGTCGAGGCGCACAGAGCGCACGCTCACCGTCGGATTGGCGTCCATCACATGAATCGGTGATTCGTCGTCCACGTCCAGAAACCGCAGCACCGTTCGCATGGTCGCCTCGTTGTCGCGGCGAAAGTCGTCATAGATCAACACCAGCACCTGCTCCGGCGGGAACAGCGCATGGTAGCGACGCAGCTGCTCGACATAGTGCACATGATCCGAGTAGCGACGCACCTTCCGGCCTTCGCGTGTGAGCTCCTCGTGCGCCATCGCCCTGCCGAGATCTCTCTCCGTCTCGACATGTTCTTGCAAGAGCTGAAACTGCAGCGAGCGCACGAAGCTCGCGGGCTCTCTCAGAATCGCGATGATCCGCGCGGCGGGTTGCACGTCGGCGATCGCTCCCGCGGCCGTGTGAGACTTCAGATACGAGGGCGAGGCCTCCCCCACGCGCTGCTCGGGCTTCGCCGCCTCGAACAGCGACAGATACTCCTCGAGGGTCTGCGGCAGTCGCTCCGACGTCTTCGCTCCAAACTGAAAGCGCAGATCGTCCGCGAAGAATCGCGGCTCCTTGAGATCGGGCATGTAGATCTGCGGGTGACGCCGCAGCATCTCATACAGCGCCGTCGTTCCACTCTTGTGGTGACCTACGATGAAGAAGTCGGGCACTCTCTTCCGCGGCGCCTGCGCAGCAGCTGATCGCTCAGCCGACATCGTCATGGCTCCCAGTATAACTGAGTGGTGTGTGCAGGCGCGCCGCGGGCCGCAGACGCGAGAGCACGACCGTCCAGGGAAGCTGGAAGAGGGTGGTCAGGCACGACCAGCGAGGCGGCGGCCCGGTATCGCGTTTGAAGGCGATCGCTTCTCCCTCCCTCAGGAGCCGGTTGCCTTGAAACGGAATGCCTGTCCGCAGCGCGGCGAAGTCCGGAGGTCCGCCGGCGCCGCCGATGTGGCTGAGGATCTGACGAACCACGCTCTCCGGATTCGCCACGAAGTCCTCATAGCGAACGAACAGCCGCCGATCGCGCGGATGACTCAGGAAGATCGACGAGGAGAGCAGATTGGTGAACCACACGTACGCGTTTGTGATGAACGTGGACTTCGAGAACCGCGCCACATCCGAGCGCGTGAACGACGCCACCACGCTCTCCGGATCCCGAACCAGGTATATGAGGTACAGATCGACCCCGCCGAGCCCGCGCAGCTCCCGTGCGCGCAGGGGATGGGATGAGGTGTCGACGATGTGGGTTGCTCCCGACTCGCGCGCGATCGCGAGGTAGAGCTGCTCGGAGACTTGGCGATAACGCTTGCGCAGGCGGCGTCGAGCGGGCCAGCCGCGAATCCGAAACAGGGCCAGCGAGACCTCCAGGCACTCGTGCGCCTCGTTGCCGAAGAGCTCCTCGGCGCCGTCGACCCGCTCGCGCACGGCGCTCCAGAACCGCTCCCGCTCCGCGCCCTCGAGCCACGAGACGCCGGACTTGACCAGCCAGCCCCCGAGCTCACCCGCGTAGAAGACGCGCTCGCAGTTGCCCAACGTGACGCCGAGTATCGTGCTCCCGCTGCGAGCCGTTCCCATCACGTAGACGACCTTCGGCCGCGCGCTGGGCGGGGCGGGCGTTCGGGAGTCGGCTGTCATCCGTGTCCGCCGTCGTGGATCCGACCGTCCCTAGACGCGTTGCAGGTAGCCGCGGGGGTTCATCGTCAGGAAGAACTTTTCGCAGTCGACGTCGACGCGGAACTCCGGATGCGACCCCAGGAAGTCTTCGACGGCCTCCCACGGTCCCGGCCCGAATTTCGGGTGGGAGGGGTGGCCGTTCATGTTGGTGTCCTCGACGATCACGTAGCTGCCCGATGCAACCAGCGGGCCGTATGCCTCGAGCTCTTCCAGGACGTGGTCGCGACTGTGGTAGGAGTCGAGAATGACCATGATCGTACCGGTCGCCTCCTCCTTTATGCGGCTGACGATCTCCGGAGCGGTCGACGATCCCGTGAGGTAGGTGATCCTCGGATGCTCGGGTCGACCGGACTTCTCCCTGATGTCGACGGTGATGACCCGGCCGTGGTCCAGCAGGTCGCAGATCGAGGCCAGGTAGAGGGCGCTTCCCCCTTTGTGGGTTCCCGTCTCGACTATCACGTCGGGGCGCACTCGCGTGATCAGCTCCTGGTAGATCCACAGGTCGAACGGACACTTCAGCACGGGCGTGCCGAGCCACTTCGTGTTTTGCCACGTGCGCCCGGGCGAGCCGTGGTACATGCGATGAAAGAGGTTGGTGACAACCCGTTGCAGCCCGGGCTGGTTCACCACCCACTTTTTGGCGACGAGCATCGCGCCGCCTGACGGCCTGCCTCCCTCGGACTCCGACACAGATCCATTGCTTCCCATAGATAGTCTCCTCCTCATGCGACCACAGGCTTGACGATCATCGGCCCGGGCACACGGTGGACAAGCACGCGATCGCCTGTTTACGAGCGTATCGCGCACGGGCCTCCTGCGCTGCGGAGCGCGCCCGATTATACTGCGCGCGGTTCAGCGATGCCCCGAATCCGCCCGCAAAGCCTTCCGCGCACGCTGTATCGGCGCATGCGAACACGACGCGCAGCTCACGAGGAGAGCCGCTTTCACGCGAGCCTGCGCACCGACCCGCACGCGCCGGAGCTGGTGCTCTCTCCCCACTGGGACGACGCGGTCCTGGACTGCTGGAGCCTGCTGGCAAGCGACCACGAGCTGACTGTCGTGAATGTCTTCGCGGGCGCGCCGGCACCGGGACGCCTGACGTTGTGGGACGCCGTCACCGGAGCGGTCGACTCGGCGCAGCGCGCCGCCGAACGGGCCGCGGAGGACGCGGTCGCCCTCGCCCGCGCGGGCCGCAAGCCGTTGAACCTGCCGTTCCTCGACGCCCAGTACCGCACACCGCCGGGCCCGACCCTGGATCGGCTCGATCGCGCGCTGAGCACCGAGGTGGACAGCGCCTCGCGTGTGTACGTGCCCGCCGGGCTGGGCTCCCACCCCGATCACCTGCTCGTGCGCCGCTACGGGCGCATGCTGTGGCGGACGGGCATGCCGGTGACGCTCTACGCCGATCTGCCCTATTGCGTTCAGCATGGCTGGCCGCACTGGGTCGAAGGTCGCGAGCCCGAGCCAAATCGCAACATCGACGCATTCTGGCAGTCCTACCTCGACGACGTTCCCGAGATGCCACCGCTGCGCTCCGCTCACGTAGAGCGTCTCGACGAGCCCACAGCAGCCGCGAAGCTCGAGGCGATGGCCTGCTATCGGACTCAGTTTCCGGCCCTCGACGGCGGGGCCAAGCGGCTGCTGTCAGACCCCGCGATACACGGCTTCGAGGTTCGCTGGGAGCTCGCGCGGGACGACGGTGAGCGGCCCGGCCCGGCCGCCAGCGGCTAGCTCGTGGAGTTGGACGGTATCCTTGCAGGTGGTGTTTGCTTCTCGCCAACCGCGCGCATGACGACCGCGACACGCCACGAGCCAGCCCCCCGGTCGGCGGCTCGCAAGTGGATCGTCCGCCGACGCAGATGGATGGCTCGCAAGGGAATCGTCGCTCGTGTTGACGGAGCAGTTGACATGCCGACGCCCCCTCCGGCGTGCCCGGCAGGGTGGCGAACGGGCCCTCCTGACTTCATCGGCGTCGGCGTCCAGCGCTGCGGGACGACGCGATGGTTCGACCTGATCAGCTCCCATCCAGAGGTGGTTCGCGCGACGCGCGCCAAGGAGCTTCACTATTTCGACCGCTTCTACGACGGCGGATGCACAACAGCCGAACTGACTCGTTACCACGAGTATTTTCCGCGAGCCGATGGCTACACGACGGGAGAGTGGACGCCGCTCTATGCCACTGCTCCCTGGATACCGCGGCTGCTTGCCGCCACAGCTCCCGATGCTCGCCTGCTGGTGCTCCTGCGCGATCCTGTCGAGCGATACCTGTCGGGTCTGCAGCTGGACATCGCCGTGGCGAGCGGTGGCGGCGCGCCGCTCGGCCGCTACGCACAGCTCGAGCACTTCGTGCGAGGCTTCTACCACGCTCAGCTCACCGGGCTGCTCCGCCATTTCGACCGTTCTCGAATCCTGATCCTGCAGTACGAGCGCTGTACACGTGAACCGCAGGCGGAGCTGCGCCGGACGTTCGAGTTCATCGGTCTCAGGGACATCGATTTCACACCTGAGCTGGGCGCCCATCCCGGACACCAGCCCGAGAAGCCGGTGCTCGACGCCGATACGAGAGCCGCGTATGTGCAGGCCTATCACGACGAAATGGTGCGGTTGATCGAGTCCTTCCCCGAGGTCGACGTTCGCCTGTGGCCGAACTTCGCCTATCTCGCAGACGCTCGTTGACCGGCGTCGAGCCCGCCGCGCCCTCTCCTGAAGGGGTGGTCGTCCTCGGGATGCACCGCAGCGGGACCTCGCTGATCACCCGACTCGTCAGCCTGCTCGGTCTGTCGCTCTGCCGCCACGACGACCTGCTCGTCGGCGGCGCCAGGAACCCACGCGGCCATTGGGAGTCCAAGTCGCTCGTTCGCTTCAACGATCGACTCCTCGGCGAGCTCGGCGGGACCTGGTTCTGCCCGCCGCTGCTGGGCTCTAAGGACGTTTCGCTGCTGTTGCGCCGGCACGCTTCCGACGCGCTCGCGACGCTCCAGGACGCGCATCCCCAACGACCGTGGGTGTGGAAGGATCCGCGCACGTGCGTGTTGCTGCCGTTCTGGTCCGCGGTGCTCGAGCAGCGGGTCGCCTACGTGCTCGTCGTGCGCCATCCATTCGAGGTGAGCGACTCGCTCGCCCGCCGCAATGGGTGCACGCCGCTGCTCAGTCTCGCGCTGTGGGAGCGCTATACGCGTCAAGCGATGCTCGGCGCGGCCGGTCGACCGCTGATGGTGTGCACGTATGACGGCGTGCTGGCCGATCCGGTGGCCTGGTGCGAGCGCGTCGTCGCGTTCATGAGCGAGCTGGGGTTCCAGACGCGCGCCGTCGACAGTGTGGCGGTCGGGGCGTTCGCCACGGACGGTCTGCGCAACAGTCACCAATCGTGGAGCGACCTGCGGCCCGGGCCGCAGATCTCGGCGGAGCAGGTGGCGCTCGCCGGCGCCGCGAGCGCGTTCACCGTGCAGCGGTCCTATGTCCCGCCCGCTCTGCCTGCCGAGACACCCGAAACCGCGGAGATCTTCAGAGAGATCGCGCGCCGACGAGGCCGCAAGCCAAGCCTGGCCGGCCTGCCCGCGCATCTCGTCACCCCCGCATCTGGAGCCGGGGATCGCGACAAAGCCTCCCGGCCGCCGGTCTCCGTCGTCGTCGCGCGCAGTGGCGCGAGCACCGACGAGGCGTCGGTACTGGCCCTCGGCGCCACGTTGCCGGCTGGTAGCGAGGTCCTCATCGCCGGAGCCGGAGCCGGCGACGAGGACGCCGGCGCCTGGAGTCGCCTTCACGAGGTCTCGCTGCGCCAGATCGACTGCGATCGGCCGCCGAGCGAAGCCGAGGCACTGGCGCTCGGCGTCAAGGCGGCCGGCGGCCGCATCGTCTTGCTCACGACCGGCGGCGTGCTGCGCTGTGACCCGTGGTACGCACACGTCACGGAGGCGCTCGCGCTCCCCGCGGTCGCCGCGGTCGGGCCGGCGATGCGCTTCGACTCCTGTCCCGATCTGCGCCACTTCGGCCGGGCCTTCGCCGACGAGGATCTGACCTCGGGCTTCGTCGCCGGCGAGACCACGGAGACGCTCGTTCCGGCGGCTCTGCTGTCCGCCGCCCACTGCGTATACGATCGTGGGGTGCTCGCCGCGGCGGGCGGCGTCGACGAGAACTTCGACTCGGCGTGCGCCGCCGTCGCCGAGCTGAGCGTGCGCCTGTGGCGCATGGGCTTCCGCTGCTGTATCGTCCCGCAGGTCGAGGCCTGGGCCGAGAGCCCGGACGAGGATGGCGCCGACGACGCCGGGCGGCTGCACGATCGGCTGCGGATCGCGGCGTTGCACCTCAGC
>Ga0187883_10001441_pt1 | contig 14615 bp, 12 predicted proteins | sample June2016WEW_20_1_2_FD_132966 | JGI IMG/M metagenome (GOLD analysis project Ga0187883, IMG submission 132966) | Peatland microbial communities from SPRUCE experiment site at the Marcell Experimental Forest, Minnesota, USA - June2016WEW_20_10 | ecosystem: Environmental > Terrestrial > Soil >...
GACGGCGAGAGGATGGCCTCTTTTAACCTCTGGCTCAAGGATGTGTTTTAAACAAGTTGACTTACATGGGGTGGGTCAATTTTCGACGCCTAAAGTGGGTCAGTTTTCAACGCCGATTGACAACCGCTTCTTTCAGGAAGAAATCCCCTGATGAAAAGTTCATTGATGCTCTCGAATCGGCTCTTAAGATGCCTATCTTTGCCACGCTGGACGAGCTTGAAAGGCGCTACCAGAAAGCCCGTTCCAAATCAGAACTCGAATTATGGATGCGGTCTGACCAGGGCTGGATTATTTATGATGATCCAGAAGGCATTCGCGACAACCTTGAACGGGCAGCACGATTCGCCTGCTATGGCCTCCTTAACAAGCTCGTTTTTCACGAAGCCCTGTTACGGCGCTATGGCGCACAGATTGATAAAATTTCCATACCTGAACATATCGATACCGGAGAAAGTCTACGCAGCCATGTAGAGGGATATTTCGCTGAAGCTATACGAATTACCGGGGATTACGAGACCGTTTTCGGTGAAGACCACACGGCTGTTGGCAACCGAATCCCATTTTATTCCGATATAGCCGTTCCATACTGGCGGGATTTGATTGGGCAAATCCACGAATTCGATTTCTCCAAACTCGATTACGAGGTAATCGGGAACATTTTTGAGCGGCTTATCAGCCCGGAAGAACGGCACAAGTTCGGCCAATTTTACACACGAGTGGAAGTAGTCGATCTAATCAACAGTTTTTGCATCAGAACGGGACATGAAAAAGTTTTAGATCCGGCCTGCGGCGGCGGTACTTTTCTCGTCCGGGCTTATGCCAGAAAACGTGAGCTTTCGCCGAACCGCAAGCACAGTCAACTGCTTTCAGACCTGTTTGGAGTGGATATATCCCATTTCGCGACCCACCTTACCACAATCAATTTGGCAACTCGCGATCTTATCGATGAAGAGAACTACCCTCAGATTGCGCGCACGGACTTCTTCGACATTGAAACACGCAGGGCTTTTATGCGCCTGCCGAAAAGGATAGTTGCCAAAGGTCTAGGGGAGCCTCACTACCGGGAAATAGAAATACCGCCGCTCGATGCTGTCGTCGGAAATCCGCCGTATATCCGGCAGGAAGAAATTCCGAGAGGTAAGAAGAATGGCAACGGAGCCCCCGCAAACGGCACGAAAGGGTATTATCACCAGCTCGTTAAGCGAGAAGCAGGTATTGACTTATCGGGCCGCAGCGACATCCATTGTTACTTCTGGCCTCACGCAACCAGTTTTTTGAAAAAAGACGGCTATCTCTGCCTGCTTACTTCCAGCCAGTGGCTCGACGTTGAGTACGGGTTTCGGCTTCAGGAGTGGATTCTCCGCAATTTCGAAATTGCAGCGGTTTTTGAGAGCTTCGATGAACCCTGGTTTGTTGGGGCGAGGGTTGAAACAACTGTAACAATTCTTCGTCGCCAGGAAGACACCGCCAAACGAATGCAAAACATTGTCCGCTTTATACAACTTCGCCGCCCTTTAGCCGAAATCCTTTCAAATGACGGCACTATGGCAGGGGCGGTAAATTCGGCAGACACATTCCGGGATGAGATACTTTCCCTCCAGGCCAACACGGTTAACGACCGATATCGGGCGAGGCGGGTGAACCAAGGCGACCTTTGGCGTGAAGGCGTTCGGCTCGGCAGGATAATGGGAAAATCCAAATATTCCGAAAGCGGCGACCCTCACCAACAGGACGGCGAATACTATTGCGGGAAATGGGGCATGTACCTAAGAGCGCCCGACCTGTGGTTTGATCTGCTAGATAATTACAGGGAAAATTTTGCGCCATTTGGTACTCTCGCAAATATCGCACGTGGAATCACCAGTGGCAAAGATGCCTTTTTCTTTCCGGTCGATTGTACAGATGAATGCTTATCAAAAGATAAAAATCCATGGACGTTCGAGCAGCAATACGGCGTACCCCGAGAAAAAGTTTCATCAGGCGAAGTCAAACTGGTGTTGTGTGGTAAAGGTCGTGGTGAAATAAGACCAATAGAATCCGAGTACCTGGAACCCGAGGTTCATAGCTTGATGGAGATAGATGGATTCTCCGTTCTCCCTGAGCAGTGTTCACGTTTAATGCTTTTGGTGGGAAAAGGGAAGGAGTTGCTCAACGGCACCTATGTAAAGCAATATATCGAGTGGGGCGAGACAAAGAGCTTCCATACAGGTGAAACGTGCGCAGCGCGTGTGACCGATGCTAAGCCGTGGTATGACTTAACCGGCCATAAGCGCGGAGCACTCTTTTGGCCTAAATCCCAACAGTATAAGCATGCTATTCCAGTCAATGAGGCTCAATTGCAATGTAACTGCAATCTCTACGATATCACGTTGCCTACGGACATAGATCCTTATGTTATGGCCGGAGTTTTGAACTCCACAATTACTGTGCTATCAAAGTACCAGTTTGGAAGGCCGGTAGGCGTCGAGGGAAACTTAAAAACGGAAGTTATTGATGTTAATATGATGTCGATCCCCAACCCCATCTCGGGCAATTCCAAAACATTGCAACGGATTTCAGAAGCATTCCGACAAATGAAAAACCGCACTGCTCTCCAATTCCTTCCTCAGCGCCGTATGCGCGAAATGGACTACCGAAAAAAAACAAAAGAGGACGATCTTAGCAGCCTGTCCGATATTTGCGAACTCGACATGCAGGACAGGCGGGAACTGGATGATTCGGTTCTGGAACTGCTGGGCATCAGCTCGAAACTCCATCGCGACGAACTGATTAATGAACTGTACTCATATCTTCGTCAGTTCTTCGAATTAAAAAGGCAAAAAGAGGAAAAGGCGATTGCCAACAGGAACAAGACAAAACGTCGGTCACGCGCCAAACCTGAAGAGATAGCTGCCCAAATCTTTGATGAAATTAAGTCAAGCTACCCGCAGATGCTCCGTCAATACGATCCTAATTTTATCGACAAGCAGAAACCATTTGATACCTTTGAGTTACCGGCAGAGGGCGAACCCGCGCATTACAAAGACCTTTTCATGCAAGGTGTCGTTTTCAAAAAAGGTAAGCGTCGCACTATGATAAAGACCAAGAACCAGGCCCAGGACGGTCTTATCATTGAGGTTGCCCAATCAGGCATAAGGGGCTTTGTCCGAATTCCCCGAGAAGAGAGCGAGTGCAATAGCGTGTTTCAGCTTTTCTCCGCGTTTATTGAAAAGCGCCGCCAGATTGTGCGTGAACTTATTGAGAATCGAACAGCCGATGAGGAAATACAGGAAAAGGTGTACTCGGCGGTAATGCAGCTCATTTTGAACCAGAAGTGATGAAATCTACAAAGGATCATCGCAAGGGTCGAGCGAGCAGGCCACCCCTTTAGAAATCGCGATATGTTACTTCACAAACCCAAGGGCCGTTACAAGGTGGAGAAAGCTGTTAGGAATTCACTGATATGATTAAAACATTCACTTTTGATAGGGACGGGATTTCCTTTTTCACTCCACATTATTGCAGCAGAGGCCCACGGATTCTTACGGCAGGACGCAGCAACTAGGGCAGATAGCCTCATTTTAGACTGTTGATTTTGTGTCCATGATTTTACCTTGCCAGTGCAATCGCAAAAGTTATCTAGGCAGGCTCGCATCTTAGGGGCTCTTTTGAGTGCTGCCTCCAAAAGAAGACTGTCCAATGTGCCATTTTCTCCTTCTTTGGGTAGCAGAAAAATCGCAACTCGGGGGTCGTCGCCTTCGATTGTAAAGGCCTTTGATGGCACCGGAAAGTCAGCGACCGAAAGAGCTTCTTGCATGCTAGAGAAGCGCTTAGCCGGTTTATCATTCGCATCTACCATAATAAGAATGCCACGAAGCTCTTGAATTCTTCCCTTGATAAATCCTTGGACAGCAATTAAATATTCCGGGATCGCTTGTAAACCACTTCCACCACCAAATTCGTCACTTGGGCACCCTACACTGCATGTGTCAATTCCCTTAAACGTTAAGAGTTCACATAAGAAACGCGCATCACTCATTCCCTCACATATGACAAGGAATGGTCGTATAGCGTCTGGTTTCTTAGGTAGTAGATATTTGTTCATCGAATCTCAAGGCCTTGCTTTATGGCTGCTTCAATAAATTTACTCTGGATCGGAGTCACTTTAGATAAGTCATTTTCCCTTTCAATCCGTAACAAAAGTATTTCCTCTTCAGAGGCCTTCAAAGATGGCAACAAACTGCGCAAGCATTCAAGGCTATGAGTGGAAATGAAAAGCTGCGTGTCGTGCTCTTTCGCCAAACCAATTAATGTTTCCCAAACCATGGGATATTGATTATAATAGATTCCGTTTTCAATCTCATCCACAAGGACCACCCCTCCCTTGAATTGAACAATAGATAGCATTATAGCAAACAGTCTAGCTACCCCACCGGACACTAAAGAAAGAGGAATCCTGCGAGACAGCCCTACATCTGCATATAGTGACGTAATTCCTGGCATTGGACTTTCTACTGATATTTCAGAAATGAAAGGGAAGTGCCTCTTGATCGCATCTTCAATTTCCATGTTGCGCTTTTCTATTTTTAATTGGGACCACCATGCAGCGTTTTCCGCTGGAAATCCAAAATAATTGCTATAGAGCAACCCGGAAACAATTCCCATTGGAGCACCTGGATCGAAAAATAAATTACCTTGCTCGTTAACAGTAGCTAAAAGGGTATCCTTTTTACCATCAAAATTAATCCTTTCGAATGCCAATGGTATTATCGTTGTTGGTGGAGCAGAAGGAAACTTTTGTTGAGACTGAAAACCGATTGATGTTTGTATCGTAGTGGCTTTCTTCACATCAAAATGCACGCGCAACTCAGCAATTCTATTCTGAGAATCCTTGAGCGAAATAGATATCTCTTCCTTGGTTTCAAAATTACGAAACAGGTCAACGAATAGAGACTGAAATTGTTCTTGAGTAGGATTTACTGGAAGGGCTGTTACTATAGTACGTGTTTGATTAATCCATGGCAAACTTCCAGGGAGCCCATCAAGCCCAATCTTAATTGCTTCAAGTAGGACCGTCTTCCCACTGGCATTCTTCCCTACGATCAGATTTATTCGCTTTAAGCCATCAATCTGGACAGATTTGAAAGAACGAAAATTTTTGACCTTTAAGTTGTGTATCATTAAATATTCTCCAGACCGGAAAGTTAAGGTGGTGCAACGTTCTTGCTCAGTAGATAGAAACATATTCTCAGCCTGTCTCTGCCGCGTTCAAAAATAGCAGGTCCCGCTATTTTTGCAAATCATTATTTGACATTGGGGTCGCGCCAAACCAATATCTCGATATGTGAAGACAAATGTTCAAAAAACCTACCTTCTGACGGCTTAAAAGTCCATTTTGGGCACTGAAATCGTCGCTCTAAAAAGACCGACTTTCCAGAGGATTGGACTTGCTTCAAGAAAGCACTATTTCCCCAGTCCCACATACGTCCTGTCCAGGTCTTTAAGTATCCTGTCGGCGGCATCGCGTATCTGCATGCCTTTAAGGTTCTGCTCCCGGACGGCCTGGTCCAGATCCAGGAGATAGCGGGGAAAAAGCGGTGTTGCAGAAGCGCCAGCGCCGTTGGACGCCGCCGCCGGCGAAGCGGCCGGGCCTGAGTTAGACGCGCCGGCCTCGCTCGATGGCGGGGCGGGACCACCGAAGCGCGCAAAGAAAGCGTCCCTCGCGTAGTCGAACCAGCGGGATTTGGCGGGGTCCCGGCAGGTGTCGTACAGGCCGCTCAGGTCCCTGAAATCCCGGTTGGAAATGAGGTTTTGGAGATAGGCTTGATTTATCGGCCCAGGGGTGTTCATGCGGTTGTTCGCGATATCGTTCGCAAGGCGCGCAAGAATTTCGCTGTTGCTTACACCGGGTTGATTCGGGTTTGCGTCATGCTCGATGGCTGCCTGGAGAATATCGCTGGAAGGCGGAAACCCCGTTTTGGGATCTTTCCACGCCTGGAGCTGGAGGCCTGCAATCTGCCGCCCGGCTATGGCGTCCGTGAAGTTACTGTCGGCCGATGACTGTTTTTGTTCCTGGACCTGGTTGGCCCGGTTCCACTCCCCCTGAATCGCCCTGGCTATATCGTACCTTTGACCTGGGTCCGCAACTTCTTCTCTGTAATTGTTCGGGTCCATTACCCAACTGGTGGCCGCATCGATATCCGAACGCGGATCGGTGAGGTTGAACCTGGTTAAAACGTCGTTATAGACGGCGGCGTTCTGTTTTTGACGAACGGCCGGCAGCAGATAGTCCAAAACGTGCTGCCTGACATTATTTGAAGTCATGTAGGGCGCGTAGCGGTCATAGAGCAGCTTTGCGCCCTCCGGGTTGGCCGCTGCTTCGGTTAGAACGGCATCGGACAAGCCCCTGTCTATCGCGGCCCCTGCCTTTAACCCTGAAGCGGCAGGGTCCTGCCCCGCAGCCCTGACGTAACTTGCGTACAGATTCTTTATATTCTGGATCAGCCCTTCAGGGCCTGCTACATAATCGAAGTCATAACGCTCGTCCGTAATTCTTCTTGAGAGCGTCTGGGCCATTGCATCGCCCGTCTGGGCAATCCACTGGCTGGTTTGGCTTGCCTGGTGCCTCGCCATGGCGTCGAGATTGCTTTGCGTGCGATGAAGCGCCATCTCATCGAATCTCACTCGCTGCATATCATTGGGCAAACCTTGACGAATATCGGCCGCGAGGTCCTGCATTTTCTGTTGATAGGCTGGAAATCCTACTGCGGCATCCTTCCCCGTGAGCGTCAGGTACTCTTCATAGATGGCGCGCGCGGCGGGGTCAAACCGGGTTGCGTAAACATCGTTTACATTGGCCCTGTTTAATAGTTCCTGGCGTGAAAGGGCGTTTTTGTCAAAAATCCGGCCGGCCTTCTGAAGAGTTTGCCCCACTTGCCCGCCGAAAGATTCCGGTGTGGCGCGTATGTCTTCATAGGCCAGCCGGCCCTGAGGCAGAACTGATTGAACGAACGTCTCCGGACCTGGAACTACCGGCATCGGTGGTCCTCCTTGCTGTTAGTTTGGGCCTCTTATCCCGAGTTGCGTTCAAGAAAGTATCAAGTGATATTCTTCAAGAGCGTGGGGAGCTGTGCCCCCCACACCCCCTCGCCGCTACGCGGCTCAGTTTGGCGCTGTCGGCGGCGGCCCCGCGCATGCGGTGGCTTGCCGCCGACAGCGCCGAGCGCTCGGCCACACGCGCATGCGCGTGTAGCCGAAATCCTGCGGGGGTGCGGGGGAATCATTTCCCCGCTCTTTTAAGATGCTATTTTCCGTTTCCACTGCTTTTCCCTCTGTGGTGGACGCTTGCGGCAAGATTGTGCCACGCAGGGATTTGGTCCTGCCAAACGGCAACCAGAAGCGGCAACGGGAAGCGGCAATAGAAACGGCAACCAGAAACGGAAAAAAGCAGAGTGGGGGGTGATGAGTGATGAGTGATGATTTTGAAAAGCGCGGGGAGCTGCGCCCCCGAACCCTCACTTCGTTCGGGTTCGCGCTTACACATTGGACCGATGCTCGACGCTGGACCCTCACTGCGCTCAGGTCCGGGCTTGACATCTCTAACTTGGTGAACGCTCACTTCGTTCGTGTCCGCGCTATATGTTTGAACCTGCGTTCGATGCGTATAGTTCGTGCCCGATTATTTGTGAGGGCGCAAGCTTAAAGTCCGGGCACGATCTTTTGTGAGCGCCCAGTTCGCGCCCGATCTTTTGGGCGGGCTGTAGTGATATTGCGCTCGGCCACACGCGCATGCGCGTGTACGCCGAAATCCTGGCGGGTGCGGATCGGAATAGATGATTGTTGAAAAAGTGGGCAGGGTAGTTTAAGCCGGTATTAACAGAACCTCTTTGCTTAAGATGATTGCTAATTTGAATCTTTTGGTATAATGTAAAAGCGAGTTTGAATGACAATTGAATACAGCCGGGGGGTGCTCTGCGAGCGGGAGCTGAGATAATACCCTTGGAACCTGATCCAGTTAATGCTGGCGGAGGAATCGGCTAGAATAATTTTCGAAAGGCCGTTTTTTCCGAAACGGCCTTTTGCCGTTTTCCGGGCTGATTCCATTCTATCTTAGTTCATTTTCAGGATATTGCATTTTCATACGAGGAGAACGTGATGGCGACGCAGCTCGAAGCTGCCAGAGCAGGCATAATCACCGAAGAAATGAAGAAAGCCGCCGAAAACGAGCCGGTTTCCGCAGAGCAACTGCGGGAGCTGATTGCCGAAGGACTGGCTGTTCTGCCCAGGAATATTAATCATTCATTTCCCGACCTAAAGGCAATCGGTAAAAACCTCAAGACTAAAGTCAACGCCAACCTTGGGACAAGCGGGGAGCGCTGTTCCATGGATTTTGAGAAGGAAAAGCTCGGGGCGGCCCTGCGGGCCGGGACCGATTCCATAATGGACCTTTCCACCGGCAATGACCTGCCGGCCTTCAGGAATTTTTTCCTGGAGAATTCGCCGGTCATCGTTGGAGCGGTGCCGATTTATGGGGTGGCTACAGAGATGGTTCAACGGCATCAAGCGCTCGATACAATGGATGCGGACGAACTTCTGAGAAGCATCGAACGGCAGTGCGCCCAAGGCCTTGACTACATTACGGTGCATTGCGGGGTGACCCTGGATTCCGTAAAAAAACTCGAAACTTACGAGCGCATCATGCCCTGCGTGAGCCGGGGCGGCTCCATTCACATGGCCTGGATGCGCAAAAACGGGAAACAAAACCCGCTCTATGAATACTATGACGACCTGCTGAGCATTGCATACAAATATGACGTTACCCTGAGCCTCGGGGACGGCTTTCGGCCCGGCGCAATCCTGGACGCTACCGACGGGCCTCAGCTGGAAGAGCTGATGACCCTTGGAGAGCTGGCAAGAAGGGCGCGCAAGCGAAACGTGCAGGTGATGATCGAAGGGCCGGGGCACGTGCCTCTTAACCAGATTACCGCCAACGTCATGCTCCAGAAGAGATTGTGCGACGGCGCCCCCTTTTATATTCTCGGGCCGCTTCCGACCGACATTGCGGCAGGCTACGACCACATTACCGCCGCCATAGGAGGCGCGATTGCCGGGGCTGCCGGAGCGGATTATCTCTGCTATGTAACCCCTGCCGAACACCTGGGACTTCCCAACGCCGATGACGTGTACCAGGGGGTTATGGCCGCCCGGATCGCCGGCCATATCGCTGATATCGCCAAAGGACTTCCGGGGGCCGTCGAGGCCGACAGGCGCATGTCGATCGCCCGGAGCAACCTGGATTGGGACGCAATGGCCCGTGAAGCCATCGACCCGGAACTCGTAAAAGCGCGCCTCCAGGTAACCGAGGACCGCGAGGGTTGCAGCATGTGCGGAAAGCTTTGCGCGGTGAAGATCAGCCGGGCGGTTTGAGGGGCAGAAGAGCAGTGAATGGTGAATAGTGAATGGTGAATGGTGAGGGCCTGCGGCCCGGCGCTGGGCAATTTGAAAGTGCTATTTCGCTCTATTGTACGCGCCAGTGAAGAGTGAAGAGTGGGAAGCGGGAAGCGGGGAGCAGGAAGCAGGGAGCAAGGAGCAGGAAGCGGGGAGCAGGGAGCAGGACGCAGGGAGCGAGGAGCGAGGAGCAGGAAAAAATAATTCCTTTTGGTTCTATCGCTTCGCGAGGAGTGGTGAATAGTGAAATCTCCAGATTCCTCAATCTCTCAATTCCTGAATTCCTCAATCCCTAAATCCCCAAATTCCTCAATTCGTCTTAATCCCATTATCCAACTGGACGTCCAAACCTCTTATTGCGTTCTCGCCGCGAGCGCCTTAATGAAGCGGCTAAAAATCCAGGGCGAGGAACAGCACTGCCGGTTTAACCGGCTGGCCTGCGCCGGCGTTAGAACGGAGAGTGATTTGCGCTCGTGGATGCAGGAATCCTTTCCGGCCCTGAATGCAAGCCTGTGGGAGAATTGCCGGAAACAGGCGGATGAGTTCCTTGAAACGGGAGTACAAGTGTTCAGGTGGGGCATCCCGTTTCCAGGTCCGATCGACCTGGAGGCGTTCTCTCAGCCAGGCGCTGCGCCTTGCCCTGCCGTCCTTTTTGGCAAAGGCGGCCTTAACTCCGATCTGCCTCTGCTTGCCGTATTCAATTCCCGAAAACCGAGGCTCGTTTCTCCTGATTCAAACTGGCTCAAGGCGCTGTGCTTCTTGTTTCGCAGTTTAGACCCCGGGGAAATCGGTCTTGCGGGCAGCATGGGAACGCTCACCTACGATCTGGCCGGCGCGCAGGCCCTGCGTTCCGGATTGGTTCAACTCGTGGTCGCGCCTTTCCCCCTGCCGAAGGCGGATCGGGAACTGTTGAAAATATACGGGGAAAACGCTCGCAGCGTTCCGGTATTTTCTTGTATGGTCGAGACCCTCACATGTTCCAAAAGGCAAGCCCCCATCTGCCGCGACCGGATTCTTGGCGCACTGGCGGATTTTCATCTCGTGCTGGAAATCCGGTCTCGCGGGAACCTCCTGGCGGCCCTGGAGGAAATCCAGGCAAAATCACCCCGGCCCCAGTTTGTTTTCGAACCCGAAAAGACCAACTCTTCGAACACGGGAAATCGCACCCTTCTGACAAAATTTTCAGAGTACGCACATGGATTCAAGCTCCCCCGGACCCAGGATTTGTCCTCCGCAAACCTTGTTCAAACCAAGTGCCCTGCAAATGAAAATTCACCCCGCTTTTCCAAAGGGAGACCACTTGGATTTTACCGATCCTCTCAGCACGGCGATATCGCCTGGAGTGATTATCTCTTCCACTATACCAGGGCATGTGCCGGCCCATGGCCGGGCCAGAGTTACCATCAATATCTGCTCGATCTGCTGGACGGACATCCCCTCTCAGGCCACTCGGCCCTGGAAACCCTCATCAGGATTATACAGGACGGGCTGATTCGGGCATCGTCCCGGATGGTTCGCGGCCGGGGGGCGGTGATTTGCTGGAGTTCTCATCCCCCGCAGGAGCTTTTTGTGATGCGAAAGTGGAACCGGGCGCTCGCCAGGTGGACGGTCGAACCTTACGGGGTTGCGGTCCGGCGGGATATTTTGCGCTCTCTGGGAGCAAAGCCCGCCATATATGGCAGTGAACAGGTCTATTCCCGGCTGGTTGAATCGGAAAGGCATCGTTTTCAGTTGAGCCGTTCCGACCCGTCCGCATCGTGGAGACACGAGCGCGAGTGGCGTTTGCGGGGCAGCCTGACGTTCGGTAAAATAAAATCTGATAAGGGATTTGTATTCGTGCAGACAAACGATGAAAAGGCAAAGCTTTGCAGCCATGTAAATCCCGGACTGCCGATCGTAGTCCTTAACGCCTGAATCTAGGTGCCCGTTCACCGCAGAAGCATTCCACCGCAGAGGCGCAGAATAGTGAATAGTGAATAGTGAATGGTGAGCAGTGAGCTTTAAAATGCCATGTCTGGTGAATCGCTATGAAAGCTGGTATAGTCTAAAGCGATATGCGTGAAAAATGAGCGATATATCCGCTATGCCCGGGGTTGGCGGGGCATCATGTACCTTATCAACTTCAGGCTTTGCGGACTTTTTCATAACGCAGACAGCATCGCGTCCGGGGGGTGATCGAGTCACGTAATTGGCATGCAGGCTGCCAATGTTGAACGATGGGGGAGGAGAGGATGAAAACTAACCCTTTTTTTGATACTTGCAGGTTTCTTTTCAGCGGAGGCTGGCCCAGCTATCTTTTCTGGCTTCTTCTTTTGGGGGGCGTTGTTGTAGCCGTCCGTCTGTACGCCAATGACTCCAGGCAGCGCACAGTAAAAGACGTATGGATGTGCGCCGCACGCATAATTGTTGGAGGGATGTGGTGGCAGCAAACGCTTTGGAAACTGCCGCCTCATTACACGGACCTGCCCGGCGTGCCGGACAGCGGATTGAGGCACTGGATGATTGAAATGGTAAATAACGCCTCTTTCAGCATCCAGAGCCGATTCGTCCAGGATATAGTCCTGCCTCACTTCAGGGTCTTCGCACCCATGGTGTACGCCATCGAAGTCTTCATAGCAATATCGCTGATATTGGGTCTTTTCACTCGGCTGGGCGCGGCCCTTGGGGCGCTGGTGGCTGTCAATATGTGGCTCGGGCTTTATCGGGCGCCTTATGCATGGCCCTGGACGTATTTCTTTCTGATAGTGATTCAAGTCAGCTTCGTTATTTTCGATGCCGGGCGAAGTCTCGGTTTAGACGCGAAATTCGCGATGGTCACCAGTCGTGACTGGGGTCCATTGGATGAATGAGTCGAATGATAATCTGATTCATTATTAAACGGACTTTACGAAGGAGATAAATGGACGAACTGTCACAAGGCGGTATTCCTCGAGGAAAAATTGGGATGAGGCTTATTTATACGCTTCTTTTTCTTGTGATACTGAGCGTAATGCACTTCTTAATCCAAATGATGGTCTTTATCCAGTACGTGGTGCTCCTCATAACCAAGAGCTACAGCGAACCGCTGCGCTCCCTGTCGAACAAAGCGGCAGTCTATGTTTACAGAGTGATACGATACATCACCCTGAACGACAACCCCCGCCCGTTTCCGTTCACCGAGTTCCCACGGGAGATGGATCGCCCGGAGGAGCCGGTGAAGTTCGACTAGCCAGGGCAATTCTATGGAACTCATAGCCTTTAATGTTCCTGCTCCCGGGCCTCATGTAACGCGCGCGGTACTCGGCAGCGGATACGTCCTCGACAAGCTTGAGCCCGAGAGCTTCCAGATAAGCGGGCAGTTCGTCCGGATAAAATCCGAAAGTCCATGGCTCGTCCTTCTTCCTGAGCAGGTTCGTTACGTTTCCCGTCCCTTCGAAGGATTCCGGGTCGTCCAGGACGCCTTTATGGATATAAGTGAAGATTATCCCGCTCCCCGACGGCGCCTTGCCGACAAACTCAAGCGTGGAGTCAACCGCGTGTCCGGTTAGATAACTGGTCACGCCTTCCCATATGAAGAAGCTGCGGCCGGTCTTGTCGAAGCCAGTGGCGGCAAGCACGTCCCCGAGGTGCTGTCTGTTGAAGTCTATCTCGGAGAAAGTAACGTGGCGCGGCAACCTGCCCAGCATCGCTTGCAACCGTTCGCGCTTGGCAGTCAGCGTGCTTGGATAGTCTACCTCGTATACACGGGCGCGCTCAATCCCGTGGATGCGGTAGGCGCGGCAATCGTAGCCTGCCCCGAGAATAACCACCTGCCTGACGCCGTTTGTTAGCTCCTTTTTCAGCGCATCGTCAATAAAGCGTGTGCGCGCAATGCCCGAAGAAAGCGCTCCCGGCCATTGTTTGTCAATATAGCGCGGCACGAATCGGCCGATAATCGGAATGCGCGATAAGCGGGCAGCCATTTGCAGCGCCGGGTTCAAGAACCCGATCGCCATTTTGTCCTCAAAGAGGCGGTCTTTCCTGGGGCGGAACGATTCGAGTGAGCGGAATAGCGCCATATACTCCGCCGTGCTGCTTGCCTGTTTTTGTTTCATCGCCAGTTTCCTAAAACTCTATTTTTACCTGGTATCACAATCCTTTGCTGATTGCCGCCCGTTTCCGTTCACGGAATTGCCCCGGGAGATGGAACGCCCGCAGGAGCCGGTAAGGTTCGATCAGGGCGATAACCGGCTATGAGCACTCTTGCCTTGGCAGGGCAGCTCAAAGCGCACAATTCAAGACTATTTCAGAGGCTGTATTTTGATAACATGTTCAAGATTGATCCACACTATATCGTTGGATGACCCACTCGCTTTTATCCAGCCGCTCTTATCTATCTCCCGGACAGTGTAGCCGCCGGCGTTGGCCCCGGCCCAGTACATCAAATAGCTTTTTCCAACCTGTATGAACGAGGGGACTTAGACTGCCCGAGCAGGTAAGGGGACCGACAACAGGAACAACGTTACGGCTGCTGAGAATAAGAGACGCCTTAGCCTTTTTGTGCCTCCGCATGTAAATCGGATTGATTCATCTCAAGGGCAGGCGTTCCATCGTTGCGTCCCGGCGCTCACCCCCGCAGGTCGTCGCCTCGGGCATTACGACCGGGCAGGACGGTAAAATCCGCAGGATCGAAGTTGCCGGTTAATATCCGGCGCACACTGCCTCAAACTGCACCCTCTCAAGTTTTTCCACCCATTTTGCCATTCGAGAGCGGTTTTTCCACCCGCGCCCGCCGAGCAGGATTCCGCGATTTTCGTCAACGCCGATCGAAAACTTTATGTCAAACCTCTTGGAGGGGAGAAGCCGTCCAAGCCTGTAAGGCCATTCGATTACCGCCACCCCGTCCCCGAAAAGAGACTCCTTCCAGGGTAGCGTCTCAAGCTCATCGGGGGTGGAAATCCGGTAAAGATCCATGTGGTAGAGATGAAGACGCCCCGAGTACTCGTTTATGATGGTAAATGTCGGGCTGGTTACCCTTACTTCAGGAGCAATACCAAGCCCTATGGCAATTCCCTGCGCAAAAAGCGTTTTGCCCGAGCCGAGTTCCCCCCAGAGCGCAAGGATATCACCGGCCACAAGCAACTCGCCTATTGTTTGGCCAAGGAGCAAAGAACATTGTTCGCCTCGGGAAGTGAAGAGGAATTCTTTCATATCATAGTTCCATTTCCCCA
>Ga0187883_10001445_pt1 | contig 14595 bp, 16 predicted proteins | sample June2016WEW_20_1_2_FD_132966 | JGI IMG/M metagenome (GOLD analysis project Ga0187883, IMG submission 132966) | Peatland microbial communities from SPRUCE experiment site at the Marcell Experimental Forest, Minnesota, USA - June2016WEW_20_10 | ecosystem: Environmental > Terrestrial > Soil >...
CAACCGACTGAACGTCGGCCGCGCTCGATGTGCCGGTGCGGTGCCGAAGTGGCTGCCTTGAAGTGGACATACGCAGTCTCCGGTACGCTAGCTCGGTGATACGTCAGGTAATCGCGTCAAAAGGAGCGACAGGCCGCGGTCAGTGGGACGAATTTGGCAAGAACAAGCGGCCTCCAAAACGAAGCGAAGGTGCAATCCACAAGGTTATCGAGCGACTCGACTTTGGTTTTGCCGCTTTCGCCAAATTGCCATACCAAGAATCGCGGTCACAAGAAGAGCTATTACTTCTCCTCGACGATCCCTCCGGAAATGGCCCCGGCCTGTCGCGCCACTGCCACAAGTGCTGCAAACACCTAGAGATTCTGTTAGCGTGCCACAGTGCCCGATAGGTGATTGACGACACCAATTCGAATGAAACACGTGTTAAGAACGCTAGGCCTTTGGCTGTTACTGATTACGGCACAGCAAGGCGCGGTCGTTCACGAACTCAGCCATGTCTTTGGCGCCGACGGTGTCAGCTCACAAGTCGAGGCTGGCGGTGTCGCGGACCGTAGCTGCTCACTATGCCCCGCGTTTGCGCAAGTAGTCACCCCGGCTTTTACTCATTCGTTTCATATTCCTCTGCTCGTTCGCTTCGCCCTGGAACTCATTTCAGAGCCGCGATATCTGGCGATCGACGCCGCAGTCCCTCGACCGCGTAGCCGCGGACCTCCCTCTCTAAGCTGAATCTTTGCCTCGCGAATTGAACTGCCCGAGCAATCGGCAGCGGTTCGCATTCATTCAGCTATTGCGGAGTAATTCAGATGTCTAAATTATCGATTTCACCTGCAGCGTCTTGCGCTGCTGCGGTGCTCGTTTTCATCGCGATAAGTCCTGCCGTATTCGCCGACACGGCCGATTCAACGGCAGCAAGCACTACTGATGCATCAGCTTCATCAAACGCCGCGGCTCCGGTCCAAATCAAGGAGATTCAGGTCGTTGCAGAGCGCTTGAACGAAGCGCGCAGTACCATTGAGACCCAGACCGGTGCGTCGACTTATACGATCGATAGCCAAGCGATTGCCGCGATGCCCGGCGGTGAGAACGCGCAGCTCAATCAGGTCCTTCTACAGGCCCCGGACGTAGTCCAGGACTCCTTCGGACAGATCCATGTTCGTGCCGACCACAACGACCTGCAATACCGATTGAACGGCATCATCCTGCCCGAGGGCATCAGCGTCTTCAGTCAGACCTTGAGTCCATGGCTGATTTCTTCCTTGAAATTGATCACAGGTGCGCTGCCGGCGGAGTACGGCCTGCGAACCGCAGGGATCATCGACTTGAGCACCAACAGCGGGCTACTCCAGCCCGGCGGTGAGGTGTCGGTTTACGGCGGTAGCCATTCGACCGCTCAGACTTCTGCGGAATACGGGGGCAGCGACGGCAAATACACCTACTATGTAACCGCCGACTACAAACAGGACAATCTCGGTATCGAATCGCCCGACGGCAGTACCAATCCACTTCATGATCACACGACTCAAATTCACGGCTTCGGCTATTTCGAGGACATTATCGATTCCAACGACCGCCTGTCGCTGATATTGGGCGCTTCGGACGATGAGTTCCAAATTCCGAATCAGGCAGGTCTGCAGCCCTCACTGGGCCTCGGCGTTCTCGGTCAAACCGAGTTTCTGAGCAACACCCTCAACGAAACGCAGCATGAGCTCGCGGAGTACGCGGTCGCCAGCTGGCAGCGCTCCGAGGGCGCGCTCAACTGGCAAACCTCGCTTTCCGCTCGCTATACCAGTTTGCATTTCGCGCCGGACTGGACCGGAGATCTGCTCTATAATGGTATCGCCCAGGACGCGTTCAAGGATGACACCGCCATCGGGTGGCAAACAGATGCGGCCTACAAGCTCAGCGATGCGCATACGGTGCGCACCGGGTTCTATTTTCAGCACGATAGCTCCGCGAGCGATACGAGCTCGCAGGTGCTGCCCATCAATGTAGCCGGCGTGCAGACTAGCGATGTGCCCCTCAGTGTCATCGACAATGGCACTCAGGTGCAGCAAATTGAGAGTGTCTATTTGCAGGACGAGTGGCAGGCACTCGCGCCGCTCACGATCAATTACGGCCTACGCTTCGATCATTACAGCGCGTATTCCAGCGGCAGCCAGCTCAGCCCGCGCCTGAATGCTGTGTGGGAACTCGCACCCGGTACGACGTTGCATGGCGGCTACTCGCGATATTTCACCCCGCCGCCGTTCGAGCTGATCGGCTCTGAGACCTTCACGGAATTCGCCGGTACGAGCGCCGTACCGCCGGGCGCGGTTACGAAGGACACCGCGCCGATAGCCGAACGCGCCAATTACTATGACCTCGGCCTGCAACAGCAGCTATTCGACAAGACCCTTACACTCGGCGTCGACAGCTTTTACGAGCAGTCGCAACACTTGATCGACGAGGGACAGTTCGGCGCGCCGATCATTCTCACGCCATTCAATTACCGTTATGGCCTAATCGGAGGTGTGGAGTTCACCGCCAACTACTCAATCAGAAACTTTGCTGCCTACTTCAACTCCGCCGTGCAGGCCGCTCACGGCAAGGGCGTGGAGTCGGCGCAGTTCAACTTTGCCCAGCAGCAACTTGACTACATTGCCAGCAATTACATCCACCTCGATCACGAGGGACGACTGTCCGCTTCGAGCGGCGTCTCCTATTTGTGGTGGGGAACTCGCTTCAGTGTCGATGCGCTAATGGGTACCGGCCTGCGGCAAGATCTCACGCTTCCCGACGGCTACATCATCCCGAATGGGGATCACACGCCGAGCTACACGCAGATCAATGTTGGCTTGAGTCATGGCTTTCAAATCGCCGGCTCCGGTCCGCTGACGGTGCGCTTCGATGTCATCAACGTGGCCGACAAGGTCTATCAAATTCGGAGCGGATCGGGCGTCGGTGTTTTTGCGCCGCAGTACGGACCGCGACGTGGGTTCTTCGGCGGACTGGCGTGGAAGTTCTGATATTTTTTGGGAGGCCGCAATGACAAACGTTGAAACCTCCGCGTCCATGGGTCACGAGCACATTTTTTTGGGCGCGGGTCATGAGAAGAACGAGCGTAAGACCTGGGCGGTCATCGTGCTCTGCGGCGTGATGATGGTCGTGGAAATCGTCGGTGGCAGCCTGTTCGGGTCCCTGGCTCTCGTCGCCGATGGCTTGCATATGTCAACCCATGCGAGCGCCATGTTGATCGCCGCGCTCGCGTACTCCTATGCGCGAAAGCACGCCAAGGACCGGCGCTTCGTGTTCGGCACCGGCAAGTTGGGGGACTTGGCCGGATTTACGAGCGCTGTCATTCTCGCGATGATTGCGTTGCTGATCGGATATGAGGCGATCATGCGCGTCATGTCGCCGGTACCGATCCATTTTACCGAGGCCATTCCGATCGCGGTGCTCGGTTTGCTGGTCAATATCGCGAGCGCCTGGCTACTCGGTGGCGGGGATCATCATCATGGGCACAGTCACAGTCACGATGCGCACGCGGGAGCCGGTCACGACGAGGAGTCGAAGTCGATCGAGACGCCGGACGGGCTGTTTGCGTTATCGATCTTTGAAGACGGCGTGCCGCCAGTTTTTCGCTTGCAATCTATGGGCCGGGATCGGGAGCTGCCGGCCGAGTGTGTGACGGTGACGACGATCCGGCCGGGTGGTGCGCGACAAACATTTCGATTTTCAAGGAAGGCGGGGTACCTCGAGTCAACCGATTCGATCCCCGAGCCTCATGCGTTCAAGGCATTGCTCACACTGCCGAGCGGCGCGCACGACGTCGAATACGCCGAGCACGGCCACGAGGATTTCGGGCACGGCGTGGACGCGCGAGATCACAACATTCGCGCAGCCTACATCCATGTCATGGCGGATGCTGCCGTTTCCGTGCTCGCGATCATCGGACTGAGCCTAGCCAGAATCTTCGGCTGGCTGTGGATGGATCCGCTCGCCGGTATTTTGGGAGCCTTCGTCATCGCCAACTGGTCGTATGGTCTGGTGCGCGATACGGGAGCCATACTGCTCGACATGAACCCGAGTGACACGATGGCGGGCAAAGTGCGCGCGACCGTTGATGCCGCGGGCGACCGGCTCATTGATTTGCATATCTGGCGTCTTGGGCCCGGACACTTCGGCGCGATCGTTTCCGTGGTCGGCGATGGGTTGCAACGGGGACCGGATTTTTATCATGCGGCGTTGAGGCGAATCAAAGGCCTGTCGCATATCACGGTTGAAGTGCACACCGCCCGGGAGACAGTGTGAGAAAAAGATACGCTGGATTCCATGCTCGCTCCTGTGCCGATTTATGCTGCTGCTGACCATTGCCGTTGCGGCATTTTGCGCAACGTTTGCCGGCGGTCTGTTTGCGCTCAGGCTGCAGGACAAACTGCACCTGGTGCTTGGCTTCAGCGCAGGAGCGGTCATCGCCGTTGCGTTTTTCGACCTGCTGCCGGAAGCGATTGCCCTGGGTACGCCGCGGTACCGCGTCGTGAGTCTGCTGGGGTGCAGTGCCCTGGGTTTCTTTGGCTACCTGGTGCTCGATCGAATCCAATGGCTGCGCACAAAGTTGGGCGCGGGTGCCGGCAGCCTGTCGGCCCACAGCTTTTTCGACGGCGTCGCCATTGGGCTTGCGTTCCAGGCCTCTCGTCCGGCCGGCATGGTCGTGACCATTGCCGTGCTGATTCATGATTTTTCTGATGGGATCAACACGTCGAGCGTGGTCCTGAAGAATCAACGCGATCGTAGCCAGGCCATGCGCTGGCTATGGGCCGACGCCTTGGCGCCGGGGTTTGGCATTGCTTCGACCTGGTTCTTTGCCGTGTCGCCGAGCGAACTCGGCTTGGTGCTGGCGCTGTTCTCGGGCTTCTTCCTGTACATTGGGGCGAGCGATCTAATACCGGAGAGTTTTCATGCCCACCCGAAATTCCTGACCACATTCATGACGCTGGCCGGCGCAGCCGTCCTGTACCTGGCGATCGTATTGGCCAGTCGTTGACAGGTCGGACCCCCACGAGCGTATCGGCGATCCCAGCCAATAATGATAAGAATTGTGGTTATGCTTCAGGTGATCGAATTGCCCCCTGGATTCTCGATGGGCAAGCGGGCAATGGCGAGAGGTAGGAACGAACCCGGACTACGGGCAGGTGTGGGGTTCTCACGGCAACTCGGACGATCGAGTCCGGCTCAGGGCCAGCCCGTTCCCTATTCAATATGGCTAGCTTTCTTGCTCTATACACTAAATTCGCTCGCGCATGTGTTTGAGTTTCGCGGATTTTTAAGGGCGGATTCAATCGCTGAGCGCAACACCATCTGATCTAGCATGGCAAAAGAAGGTGGTGCTCATGCTAAAAGAAGGACGTCCCGGCCTCACTGAGGAGCAGAAGGCCGACATGTGGCGCAGATGGAAGGCCGGATATTCCATTCGCGAGATTTGCCAAGCGTTGAACCGTAACTCCTCGCCGGTGTATCAGCAGCTGGCGATACGCGGAGGCATCGCTCCGCCCGGTCGCATCCGGGCAGTTGTGCTGAAGATGGCGGAGCGAGAGGAGATCTCCCGCGGTTTGGGCTCAGGCGAGTCGGTTCGCTCGATTGCCAGACGCTTAGCTCGCGCGCCCTCGACGGTGAGCCGGGAGGTCGCCCGGCACGGCGGCCGCGCACGCTATCGGGCCAGTCACGCTGACTATGAGGCCTCATTGTCGGCCCTTCGGCCCAAGCCCTGCCGGCTTGCTCTGAACGACAGGCTGCGCAACATCGTGACGAGTAAACTGGCCCTCGAGTGGTCGCCCGAGCAGGTCTCGGGATGGCTGAAGATCCGATACCCCGGCGATGAGAGCATGCAGATATCGCATGAAACGATCTACAAGAGCCTGTTCATTCAGGCTCGCGGGGTGCTGAAAAAAGAGCTCATCAAGCATTTGCGTACTGGGAGACGCTTCCGCTATGCGCGCAAGAGTGCCAGCGAGGATCTGCGCGGCAAGATCCCCGAGGCGATCTCGATGCGAGAGCGTCCCGCCGAGGCCGAAGACAGAGCCATTCCTGGTCACTGGGAGGGGGATTTGCTGTGCGGTACGAAGAGCAGCCAGATCATCACGCTGGTAGAGCGTCACTCGCGCTAGACCGCCTTGATCAAAGTCGCCGACCACAAGACCGAGAACGTTCTGACCGCTCTGACGCGCCATGTACATAGCCTGCCCAAGTCGTTGCGCCGATCCCTGACCTGGGATCACGGCAAGGACATGTCCCAGCACGCGAGCTTCTCGGTGGCCACGGACGTGAAGGTGTACTTCTGTGACTCCAGCAGTCCCTGGCAGCGCGGTACCAACGAGAACACTAACGGGTTGCTACGCCAGTACTTCCCCAAAGGAGCGGATCTATCGGGTTTCACGCAATCGCAACTGGCACGCTACAGCCCTTCCCGCTGATCAAGCGGCCACGGTCAACGACGGGTAAAACACGCAGAGTCGGGCGGAACGTCCGGTATCAGGAAACGCATCAGCCCGTTACCGGCCAACAGCACGAGTTCACCATCCAAAAGTGATTGCCCGATTGAGGGCACTCAAATTGTGATTCGGCGGTCATTTCGGTATGTTGAAGGAACGGCGCGCAGGTCAATCACAGAAGGTTTACGCCAGCATGCAAATTACTGATCGCTATTTGGAGTTGCTCAAGAACGCTCTCCTTAACGAGATATACCTAGAAAATGATGTTCGTTGGCTTTACGTGTTTGGAAATCTACATACCGGCCAGCCGATCAATTTGGAGATATTTCGAGATGTGCGTACTCAAATTCCACGTTTGTTTGACAGGGTAAAGACCGCAAGGCAAGAGGGCAAGATTTGGTGGAACATCCCCATGAAGAACGCTGATGGTACCGATGGGGAAATTAATTTGCGCGACGTCTGCGAGTTCTCACATACGATGATCGGGCGCAAGCGTCTGGACAACATTGCAAATTGTTTAGCAATGATAAAAAGAGACAACGTAGCGGGTGATGTTGCAGAAACCGGAGTATGGCGAGGTGGAGCGGCTATTTTTATGAAGGGTTGTCTTACCGCTTGGAGCATGGAGAATCGAAACGTTTGGGTAGCCGACAGTTTTGAAGGATTGCCGATCCCTTCGCGACCAGAAGACGCGGGCTACGATTTTAGCGCGACAAAGGTACCAATCCTAGCTGTCAGCTTGGAGGAGGTTCAGGAAAACTTTCGTCGTTACGATCTTTTGGACGACAAAGTGAAGTTCCTTAGAGGGTGGTTTCGCGACACTTTGCACGTCGCACCGATTAAGGAACTATCCCTTCTGCGTTTGGATGGGGATCTCTACGAATCTACGATGGACGCGCTAAATGCCTTGTATGACAAAGTCTTGCCTGGTGGGTTCATCATAGTTGACGACTTTAACGATTTTGAACCGTGCCGCCGAGCAGTGCTGGAATTCCGTGTACAACATGGGATCAAGGATCCAATTGAGGTGATCGATTGGACAGGAGTATATTGGCGCAAATCTGGGTAAGAGAAATGGCGGTGGCATAGAAGGACTCCAAAGATGGTCCATCCCTAACTCACATCCCGACTCTACCCGGCCAGTTAGGAGTTCTGTTTCGCCTGCCGAGAAGAATCCGGCCGTAGCATTGAGCGGAAAACTGCCCGCGGAAATAATCTGTGGCGCACTTACTTCCCGTACTCAACCGGCAGGATGCCGCGAGCCACGGCCTTGATCAGGGCCTGATGGTCAGCTTCAGTTTGGTCCGCATACGCACGGGCGAAGCGGCAGAGGGATTTCTCCAGCTGGTCTGATCCGCCTACGTATCCTGCGATCATGGAGGCTCCGCTCGTGCGTGCATGCCCCTTGCCGAGCAGGCGGCCGACAATCCCAGCGTAATCGGTCAGTGCTGCCGCCTTGATTGCATCCAATGGGATGGTGCCCTTCATGTTACGAAACTGCCGGACGTAGTACTGCAGACCATCTACGGTGGCCCATCCCAGTAACGGATCGCTGACCGTCTGCAAGGCCTGCTGGTACTCCACGACACGTTGTCCTTGATGAGCATGCCAGGCCGAATCGCCGTGCACGAAGCGCGCCAACACTGACCGACGGGCTTGCTTTAACTGGAGAAAAACGACGTCGTCCGCACTGCTCCCTTCGAGCAGCGCGATATAGGCGCGTAGACCGACGCTGCCGACCCCGACGACCTTGTGCGCGATGTCGACCAACGTGTAGCCCCCCAACGCCCGGCCCCAATGTGGCGCCAGGGTTGTCAGATATTCGTCCAGGGCGACCGCGATGCGTCCTGCCTCGGTCCTTGGGACTCTCGTGATCAGCGGCGGTTTGTCCACGATCTGGTGCCGCTTGCCGTGCCTTTTGGTGAACCGCGGAAGTGCACGGTCGCTGGTTCTGGATCGCGCACGCTTTGCGGCGCGCATGATGACGCCCCGCAATGATTCTTCCCGAGCCGTTTTATGCAGGCGGTCAACATCGAGCCGTTGGTATGACCGCGAAAGCAGTGGCTCATTGGCCAGGAAACGCACTTCCTGCCGGTAGGCGCCAACGCACGATGCCACCGAGTCATGACATTGCGCCTCGCTGAAGCTATTGTGTCGCCCAGCGACCCAGATGCTGGCAACCAGCCGCCGCAGATCCCACTCCCAGGCCCCAGGATGCGCCTCGTCGAAGTCGTTCAAATCGATCACCAGGTCCCGCTCAGGAGAGGCGTAGAACCCGAAGTTGCCCAGGTGCGCATCGCCGCAGATAACGGGGCAGATGCCGGTCGCCGGCAAACGCGCGACGTCCTGAGCCATCACGCCAGCGCTGCCGCGCAGGAACCCGTAGGGGGTGGCAACCATTCGCCCGACCCTGATCGGGATCAACCACGGTAACCTGCCTTCATGCGATTGGATAATCTGTTTGACCGGATCCTGTCGGTTCGATGGCGCCTTCCAGTCGCCCAGCAAACTGCGGGGAACTTGCTGGCGCAAACTACGGCCCAGCTTGAATCGTTCAGCGCGTGGCATGGGTCGGCGACGCAGAGAACGGTAACTGTCGCTATCTGCGCTGGCCAGGACCACATGCGCGACACGCGGCGGAGTCTTTGTCATGCGTTTCGCCCTCCCGGGGAGCTGCGCCGATGCCGGGGCTGCACCCTTATATTCGTCTTTCGCAATTTCGTCCGATTGATTTGGCGAGTCATTGGTCATTTGAATATGCCGCGTGAGCAGGAACGCTCGGAACGATGAGAAATATTACCACACGAATCTTCTGTATCAGTCGCATTGACGGGTAAGCGTGGTTCGCTGAGCCCGTGGCCGTATCGGGCGGTCGGCGAAGGTAGCCTGCCAGCTTGCGAACTGCACGTACGTAAGAAGCTTGAGTGTGGGGTGCGAGCTTGCGCAGCCGCATGTCCTCCAGCATCCGTTGCCGCAGCGGGGAAATCTCTTGGGTGGAATCGTTCATGGCTCTGCTCCGGTTGCGATACGAGGCGGAATGCCTCACCTCGCAACTTACGAAACAGAACCGCAGCGGTCAGCCAACCCCTAACGCCAGATCGAAGCCACCCCTACCGCGCGAGCGGTTTAGTCCGTTGGCCGGGAGCCGCGGTTTCCATCCGCATTACCGGCGATCAACCCGCGATGATTCGGATCGACGCGGTGCCGTCGCATCGTGGCCTCAGGAGCCGTCATTCGCAATCACGCTAGCTGCCGTTCGCGCAGGCCGCCCGACCTTATTTCACGGCGTTCAACGCCAGCTCAATGGTCTGACGAATGAAGCTATCGACGCGCCTCGACGCCCGGTTACAAGCTTGGCGGCATCAAGGAGCGGGCCTGGAAGTCGCATATTTACCCGATCTTCCGTTAGCAAAAATTCGAAATGGGCAAGCAAAAGAGGACCGATCGAATTGCATCAACGCACTGCGCGCGACAAACTGCGCCGATTGGCTATCTGTCTTTAGTATTGAAGAGCAACCCCTGAATGCGACACGGCCAGCAGCCGACTCTCGAGCAGACCGCATCGACCGTTTCAAGGCCGATCATCGTCTCCCTAGCCTGGGACGTTGCGCTTAACGCTTCGATTCCCACTGCTTGTTACTTTCTTTCGAAGCGGTTCGTATCGTCGTCCGAGGTAACTGCTCTTATCGCCGCCACTATATTTCCGATCCTAAAGAGCATTTACGATTTGCTGAGGCAGCGCGAGCTTAACCCGGTGACAGTGACGGTTCTGTTGGGAATCGTCACGAGTTTGTTCGCGTTTTTTCTGGGTGGTGATCCGCGGGTATTGCTCATCAGAGAATCCTTATTCACTGGGGTGTTCGGCATCTTCTGTCTGATTTCTCTTGCGCTTCCGCGGCCGGTGATGTTCTATTTCGCGCGGCATCTCATAGCGGGGAAGGATCCGCGCAGGCGAGCGGAGTTTGATGCTCGTTCGCAGGAGCGGAGATTTCTCCGAGGACACCGGCTCATAACGGCGGTCTGGGGCCTCGCGTACATCGGGGAGTTCGCAATTCGTACGATCCTTGTCTTTAGCGTACCCGCGCCGGTTGTCTTGGCAGTCTCTCCGATCATGATGGGCCTTGTGACGATTGCTGCGATCGTCTGGACATTCTGGTATCGGTCCAGACTCCTACAGTCGGCAGACCTCAAGCCCTTATAGCGAGCCAGCATTGGCATTGCTGCCGCAAGCTGATAGTAGCTGCCTAGCCCTTCCCGAGGCCCGATGACACTAGTGCTGCGATTCGGCGCTATGCGGTCGACCGCAAACGGTTAGCCACTGACTTGAGGGTCCGGTTACGAGAAATATGCATTGATCCCGCCAACGCTTTTTGATGGCCGATCGGCGACCGCTTTCGGGAAGGTTCAATAGCGGGCAAGATCGACGAGGAAGGCCCATACACCGTTGGGGTCGGTCCGGAACACCAAGAAAGTAAGAAGCAGGAGTGCAAAACTTACGCCACACGCCCGCCATATTAGGTTCTCGCGTCGGCGTAATGCACTCAGTTGCGGATCCTGTAGTGTCTCGTGTTTCCCCGAGGAGAAAAACTGCTCGAATGCCGTACTCTCTGAATCGCGATCCTCCCGCCACAGAAATGAAGGGCTAGAGATTGCTAATCGTTCAAAAGCCTTGCGATGATGCCGGCGCAAATGACGATATATCTGGTATTGGACAATTGGTATGAGAATTGCGGCCGCCGCAAGAGAAAAGACACATAACGAGATCTGAATTACGCCCAGTGCAGTCATCGTAACCGTGTCCTGTATCCGCTGAGAATGGCTGTCTACTTTGGTGGGTTTTCAACGGCGGTCAGTCGCGCTGCAGGAAATATTCCGCGCCGATTTACGCAGCTTACCGGGGACCGCGCCTGAATGCTTTTTAGCAATCAATTTCTGTGCACCAGTGACCAGTTTCTGGCCGGTTGACGCCGGCGGTAGTCCGATTCCCGGTCACGACCCGAAGCGGCCGGTGACGACCGGCCGCTTCGGAGCAGCCAAATCAGCGACGGTATCTTCCCAATCACTCTGTTGACAGCATCAAGGAAACCAATGCTGGGGCACGCTATTGATCCGACCTCGGTTCTGCGGGTCGCAAGAACCCATGAACTACATTGTTGGCATCGGTGTAGAAGCCGGTTACCGCCCCCTCGTCGTTGATGGTCATGGGTTGTGTGCCCTGGCCGCCACCTAGACTGCCAATCGTGCCAGCACCCGGAGCGTCGAAGGTAGTGAAATTGCCGTCGCGACTACGTATGAAGCCGTGATACACATTGTTATTATCTACGTAGAACCCTGTGATCGCGCCAGCCGCATTGATTCCTCCCCAACAGGCAATAAACCAACAAGCGCCGGTGCCCTGAAATGTGTCAGTGCCCGCGCCCGGAACGTCATACTCAATCATGGTGCCGTGGGGGGTGCGCACGTAACCATGAAAGACATAGTTCTCGTCGATGTACACCCCCGAGATTTCTCCTGCCGAGTTAATTCCGAGACTCAGTGTTCCTTGACCGGTGTCCGCGCCCACGCCCGCGTTGGAATCGTCAAATATCGTGAAGGTGCCGTCGGGAGCACGCAAATAGCCATGCCACACATAGTTCGCGTCAGAGGATGAGCCGACGCTCGCTCCAAGAAAATTAATGCCTGATAGGTTCGCGGGGTAGGTGCCCTGGTAGGCTCCTGTGCCGGCATCTGCAGGATCGAGCGAGGCGAGCGTGCCATCGGGAAAGCGCAGAAGACCATGCGACGCATTGTTGATGTCTACATAGGTTCCCAAAATCACACCGACCGGGTTCACGCCAAGACCGCCTGTACCCAAAACTGTTCCATTCTGCGTGCCGGGAGCGTCGAAGATCGTGTACTTGCCAAAAGGAGATCGCAAAAACCCGTGGAACACGTTGTTCGAGTCCCACATAGTCCCCACGATCTCTCCATACGGCGTTATGCCTTTGACCTCGCCGGTACCTTGACCGGCGCCAGTACCCTGGCCGGGCACATCGAACTTTGAAATTGTCCCGTCAGGAGCCCGCACGAAGCCGTGATAGACGCCTTGGGCGTCAATGTAGTTCCCCGCAATCCATTCTCCTTGGATAACGTAAGCGAAAGTGCCTTGGCCCGGGCCATTTCCTGCGCCGGGGGCATCGAACGTAATGATCTTCGGGTGAGAATCTGCTGGTGCCTGTGGCCAAGCAGTCGAGGCAATGCAGAAGCAGACACACAACATCGGAACAACGATGCGTTTCATAACTACCCCCTTTCGTCGGTTTTGGTTGGTTCTTACCAGCCCGACAGGTCCGGAGGATTTAAGCTCAAGTTACATCCGCCGAAGCCTGCTGGACGACTGAAAGCCTTAAACAAAACCGAGTCTACTCTCAGGTGATTGCAACGCAATTCTTGCGCCGTGACCTGAATGGAGGCACCGCATTACATAATCCCGTGTTCATTAGTGCGTGTTGGGGCTGGCTGAAAGGCGGCTTTATGGCAGTCATTTCGGGGCGGTCAATGGCCGGAGTTGTGGCCGACAGTGAAATTGAATGACTCCTTACGGGCGAACAGACCGGCCACTCAATGCCGAATGCCGCCCGCTGAGACTCATCGACGCCGAGTTGATGCACGCGACCGCGCCATATCACGGTTTCCAATTGGCACGCGGGCGCGGGTTGTCACAGCTCGTCAAGGATGTCGGGGACGTTCGCGGTAGAAGACGAGGTAGTCACCATGGGTGAGCAACCTTAGCCAAAGTCGTCGGTGACGGAAGACCTTTCCCATTTTTGGCTGATCGGAGAGTAATTGGATCGACCGATCGAGTGAGCGAAGCACCTGAGCCGCCGCACGTGGATTGTCACGTGAGATGTAGTCGTAAATGGCGTCGAAATCGGCAAGCGCTGCGCGAGAGGGTTCGAGTCGACGCGGCATTAGCTCCGAGCCCCGCCGGCGCGAGCGACAACCCGACGACGACCGCGCCGGATGACGTTTTCAATGTCGAGTTCACCGGTCGGCCCGGAGGCGAGGCCCTTCTGGATTTCCGTCTGTAGCCAATCGAGCTGCTCGCTGCGACGCTTTTGCTGCGAGACCGCTGCGATAATGGCGGCTTCCCTGTTGCGATAGGTACCCTCGCGTACCTGCGAGTCCACGAATTTTTCGAGGGCGGCCGGTAGCTTTACAGCAGTGGTTGGCATTGTCCCGTCAGTATACGAGGCGCGCGCGTCGCCAAATCGGAAGGTCAGCATCACGGCAAAAACGCAGCGCTTGACACCGTTTCAGGCGCTTCGGTGCCTGGCGTTGCTGTGCCATTCAAACTCGGCGTATCTGACCATTAAAAGGCTTAAGAGCCGCTATCTGGGGAAATCGTGGCACAATTCGATGTGTACAAGGTTCTGATTTTGCAAGAGAATCCGGGCTTCCGTATACCATACTTCGAACCAGGTGGTCGGCGGTTCGACAACCGGCGCGGGCGCCGGGTTGATCGCCCGCAGGGCGACCCGCAGGGCAAGGGGCCGAAGGCCCCGCAGTAATCCGTCCGGGCGCGCCAAAATCATCGACTTAGGCGTGATTTTTTTTCGAGCGGTGCGATTGAATAAGTATTGTACTATTCAAATGCCATAGCTTGTCGATTAGCGCGCGTGTGCCGCGTAAGCACTCGCAGGATTCGATCTCTCACTATTCCGGCCCATCTTGGGCATGTTCAGCGGACCGGTTTATCGGGTCGAAGCCGGCCGCCCAATGTCGCGCCATTAGGTAGGCTCGTGTCAACGGCGAAATCATTCCCAATCTCGGCAAGCGAAGGAGCAGCAAGTGCGACTCGAAGCGAAACCCAATGGAACGACGAAATACGTCGCACAGATTTCCGGTTTTGGCTTTCTGAGCGCGCATCTCAATCTCTCCGATAGACCGAAGGAGAGCAGGACCAGTAGTGTTCTGCGTGTCGAAGGCTTCGACACGAATTCTGCCACTGAGACCGTGTCGGTGAAGTGGCCGGAGATCTCCTTTGGGCCGGGGGATGTCGTGCATCTCCAGCTTCTTATAGATGTTGACGGTCATGAGCGTCAGCTTTCGGCTAGGGAAGCTCTGCACAGGCAGGCGCGCGAGGCAG
>Ga0187883_10001449_pt1 | contig 14578 bp, 9 predicted proteins | sample June2016WEW_20_1_2_FD_132966 | JGI IMG/M metagenome (GOLD analysis project Ga0187883, IMG submission 132966) | Peatland microbial communities from SPRUCE experiment site at the Marcell Experimental Forest, Minnesota, USA - June2016WEW_20_10 | ecosystem: Environmental > Terrestrial > Soil >...
CAACTTTACCAATGGTTTTGCGGACGGGCAAGGCTATTCCGGTCTGGGAAGTCAGGTTCCGGCGCCAGCCAAATTGTTCGGACGGAAGTCACGGTAAAGAGGCAAAGCACGGCCCTTCTGCTCTCTGGCGCGACGAACTTCGAAGTCTGCCCGCTTTGTGGACAGAACCTTGTTCCGGCGCAGGCGGAACAGGCAAGACATCGCCTGCAAGATTGCGCAACGACACAGACTACAACCAACGAATTTCAACCCAAGCTGTCAACAAACAACCAACTCAAAGGAGAATCACAATGAAAACGACAAACCATACCACGCAACTCAACCACAACCCGAAAGCCCGCAAAACAAGCCGCGCGATTCTTGTCGTGTGTATCATGTCGGCGCTCTTTACGCTGGCCTTACATGCGCAGACACCCACCATAAAATCGGTCTCTGCGATTCAGGATAAACAATGGCAGACCATTACGATCAAGGGCACCAACTTTGGTACCCAAGCGCCGTACATTGGCGACTCCTCCTATATTGCTCTCGACGACTCGACCGCGCAGTGGGTGGCCGGCTATAGCGGTACCGCCGGCGAACCTGCGTGTAACGTACTGGCTAACGCTACGCCGAATGACGTCACTCTCATCGTGGATTACTGGTCGGAAACAGAGATTGTACTGGGAGGGTTTTCCGGCGATTACGGGTTAAGTGATTGGGATCTCAATGATGGCGATACGGAAACAGTTTGCATATGGAATGCATCGTCAGGAGCTGGACCCGCAGTGAAAACGGTGCGCGTCCATTAAAGACGACGAACGAAGGACGACCATGATTGGGGAAGCGGGCCGTGACCGGCGTGCTCGTCTTCCCCAATCTTCCAGCCATGGAGAAGGTGCCAACTCTAGCGCGACGTTGAACTCCAACGACGGCGGGTGGCCGGACGGGGAACAAGCCCATCCGCTGTCGCTGGCCAGACGCAAGCACTCCGGGCGTGCACGATTCACCCTAAAACCAATTTCGGAAAAAACCGGGGAACGTCGTAGCGAAGCTTGGACGGAGCACTCTCATGACTGATCTCGAACGATAGGCCGGGGCCTTGCATCTTGACACCGTCCAAGCGCCTTGCTAAAGTTCACGGCACTTCAAAAGAGCGCAGCCGCACGGCTTTCCGCGCGCGCCTGCCTTTCCGACTCGCAGTTCACGCTTCTTAGGAGAACATTCCATGACCATGCTGGGCGCGCACGTTCCGACCAACTCATCCGCGAACCGGGTTTTCTCTTCCACCGCTTCCTCTGCTTCGGAAGGATCGGGGCGGCGTTTTCTTTCCGCCGTCGCGGGAGTATGCGCGTTCTTGCTGCTGCTGGGCGCGGAGTGTATCCCGGCGCACGCGCAGCCGAATTGGTTTCAAGAATCGCCGGCGACCAGTCCCCCCGCACGCAATTACGCTGGGCTGGCCTACGATGCGGCGCAGGGCCAGGTGGTCGTGTTCGGAGGAGCGGGCGAGCCCGGAGGGAGGTGTTGCGGTTACTTTGGCGACACGTGGGTGTGGAACGGCACCAACTGGACTCAGGAGTTCCCTGCGGACAGCCCGTCCGCGCGTGGCGCCTATGGCATGGCGTACGATGCGGCGCAGGGCCAGGTGGTCTTGTTCGGAGGATCCAACGGCATCAACCCTCTCAACGACACATGGGTGTGGAACGGGACCAATTGGACCCAGCTGAGCCCTGCGAACAGCCCGTCCGCGCGCGGCGCTTTTTCCATGGTCTACGATGCGGCGCAAAGCGAGATAGTCTTATTCGGCGGACTGGTCTTCGGCGCCGGTCCCGAGACTTTCTTGGCCGATACATGGGTGTGGAACGGGACCAACTGGACGCAGGAGTTCCCCGCGAACAGCCCGCCCGCGCGTAGCGACTACGACATGGCCTACGATGCGGTACACGGACAGGTGGTCTTATTCGGAGGCGTCAGCGGCAACAATTTTTTAGGCGACACGTGGGTGTGGGACGGGACCAACTGGACGCAGCTGAGCCCGGCGACTAGCCCGCCCGCGCGTGCCGACTCTCCCATGGCCTACGATGTAGCCCTAAGCGAGGCGGTCTTGTTCGGAGGGGACAGCAGCGGCACTTCTCTGAACGACACCTGGGTGTGGGACGGCACGAACTGGACTCAGGAGTTCCCTGCGGACAGCCCCTCGGCGCGTGTTTGGGCCGACATGGCCTACGATCCGCAGCAAAGCCAAGTCGTCCTGTTCGGGGGATTGAACCCCGTCGACGGCTTTGTCAACGACACGTGGGTGTGGGGCACTCCGCAATTAAGCGTTTCGCCGACCAGCTGGAATTTCGGCGGAGTCTTCCTGAATTTTGGCGCTCACAAGGATTTGACTGTGACGAACAGTGGCACCACCAAAGTCAACATCGGTCCGATTTCGTTCGTCAACATTACTGGGAACGCGGACGATTTCAGATTCCACAATTACTGCACCGCGCCCCTACACCCCAGGGAGAGTTGCCTCATCGATGCTAAGTTCTTTCCCTCATCCACGGCAACCGAAGGGGCGACGCTGAATATTCAGACCAATTCTCCCGGCAGCCCGCTTTTGCAAGTTTCATTGACGGGCACGGGAAGACCAGATTAGGCAGGAAACTGCAGATCCCTCACTTCGTTCGGGATGACAAGCCATTAGTAAGGTTTAGGATGACAAGCTCATAGGGAGACCGGGTCTGCGGCTACTGCTCCTCGGCCGCGCCGGTCTGCGCCCCTTCTTCGTCGCCGCGGATCAGGCCGAATTTCTTCAGCTTGTAGCGGAGAGCGTCGCGGCTGATGTCGAGCAGCTTGGCGGCGTGGGTCTGGTTGCCGTGGGCCTGGCGCATGGCCAGCTCGACCATGGCGTGCTCCACCTCTTCCAGAGATGTACCGCCTTCCGGAATATAGAGCCGCGGAAGCATGCGGCCGTTCGGCAGGGACTGTCCGGCTTCGGCGGGAGCGGTTCGTTCAAAGAGCGTGCGGCCACCCGATTCGCCCACGGAAAACGGGAGATATTCGGGGCGCAGAAACGGCTCGTCCTCCAGAATCATGCCGCGCTCGATGGTGTTCTTGAGCTCGCGGACATTGCCGGGCCAGTTGTGCGTGAAAATCAGACGCCGCGTGTCGTCGGTGATGCCGCGAATCGATTTCTTGAATCTGCGGTTGTAGCGCTCGATGAAAAAATCGACCAGCGGAAGAATGTCTTCTTTTCGTTCCCGCAGCGGCGGAATGAAGATAGCGATGATCGCCAAGCGGTAGTAGAGGTCCTGACGAAACTGGCCTTCGCGCACCGCTTTTTCGAGATCGCGGTTGGAAGCCGCGATCACGCGCACATCGACCTGCATATCGCGGATGCCGCCCACGCGGCGGATGACCTGATCTTCGAGCACGCGCAACAGCTTCGCTTGCAGCAGAGGGGAAAGTTCGCCGATTTCGTCGAGAAACAGAGTGCCGCCGTCGGCCGCCTCGAACAGACCTTTCTTCATCTGCTTGGCATCGGTGAAGGCGCCTTTTTCGTGGCCGAAAAGTTCGGCCTCCATCAGCGTCTCGGGAATGGCGGAACAGTTGATGGCGACAAAAGGTTTTCCCTGGCGGGAACTTTCGTAGTGGATGGCTTTGGCGATGAGGTCCTTGCCGGTGCCGCTTTCTCCTTGAATCAGAATCGTTGTAGCTTCGCTCGAAGCCACCTTGCGGACGAAGTTCATCAGCTCGGTCATTTTCGGGGAAACGCTGACCACGCTGTCATAGCCCGATTCGCGCCGCACCTCGCTGCGGAGGCTTTGCACTTCGGCGCGCAGGCTGGTCGCCTCGAGCGCGTTCTTGATGGTGATGTGGAGCTCGTCGAAATCGATGGGCTTGCCGACGAAGTCATAGGCTCCCAGCTTGAGCGCGGCTTTCACGTCGTCGAGCTGCGGATCGGCGGTGATCATGATGACGGCTCGCGCATCGCCATTTTTCTTGAGCTGGTCGAGCACTTCGATGCCGCTGAGATCGGGCATGCGCACGTCGAGCAGCACGAGATCGGGCGATTCGCGCTGCGCTAGCTTGAGCCCGGGTTCGCCGGATTCGGCCTCAATGACGGTGTAGCCCCACTCTTCGCACTTCTGGCGGAGCGACCAGCGCACCAGGCGCTCGTCGTCCACGATCAGGATTTTCTCTGTAGGCACCGAGGTTTAATTTACTACGAACGGAAGGGCCTTGCGAAGTTGCTCTACAATCGGCTGTGCAAGGAATGGAAATGGCAGAGAGCGCACAGAACGTCGTTCCAACGAGGAAACGAGCCAGCCGCTGGGGCTGGATCGGCGGATTGGCGCTGCTGTTGACTGCAGCAATCGTCGTATTGGGCATCATACTGGGCATGGCCGTCCATCGCGCCGAGCCCAGCCTGCGCGCGGCGGTGATTGAGACGCTGGCGACCAGGTTCAAGAGCAGGGTGGAACTTGACGCCTTTCACGTCTCGCTGGTCAAGGGACTCCAGGTTGAAGGCGGCGGACTCAGAATCTTCGGAGAAACCGACCCCAACAATCACGAACCGGGATTTCAGCCCATCGTGAATGTTGCGGAATTCCGCTTTCATATGGGTATCCGGGAGCTCTTTCGCTCTCCCCTGCACGTCGACACGGTGTATGTAACAGGATTGCAGTTGAATTTGCCGCCCCGAGAACATCGCAGCGAGATGAAGCCCCTGGCGCCCGAGAACGGCAAGATACAAATCATCGTCGATCGGCTGGTCTGCGACCAAGCACAACTGATCGTCAACACTCTGCGGCGGGGCAAGCTGCCGCTGGAGTTTGACATCGAGAAGTTGCGAATGACGACGATCGGTACCGGTTCTCCCATGCATTTCGATGCCGACCTGACCAACCCCAAGCCCGTGGGACACATTCTTTCCAGTGGGTCATTTGGGCCATGGCAGCCAGACAGCCCGCGCGATACTCCGGTGAGCGGGACCTATTCGTTCGATCACGCCGACTTGGGCACCATCAAAGGGCTCGGCGGGATGCTTTCGTCGGCAGGCAGGTACGCCGGTGTCCTTGACAAGATTGTTGTGGATGGCGCAACCGACACTCCAGATTTTCGCCTTGCCATCAGCGGGCGTTCGGTCCCGTTGCACACAGACTTTCACGCCATTGTGGACGGAACCAGCGGCGACACCTACCTGCAGCCGGTGAAAGCAAGAATTCTGAATTCGTCTCTGGTGGCGAACGGTTCCGTCGAAAGAACGAAGGACCCGAATGGGCACCATGTGGAACTGGACGTCGAGGTGGATCGGGGAGCGATCGAAGACCTGCTGAAAACGGCGATACGAACCGATCCCCCGATCATGACAGGTGTGGTTCAACTGAAAACGAAGGTTGACCTGCCACCGGGCGAGGCCGACGTCGCTAATCGCCTGAACCTGACCGGAACTTTTCAAGTGTCTGGGGCACACTTCACGAATGAAAAGATCCAGGGAAAAATCGATGCTCTCAGCGTGAGAAGCCAGGGGAAACCGAAACAGGCCAAGGAGGGTTCTCTCGACAACGTGCACTCGGACATGAAGGGCACGTTCCGTCTTCGCAATGGGCTCCTATCTTTCTCGCAGTTGCAGTTCCAGGTTCCCGGCACAGACGTGAACTTGACCGGGACGTACAGTTTGGATGGAAACCAATTCGATTTTCATGGGAAAGCGCGGCTGGATGCGAAACTCTCGCAGATGGAAACGGGCTGGAAGTCGCTATTGCTGAAACCGGTCGACCCATTTTTCAGCAAGAACGGCGCCGGTACCGAGGTTCCGGTGGAGATCCACGGCACGAAATCGGACCCTCATTTCGGCCTCGACTTCGGGCACAAAGACAAAGGGAAGGGCGCGGCGAAAGAATAGGCGCGACTCCTGCCCCCATGCGGCTGAAGCGCCGGGCCTGTTAGGAGGGTACGGCCTCAGCCGCGGGCGTCTGAAACGGCACCAGTACGGTGAACTTGCTTCCCTTCCCCTCGATGCTGCTGACCTCGATGCGGCCATGATGTTCTTCCACGATGCGGCGGGCAAGAGAAAGACCAAGGCCGGTGCCATTGCCCTTGGTGGTGAAGAAAGGGCGGAAGATATTGGTGAGGTTTTTGGGGGGAATGCCACGTCCGGTGTCGCTGACATCGACGGTGGCGAAATCGCCCCGCGAACCGATGTCGACACGCACGGTGCCAGCGCCGTCCATGGCTTGCACCGCATTGAGCAGGAGATTCAGGAGCACCTGGTGAATCTGATCGCTGTCGTGCTCGACTTCGGCCAGATCGGCGGCCGGCTGGAGTTCGATCTTGATGGGTTTGGAGAGCACTTGCTGGCGCGCCAGCATCACCGCGTGTTCCACGGTGGTGTTGAGATTGCTGCGGCAGATTTGCGGTGGGTGAGGCCGCGCGGTTTCCAGCAGATCGGTCAGGATGCGATTGATTTGGGCGACTTCCAGGCGAACGTCTTTCACCACCGCGCGCGCCGGACTGGCCGGGGGCAAATCGCGGCCGATGATTTCCATGACGCCGGCGATGCCGGCCAGCGGATTGCGAATCTCGTGCGCCAAGCCCGCGGCCAATTCGCCGAGGGTCGCCAGATGCTCGGCGCGCGACATCTGGGTACGATGCAGGATTTCAATCTCGGCCTGACTATCGCGCAAGCGCTGCATCATGTAGTTGAAGTTGCGGCCGAGGTCTCCCATTTCGTCGTTGCGCTTGGCGAATGAGACTGCCACATCCAGATTGCCTTCGCTGACCTGGGCGATCTTCTCCTGCAATTCGACCATCGGCCGCTGCACAAAGTGGGCCAAGGCAAGGATGGAGACGGCGCAGATGGCAACGGCTCCCGCGCCGGCGACCATCAGCACGGCATGGCGCTCCGGGTCGCGAAAGGAGACGGTGGCGAGGGTAAAGAGCAACAGACCCGCGAGCAGCACGAGTCCTACCGGCAAGATAGCCTTCAATTGCCAATTAAATCGAACCGAACCCAAGCGGAAGTCCTCCGTCGGCAACGAGGTCGCGGGAGAGCGAACCCCATCCGTTCTGCGGACTCCTGGCAGTGGCCCGGCCGTCATCGCTGCGGAGGTCGCTTGGGACTGGGTGCGGTTAAGCATATGCGTGGAGTCCGGGCAGCAAGTACGTGACACCAAAGAAGGTGAACATCACGACGACGAATCCGAAGATGGCGAAGTAAGCGGCGCGACGGCCCCGCCAGCCCCGGGTGATGCGCATGTGCAAATAGAGGGCGTAGACCAACCAGGTAATCGCCGCCCAGGTTTCCTTTGGATCCCAGCTCCAGTAGGAGCCCCAGGTCTGGTTCGCCCAGTAGGCTCCCGAAGCAATCATCAAAGTTAGAAGGGGGAAGGCCAGACAGATGGTCTTGTAGGTGATCCGGTCGAGGTTGTCCGCGCTGGGCAGCGAGCGCTCCAAATCGGGGCGGCGCCACAGCAGTAACAGATAGAGGAGGGAGATAAATGCGCCGCCCACCAAACCCGACAGTATGAATGGACTGGCGGCGAGGGTTGTCGGGAATAATCCATCCGCGTCGAGCGATGGATAACGGCCATCGCGGGCACGCAGAATAAACATCACCAGGGTCATGGCCTGCAGCAGGATGCTAAGGAATACGGCGCGATTGGCGAGGGTCAGGAAGCTTTGTTTTTCGCTTTCGCCGGTCTTGAGCCGCGCCAACCCGTAGAAGACCAGCGGCGAGGCCACCACCAAGAGCGTCAGCGTCATCAGCCAGCCGAGGTCCGGAACCACGACGAAAAGACGCACGCCCCGAGAGAGAAAGACTTCCGACTTGCTTTCCGGATTCCACGCCACCAGGTTCAGGCCGCCCCATTTCTCGAAGCGCGTCAAAACGATGCTGGCGTAAATGGCGATCGTGCTGGCGCTGGTCACGGCGAGAACGGTCTCGGTTTTGAGGTTGTCCTGGATCAGGAACATCATGGCCAGGGCGAAGCTGAGCGCACAGGCAGCATAGGCCAGCATGGCGAGGGTGACGTGCACGTGCAGCCAGGTCGATTGCAGCGCGGGCACCAGCGGGTGAACCTCGGTGCGAAGCAATTGCATCAGCACCACGCCGACAATCGCCACCGGCATCGTGACCGTGCCAATGACTTTCACGTCATATTTCTTCTCGGCCACCAGCGTGAGCACGGCCAGCGTCCAGACAAAGCTGAGCAGCATTTCGTAGACGCTGGAAAAGGGCGCGTGTCCCGATTCGTACCAGCGATGGGCAATGGCGGCGGTATTGGCGATCAATCCGAGGCAGGTGGAGAACGATGCGAACTTCAAATACGACGGAGTGCCAGTGACGCCAAAGCCAAGATACAGGGCGCCGGCTCCGGCATAGAAAATCAGGGTGGCAAAGAGGAGGTTCGTCTCATTCAAGAGATTGCCGCTTTTGACCACGTTCAGAAATGCCATGAACAGCAGGAACGCAATGGCCAGTCCGACCAGCACGATGAGTGTCATGCCAGTTGCCGGCTGCTGCTGCTCTACTTTTGCTCGTGCCATTACCATCCTCCAATAGCCGATTCAGTTCCCGGCAACCGTGACCACCTGCGGGTTGGAGACGGTCGCGGGAACGGCCTTCAGGTCTTTTTCCACCAGCGCCACCAGATCTTTGAAGCGCTGCTCGAACGCGTCCCGATTGCGGTTCGCGGTTCCCCCGATCCACAACGAACACTTGCCCGTTTGGGGATCGCGAACGGGTACCATCCAAAATCGCATGTGCACAACGTAGAACACGAATGCCAGTCCGATGCCCATCAGCACCACACCGGACCAAACTCCCCACTGCCCCGGCTCGTGCGACACCTGCAAGCCGGTGAAGTGGCCCATCTTCAAGTCGGTGGCCTGGAACAGGTAGGGCGCCTTGGAGTTGTCGGCAACCTCGTCCATCTGCGGGATCCAGACGTCGAAGTCCTTTCCCGCCTTCTTCGAAGTCACGACTAAGTGAGCTGCGGGATTTTCCAGGTAGTTCGACTTCCGGTACACCTGCCCGTCGCGCACGGCGAAGTCGGGGAAGAACTCGGCGAAGCGCACGGTAGTATCGGAATCGAGCGAAGCGGTATCGTTCAGCGCAAGGCCGATTTCCTGTTTCTGGCCAGAACCATCGTTTGGAGCCGCAATCAAAGCCAGCTTGTCGACCTTGCCATTCGGACCGTAGCTCGACTGGTAAAAACGGACGCCACTATAGAGGAGCGGGTCGTTCACGACAATCTCTTTGGTCTGCACATCTCGTCCGTCTTTCACGACGGCGAGCTTCGACCACCATTTCTTGGGGCTTCCGTCCTGGTAGTTTTCCTGACCGGCGGAGTCGCATCGAATGGCAAAGGGGAGCGTGCGCGTGCTTCCATCGTGCAGTTCGACGACGTTAGAGGTTTGGCCTTCATCCAGGTTGAGCGTAGCGCGCCAGCCCCAGAGACCGTCGACGACCGTGCCGAAAAAAATAAGCAGCAGGCTGGCGTGGACGATGTATACCGCCAGCTCGGAGATGCGGTGCCGTTCCGCAAAAATTCCGAAGTGGTCTTCGCGCACGACCCGCTCCGGCTTGAATCCCAACTCATGCAGTGCGCGCTCCGCCGCCACCAGGCCCGATTCTTCGTCCGCAATGGGCACCAGTTTCTGCGGATGCTGAGCGCGGCGAAAGCTTTCGTCGGGATATTTGTAGGGACGCGAGAAGTAGCGCCATGAGTTGGGGAAGCGATCGATCGAAGCCGCCACGATGCTGAAGCTGACCAGCAGCACCAGTCCCAGGAACCACCAAGTGTGAAATACATCGGTCAAACCGACCGCATCGAGGATGCGGAGCGTTTGCGGGGAGTAGGCGGTGCGCATCTCGTCGGGCTCGGTGACTGGCCGCTGCAACACGATGGTTCCAACCGCCGCCAGGATCACGACAAGAATTAAGAGCACCACGCCGGTCTGGATGGAAGCGACGGTGCGCCACGTTTTGTGGCCAATGGAGCTCAAACTTACGGCCATATCCCCCCCTGTTCCAAGGTATGAAATGCAAGTTCCAAGCCAGACGGGCGAATGCTCGTAACCAACAGATATAGCGCAGCTTAGTAGACAGGATGGCAGTCTGCAAAAGGGCTGATTTGGGCTAAATCGCGCACTCCAACCCAGTTTGACGGGAATTTCACACATCACAACCGGGTGGTGACGGGGCTCACCCACCCCTGTGATGGGGTGTCCAGGGCTATTTTAGGGATACTGGCGACTTCCCTTTGGGGAATTTCACGACGAAGCTGTGGCAGAAGGCCCATTTTCGAGGTTGACAATGATTCCGAGAAGCGCTTGCGCCGGGTCGTACATGTCTCTCAACCCGATCTTGTGCAGTGAGTTGCGCGCGCGTTGCATCGCGCGACAGTTTTTTTGTGATACGGTGATCTTCGTGCAAATGCACCCGTTGGAGGCCGTGTGAGACTGCTCCCCCATCGCATTTGGTTCCGCAGGACTGTCGTAAACCAAGACGGCCGCGGCGCTGGTATTCATGCCCTGATTTTTTTTGCGTTGATGGTGCTGCTGCTTCCGCGCGCCAACGCCGCGGTTCATCCCGTTCCGCTGGATCCGAAGATTGACGCTGCCAAGTGCCTGGAATGCCACGAGGATAAGTCGAAAGGCAAATTCGTCCATTCCGCCATCGCGATGGGCTGCCTGAGTTGTCACGAGATTCGGGTGAACAAGGACGTGACCCGCGTGAAGCTGATCACGACCACTCCCTACGGGCTCTGTCTCACCTGCCACGCCGACAAGGATGCCTCCCAAATCAAGGGCACCGTTCATCCTCCGGCGGTTCGCGATTGCCTGAAGTGCCACGATCCGCATACTTCGGACAACAAGAATCAATTGTTGAAAGCGACATCGGGAGATAAAAAGGACAATCTCTGCCTGACCTGCCACACCCAAGGTCTGAACGTTCCGGAAAAAGGCAGCCGTCATGCCGCGCTCGATATGGGCTGCGAGACCTGCCACATTACGCACAAGACGGGTGCGGAACCGACGACGGAAAACCGCTATCACTTAACAAAGTCTGCGCCCGCGCTCTGCGTCGACTGCCACGATCCAAAAGATGCCGCCTTGCAAAGGGCACACCAGAACCAGCCGTTTGGCACGGCGAACTGCCTGCAGTGCCACGACCCGCACCAGTCTTCCTCGCCGAAGCTGATGGCCAAGTTCACCCATCCGCCATTTGCGGACAGGAGTTGCGACACCTGCCATGCGGCGGCGAAGGATGGCAAAGTGGTTCTGACGCAGCCTAAAGTCAACGATCTCTGCGTGACCTGCCACGACGACAAGGCGAAGCTGATCGAATCGGCTAAGGTACAGCATCCGGGCGCGGCTGGAGATTGCACCGACTGCCACAATCCGCATGCCAGCGCTTACCCCAATCTGCCGAAGACCGATCCGGTGAATATCTGCCTGGGTTGCCACAGCGAGATTGCCGACCTGGAGAAGAAGCGAGTTCATCACCAACCCGCATTCGTGCAGGGCTGCTCGGTTTGCCATCTGGGACACGGCGGAGACAACGAGCATCTGCTGCGCGTGGCTGGGGTTAACAAACTGTGCCTGGAGTGCCATGGTCCGGACGTGAAGCCGAAGAAGCTTGAAAGCGAGCACATGGTTGCGATTTTCGACGGCAAGGTCGAACTGCCGGAAAACTATTTCGCCAAGGTTCCGGTGTTGCCGCTGAAGTACAACCTGGGTCACCCGGTGGACCGCCATCCGGTGTCGGACGTCATGGAAGCAACGGATATCACGAAAGTTAAGGTAAAGATCAATTGCCTGACCTGTCACCAGCCGCATGCTTCGGCACAGCCCGGCCTGCTGGTGAACGACCAGGCGAATAACTCCCAGTTCTGCGCGACTTGCCACAAGGATCTGCGAAGGTAGCTAAGAAGGTAGCTAAGGATCAGGGCAGAGATGAAAGCCGATGTTGGTTCGAAGAGAGAAGCGAAAATGAGCGCACGAATCCACAAATCGACACCGCTGCGAAACGGCTGGCTGGCACTGGCAGCTTTGATGGTTCTGGGGTTGTTTTGTTCCTCCTTTGCCTTCGGTTCCGACAAGGACAAGAAGAAGGATGACCAGACGCCACAGAAGCGGGTGTCGCTTTACGACGTGATCGACAAGTCGAAGGTCGTATGGCCGCAGCCGCCGAACATCGCGCGGGTGAAGTACATGGACTACTTCGCGGGCGAGAAGCTGCCCGACTTCAGCGCGCAGACGGCAAAGCCGAAGAGCAGCTGGATGGACCGACTGGCGGGCACCACCCAGGAAAAGACCGACAATCCTCTGAAGAACCATTTCTTCATGGGCGAGCCCCATGGGCTGGCGATGGACTCCACGGGCAAGCTTTACGTCGCCTACGGCAAGGTGGGCGCTGTCTTCATCATCGACCCGGAAACTAAGGACACGGTGATGATCAAGAACGGGAAGGATGCGGGGTTTGCGCTGATCAATGGATTGGCGATTGACGACTCGGACCGGCTTTTCGTCTCCGACTCTCAGGCGCACAGGATTCTGGTGTTCGACAAGAACCATAAGGGCGAGGCGGCGATCACGCAGGGGTTGGTGACTCCGGCGGGAATGGCGATCGACAACGAGAACCGGTTCCTTTATGTCGCCGATATTGGACTGGATCAGGTGCTGGTATTCGATGCGGACAATCTGACGCCGCTGCGGGCCATCGGCACTCCGAATACCAACCACGCGTCGAACGCATTGGGAGACTTTGCCAAGCCGACGAGCGTGGCGCTCGATCAGGACGGGAACGTCTACGTTACCGACATGCTCAATTACCGGGTCGAGGTCTTCGATGCCGATGGCAAGTTCATACGGACCTTCGGAAAGCACGGCGATGGACCTGGCTATTTCGCGATGCCTAAAGGCATTGCGGTGGATTGCGATAGGCACATCTGGGTGACGGACTCGATGCAGAACCGCATTCACCTGTTTACACAGGAAGGCGACCTGCTGATGTGGATGGGCAACAAGCAGGGCGTTCTGCCGGGCACGTTTTCCGGATTGCAGTACATCATGATCGACGACAAGACGAACCGAGTCTTCACCTCCGAGACCTATCCCGGGCGCGTGCAGGAGTTCCTTTATGTGACGCAGGATGAGGCGCAAAAGGAATTCGCGCGGCGCGAAGCGCTGAAGGCTGCTGGTAAGTCTCCCAACGCCAAACCTGAGAAGGCGATTCCGCCAGCGTTTCCGACGGCACCGAAGCCTGCTGATGCCGGCAAGTCAAACTGAGCGGAGTCGAAGTAGAGAGTTTCCAGTCTTGGTCGTTGTTCGTTAGTCGTTGGTCGTTAGTCGTTCGTCGTTGGGCCTCTTCCCGTTCGGACCCATCTGGTGCGGTCTTTTAAATTCAAGGACTTATGGTGTGTGTGCCGCCAGGTCTTAGAGGAATAAGGGGTTATCGGTAAAGTATTTATTCGTCAATGACTTAGGGGTGGTTTAAGGGCAAGAAATGGTGGATTCTTCGTAAAGTATTTATAAATCAATAGTTTACGTCAGTACAATGACCTCCGCGGCTAAACGGGCTGCGGAAAAATGCGACCACAGGGGCTAAAGCCCGCTGATTTCAAGGGAGTTACGCGGCCCCATCGGCAAGCTCAGGGCAGGCTCTGAAGGGCCGCTCTTCCACGGGGGTGGATCCCTGAAGGGCCGCTCTTCCACCCTCCGCAGGGCTCTCTCGCCGCCGGGTATCTTCTTTAATGCCCTTGTGTCGCTTGGCGGGTGTAAGGGACTCTCACAGGCACTTGGGTGATTTCCAACAGTTGGGTTGCGGCAGAAGCCACATTCGACCCATATATGGCTGCTGTTGCGTCTCGCAACAATGCCACTTTATCGATACAAGTCTTTTTTATTCATTAAGTTACAAATATACGCTAGGGTCTCAGCTGGGGCCGTTACTGCGGCGACCGTCGTGCATTACCAATGGCGGAGTTGTTATAAATTTCGAGGAGGATTTCCAAATGAAACGGCTATTCTTAGTTCTTCTTCTGGTGGTAATGGCTTCGGCCATGGCGCTCGCAGATCCTGTAACGCAGGCGGCGCACCCCACATCGTCCGGCGCTCCCGGGATCGTTGCCCCCACGGTTGACGTGTTGGGCGCTCACCAAAACTACGGCCGCGGTTGCGCCGGCTGCCATGCTCCGCACAGCGGCGCATGGGGCGAAGGCGGCAACGCAGTCTCCGGAACCGTAACCGATAAATACACTGGTATCAATGCCCTGTTTGGTCAAGATATGGGACCACTGTGGGGCCAGACGTTTGATTTCAGTGATATCGGCAACACCGGCAGCAGCAACAGCTACCTGTTGGCAACCGCTGCGAACGGCAACCCAATGCAAATGACGGCGCAGCAATACAGCGATATGCGCGGCGTCGTGATGTGCCTGGCTTGCCATGACGGCGCAGTAGCGAAGGGCGCCATGATGCAGAACTGGGCCTTTGAAGAACAGATCGGAGCCCTGCCAACCGCTTACGGCGCGGCGAAGATCCCGACCCTGCTCGGCGCAGACGGCACGACCAACCTCGGCAGCTCGACGGATGGTGGAAACTA
>Ga0187883_10001451_pt1 | contig 14550 bp, 12 predicted proteins | sample June2016WEW_20_1_2_FD_132966 | JGI IMG/M metagenome (GOLD analysis project Ga0187883, IMG submission 132966) | Peatland microbial communities from SPRUCE experiment site at the Marcell Experimental Forest, Minnesota, USA - June2016WEW_20_10 | ecosystem: Environmental > Terrestrial > Soil >...
CTCCGTGTTCACGCCGATTCTCGGGGGGGGGGGGACCAGTGTTGGAAGTCGCGCGCGGTGGACCAGACCGGGCTATGTGCGTCAATGTGTACCAGCTAGCTATCGGCTAGCTAGTCCGAGATTACTCGCCCAGGAATTTCACATAACATATTAATTTCATTAGTATTTATGCGCTGCAAACGCCTCTAGCATTTGCCGTGATGAGGCAACTGGCCACATGGCGGCCGTCCAGTTGCCGATTTACTCTTTTTTGATGGGCGCCTCGCCCTGGACGAGCAAGCACGTGGGAGAGCGAGTGGATTCCGACGCGAAGTACAATGATCGGATTCTCCCTCCCTATGTCGCCGCCTTCCGCTGCATTTCGAAAATGCGAAGGCGGGTCGGTGAAAACGAACATCGGATAGGCTCAGAGCGCGAAGGCGTTGCACTTCGCGCCGGAACTCAGGCGGCCAATGCGTAAATATATTATTTCTGTTTTAGCGGTGATTGTAGCGTGTGGCGGCCTTGCGTCATCGACGCAGGAAGCGCTTACAGCCTATCTAAACGACGAGAAGGAAGATAATCGTAGCATTGCCATTTTCGAAGCCCCAGTTAACCCAAACCTGCCGTCCGTTCTTATTATTGGTGACAGTATCTCCATATCTTATACCTTGCCTGTAAGGCACAGATTGGAAGGTATCGCGAACGTCATTCGCCCAGTGGCAAATTGCGAAAGCACACTGACGATTCTCGAAAAGCTTGACCGCTGGCTCGGGCAAACCAAATGGGCGGTAATTCATTTCAACGCGGGGCTGCATGACTTGGAGCATGTCCAGTATGAAGGGGTTGCCCCCGGGAAACAAGTCATGGTTCCCGTCGAAAAAGGCCCTCGGTGGATTTCAATCGATTCCTATCGCTCGAACCTCGAGAAGATCGTGGAGCGTCTTGAAAAGACCGGCGCAAAATTGGTATTTGCCACAACTACCCCTGTTCCAGTTGGTGCGAGAAGCCGTGTGCCTGAAGATGTGGCGCGTTACAATGAAGCCGCCCGTGCTGTGATGCGCGAACATGGTGTTCAGATTGATGATTTAAATTCTGCTGTCGTCGAGTCCGCTTACCGATTTCAAAAGCCTCAGGACGTCCATTTCTATCAAGAGGGTAGTGCTATACTCGCCGATCACGTAGCTGCAAGTATCAAGGCGCCATTAGTCGGTAAGCTGGACAGTTCTAAAGACCTCACCAATTCTTTGTCTTTCTGACCCCAGAACACTATGGGAACCTTCTATTGCTTCTGCCTTCGCGGGACTTTGTCGCGATGAAATTGCATTGATGCGCTCTTCGTAAGGAAGAGTTTGCGCACGAGCTTCTGGGCAGCGGGCTCTCCCCGAAATCCCGAAAACCCTATATTTGGAGGCAGCGCTGTCACGTGGCTTTGTCGCACGGATGCTCGGGAGTGAGGATTGCCTCGGGCAACGAAGATCATGCGACGCGTGGAATTTGCGTGTCACCCTGAGATACGGAGATCAGGGATTAAAAACTATCTACTTAAGGGGGAGCACCGCCCGATTTGCGGCTATTCGCCAATCGGATCGAGATTAAGGGACACCTCGGCTTGCCCTCGCCTTAACTCAAGATTTTGATAGCAACATCGACAGCAACCTTCAGGAATTCATCAACCTCGTCTTTTTGATTATTGGTCGCAACAATCTGATGCGCGGGTGCAATTGCCGCCGTGAACGCGTGCGTATGCCAATGGCCGAGCTTCGGCAGTCGTGGCAGCGCCGCGCTGTCGGGTCTAGGATAAACCGATACATAGAAATAGGGCTCATCGTAATACTCGTCTCCGGGCGAAAGCCCAGCACCGACGTAGCCGGTGACGTCAGTTTCCCGCGTCGAGAATGAGATCAAAGTCGCGAGATCAAAGTGGTGCGGCCAGCAGCGCACATCCGAGGCTGTCAACCTGCGCCCAATAATTTGTCTTTGGACGCGCGCGAGCAAAAATTCGGCATTGGCGTACCAGACAGCAAGCTCGACCAACGCATCCGCCAAATCCTCGATATCATAGGTGGCACCATGGGTGACGGCGTGAGCAGGTATCTCATAAAGTGACGGGGCGTCGAGGGCGTGCGCATCGAGGCCTCGCGCGCCAACTTGCTCTCCCAGCCATTGGCGTGCCTGCGCATCTGTGCGGCGGTCAAGGGAGAAAGATTGGATCGTACTCTCGTCGCAATGCAATACGAGCGTGAGACAGGCAATTTTCAAGCTTAGGCACATGCCGCCCTGCATCCGATGGGTCGTAAAGCCGTCGAGAGTGGCGTTCCAGCCGAAATTCATATGGCCGTCGTCTGGCTGCGGTGGAACATAGGCGCGCGCTGTCCGCGCGAGCCATTGCACTGCATGATGGGCTTGCTGGCGGGCCATGCTTAGCCGACGTTGGTCAATGCCTCGAAGTGGCCGCCAATCCGATCCACCCATGGTCGCTCTGCCCCTGTCAGGCTTACATTTACGCTATCATGCTGAGTTGAGATCGGTGATGATCTCGCTCAGGCAATTTTTTTGTGAGACACGTCTACAGGTGATTTATGGAATTCGAGTCTTAAGACCAAAGATTAATATCGATGAAACAATAGGCTTGCGAATGGATTAATACAATTGGGAGCATGGGATCATCGTGGCCGGAGATGAAAACTGGGTCGACATCGGCTAAATTTGCTTCGCCGCATACAGGGCATTCCCTGTCCTTGGTTTTCCGATGAGCGAGGATGTGCACATTGGTACACCGCACCACAGATTGACCATCCTCAAAATCGATTACACTTATCCTACGTGTCAACACCCATCCGTCGTCTCCGTCGGCATTGTGTTCCCGGCCGCCCTGGGTTGATTGGATGCCGCCCATGATGAGCTGCGGCGCGCGACGATCTACATAGGCCCGCTACTTACGCCACCTGCGCCGTACGCGGCTTCGTGACCTGATAGCTGATGCCAAGGAGGGTGAACCAAACGGGAGCGACATAGAGAGCCACCCGAGTGTCTTCATCCACGCTGAGGAGTATCGCGACCAGGATGAGAAACGCTACCACGAACCAATTCGTATACGGCGAACCGGGCATGCGGTATGAGACCGCTCGTACCGTGCTGGCCGCGACTGCCTTGCGGTATCCCAGATGGGCAATGACGATCAGTGCCCAAGTCCACAGCGATCCCACTAGAGATATGCTGGTCACGTACACGAAAACCCGCTCGGGAATAATGTAGTTGAGCGCCACGCCAATCAGCATAAGCGTTGCCGATGCAGTAATGCCCGCCGCGGGGACCTTCCGGCTGCTAACCCTACCGAATGCCCGCGGAGCCTGCCCAACCCGTGCCAAGCTGTAGAGCATACGCCCGGTGCTGAAGAGCCCGCTGTTACACGACGATGCAGCGGCCGTGATTACGATGAAGTTGATGATTCCTGCCCCAGCTGGAATCCCTATCTTGTCTAGAACCAAGACAAACGGGCTTGTATCTGGACTCAATTGGTTCCAGGAGACGAGAGACATGATGACCAGCAGAGCGCCGATATAAAGGACCAGCATCCGGTAAACAACGCTATTGATCGCATGGGGGAGCACCTCCTCCGGGTTCTCAGTTTCGCCCGCAGCCACGCCGATCAGTTCCAAACCTTCGTAGGCGAACATAACCATCTGCAGCGGTAAAAGCACGCCGAATGCCCCGAAGGGGAAAAAGCCGCCCTGCGCCCAAAGGTTCGAGAAGCTTGCCGATTTTCCTAGATCGCCGAATTTGAACACTATGATTGCTAAGCCAGTCACTATCATTGCGACGATAGTGACCACCTTGATCAGCGCAAACCAGAACTCGATTTCTCCAAACAGCTTCACCGTGATCAGGTTTGCGGAGTACAGAAGGCCCAGGGTTATTAATGCCGGGATCCATTGGGGAACTCCAGGAAACCAGTAATGAACATAGACACCCACGGCGGTGATCTCCGCCATGCCAATGACCACCCACATGAACCAGTAGGACCAACCAGTCATGAATCCCGCCCAAGGCCCGACGAACTCTTCCGCGTAGGTGGCAAAGGACCCAGACACCGGCCGGTAGAGCAGCAGCTCGCCGAGGGCGCGCATGATGAAGAACATGACCAATCCGCCAATGGCGTAGGACACCACCAAACCCGGACCGGCCTTCTGGATCGACATGGCCGAACCAAGAAACAAACCGACGCCGATCGTTCCGCCGATGGCGATCATTTGGACGTGCCGGTCCTTGAGCGCACGGTGGAGGTCTTCTTGCGCGTGCAATTGCACTTCGTCCCGCGACTTTTTCATATCGATCTCAGCCATGATCCGCTCTGTCTCGCTGCGACTACGACTACCATGGCACAAATGAACCGCCACCTTCAAATGAGGGCGCATACGTCGGCGAGCGCCTATACGTGCGGTCATAATACTGACCGTCGTAACGATAGTGAGCTTCCGGATCATGGCGACGCATCTTGATGCCGCCTTGTGGCTCACTGTTCAGGAGGATCACAAAATCCGTGTCTTTGCCCGTCTCGGGGCTCATGCCTTCATCCGAAATGATCAACGAAGATCCAGGCGAAATGATTTCTGAGATGCGGTCGACGATGTCCTGAGGAATCTCAATGCGGTCGAGCGCCGCCCTGGCCGGGCCTGCATCCAGCAACATCGGCTCGGCATTGTGACCGTCACGACGTCGCGACTTGCCATTTTGGCCAAGCTGACTCTTGTCCGGACTCCTGTCCATAGAGACGGCGTTCCAGCGAAGATCGGCCCCGCCGTTCACGTAGTCGAGCACTGTATAGATATGCGTGCCGATGGGATGGTCGGCATCGCGGATCGTGATCGGGCTCTCAAATACGGGCTGAAAGGACTGCCGGACGTAGAGGCGCTGTGTCTTCCGGCTGATGAAGACGGACACCGGCGACATCATGCGCGTCGCCTCTCTTGAAGCTTCCATTGCCGTGACCTTCTCGTCCTCGGCCTCTCTTGCCTCTTCGCGTGCGTGCGCAGCAGCCTCCGTCTTCAGTGGTGCTTCTGCCTTTGCGGCGACTAGCTGCGCCTCTGCCTCGGCGAGCCTTGCAAGCACTTCGGCCTTCGCCTCCTCGGCCGACTGGATCGCCGCCGGCGTACTTGCGGCCGCGAGCACGCTTTCTGCGGCCGTAAGTTGCGTTTCCGCCCGGTATTTCGCAATTTCCGCAGTGCGCAAGAGCCGCATTGCGTCCATGGTCATTCTTGCCGCGGTCAGCCTGGCCGCATTTGCCTTTCTGGCCGCTGCATTCGCCTCCGCCGACTTAGCGGCAAGGATTGACTTCAACGTCACCAGGGGCTGTTCTGGGCTAGCTGGTGAGGGCACGTCTACTTCGGCCGCAGCGGTCCCTGGCGTCACAGCCTGCACATCCGCGCGAGCAGCGTCCCAATGCGCGGTTAGCGCCTTGAGCGCAATATCAGCGCGAACCAGTTTCGGCTTGAAAAGGAGGGGGTGGTCAATTTCGGTGGGGCGCACGTCGTTTCGGGCCACGATCACCCGCATGCCGATTGTTGTCATGCCGAAGAGACGTTCGGCAAACTCATGTGGCATGCGGACACAGCCGTGAGAGGCGGGGTATCCGGGCAGAAGCCCCGCGTGGAGCGCGATGCCCGACCAAGTAATACGCTGCATGAAAGGCATTGAGGCGTCATCATAGAGGTTGGAGTAGTGTTCCTCCTCTTTTTGAATGACGCTGTAGATACCAGCTGGCGTCTCATATCCGGGTTGGCCGCTGGAGACCGGCGCGCGCAAGATCCAGCCATCCACATCATAGATCGTGACACGCTGATTGCTGAGCGAGACAATCGCCATGAGGGGCGCCCCCACGGGACGGGCCTCCACAGTCTCGACCCGCTCAGCCTCCCGACGGCGCATGGCGGCGCCCACGGGGTCAGCTAGGCCCGTCGCGAGCAGCGCCGCGAGACCGATGATGGCCTGCCTGACGAGCCGCCGCATGGTCATGCGCCTCATTCGAGAGCAAAATGAGATCATATAGGAACCAAGGAAGCAAAAATATGTCCCGCAAGGTAGCAGCCGTCAAGCAGCCGAGAAACGTGGATTGAGACCCGCGAGTTGCTTCCGATCCGATTGAATTGGAAAGTCCTCCCGAGCTCCTTGCTTGCTTAAAACTCCGAAAGGTCGAAAAGGTATAGAAATTTTCGCGCCACCGCCTCGAAACACAGTAACATCCATCGTCCTCGGTAAATCACAAGAACGCGTGTGAACAGGATGTCTACTGCTGCTGGGAGTTCTTTATCGATCTCCAGAAGGGTGCAGTGGAGGTCGCGGCCTGGCGATTCATTGTTGTGTCAGATATCTTTCGCAGATGAGAAATAAAAACCAAAATCTCGGCGGTTCACACGGTCGTCGTTGGTACGCTTATCTCTGGCATGAGTGGAAAGTCGAAAGACTGCGTCCAATTGCTCCAGCTTTCGCTCGGCCGACTCCGGCGGAGTGGAGCGATAATCGGATAACCGCGGCATGGCTCGGACACGCAACGGTGTTAGTCAATTTTTTCGGGATAAGGATTCTCACTGATCCAGTTCTTTTTCCGCGGATCGGAATTCGGTTGCCTGGACTCACACTTGGACCTAAACGTCTGACCGCGTCCGCGCTGACCGTTCGCGACCTTCCCAAGATCGACATCGTGCTTCTTTCCCACGCGCACTTCGATCATTTCGACATGCGCACGCTCCATCGATTTGATGGTTCTACCACGGTGATCACACCCGGACGGACACGTGATCTGCTTCGTTGGACGCGCTTCCGCGACGTGAGCGAGCTGCATTGGAGTGAAATAAAGTCTGTAACAACGTCTGCCGGCAAGATTGACATCGTCGCGTTCCGAGTGAAGCATTGGGGCGCACGGAAGCGACGCGACACCTATCGCGGTTACAACGGTTATGTTCTTGAGAGAAACAATCGTCGCATCCTTTTCGGCGGTGACACTGCGCTGAGTGACTCGTTTGCGGAATTACGCGCGTCCGGTCCCATCGATTTGGCGATCATGCCGATCGGCGCTTACAATCCTTGGATTCATTCGCACTGTACTCCCGAACAAGCGGTGCAAATGGCCAATGAAGCCGGCGCTCATTTCATCATGCCGATCCATCATCAAACTTTCCGCCTCAGTTCCGAAGACTTTCGCGAACCGATCGAGCGCTTCCAGGCCGCATTGCGTGAGACACCGGAACGCATCGCCCTCCGCGAAATCGGCGAGACATTCGTGCTCCCTTAGATGCCGACTCCCTTAGATGCCGATCTTTCGTTCCCACCTGTCCGTCGACTTGCCGGACGCAATCTTTGCCCGCTCGCGCCGACGTAGCTCAGTAGGTAAAGCAGCGACAAAATTGCATCCGCTTGCCTACGCGGCAGCTGACTGAAACGATGTGTCGCAGTTGCGAACCAGTTTCCAGGAGAGTCGAACCCGATCTCGGCTTCGCGGCTATGCGCCGGTCGGGTCGAGTTTAACAGTCTAATGACAAGTAAAACCTGCGAAAGTGACAAAGCCTTTGGTATTGCCAAAATCCTAAAAAAGCGGCACCTTCATCCTCGCCAAGTCTGTCATCCGATGTTGGCTCAAAATCCAGCGTAGTGGGAAGGAAAGGGTCGTGACGACTCCAGACCAACCGCAACAGTCACGATTGGGGGCCCCCTCGCGCGCCGATTTACACGGCAAGTCAGACGAGCCGCCAGACGGAACAGGATTTTTGCGGTGCTTGCGTTCGGAAACCGCTCGGGCTGCGCGCGGCGCAGTCCTAATGGCGCCGATCGTCCTGACAGGGTGTCAACCGGCCGTCCTCGACCCGCAAGGGCCCGTTGGGCTTGCCCAGAAGATGATCTTGATCGACTCGCTCGCCATAATGCTTGCTATCGTTATCCCGACGATCGCCGCGACCTTTGCCGTCGCCTGGTGGTTTCGAGCCTCCAACGAGAGGGCACGTTATCTGCCAGATTGGGCCTATTCCGGCCGCATCGAGCTCATCACCTGGTCCATCCCACTCCTCACAATCATGCTCCTGGGTGGCGTGGCCTGGATCGGATCCCATGACCTCGATCCCGCAAAGCCGTTGCCATCGAACACGCCACCGCTCGAGGTGCAGGTCGTCTCGCTGGATTGGAAGTGGCTCTTTATCTACCCCGGCCAGCGTGTCGCGAGCGTCAACCAGCTTGTGGTTCCCGCCGGCATGCCCATTCACTTCTCCCTGACGTCAGCAAGCGTGATGAATGTCTTCTTCGTACCGCAGCTCGGCAGCATGATCTACACGATGAACGGCATGAGGACGCAGTTGTACCTGCAAGCGGACGCGCCGGGCACCTTCCGCGGCCTATCGGCCCACTTCAGTGGCGATGGTTTCCCGGATATGCATTTCGACGTGCTAGCCTTGCCGGCGGAGCGGTTCGCCGCCTGGATCGAGGCCACGCACAACACGGGCCCAACCCTCGATTCCGGAAGCTATGCCGACCTCGCGATGCAGAGCATCAATACCCATCCCTTCACCTTCCGTGCTGCCGATCCCGAGCTGTTCCAGCAGATCGTCACACAGAAACTGCCGCCTGGACCGGGCCCGCGGACAGAGCGGTCTCATCAGAGCGTATCCCCGCGGACGGAGGACTAAATATGTGGGGCAAGCTCAGCTGGGACGCTATCCCATTCGATCAGCCAATCCCGCTGGTCGCATCTGGCGTGGTCGGCGGTGTGATCATGGGCGTCCTCGCCTTCGTGACCTTGAAGGGATGGATGCCCTATCTTTGGCGGGAGTGGATCACCAGCGTCGACCACAAGCGGATCGGCGTCATGTATGTCCTGCTCGCGATGGTGATGCTGCTACGAGGCTTCATCGATGCGATCATGATGCGGTCGCAACAGGCGCTCGCGTTCCAGTCCCCGGGCTACCTGCCGCCTGAGCATTACGACCAGATTTTTTCGGCCCACGGCACGCTGATGATCTTCTTCGTCGCGATGCCCTTCGTCATCGGGCTGATGAACTTCGTCGTGCCGCTCCAGCTCGGGGTCCGCGACGTCGCGTTCCCCACATTGAACTCGGTCGGATTCTGGCTTACCGCCACCGGTGCGCTGCTGGTCAATGTCTCGTTGGTCGTGGGAGAATTCGCGCGTACCGGGTGGCTGCCGTATCCCCCGCTCTCCGAGCTCATCTACTCGCCCGGCGTCGGCGTCGATTACTACCTCTGGTCAATTGAAATTTCCGGTGTGGGGACCTTGGTGGCAGCCATCAACCTCGTCACCACGGTCCTAAAGCTTCACGCACCCGGCATGACCTACACGCGGATGCCGATGTTCTGCTGGACGACGCTCGCCACCAGCCTGCTGATCGTCGCCGCCTTCCCCATCCTCACGGCAACTCTGGCCATGCTGGTGCTGGACCGTTACCTCGGTTTCCACTTTTTCACCAACGACGGTGGCGGTAACCAAATGATGTTCGTGAACCTCATTTGGGCGTTTGGACATCCGGAGGTCTACATCCTTGTTCTGCCCGCCTTCGGCATTTTCTCGGAAGTGGTCTCGACGTTCTCCGGCAAGCCGCTGTTCGGCTACCGCTCGATGGTCGCCGCGACAATGGCCATCTGTATACTTTCTTACACGGTCTGGCTGCACCACTTCTTCACGATGGGCGCCGGCGCCGACGTCAACGCGATCTTCGGCATCGCTTCGATGATCATCGCGGTGCCCACGGGCGTAAAAGTCTTCAATTGGCTCTTCACGATGTACGGCGGCAGGGTCGTTTATTCCACGCCAATATTGTGGTCGATCGGCTTTATGGTCACGTTCGTGATCGGCGGCATGACCGGCGTTCTGCTGGCGGTACCCCCGGCGGACTTCGTGCTTCACGAGAGCCTTTTCCAAGTGGCCCACTTCCACAACGTCATCATCGGCGGGGTGATCTTCGGCGTGTTCGCCGGCTACACTTATTGGTTCCCGAAGGCGTTTGGCTTCCGGTTGCACGAAGGACTCGGCAAGGCCGCATTCTGGTGCTGGATCACAGGCTTCTACGTCGCCTTCATGCCGCTCTACGTCGTCGGCCTTATGGGAATGACGCGTCGCATGCAGCACTACGATGTCGCGGCTTGGCATCCGTGGTTGCTGATTGCGGCAGGCGGTGCGGCGATCATCCTGATAGGGATAGGCCTACAGATCGCGCAGCTCGCCGTCAGCATTCGGCGACGCGAGCAGCTTCGCGACGAGACCGGGGATCCCTGGAATGGACGATCCTTGGAGTGGGCGACACCCTCTCCACCACCGGCCTTCAACTTCGCCGTGCCCCCCAATGTTCAGGCCGCGGAGGCCTATTGGGGGATGAAGCAGCACGTGCTCAAGCAGGCGAGGCTCGACGAGGAGCCCGCCTACGCAGATATCGAGATGCCGAGAAACAGCCCAACCGGCTTCGTCTGTGCCTTCTTCGCGTCCTTCATGGGTTTCGCGTTGATCTGGCACATCTGGTGGATGGTTGGCCTCGCCGCGTTGGGCGCCTACGCAACCTTCGTCGTCTTTGCCTGGCGGGACACAGACGAGTACTCAATTCCAGCGGAAACAGTCGCGCGCATAGATCGAGCCAACCGCAGCGCGCGCAATGCGGCAATCGCCAGTCACGAGGCGGCTCCATGACAGCTCTTGACGCGGCCGCCGGCCGCAACGATCCCGATCGCCTTATACACGAGCAAGTATCGTCGCATCGCCAGCACACGCTGGGGCACGCCGAACGTGGACTGGCATCGAAGCGCGTTGTCACCGCCTTCGGCTTCTGGATTTTCCTGGTGAGCGACATCATCATGTTCTCCGCCTTCTTCGCCACCTACGCGGTGCTAGTCGGCAACACGGCAGGGGGACCGAGCGGGCGGGAGCTGTTTAACCTGCCCAACGTCGCGCTCGAGACGGCGTTCCTTCTCGTCTCGAGCTTCACCTGCGGCGTCGCAAGCATCGGTGCCCGGGCGCATAGTGGGTCCTGGTTCTATGGCGCGATGGCCGCGACCTTCATCCTCGGAGCCGGGTTTCTCAGCATCGAGCTCCGGGAGTTCGCGAGCATGGTCGCGCGCGGGGCAGGCCCGACGCGGAGCGCGTTCCTCTCGGCCTTTTTCACGCTGGTCGGATGCCACGGCCTTCATATCACCGCCGGCCTGCTGTGGCTGCTGACGATGATGGCGCAGGTGTTTGCCAAGGGGTACCGGCCGGACATTCTCCGGCGCATGCTCTGCTTCAGCCTGTTCTGGCACGCCCTGGACATCATTTGGGTTGCGATATTCACCGTGGTGTATTTGATGGGGGTGGCGCAATGAGCTACCCCGACCTACCAAATGACCTCCATCCCACGGACATCGCGCCGGGCGTCCAGCGCCTCGACAGAGCAGAGATCGCCGAGGGAATCAGAAACTACCTGGTTGGGCTTGCACTCGCGACGCTGCTCACCATCGTATCCTTCTATATCTCGGGCACCACGCTCATCTGGGGTCCGAGCATTCCTGTCGCCCTAGTCGTTCTCGCGATCGCGCAGATGGGCGTTCACCTCGTCTTCTTCCTCCACATCACGACCGGCCCAGACAGCGTCAACAACGTCATGGCGCTTGCCTTCGGCGTGCTGATCGTCCTGCTGATCCTCACCGGCTCACTCTGGATCATGGCGCATCTGAATTACAACTTGGCGCCCATGGATCAGATGATGCAGATGCAGCTCGAACGCGGTTCGGCAGTCCGCACTGTGACCGCGAGCGGCATCGTCGGTCCCACCGCGACCGCGCCGGTCGGCGCGCACGCGTCCGGCGAGATCCAGGCGCTCTATTGCAACGCCAACATGCAAGTGAAGGCGGGCCAGCTCTGCGCAAAAGTCGATCCCCGGCCCTATCGAATCATTGTCGATCAGAGCAAGGCCGACCTTGCAGCAGCCGAGACTCGGCTCGAAAAGGACAAAGTGGATCTCACCCAGGCAAAAGCGGCCTTCAAGAGCGATGAGGCCACGGCAAAGCGCCGGGCCAGTTCCCCGAAAGCGATTGACAAGTCGCGCAAGGCCTTCGAGAGGGTGCAGACGCAGACAGAGCGCGACGAAGCAAAGGTCGCTGAGCTCCAAGCGACGCTTCATGCCGCCGAGACCAAACTCGGCTATACCGATATAGTTTCGCCGATTGACGGAACAGTGGTCTCGCGCAACGTCGAAGTGGGTCAGACGGTCGCGACGGCCTCAGAAACGCCGCCGCTTTTCGTCATCGCCGCAGATCCCACGCTCACTCACATCGACGCCATTATCAGCGCGAAGGACAGCAGCGAGGTCAAGCTCGGTGATAAAGTGTCGTTCACCGTCGAGGCTTATCCGAACCGCAAGTTCTCCGGCACGGTGACGCAAATCCGGCCATCGGCGCAAACACATGAGCCCGCCGCGACCTACGACATTGTGATCAGTGCGCCGAATACAGATCTTTTGCTTGAGCCCGGCATGGCGTCAACAATCCGGATCATGATCGAATGACGCGTGACGTCCTGCTCGCACCCAATCAGGCATTACGCTATTCGCCTATGGATCTTGACAAGCAATCCCCAGCGGCGGTGCCAGTCTAAGGGTGCTGTCGCCTCGATCTCGCACGACTCGGGCGATTGTCGCTTCTTAAATCTAGAATCGAGCATATGGCACGCCGGGAGGAGCTGTCCGCACTGTGTACTTGGGCATTGCTTCATCCCTAGACCATTGACGGCACCCGCGTGCGGAGTTTCAATGCCGCGATGACCTGGCCGCTTCGGCTTGATGCCGATCGCTTCTTTCCCGCCGACCCAGCCACGCGGAGCCTCTCGCGGTGGCTGTTCGCCGAAGTTGAGCGCGTCCCGATCCTAAGTCCGCACGGCCACTGCGACCCGGCGTGGTTTGCTTTCGACCAGCCATTCGAGGACGCCGTTAGCCTGCTTCTGTGGCCAGACCACTACATCCTGCGCCTCCTGTTCAGTCAGGGCGTCTCGCTGGAAAGCCTGGGCCTGCGGCCTCACGACGATGCACCCTTTGAGACCGACCGGCGCGCCATCTGGCGACGGTTCGCCGGTCACTACCAGCTGTTTCGCGGCACGCCCTCACGGATTTGGCTCGACCATGTCTTCGTTGAGGTGTTTGGCATCAGGGTTCGGCTGGAGCCGGAAACCGCCGATACCTATTTCGACGCCATCAGTGCCGCTCTGGAGAAGGCGGCATTCCAGCCTCGCGCGCTCTTTGAGCGCTTCGGCATAGAGGTTCTGGCAACCACCGAAGCAGCGCTCGATCCACTCAAGCATCACGCGGCCATCCGGGCGTCGGACTGGCCGGGGCGAGTGATTACAACCTTCCGTCCCGATGACATCGTCGACCCGGACCGCGCGGATTTTGGCACCAACCTGGAGCGGCTCGGCGAGCTGACCGGCGAGAACACCAGCCAGTGGAGCGGTTATCTCGCAGCAATCGCCGCGCGCCGCGCCCTCTTCCGGGCCCACGGGGCAACTGCGAGCGACCACGGCCATCCGACCGCGCGTACAGCCGACCTTTCGAAAGTCGAGGTGCAGGCCCTGCTGGACCGCATCCTGAGCGGGCGCGCGGAACAAGGCGACGCCGAGCTGTTTCGCGCCCAGATGCTGACTGAGATGGCTTTGATGGCGTGCGACGACGGCATGGTCATGCAGTTGCATGCAGGCTCCTGGCGCAATCATAATCCATGGCTTTTGCGCCGGTTCGGCCCCGATAAGGGAGCGGACATTCCAACGCGCACCGACTATGTCGACGCCTTGAAGCCCCTCCTCGATCGAGTCGGCACGCGCTCTGATTTCACCCTGATCCTGTTCACCCTGGATGAGAGCGCCTACGCCCGCGAGCTGGCGCCCCTGGCCGGCCATTATCCCAGCCTGCGGCTCGGTGCCCCGTGGTGGTTCCATGATTCGCCCGAAGGCATGCTTCGGTTTCGCCGCCAGACCACCGAGACGGCGGGATTTTACAACACTGCAGGCTTCACCGACGACACCCGCGCGTTCCTGTCGATCCCCGCCCGCCACAACCTCGCGCGGCGGATCGACTGCGGCTACCTTGCCGAGTTGGTCGTCACGGGCCGGCTCGATGAGGACGAGGCCGCCGAGCTCGCGATCGATCTTGCCTACAACCTCGCCAAGACGGCATACCGGCTGTGACGGCGAGGCTCAGCGCCGCGACACTCGACCGCGCGGCCGGCCCGGTTCGGCGGCCCGGCTATGATTTCAGCCGGCTGCGGCCGGGCATCGTCCATCTTGGCCTCGGCGCCTTTCACCGAGCGCATCAGGCCACATTCACCGAAGACGCAATTCTGGCGGAATGGGGAGACTGGGGCGTGATTGGCGTCTCGTTGCGACACCCCGACATCGCCGAAGCTCTTTGTCCGCAGGACTGCCTCTACACGGTCGAGACGCTATCGGAGGTGCCGCAGTACCGCATTATTGGTGTCGTTCGCCACGCCCTCACCGTTATGGCGCAACCAGCGGAGGTTCTGGCGGCGCTGGCCGCGCCTGAAATCCATGTGATCAGTCTGACA
>Ga0187883_10001456_pt1 | contig 14525 bp, 19 predicted proteins | sample June2016WEW_20_1_2_FD_132966 | JGI IMG/M metagenome (GOLD analysis project Ga0187883, IMG submission 132966) | Peatland microbial communities from SPRUCE experiment site at the Marcell Experimental Forest, Minnesota, USA - June2016WEW_20_10 | ecosystem: Environmental > Terrestrial > Soil >...
AAACCACTCCGGGATCGACGGCTTAAAAGACGTAAGTATAGATGAGCTGGCGCTTATCAGTCGTTATTTAAGTGCTGCTGATCATATCAGCGATGATAGAAGGTCTTTGCAGCTCGCTGGCGCCTCGCAATTGCTGCTGGACAACCAGGGTTATCCGGGTTCACAGCCACCGTGGGGAAATATTACAGCTATAGATCTCAATTCCGGTAAGAAGATATGGCGGGTCCCTTTTGGAGAATACCCTGAACTTACCAAAATGGGAATTCCTATTACTGGTCAGCCCAATTTTGGCGGGCTCATTGTGACCAAAGGAGGCCTCATTTTTGCTACGGGAACGATTGACAAAAAAATAAGGGCTCTTGATTCAACGTCTGGAACTCAATTGTGGGATTATGATTTACCAGCACCCGGGAGTGCCCCGCCTTCTACATACGAAATTGACGGAATCCAGTATCTTCTGGTCGTGGCAACAGGCGGTATTTATGCGAACTTCAAAGATCACTCCGACGCAATAATAGCGTTTAAACTTGGAAAATGACCCCCCCTGTGGGTTGACAACTTTAGCAGATCGCTGGTTGACGTGACCCCGATCTTTCAAGCAGCGAGGGGTAGAATCCTCCGCTGAGTTGAGCCCATTTGAGTCGGACGTGTAACGGGGTGAGGCGCGAAGGTTCCCCGTTGCGCAGCGGCTTACCCCGTTACCGGGACAAGTGTGTCCGCGTAGGCCATTGGGGTCATCCATCCAAGCCAGGAGTGCGGCCGATTGGCGTTGTAATCGGCACGTCACCCAGCCAGGATAACCCGGGCATGGACGATCGAGCTGAACAGCAACTCATTCACTGGCGGCCGTTAAAGCTCTCGACAAAGCCATTCTGCATCGGCATGCAGGGTGCGATGTAATGCTATTCGCAGGCCATGATGGTATCCAGCTCGCGGGCGACGCGAACGCCCGGAATGATGTATCGGCGATGAGCGCCGGGCATTCAGGGTGCAATCGGCGACGACGCGCAGGATGCGGAAACGCTGGCCGCGGGTTATCTGGTCCGAGACAAAGTCAAGCTCTTTTCCCGGTAGAGCCCGTAAATGCGCTTGCGGTTCATCGCGTCGCCCTCCCGTCGCAAGAGCACAAGCAGGCGCCGGCAACCAAACCACCGTCGCTCATGCGCCAAGGCCCTGAGCCGTTCCCAAAGGGGAGCATCGTCGGGATTGCTCGGCCTGATAGTGCACGCTGGCCCGGTCGCAGCCAATGATGCGGCACACCCGCCGCTCGCTCATCTCATAGGCTGGCGCAAATGCGCGACGTTCTCGCGGTGTGCGACGGGCGTCACCATTTTTTCCAAGCACATCCTTCAGCCCAGCATTGGCCAGCATGGCGTCGGCCAGGAGCCGCTTCAGCCGCGAGTTCCCGCCTTTTAGCGACTTCAACCGCTTGGCCTCGGAAACCTCCATCCCTCGCTACAAAATCCGTTGGCTTTAATCCCTTCGGACGTTACGGGATTTTGCTTTCGCTCGCCGCCGTACTTGGCCTTCCACTTGTACAAAGCGGCGCGCTCATTCCGTGTTTACGACACAGCTCGGCAACCGAAACTCCTGTCTCCCTCACCTTCAAAATCCCGATAATTCGCTGTTCCACAAACCTGCTGCGTTTCATAGTCCGGTCCTTACTTCGGTCCGGATTCTATGAAGTTTTGGAGGAGATTCCTACGAACTCAGAACACCATCTATCGTTAGTGGCCTCGATATTCCGATCCCCGTAAACGGTGTCTGTGACCGCCTGTAAAACCGATTCATCCCCCCGTCGAGGTTTGGCGACCATCTCCTCAGACTTGTGGTGCCTTCTCGGCATTGCGGTCCTCCTTCTTTTATCCAAAGACATATCTTACGGTGGACCAGTTCTACGGGGTGGATCATTCTGGTGAATTGGTATAAGATTATTGAAAAAAGGGGTCTCATTTACGGACCCAGTCGTTTGTATGGTGATAATTGAATTATCGCAGTCATAAAGCGACAGATACTCAATACAGCATATCGTGCCAAAATTTTAAGCTTCTCTTGTGGCATAAAAGTGCTGTCTTGCCAGAAAACTTATGTATAGTTGCGTCGAAGCTAACCTTCGATAGGCGGTGCTGGTGAAAGGGTGCGATAGATGCAACGTGATATCTCTGCTCCTGATCCAGAAATTCATTTTCTTGGATTGCTGTTCATAAATCCTGCCGAGGAACATTGGGTAAATATAAAAGACAATTCGGCAGATCCTCTTGATATCTACTTAGGCTGCGCAGCTCTATGCGCCAGCTCGGCGGCGGCTTCGGGGCATCGTTTCAGCCTTGTCACCAATGAAAGAACAATCGTCATTAGGCGCCTGAAGAATGCAGGCTTTAGTAATGTGCCGGTGATTTCTTTCGATTTTCGGTGGGAAATACCAAAGAGCATCCCTTTTTACTCCGCACATTTCAAGCTCGAGTTGATCGAGGCAATTGCCGCGGCACGATTTGGCGACCGTGTCTGCTTGATCGATATAGACACTGTGTTTATCAGCCCCCTCCGCAATGCGCTGTGTCACCTCGGTGGGAGCCTAATGGCATATGATATTTCCGACCAGATTTTTCCTCACTTTGGATTTGACCGAGTGCGAAGAGACTTGGAATACGTAGCAGCGTTGCGTCTGGACGATCCGCGCTGGTACGGTGGTGAGTTCTTGATGGGCGACGCGGCGAGCTTTGGTCAATTGAGCGAGTTAATTGCGGCGTGTTGGGAGCGATATACGCGAAATATCGGAGCTTTTCACCATACAGGCGATGAGATGATTGTGTCAGCAGCGCTTAACTTGGCGGTGCAAAAGGGTATCCAAGTGGTTGATATTGGTCCTCTGAAGGGAATCGCGCGTTGGTGGTCTAGTCGCACGGGTTTTCGCCAGAGCACATTTGACAAAGTACAAACTTCATCGATCCTCCACTTGCCGGCAGACAAGGAGTTCTTGGCTAGTCAGGCGAAGTTGCGTTATAGTTCAGCAGCATTTCTCGCATCTTACGAACGATATGCGCGACCAAAATTGTTCTTTCGGCATATTTACGATGTGCTGTCCTTCTGGCGCGAATATCCGCGCAAATACGTCGGAGTTCTTAGAGCCGTTCCGAGAAAGAAATGAATCCCGGGAATTGGTTATGATTCCACTGCACGGATAGAAGGAGTTGCGACGGTGACCTTCACGAGTATGGATGACGAGCATGTCGTGGTCGACGTCAGTCGTTGAATTCCTCCCCGGCTGTGACTTCCTTTCCGTAACGGGCGCGCACGATGAAGTCGCTGCAGACTCCGTCGTGCGACTGTTGCGGGCGTGATTGGCGGCGAGGATGGTGTCTTTGCACCAATACATTCCCTGTTCGACCAAAATGAATCTCTGCTTTTTGCTTATAAGCGAGGATCTCAACTCGGAAATTGGTTCGCGTGGACTACGTCGTCTGAGACAGGTGACAGGCCAGGCAGCGGTAGAATAAAATCGATCGTGCCGGATAGAGTCTTGGGTGGCGCGACTTGGTGTCGATATCCGAATCCGGGGCATGCCACAACTGCCAACCTTGCGCTGCACTTATCGGGCTAGGACCTTGTGCTATTTAGCTGAATACAGGATCGTTCATGACGCATTTAAATGAAAAAGTATCCAAAACTACGCGGCGTACCCTTCTCCAAACCACTGTTGGCGCCCTTGGCGCGTTATCGTTCCTAGGATTGAGCGCTCGTCGCGCGAATGCGGAAAAGGTATCAAAGGCGGCGGTAGGCTATCAGGATTCGCCAAAGGGCAGCCAACGCTGCGATGATTGCGCGCTGTGGGAGGGGCTAAATTCCTGCAAGCAGGTCGAGGGCGCAATCAGCCCGAGTGGCTGGTGCAGGATATGGACGAAGGCAAGCTGAGGCGCCATTTCGTTGTTCGAAATTGCGCACATGGGCTGTTCTTAAACCGGCACTTTGGCCGATCCGCTCCAAGCTGGACGGTTCTAACAACTCATCAATTTGGGTTATTTCTGATTCCCTGGTGACAGATGGGGCGGAGATGGTTCCGTGCGAGATCAGCCTGGGTTTTTCGATGTCGATGATCGCTTGAAGCGGCTGAGCGATCTTGGCGATCAGCTGGTGGGGTTCCGTGCGGCGGTGGATTTCGAGATGTTCCGCCCTGATCTGGACGCGGCGCTTGCTTATTATTTCGATGGTGCGCAAGGCGGCCGTCTGCCATTCGATCCTGTGATGATTTTCAAGGTTCTCGTCATTCAGACGACGAACAATCTCTCGGACGAACGCGCCGAGTTCCTGATCAACGATCGCTTGTCGTTCATGCGTTTACAAGCTGGTCGCGAAACCGATGTAGTGTTTGTTTGTCGAATTGCTCCTCGGATTTCAGCTCGACGAACCGCATGGCCGGTCTCGTCGCCGCTTCGGCGCTTGCCTCGGCATCGCCATTATCGTTCTTCTGCGCCTTGACATAGCGCCGCACATATTTAGGCGGCATCAATCGAACAGTGTGGCCATGAGCCGCAAGGATGCGCCCCATGTGATGGGAGCCGCAACAGGCCTTCATGGCGATGATGCAAGTGGGCAGCTTGGCGCAGAAAGCAATAACCGTCTCGCGCCGCATGCGGCACCTGACCGACACTTTCCCCATTAAATCCAGGCCAACGAGGCTGCAGCTGTTCTAGCCAAGATCAATTCCCAGTATCGCGATTTTTATGGCTTCGTTCCTTATGAATAACACGCCGCCTCTAGCAGCGCCCTCTCAGTAGGGGTGGGCCATCCATAAAGGGGGAAGCAATAGCAGGCGATCGACCGTTCAAGAATCGCAATGCCAACGGCCGTTTTCTCTCCATCCTGCTGACTGGGGGTGAAGCCCCCGACTGCCCGGTGGCGGAGTGGCTCATCCACAAAGGCAAAACATCGAAATATCTGATTGGCGACAAAAATATAATAATACTACCTCACGCGCGCAGTTGCATCGTGGAACGTAGCCTGTCATTCCCAACAGGAGCTGCAGAAAACAACCGTTCAGCTACAACAAGCGCCTCTCCAAGGCCGAGAATGCCTTCAGCAGACAGAATTCAGACGCATCGCAACGTGCTACGAAAAACTGGCGCACAATCACCATACCTCTGTCTGCCTGGCCGCAGCACTGGTATGGTAGCTTCAATGAGTCTGGACTCTAGTTCAGACATTTAATTTGATGGTTGGATGTTACGCAACATGAAAGAACAATCAGTTGTGTTCGTTTGGGAAAATTTTGGCCCTGCCCATCGGGATCGCTGCGAGGCTGCTGCTTTGCTCCTTCCGCCTCCCTGGATCGTTAAAGGCATAGAACTTGCCAACAAAAGCATTTCCTACGATTGGGATTCCAGCGAGGGGGTCGCTTTCGAAAAAATTACGCTCTTTCACGGTCGGTCGATTGCTGAAGTTCCAATCCTACAAAGAACGTGGGCAACGTTGCGTGCCTGCTGGGGCATGCGTCCTGCGGCATATTTCTTCTGTCACTATGAGCAGCCAGCGACCTTCATATGCGCAATGATCTTGCGTCTCTGCGGATACCGAGTGTTCGTCATGAACGACTCGAAATTCGACGATTATCAGCGTTATTTTTTTCGTGAAATGATCAAAAGGATTTTTTATTCGCCCTATCAGGGCGCATTGGCTTCGGGCTCTCGCGCCAGAGATTATATGCGTTTTCTTGGCATTGCCGTGTCGAAGATCCAACTCAATTATGATGTTTTGTCGGTCGAGCGGATTCGTCGGCTCGGACGATCGGCTCCAGCGCCCCAAGGTCTCGGGCATAAAGAACGTCACTTTACAATAATTGCCCGCTTCGTGCCCAAGAAGAACATTGTCATGGCTCTAGAGGCCTATTCCCTCTACCGAAAGAGCGTAGCCTCGCCGCGATCGCTGCACCTCTGTGGGTCCGGGCAGCTCGAAGCGGACTTGCGCAGAAAAGTCGACGAACTCGATTTAGGCGGTAGCGTTGTCTTCCATGGCTTTGTTCAAGCGGAAGGCATCTGCCGTATCCTTGCCAGCACATTGGCATTGCTACTCCCGAGCATCGAAGAGCAATTCGGCCATGTGGTTATCGAGGCTCAGGCAATGGGCCTCCCTGTGATCCTATCACACAACTGTGGTGCTTGCGACCTGTTGGTTCGCAGCGGCGTGAATGGATTTGTAATTGAACCCGACAATCCACAAGGTATGGCTTTTTTCATGTCTCTGCTGTGCGCTGACGAAGAGCTCTGGCGAAAGATGTGCTTGGCAACAAGATCATCTGTCGCACAAGGCGACGTGCGTCTGTTCGTGGAAGCAGTCGCATCACTGCTGGGAGTTAGTGTTTCAATGTCCGGCGCCAGCGTTCGCGCTGGCGCTTAACTGGCCATCAAACAGCCGTTCTCGCTAAATAGCACGCGGTGCGTGCTACGCAGCGGCTAGCGTATCTGTCGGAGCTTGTTCATCCACACATCGTCCAGAACATTGACCGTCAATCCCGCTCTGGAATTCGGTGTGGAAGATCCCGCGTCAAAAGACGGAACCTGTCAACACAATGATTGACTTGCCGGAGAGACACCCGGATATCCCTACGGTATGTACAGCCGTAACCGTGTTCCTGATACTGCTGAAGGTCACCATGCAGGGTTGAGCGTCTCGACCATGAAAGTTACATTTAAGCAAGTGCTCATCGGTTGTTGAAGCGCCTTATGCAGGCTGGCAAGAGTTTCCTGTCCAGGAAGCAGACATGGAGCACCACGGCGCGGTGGACAATGGGATAAAATCCGGTCATCCGTGGCGGTTTAAGGCCACCTGTTGAGTGGATGCAATTCTCTCCGCGAAATACGCCTGCTTCGAGAGGAAATAGCTTTCGAAATAACGGAAGCTCATAACGCTCAACACGAAGAGTATCAAGAGATAGGCCGCGAAGGCTGTCCACCATGGAATGCCTCCAGCAAAGATTTCCTCACCCCATACAAACCTCAGGCCTCCTCTGTATATGGCTAAAAGCGGAAGGTGTATCATGTAGATGCCATAAGAAATCTTTCCAATGAAGTTCAATGCAAGATTAGATAACGGTTGTACAACGTAGGGAACACGGCAGAGGATTCCGATGATTAGCAAACAAGTCATGATATTAAGCATCGAATACAGCAGAATCTGATCAGTCTCACCTTGGACATTCACTGAAAACGCTGCCGCCAGGGCAGAGTGGAGCGGGGTTCCCCGGATATGTATATTGATTAAAATATAGGCCACGAGTATCGCTGCGCCTGCGGCAACGAGCCAGCCGAAGTGGCGCCTGAGCCAAGCGCTGGTAGCAACTCGGTGACGCTCAAGCGCAATCAGGCAGCCTCCGGCGAATGCGTCGAAGTGGCCTGGTGAGAACTGGTAGACAGCGTTCGCTACATGATCTTGCGACATCCCAACAGCCGAAGCTGATAGCGCGGTAGCGTATCGGACCGCTGGAGCCACCACAATAATCGCAATGAGTAGACGCCGCAGCTGCCGCGCAGATAAGGCAAAGAACAGGACCGGATAGATAAAATAGAATTGCTCTTCGACGCAAAGGCTCCAATAATGGCCGAACAGGTCGGTGTTCTGGTAATAAGGGGAAATGCGATAGAAATTATAGGTGGCCGTCAGTAAGTACGGAATGTGATCAATATATTGATGATTTAAAACAATGAATGGTATAGAAAATACAATAAGCAATAAATAAAGCGGCGCAATTCTAAGGACTCGTTTAATATAGAATACTTTCATCTTGCTTGATATGCTGTCACCTATCAAGCTCGATGATAGTGATATCGTTATAACAAAGCCGCTTATGCCAAAAAATATCCAGACACCAACCCAGCCTAAATCTAATATTCTGTTGTGGAACAGAATGACTGCGATGACAGCAATAGCTCGTAATCCATCTATTCCTTCGATTTTCTTCATCACCATATAAAACTCATACCATCTAAAATTACTCACACATTCTGAAATTACAGTGCACACTCAGAAATTGTGGCAAGCTACTATGCTGGAAACGCCTCTCGACCAAATTATGCTAATTCTCGCTAATCGTCACCGATAGGCCCATTCGGGCGTTGCGACGGACATTATTTACCTGGATTCTCCCGGACATGTTGATGAGTTTCTTCCTGACGAATGAGCTATGGTAGAGGATGAGTTGTAGCATGTGAAGATGGGGTTCGAGAGCCAATGGTCGCGCGTGAACTCCAGATATTTTCGACTGGGTTGAGTTCCGATGATTTCCGAGGCTACAGCAAGAGCGTGATGTTGTCTGGAGTGGGAAATCCGCTCAAGCCTGATATGCTGCCCGATCGCTGACGAGTGTGGCGTGCGGTCCAGGTGCGACAGCAAGCATCTATTCCGCAAAATGAAGCGCTGGAGTTCCATCATTTGCTATGCGGCAGATTCGTCCTAGATGGCGAGGAAGATTTTTCAAAACGCGCCACGACCGCCTCGTGTTACGGATGATGCTGCAGCTGGGCCAAAAGCAGCGGAGCCCGTGTGTAGAAGTTTTGCTGCGGACGATGCGCGATTTCGGCAGACGAAGAGCGTCTTTACCAAATCGATGGTCCGAGACCCCGATTACTGGTCACTGGTCCATTTCGCTTGACTGTCTGACTCCAGATAAGGCTTATTGTACAGATATATCGAGAAATTTAATTCACAATTTAAAGCCCCACTTTTCATGAGAAAGTCGCCAGAAATGCTCGATGAGTTTAAATCGGTCATAAAATCGGTTGGTCCGCTGTACCGCACAATCAACCGGTTTCGCGGATTTAGGTTAAATGAGCCGGCATTGCGAAGACCGGTAAGCATAATCGGCAGCGAATATGGTGCGTGGGGCGTCGATCTCAGTCTGCTAGGTCCTGACTCGGTAGTTTATTCCTTTGGTGTCGGAGAAGATATAACCTTTGACATTGGTTTGATCGAGGCCGTCGACTGTAATGTACACGCGTTTGACCCCACCCCGATTGCCGTTGACTGGATCGCGGGCCAAACACTGCCCGAGAAATTTCACTTCCATCCGATAGGGGTCAGCGCCATAAATGAGGAAGCGGAATTTCAAATTCCTCCCCAAAAGGGATGGCATTCCTTCAGTCTCACGGCTGATCCTGGCGCGCAGCAGGTTGGTAGCGTAAAGTGCCCAGTACGCCGACTCTCAACTTTGATGGCTCAATTTGGTCACGATCACCTCGACCTTGTTAAGATGGACATCGAGGGCTTCGAATATCCCGTCCTTGACGATATGATCATGGCTGCAGTTCGCCCGACAATGCTTTTGGTCGAATTCCATCACGGTTGCTACGGAATCTCCGCCGAAAAGACTCATACGGCGGTCCGCTGCTTACAAAACTATAATTATAGCATATTTTGGATCAGCGATTTAGGGAGGGAATATGGCTTTGTTGATCTAAACACGATAGGCCGGTGAGCAAGGAGATCTCCGAAAACATCTGTCCTGGTGGATTGCGGGTCGATTGATTGAGATCGATCTTGTGAATGTGGCGGCGGAATGTGGCCACGCACTTTCCGTCATCGCGCTGGCGATCAGCAGTTGATTGAAGACCTCCAATCGGGCAATCATTCCTCATACGGCCAGCGTTTGCCACTCAGTTCGATTATTTGCGATATGGTGCAGAGGAGGTTGGCTGAGACGCTTTTCGTCTCGGCGCTACGTAGTAGCACCTATAGCCTCAGTTTGCCGCAGTGAAGGCAGCAGTTTAGTGCGCCGCTAGCTGTGAGCGTCTTTGAGAAAAGGAAGACCACAAGCCCCCGAACTCAAAATTGTTTGCACTCCCTTTGAAGTGCTCTCCGCCACTGATGAAAATAAGGTTTGTTATGAATTGGCTCGTCTTGTTACCGTGTATTGCCTTTAATGGCGTAGCAGGTTTGTTTATTAAACTTGGGACGCAACCCACTTTCAGGTTGCCTTCTATTCAGGACCCTGTGGCGATAATCACCAACTGGCCAATGTTGCTCGCCGTTGCTTGCTACGCGTCCGCTTTCCTAGCATACGCCGCGGCTCTTACCCGATAGCCCTCAGTGTCGTCAATCCGGTCGTCACATCTGGAACCACTGTTATGGTTGCGATTATTGGGTTCACATTGTTTCGAGAACCCATGCGGGCTACGACATGCATCGGCATCGCAACGGTCATTTTCGGTGTGTTATTAATAACCCGTAATTGAGATGCCAGATTGCCTGCGTAGTCTGCCCCCTAATTGAGGCCACGCAGGAGGAGGGCGACGACGAGGCCCGTGATCCCGAGTTTGATCGCGCTTGATAAGGCCGGTTCAAACGCACACCGTTTAGAAATAATCGGTATCAGACGGCGGCATCACAGAGCCCTTTCGACAGAATGCGGGGTTGGGCACTGAAGCATAGCGGGCGACTATCTGATCATTTTGACCCTACCGGCGCATAGAATTCCCGAACCAGGGCAACTGCGGCGTCAAATGCACTCGGCCAATCAGGCGTAACCTTCATCTCGATCGAAAGGGAGCCCGAGTAGCCGCTGGCCGCAAAGGCGGCGGCGATCGGCCGGTGGTCGACGCCTCCGGTTCCGAGCGGCGAGAGATTAGGCTCACTAACATGGGAATGCGCCGCTACGCGCACAGCCCGTGTCAGCACGCTGGGATCCTCGTTTTCGAGAAATAAGGTTCCGGTGTCGATCTGAAGACCAATTCCATCTGCCGCCACCTCTTCAACAAAGTCGATTGCTTCTGCGGTGGTCGTCAGGAAACGGCACCCATAGTGGCTTGCATTGGCTTCTAAGGCGAGCGTCGCGCCTTGAGCCACGAAAATAGGTCCGATGCTGCGAAAAAACGATAAAGCGATAGCGCGAGCTTCCCTCGCCCGGAGTGCACCGGGATCACGCTGGCGGGGAGCCCCGAACACGCATGCTTTCGCGCCCACGCGCCCAGCGAGCCCTGCCACCATCGTTAGATGATTAGCGAGAACGTCGCGGGAGTCCTCCGAGGTGAATAAGGCCGCGTTATCGACATTATAAAGTATTCCTTGCAACGCAGAGCAGCGCAGACCACGCGCAGTGATTTTAGATAAAACCGCATCAATCGCCGCTTCGGAAACATTCCATTGGCCGAACGCCCAATAGGGGGCGATCTCGATTGCATCGAGTCCTTGCGCGACAGCCCGGTCGAGCGCGTCGTCGAGAGCATCGCTGGGCCATGCGATGTTGGAGATGCCGAGGCTCGAAAATGTCATTGGTTTCTTTTTTCCGGCGCTGTAGTCGCGCATTCCTCATCGAGAAAACGCGCAAATGCGCCCATCACCTCGCTCGCGCTCATTATATAGCCATGTGATCCGCCAAAAAGCGGCGCATGGCACGTGCGCAAACGGTAGTGCGGCGCGGGAGACAAAGGCGGGCCCGGACGCGCCTCTGGGAAAAAGCGAGCAATGATTTGGGCTATGCCGATCGGTTCCGGAAACAGATTTACGAGCGGTAGGCCTTCTGCACTGATCCGTTCAAGATCGTCCGCAAGGCGGCTAAGCGGATACCATTGAAAGATTGCGAGCGGGTTGATCTTGTCGACCTGATTATTATTCATCAGGTCATAAACCGCGTTTTTCTTGAGGCCGGCGCCGAACAAGGCAGGCAGGCGGACGATCCGCACGGTTTCAAAATGGTCTGCGGCCCAGCTCTCGAGTTCATAGCGGTGCCGACCATAAGCGTGGTTTGCCATGGGATCGATATGGCTGCCTTCGTCGTCAGGGCGCGAGGGATCAGGATAGACATCGATCGTCGAGATTAGAATGAATTCCCGTGATTTCGCGCCTAAGAGGGGACCGGTTAGCCGTGCGATTGCCGCGCGATCGGCCTTGGGATCCCTGTTGGCCTGCCATTTGGCGGCTGGTACGCCGGCGCAGATGAGACGCTCGAAGGAACAGCCATTGATATCGGCGATATTCACCGAATTGTAAACAGCATCGAACGACCGGTCGCGCATCAGTGTGCCACCGACAAATCCAGTAAAACCGATGAGTCCGGACGAATAGGAAGTCATTTGGTGTCTATGGTGAGTGGTGAAGGGCGCCGGGCATATTCATCGGGCATGCCGATCTGAAAGTCGCCCTTTTCGTCCACGACGTTTAGTCTGTTTTGCCGCCGGAAGACCTGGCTTGTGACCTCGCGCGAAATCAAATGGCGCCGGGATCGCAAGGGCAGGGAGGCGAAAATCTGCATCAGATACTCCGCTATGAGAAAAAACATCAAGCTCATTAAAAAACACATGCCCGACAACTGCAAGGACAACGATGTCCAGCCGGGCGCGATATCAGGCTTTGTCAACCACATCGCGACCGCAAAGATCGCATAGAGAAGCGAACTTAGCCCGCCGACCATGCCGATATAGGAGATCAAACGCAGCGGAAATGAACTTGTGGTGACAAGAAGCCGGATGGCGCGAGAAATACCCGGACGAAGGCCAATGCCGGGGACATAAAAGGCTGGCGCGTCAGGCAGGTCCACAATTTTGACTGGGAAGCCTGGCCCAATTTCGCTCGATCTGATCTGCACTTCGCTGTCCGAACTGGCGGCGATGTGCAGCGCCGCAGCCCGGGTCAAAAGGCGAAACGTGGGAGGATTCTCAGCGTAATGCTTCGCCGTTGCCAAATAAAAAATGTGGCGGAAGATGAAGAAACAAAGCCTGTTAAACGGCCCCCGCGCAGCCGCGCGGCCGCCACGGCGGCGCCCGACGACCAGATCATTGCCTTCAACTGCGGGGGCCAAAAGCTTATCGAGATCCGCGATCTCGGCCAAAGTCGGCGTGCAAAACAAAATGTAATCGCCGATCGCTTGTTCAATCCCAAGGAGCCGGGCCACATCGTCATGCTGCTCGGTGGCCAAATAGAGGACAGTGACGTCAGGGATCGCGCTGGCAAGCGCATTGAGCGTGCGGGCGGTAACGCTGCCGGCGCCATTGGCGACAATGATGATGTTAACATCGACAACCCGCTCCGCCAGCGCATCGGCCAGGGCCCGCACCGTTTCGAAAGACGCGCAGAAGTCACGCGCGATGAACACCGCAGTCAGCGACGTAAGTTTCATAACCATCGCCTACCTTATTTGTAGCAGCGTCGTCTCGTGCATTTTGTCCAAGACAAGCTGCTCCAGACTTGACTCCAAATGTCACTTGCACCCGTTCCGAGTAACACACTCGGCGCATCTGAAGAAGGGACAAGGGGACGCAACCTGAAAGTTCTCCTTATGGTGCGAATGGATATCGAGATATAGAGACCGGCTTGCGCGCCGAGCTTTGTGATGCGCGAACATGATGCATCAGGCTTCCATTAAACGCGGGAGATGCTCCCCTGTCGCAAAGAAATGCAGGTCGAACGCTTCACGCCGTGTTCAATTTCGATCTTATCGAAAAAAAAAGCACACCTGTCCCACGATGAGCCCTGCCAACTGAAACCGTATCAAACCTGGGCGGATCCTGGAAGCCTTGCTGTTCACGCATTGCTTCCTCGCGGCCTCGTTCGCGGCCAGCGTCATAAGCCATCTGCACAAGATTTTGAATTTCTTCAGCCCTTGGTAACAAAAGCTCCGCGTTCACGTTACGCATAATCCGACCTCAAATGCATTTTCTTCGACTAGGTGTTAGAAAGTGTAATGACAACTGACCCAAATCGACATCACCCATTTGAGTGAATTTAAAATTCATCGCGTTTCTAGTGCTGGCTCGGTTAATGGTTTTTTGGTTTGCTAAGTGGAATACATGCCGGGTTCAAGCCGCGCGATTGGCAGCACCGGTTGAAGTAGCTCTGATCAGCTGTGTTCCAGTCAAAGCTCGAGTAGGCCGTTCCGGTATCATAGATGAGTGTTTGTAACGGCTGATCGAGACGTGGGCCTGTATCATTGTCTCGTAGACTTTGGGAGACCTTCTCGTATTTGACGGATCACCAAAGCCGCTCCACGAAGACATTGTCGGGCCACGCGCCCTTACCGGCCATTCCGATGGCGATGTTGGCTTTTAGAGAACGTCCGTGAATGCTAGCTTGGGAACTGGCCGCCTTGGATCTGTGCACCTTCCTTTGGGTAATGTGGTTGGGAAGGACATCGAATTGACACGCCAATTTGGCCAGCATGTTCTCTCGCTTGATCACGGCCAAAGCCATTTTCGCCTCGAAGGCCTGTGCATGGTTCCGGCGTGGTCCTTTGCTCATTGACACTCCTGCTCAACAGCTATTCTGAAAGCGCTCATGCGGACGCTTCTGGCCTTCGCCCTGAAATGTGACCCCTCCCTAAAGCATGGTTTTTGCAGCCGACGGAGGATTCGAAATGGTTAGCAAGAGCCATAAACCTGAGGAGATCATCGCGAAGTTGGAGGCTTCTATCAACGGCCTCTGGTGGCCGCATTGGATTGTTTGATCGGCTTCGACGTTGGCTTTTGGCACGCCAGTGCGTTCTGCACCGACAGCGGCGGCAGTGAGAGCGCTATGCCACGGCGATGCGTCTCAGGAACAGCAATCGT
>Ga0187883_10001459_pt1 | contig 14503 bp, 13 predicted proteins | sample June2016WEW_20_1_2_FD_132966 | JGI IMG/M metagenome (GOLD analysis project Ga0187883, IMG submission 132966) | Peatland microbial communities from SPRUCE experiment site at the Marcell Experimental Forest, Minnesota, USA - June2016WEW_20_10 | ecosystem: Environmental > Terrestrial > Soil >...
CCAGGACCTCGGCCGCCATCCGCTTGACGAATATTTTGCGCTCGAAGTCCATCGGGTCGCGCAACTCGAGAAAGTCGTGCGTGTAGCGCGCGTAGCAGTACACGCATCCGAACTCGCAGCCGCGATATGGGTTGATGGTCCATCGAAACGGCATGCGCGGGCTGTCGCATCGATTGAGAATCTGCCGCACCGGCATCTCGATAAACTCAACGCCGCGCGTGGCGCCGAGGTCTTCGGGCGGGGGCGAATAGAGGGGCAATGTGGTGGCGGCTTTCATCTGACGGCATAGCTATTTTCGCTTTTTCTTCGCTAAAGTCAAGCGGAGCGGCGCAGATAGCCTAATTGCTGCCTAAATCCGCGAAATTGTGCCGATTTTAGAGCCGTCTCACGGCGCAGGCGGGGGGAATTGGGTGCGCAGGAAGGCATCGAAGGCGCGGTCGGGGAGGACGCGCCTTAGGCCCATCAGGACACGCGCGGCGAGCGTGACCTTGTAGCGCGTCTTTGGGCTCGCTGCCGTGATGGCCTTCTCGATCACCTCGGCGACGGCCGCGGGCGGCGCCGCGAAGCGGGCCATCGGGCCGCCTTCGTACGCCTCGCGAATCTGCTTTTCGAGCACGGCGTTGAATGCCGCGTAGGGCGAATCTTTGGGTGCCGCGATGCTGCCGACGGCGGTGTCGCCGAAGCGCGTTTTGATCGGGCCAGGCTCGATGACGATGACGTCGATGCCGAAACCTTTTACCTCGAACCGCAGCGCGTCGCTGAGCGCTTCGACCGCGTGCTTGGTGGCATGGTAGTAGCTCCCGCCCGGGAAAGTCAGCTTGCCGCCCATCGAGCTCAGATTGACGATACGGCCCCATCGCTGGCGGCGCATCGCGGGCAGCACCAGCTTGGTCATCGCGATCAGTCCGAACACATTCGTCTCGAACTGGCGGCGAATGTCCGTCATCGGCACTTCCTCGAAGGCACCCTCGAGGCCGTAGCCGGCGTTGTTGATGAGCACGCCGACGGCGCCCTCGGCAAGCTGGACGGCTAGCACCGCCGCGCGCATCGAGGCTTCGTCGCATACGTCGAGCGCGAGCGTTTTGCATCCCCGCGAGGCGAGGTCCGCAATCGACTCGGCGTTGCGCGCCGTCGCGTACACGTTCCATCCACGCGACGCGAGCCGCTCCGCGGTGGCGCGGCCGATTCCGGTCGAGCATCCGGTGATTAGAACTGCCTTCGATATCGATTCTGCCATCTACATACTCCGCGGGTTTTGATTTCCCACTTCTTCGCCGGTCGGGATTGAGACCTCGCAAGCTGCTAGATTCTAGTGGCAGAGAGCGGCGTGGGTACAGGACGATCCGCATCGCCGCGGGAGGAAATCGCGATGGCTGACAAGGGGCGAAAATATCGTGAGAAGTACGGTGAATGGGCTCTCGTGACGGGCGCGTCGGCGGGAATCGGCCTTGAGTTTGCGCGCGCGCTTGCGCGCGAGGGCCTGTCGATAGTGCTGACGGCAAGGCGCGAGGAACGGCTGAACGCCCTCGCCGCGGAACTGCGCCAGAATTTTCACGTCGATACGCGGGTGGTCGCGGTCGATCTCGCAGCGGCGGACGGCGCGGATCGGCTGGCCGACGCAGTCGCGGATTTGCCGATCGCATTTCTGGTCAACAACGCCGGCTTCGGCTATGCGGGCCGTTTCGACAAGCTGGCAACCGACCGGCTGCGCGCGATGGTGGTCGTAAACTGCGTCGTGCCGGTGGTGCTTACCAGCCGCATCATGCCCGGGATGGTCAAGCGTGGACGCGGCGCGGTGATCATCGTGGGATCGGTGGCGGGACGCCAGCCGCTGCCGCTGCATGCGGTTTACAGCGCAACCAAGGGATTCGATCTGCTGTTCGGCGAGGGGTTGTGGGGCGAGCTGCGCGGGACGGGCGTCGATGCGCTCGTGATAGAGCCGGGGGCGACGCAGACCGAGTTCCAATCGGTGGCGGGAGAGAGCGTGGAGGCCGACCACGGCGAGCCGGCGGAAAACGTTGTGCGGGTCGCGTTCGACGCACTCGGCAAGCAGCCGAGCGTTATCTCGGGATGGTTCAACTGGGTGCGCGCCAATGTGACGCGGCTGGTGCCTCGATCGACCGCGGCGATTATCGCGAGGAAGGTGATCGAAGGGCAGACTCCGGTGGAGTTGCGGTAGAGGCGCGGATCGGTCCTGGACGCGCAGAGCATCCATGCGCGCCCGGGATAGTCAGCTTGCTCCAGCCGCCGGCAACTCGCTCATGGAATTGTCGCGAGGTCGTAGGCAGGCGGCAGTTTTTCCGCGATCGTCGCAAGCGACGACCCGTCAGCGGTTGCGCGAACGATGGCGCCGTCGTTGCAGACCGCGAAGAAGCCGCCGTTCTCCGGGTCGGCTTTCAGCCGCATCACCATACCGCGTCCAAAACTCTGTTCGGTGGAAATCGCCGTGAAACTTTCGCCGCGATCGTTGCTGCGGAACAGCATCGCGTCCGCGCCGGTCGGTCCGACGCGCCAGCTGGGCGGCGGGCCCATCGCGGCCGCGGTGAAAACGTCTTCGCTGTCCGGCAGGCTTACCAGCAGTGGGACGGTGTAGGTGCGGTTGAGCCCGCGCGTTACGTGTTGCCACGATTTGCCGGCGTTGCCGGACAAGTAGAACCCATTGCCGGTGGTGGCGTAGAGGCGGCGCGAGTCGCGCGAGTCCACCGCGACGGTATGAACATCCCAATAGAGACCATCGTTGAGCGGCTCGAATGACGCGCCGTCGTTGCGAGAGCGAAAGACGCCGCCCTCCTCGACCCCGACGTACATCGTGGAAGGCTCATGCGGATCGAAGGCGATCGAACGCACGTGCGGGATATGCGGCGGCGGCGGAAACGTCCAGCGGTCGCGCCCCGGGATTTTCAGGAAGCCGTCGCATTCCTTGAAGATGCGCCCGCGATCGTCGCTGCGGAACAGGCGGGCGTGCGACGTCCCGACGAACACGCGATCCTTCACGGCGGGAGAGGCGGCGATCGACCAGACCTCTTCCTCGCGCGCGAGCGGGGGAGTGATGTCGGTCCAGGCTCTGCCGCCGTCGGTCGAGCGAGCGAGCGAGCCCTTGCCGCGGATCTGATCGGTCGAGCCGGCGTAGATGAGCGTGGGATCGGCGGCATCCTGCGCCATGCACCAGATGGCCGACGGGTCGGCAAGCACCATCAGCGGAGCCCCGCCGCGCGAGGGATCCAGAATCACAATGCCCTTGGCCGTCCCGATGCACAGACGCATCCCGGTACACCTCTTGAGCCGCGACCGAATCGTAGCGCAAAGGACTCAGGCGCAACAGCGTCCAGTGCGACCGGCTCTCCCGATCTTTTGCTTGCTGGCGCGCCTTGATAAAGAGACGCGTATGGAGCCCCGCCACGCCGCCGCGCTCGCGATCGTTGCCTGGTATCTGATGATTCCGCCGATCAATGCTGACAACAGAGTTGACGCAGGTGCGCCCTTGTCAAGGTGGAGAAAAAGCGTGAGCTTTGACTCCGCGAAGGAATGCGAGGCGTCTCTGAAAGACGCAATCGAAAACCCAATGACGCCATCCGAATATCAAGCAGCAGCGGATGCCACGCTAAAGGCCAAAATGCATCCCCTTAGCAAGTCGGAAATGACGCGACGGATGGAGGAATCGGTATGCGTCTCGGCCGACGATCCCCGCCTCAAGCCAAAATAACGCCGCTACGAAGGACTTATGTCAGCTTTGTGCCGACGTGGATCTCACCGGCGGCTACGAGTTCGGCGGGTGCTACCTTCTTCGGATTTGGATCGATTCGGACTCGCTTGACCGTAGTTGTCCCGCCCGCGAGCGCGACCTTCATTCCATCGGAATCGAGGGCAACTATCGTTCCAGGTTCGCTTTCGCTGTCCGACCGGCCCGCCGAAAACATCGCCTCATATAGCCGCATCCGTTTATCACCGACGCTGGCGAACGCGCCCGGCTGCGGGTCGCATCCGCGAATCAGATTGAAGACCTCGCGCGCCGGTTTTGCAAAATCGATCTTAGCGTGCTCGTCGCGGCACGGCGGCTCGTAGGTCGCCTTGCTCTCGTCCTGCACGAGCGCGGGCGCGTTGCCGGATTTGATCAGATCGACCGCTTCGACCATCGCGTCGATTCCCATCGGGAACAGCGTGTTGAAGTAAATCGAGCCGACGGTGTCGTTCTGCGCAATCGGCACGCGCTTTTGAACGAGGATCGGTCCGGTGTCGATACCCTTATCCGGCCAGAACCACGTGACTCCTGTTTCCGCGTCGCCCTGGATTATTGCCCAGTTGATCCCGCTGGCGCCGCGATGGCGCGGGAGGAGGGAAGGGTGAAAGCAAATCGACTTGTAGCGCGGTACGTAAAGAATTCGCTCGGGAACAATCAGGGTGACGAACGCGAGGATGGCCAGGTCGGCGTCCAGCGCTTTGAAATGCTCGTAGGCGGCGTCGTTCTTGAATGACTTGGGCTGGCTCAGCGGCAAGCCCCTCTCTCGCGCCTTGGCGGCCAGCGGATCCGCCTTGCCGGCGGGCGGATCGGGCGGTGCGAAGACGTGAACGATTTCGTCACCGTGATTGACGAGCGCCTCGAGCGCTTTTTCCGCGAATGCAGCCTGTCCGAGCAGTGCGATACGCAACCTGGTGTTCCTCCGCAATTTTCGCGCAGTGTTCGCGCAGTTCTCCGGTCACGCTACCAAATCAAAAATGCAGTTGCACCATGAAACGACGTGTCAGCCGCTGCGTACATTGAACTGGAGTCTCGAACCGGAGCTTCAGGGCAACTCGAGCGATGCGCAGTTCAGGTATTTCAAGTTTTTCACTGGCCGTCGCCGCGGCGATATTGACGACCGCGGTATTTTCCGCAACGGCGGGCGCCCCGACGTATCAGCCGGTGCCGGCGGCGGGGAATCACAACGAGTCGATCGAGATCGGCGCGGGCGCCGGCAAGACGGCGCGGACGTTCGTCGTGCATGTGCCGCCGGGATTCGACGGCAAATCGAAACTGCCGGTGGTGATTATGCTCCACGGAGCGGGCGGCAGCGGTGCGGAGGCGATCGCTCAGACGGGATGGGGCGCGAAGTCCGATCGTGAGGGCTTCATCGCGGTTTTCCCCGACGGCACTCCGCCGCGCGCTGAGTTGCCGGCCCGATTCCTGACTAATCCGCGGCTGTGGAACGACGGCTCCGGCCGCGGTGCGATTGGCGTGGAAAAGGTGGACGACCTCGGCTTTATCTCCGCGATGATCGACTTCCTGGAGGCGCGCTACGCCGCCGACCCGGCCCGAATCTATTGCACGGGCTTTTCGAACGGTGCGTCGATGACGTTCAGCGTGGGGCTCAACCTCTCGAATCGAATCGCGGCGATAGCACCCGTCTCCGGGCATCTTTGGCAGCGCGAAAAACAGCTCGCGTATCCCGTTCCGCTGCTCTACATAATCGGCACGGCCGATCCGCTCAACCCGCTCGGCGGCGGCAAAGTCAAACTGCCGTGGGAGATGACTCAGGATCGCCCACCCGTCGAGGATTCGCTCAAGGAGTGGGAACGGATGCTCGGCTGCGGACCGGAAGTGCAGACGGCTCGCGGCAACGGCGTGCTGGAAATCACTTACGATCACTGCGCCAAGGGGGGAGAGGTCGTGTACTACACGGTCAGAGGATTGGGCCATGTGTGGCCCGGCGGGCGGAATCGGCTGCCGGAAAAGTGGGTTGGCAAGCCGAGCGACAATCTGAACGCGACCGATGTCATCTGGGAATTCTTCAAGACGCATCCGCGAACTCAGGCGCCTTAAGCCCATGCTTCGCTGAATTCCCTTAGCGAAGAACGATTGACACGGTCGGTCGCGGGCCGCTTTGATGACCGATCGGATGTTCTTCACTCGACGCTCGCCCAAAATTCTCGCGATTTTTCTCTTCTTTGTAGTAGCGGTAGCCGCGTTTGCAGCCGCGCCTGGCCGGGCGCAAGACCATTTTGATGCGCATCGCGGCCGCGGCCGTATCGTGGTGCTGATGGTATGGGACGGGCTGCGGCCCGACTTCGTCACGCAGCGCGACACGCCGAATCTTTACCGGCTGGCCCGCGAAGGCGTGCGGTTTGACCGCCATCACTCGATCTTCCCGACCCTTACGATGGTAAACGCCACCGCGCTCGCCACGGGAGCGCCGCCCGGCGTCAACGGCCTCGAGGGCAACGTGTTCTATCTGGGGCCATCGTCGAATACGCCGGCGTCCGTCGGCAACATTTTTCCCGGTGAGGCCAAGCCGGGGGCGCCGACGATTGCGAAAGACGGGCAGGGTTGGATGGCCTGGACGGAGGGCGCCAGGGCGATAGTCAACTTAAACGGGGCGGAGGGATTCAAGGGCCGTTTGCTCGGGTTGGACACAATCACGCAGGAGGTCGCGCGCGAGGGCGGCTACGTCAGCGTGATCGGCAAGCAGGGACCGACCTCGGTGTTTGACAATCGCGTCGAAACGGTCGTCGACGGCAAGGATATTCTCGGCGAGCCGCACAAGGATTATCTGTTCGCCTCCGACGATCTGGTCGAGCCCAAGTCGGTGAGTCAGAAAATAAGCTCCGCGATGCCGCCCGATTCGAAAACCGGGATCGCCGATGAGCAGCGCGACTTGTACTTCGCGCGGCTGGTCGTGGAAGACGCTCTGCCGGCGGCCAAGCGCGCGGCGGACGCGGGCCGGCCTGCGTTGGTCGTTTTCTGGCAGCATAATCCCGATCTCACGCAGCACATTGCAGGGTTGGGCACGTTGCCCGCGATGGAGGCGTTGAGCCTTTGCGACAACAACCTGATGCGACTTCGCGTGGCGATCGACGCACTGGGCATCGCGGACAAAACCGACCTGATAGTGGTCTCGGACCACGGCTTCGCGACGATTAAGTTCCGAATCGTTCTGTCGGAGATGCTGGTGTCGGCGGGAATCAAGAAGTCGCACGACAGCACCGACGTCATAGTCGCCCCCAACGGCGGCGCGGACCTGATTTACCTGTCGCCGACCGAATTTCCCACGCTGGAATCGCGTCGCGCGGTGCTGCAGAAGATTGTCAACTTCGCCGAGGCGCAGGAATGGTGCGGACCGATCTTCTCGCGCGAGTCCGCCACCCCTCCCGATGAGCGCAGCCGTCGTGGCCGCAGCCGGCGCGCGCCGAAACCGTACCTCGGATGGATCGACGGCACCTTCAGCCAGCGCGTCGTGGGTCTCTACAATCCCGCCCGCTCGCCGGACCTGGTGATTTCATTTCGCGAGGAGCCCGACGCCGACAACAAGGGACTTACCGGGCCGGGCAATCCCGCGTTCCTAATAGGCGAAATCGGACAGGTCTCGACCCGCAACAAGTCCGCCGAACTGGTGCATCCGGTAAAGGGACTCATGTACGCGGATACCGGGACCAGCCAGACGTTCACGACCGGGATGGGGATGCATGGCGCGGCAGGCGAGCGCGAGATTCATAATTTTTGCGCCGCGATTGGCCCGGACTTCCGGCGCGGGTTCGTCGATTTCAATCCCACGGCGAACACCGACGTCGCGCCGACGATCACGCAGATACTGGGTCTGCTGCCGAACATCGGCCCCGGCGGTGTGGTGCCCGCGGGACGCGCGATGGCCGAGGCGTTGACCGATGGCCGCCACGGCGCCGGAGGATCGCATACGCAAACGATGACGACCGACCTGATGCTGCAAGGCGTCGAGGCCGTGACGACGATTCGAGTGAGCTGGATCGGTGACGAGCCGTATCTCGACGGCTCGACGGTCGAGCACAAGCCGCTGGGCAGCTCGCCGTAATGTCCGGTTCCCTCGCCCGACAACGGGCGAGGCAAAGTTGGCCATGATGTCCGGTTCCCTCGCCCGACAAACGGGCGAGGCAAAGTTGGCCGTGATGTCTGGTTCCCTCGCCCGTTATCGGGAGAGGGCTAGGGTGAGGGACATCTGTGCTGCGCGATTGTCTGTTGCGCCGCACATTCGGAATCGAGGCAAATTTGGTCCCTCACCCGGCCGCTCAAGGTCTCGCGCCGGCCTCTCCCGACGACGGGCGAGGCAAAGAAGCAGCTCCCCGTGATAGTGGCGTCATTCCATTGGCGCGGCTAAGCCGGGAGCATAGCAGGGAGCGGCCGTTGTCCCACCCGATTGCGCCGCGATTCGGGCGAGGCTGCGCGCGAGACGACGGCGGCGGAGTCACTTTGGTGCGAGGTTCAACTCAGCTTGTCGCCGATACTCGAATACAGCAGCTCTCCGTGTTTTCGTACGTAGGACAATGGCACCTTCGGATTGTTGATGTCTTTATCTCCGTCACCGTGCCACTTTGCCTCCCACTTGGCGTACCAGAACTCCATAGCTGCGGGCCTGAGTCGATAGATTGCCTTCAGTTCAATGCCTTCATAGGTCGCAAAGATCCAATCGACTTTCCTGTATTTGGCGATAATTACTGGGTTAAGGTGGTGATGAGTGGTGAATTGGTCAGTTCGGAGAATATTGACGGTCTTGAGTTCGTACTCGTTCCCATCAGCATCAACGGCGTCGTTGCCTTCGCGCGCCTTCAGTGCGGTGAGGCCGAGGATGAGGCAGACCTGAAGTATTTTGCCGCCATTGTCTTGAAAAATGTCTGGGATGCCGTGCCTCATCGCCAGCTTTTGGTACTTGCGGATCGCTGGGAACAGTTCCTTGAGCAGCTTGGCGTCAGGATGGGATTTCATTCTTCCCCTCCTTCAACAACTCGCTAACTGTAACGCCGAGTGCGTCTGCTAGCCGCTCGATGTTGTCGATCGACACATTGCGCTCACCGCGCTCAACTGACCCCAAATACGTTCGATGTAGGCCTGCGAGATCGGCCAGAGCCTCCTGCGAAACAGCTTTCGCGGCGCGGAACCGGCGGAGGTTTCGTGCTAAAATACTTCGCGCGGCTGGCCTGTTCTTCGATCGAGCCACATGGAAAGGCTTGAACTTTGGATGACTTTAGGTCTACAGACTTTAAGTAGCTTTTTGCAGCGTAAGATTTTGAGCAAATGGGCTGATAGATGAAACGCAACCTGCCCCAACTTTCAGCGAGTGCCGCGTACACTACAGAGTACGGGGCTGCGTACTGCGGCGATTCCCAAGAGCTGCTGGCCGGGCTCCCCGGGGGCAGTGTCAATCTCGTCGTGACGTCGCCACCGTTCGCGCTCCAGCGACAAAAGGCCTACGGGAACAAGGACCAAGCGGAATACATCGACTGGCTCGCCCAGTTTGCTCGACAGGTGCACCGAGTGTTGCAGGAGGACGGGAGCTTTGTGCTTGACCTCGGCGGTGCATACGAAAAGGGCGTGCCGACGCGGAGCTTGTATAACTTTCGCGTTCTACTCAAGTTATGTGACGACATTGGTTTCTACCTCGCTGAAGATTTCTATTGGTTCAATCCGTCCAAACTGCCGAGTCCGATCGAATGGGTGAACAAACGCAAGCTGCGCGTCAAGGACGCTGTGAATACGGTCTGGTGGTTCGGCAAGGGAGAGTGGCCCAAGGCCGATACCACTAAGGTTCGAGTTCCTTACAGCGCAAGGATGAAGAAGCTTCTTGAAGACCCCGACGGCTTCTACACGCCGAAGGCGAGGCCATCAGGGCACGACATCAGTAAAGCATTTGGGAGGGACAACGGGGGAGCTATCCCATCCAATCTGTTGCGGATATCGAATACCGAATCCAACGGGCGGTACCTCGACGGGTGCAAGGCGATACGGGCCAAGCAGCACCCTGCGCGATTTCCCGCCAAACTGCCGGAATTTTTCATCCGCATGCTTACGGAGCCCGGTGATGTGGTAGTTGACATCTTCGCCGGGTCAAACACGACGGGCCAAGTTGCGGAGTCCGAAGCACGCTGTTGGCTTGCATTCGAATCGTCCCCGGAATACGTCGCCGCGTCCGCTTTTCGTTTTCTCACCACGCATAACAGCCGTGCTGAAATGCGCGCACTCTACGAGCGCATCGAGGCAGGTGTGACCGTCGATCTCCGGCAGTATCTCGGGCAGCGGAATCTTCTAGAGCCCGGCATCAATCCAGCGCGGTGATCGAGCGACCGCGCGTCTCGGGCAGTATCCAGACCATCAAGGCGCCCAGCGTCGAGAAGACTGCGCCGAGCGAAAGCGTCGCGCCGAAACCAAACCGCGCGCCGAGCACCGCAATCAGGATCGGCGTGAAGAACTGAAATCCCCGCGTGACGTTGAGCAGCAGCCCAAGCGCCGTATTGCGAATCCGCGTCGGCAACAACTCGGCGATCATCGGCGCGACGCCGGACCAGATACCGGTGCCGAATCCCGCCGTGAACATCGCAGCCGAGATGAGTCCGGGCACCGCCCGCGCTGAATTCCACAGTACGGTCGGCGGGATGGTGCCGGCCGCCATCAGCATCCCGTATGCGCAAAACGCGGGCCGGCGGCCGAATCGGTCCGCGACGCGCCCAAACGTCAGGTAGCCGAGCACGCCGCCGACCTGCATTTTCATCATCATGCGGCTGGCGCCCGCGGCGGTGAGCCCGCGCTTGAGTTCCAAATATCCGGGCATCCAGGTGTATGTGAACCAATACGCCTCGGAGTTCAGCAGGACGACTACGAACAGCAGCACGAATATCCGCTTGTGAACGAGAATCGCGCGCAAGTCGACGCCGCGGTTCAGACCGATCCGCGTCCGCTGCCAGACGTCGCTCTCCGGCATCCACTTCAGCACGGCGGCGACGACAAATACTGCGGGGATGGCGGAAATCATGAAGGTAAAACGCCATCCGATCGCGGGTGCGAGATAACCGCCCGCCGCCGCCGCCAACAAAACCCCCAGCGGCGCTCCCGTCTGCACGTATGCTGCGTATCGTGCGCGGCGCTCGGCCGGCGCGCTCTCGGCAACCAGACTTTGTCCGGGGGCCCATCCACCGCCCATCCCGAGCCCGGTTATCGATCGAAACACGATCAGTTGGGGCAGCGTATGGCTGAATCCGCACAGCGCGGTGCCGACGCCGTAGATCGCGACCGTAGCAGCTATCATTGGTTTTCGCCCGAAGCGATCGCCGAGGAAGCCGAAAATGACTCCGCCGAGCGCCGTCATCAGCAGCGATGTCCCCAGCGCAATCGACGACTGCTCCGGCGTCAGATGGAGTTCGCGCGCAACCGGCACCAGCAGGAACGAGTAGAGAATCAGGTCGTAGAAGTCAAAAATCCAGGCGGCGAAGGCGAGCGCGACGATTCTCTCAATAGCACCGGCCTCGCGCTGGTTCATCGGCAGTTCGCGCGGATCGCGCGGGACGGCAGGCTCGGGCGGCTGTATATCGGCGACTGGCTCCATGGAATCGGGTATGGTTGGCTATTCTTGCCAGTTGCAACTGTCAAGGGAACGCGCCCGGCGGCGCGTCATTTTGACTTCGCCAAGGCGCAGCGGCGCGCTTTCGCAGTTCGGAGGAGTGAATGTTCAGAAGGTTTTTTCGATGGATTGTTCGAACGGTGATCATAGTCGCGGTGCTGTTCGCGATCGTCGCCATCTCGGATTACATCTCGCATCGGGTGCAGCCCAACTCCGTTCTGGCAGTTGAACTTAACGGGTCGGTTGTCGAGCGCGGCGGCAGCGGCCTGCTCGGCCTTCTCAGTACGCATCAGACGGCGCTCAACGAGCTGCGCAATGCGATCGACCGGGGTGCGAAGGATCCGAAGATCGTCGGCCTGGAAATCAAGGTTATCAACCCCGAGATGGAACTGGCGCAGGCGCAGGAGATCGTAGCGCTGATCCAGTCGTTCAAGAGCCACGGCAAATGGACGGCCGCGTATATCGAGACCGCCGGCGAATCGGGCGCGGGCAATCTGCCCTACATCGTTGCGAGCGCCGCCGATGAAGTCTCGCTGATGCCGCGGGGGGACCTCAACCTGATGGGAGTGCAGCTGCGCGAGCTGTTCCTGCGCGGCACCCTCGACTGGCTTGGGATCACGCCGATTTTCGCCTCGGCGGGCCAGTACAAGAGCGCTGCCAACATGTTCACCAACAAGGACTTCACGCCGGCGCAAAAGGAAGAGGACGAAGGGCTGGCCGGGAGCTTGTTCGATCAGATCGTCGCGGCAATCGGGGCCGAGCGTAAGCTCAGTCCCGACGCGATCAAGACCTTGATCGATCAAGCGCCGTTGAATGCGGACGCGGGCCTGAAGGCGCGCCTGGTGGATCGACTCGAGTACGAGGACGAATTCAGCGATCGCGTGAAGCACCACGGCGGCTCGCTTCACAAGGTGATTGACTACACCAATTACGCACGTGCGAGCCTGTTTTCCAACTTTGGCGGCGGAGATCAAATCGCGGTGATTTACGGGGATGGAGAGATCCAGCGCGGCGGCGAAGGCTTCGATCCATTTTCAGGTCCCGACACTGAAGCGATGACTTCCGACGACATGACCAAAGCGTTCAAGTCCGCGCGCGAGGATGACAACGTTCGCGCCGTCATTTTGAGGGTCGATTCACCCGGAGGCTCGATGCTCGCGTCGGAACTCATCGGCCGCGAGGTCGAGCTCACGGCGAAGAAAAAACCCGTCGTCGTCAGCATGTCGGGATACGCCGCTTCGGGCGGATACTTGATATCGATTCCCGCCGCGAAGATCATCGCCGAACCCGGTACGATCACCGGCTCGATTGGCGTGCTCGGCGGCAAATTCAACGTCTCGCCCGCCGTGCAAAAGATCTATGCGAACACCGACGCGGTGAGCCGCGGCGCAAACGTCGGGATGTTCGACATGTGGACCGACTTCACGCCCGCGCAATCCAAGCAGTTCCAGGATGAGATTATGCGCGACTACCAGTACTTCCTGAAACTGGTCGTGGCCGGCCGTCATATCACGCTGGAGCAGGCCGATGCAGTCGCGCAGGGACGGGTCTGGACCGGAGAGCAGGCACTCAAGATCAAGCTGGTCGATTCGCTTGGCGGACTCGATGACGCGATGGCGGCCGCGAAAGGATTGGCGCGCCTCGCTCCCGATCAGCCGGTCGGAATCATCGAACTTCCCGAGCAGCCGGGACTGCTGCAATCGCTGACCAGCGGCAAGATGGTCGCGTCGATCGCGCAGCGCCCGGCCGCGCGAATCGTCGAGCCGGTCATCGAGCTGATTCGCTTGGCGCTCAGCGGTCACGCGATTTTCAGCGCTGCGTATTGTCCGGTGGTGCCGACGCTCTGATCGCGAACCAACCCAGGAGGCAGGCAAGTGGACTCGCAACTCGAAGGATTCCTCAATTTGTTGGGTGAAGCCGAGCGCGCCGGTGGCCGCGTCCTGCACGATCTCGCCGAGCTGGCTCATTCGCTCGAGCTGCGCGAGATGCTCAAGAAGGTCGGCCACGACGAAGGCTACTATGCGGGAGAGTTAGCCGCGCATGTGCGCCGCCTGGGCGGCAGTCCATCGACCAGGACCGGCGACTTCGTCGAGAAGGTGCGCGCGGTCGGAGATTTTCGCGGCAAGCTCGAGTTGCTCAATCGCGGCCAGCGATGGGTGATTCGCAAGATCGAGGAAAACGTCGCCACTGCCGGCGACGCGCCGCTCAAGGCATTTCTGGTCGTGATGGCGGATGGGCATCGGGTCAACATCGGCGCGCTCGAAGAGGCGTTGAAGGAAGGGCTCGTCTAACCGGAGCGCGCGGCTCGCCGGTCACGGGGTTAGCGGCTGCAATACGTCCGGAGCAAGTCTCGTGCGGCAAACAATCATCGGGCTGCTGATGGTAGGGTTGACGGCGGCGTTTTTCTACTGGGTGGGAAGGCGCCGTTACAAGTGCCCGTACTGCGGACGGGTCGTGAGGTATGACGACGTCAACTGTCCACACTGCGGCAACGACATGAAGTATAGGCATCGCGCCGGTCCCGAGGCGGTTCCCAGGGCCGCGGCGGACCTGCGGCCGACTAGGCGCCGGCCCTCCGGCGGCCGCTCTTCACGGAGTTGAGGGCAGCTCGGGCGCGGCGCAAGAAGGTTTGCGTCTCGGCCGTCGAGTTGATCGGGAATCGCACGAATTCGCCGCCAGTTTTCAGATCGGCGAAGAATCCAGCCGGGTCCTCATGGAAATGCAGAAACCCAACTGCACCGCAATAAAAGGCGCCGCGGTTTCTCTCCTTAAGCCCATCGAGCCGCCGAATTTCATCGAGGATTGGCTCGAGTCGGTCGAGCGCTTCCGGTCCCGCGTGCTTCATTGACTCGAAGCTTGCGGCTACATCCCCTGCAGGGCGTGGCAGCCGGAGCAGATTCCGTACAGTTCCATCTTGTGCCGGGTCAGCGTCACGCCGAGATCGCGGGCCACGATGTTTTGCAGGCGCTCGATCGAGGCGTTCTCGAACTCGATGATCCGGCCGCATCGCTCGCAGATGAAATGATCGTGATGGCGCTCGCCGACGGCTTCGTAACGCGCCTGGCCTTCGTCGAAATGACGTTCATACAGCAGCGCGCATTCCTTTAGCAGCCGCAATGTCCGGTAGATCGTCGCATAGCCGACATGCGGGTTGATCTTCTTGACCTCGG
>Ga0187883_10001464_pt1 | contig 14489 bp, 7 predicted proteins | sample June2016WEW_20_1_2_FD_132966 | JGI IMG/M metagenome (GOLD analysis project Ga0187883, IMG submission 132966) | Peatland microbial communities from SPRUCE experiment site at the Marcell Experimental Forest, Minnesota, USA - June2016WEW_20_10 | ecosystem: Environmental > Terrestrial > Soil >...
CCGTGCGTCGCGCGAGCGCGCCGGCTGAAGCCGTGGCCTTGTCCCCGCTGACCGACAGGTTATTCAGTCCTCGTATGATGCCCGGTGCCGGATATTTCCAATCTGGCGCGCGAAAACACTGATCCTCCGGAGACCAAACGGGTGTGAGGATTGGTCGGGCCAGCAGCACAGCACTCAAACAACATGTGGGAGATGTGGAAATTTTGGCAAGATCGATAATCGAAAAAGGGCCACAGAAAGGTGGGAGGCCGCCGATTAGGCGGCCTCGACTATCAGCGTGGATCGCCAGCGTCTTTTTGCTTTTGCAACTCATCGGCAAGCAGATTCGCTATTTTCTGTCTATCTGATTGTTCAGTCACACGCTCTAGCAGACGACGGAAGCGCTCAACGTTCTGGGACCGGATGAATCGCTCCATGTTGGCTCCGTTTATGACAGCCTCACGGCTACATGCTGCATCTACCGGAAAAGGCTGTCTGTGCAATTTTGACCACTTTTCAAACCCGGCACGCTCGCTCGCCAAGGTAACGCACCATGTGCGGCTCGATATCGGCGGCGAATATTTTGCCTTCGGGAACGCGCTTGGCGGTCCTTACACTGAAATATCCGGTGCCCGCGCCGATGTCGGCGACACTCGAGGCCCCGACGGCCTAATCGCTTTGCGTCGCCTCCTTCAGCGAGCGTATCACGTCCTCGCGAGAGATCATTCCTACTAATTGGCGATCAGGTCCGAAAACCGGAAGGCTGCGGCTCTTAAGGTTCACCATCAGCCGGAGAACTTGTGTCAATGGTGTTGCCGGTTCGACATGCACGACGGCTTTGGTCATGATTTCGGCGACCGGCCGTCGCATCAACTCATCGTAATGCGGCACCATCTGCCCGGTGGTGAAGGCAAAGGTCCGAAGAAAATCGAATTTTGTAACGATCCCCAACATCCTACCTTCTTCCACCACGGGGAAAGAATTGAAATCGTGTTTTTCGAATAATGCCTCCAGCTCACGCATGGTTGTTTTGCGTGTCACGGTCGTTACTGCACGCGTCATATATTGATCTGCTGTGCATTCGAGAAAACGGTGCATGATTCGGCCCGCACTAGTATTCGTTCGTCTATTCGTTTTTCGGATTGCTTGCTGATCCGTCCAAAATGGAGCGAGCCCCAGTAATTCGGTATCACGTTGTTCTCCGGCGAATTTGATGTACGTCAAGGCATGCGGTTTGTAACGTGCTCGCGGATGACTTGAATGCCATTGCGCAAAGTGAATTTTATGCCGTCAAAGAAGATCAGGCCGTCACGAGGCGCGGCATCGGCAGAATTGGGAGCGTCATTCGGCGTTTGATCCAATCCTTCGGAACGTCAGCGAACGTCTTACCGGCGACTGCCATTTGCATGCCGACGATCGCCGTTACGATTTCGTACAGAATAGTGCCAGTCTTGCGCAACGCGGCACAGCCGACGCGACGCGCGAGCGACCTGCTCATCGCAGTTGACCTGAATCAACGTCGCCGATCCTCCGCAATGCTTTATAGAGGCAGGCGCCATGATCACTTTCGACGTTGTCAAAGAAGAGCACGGCTGGGCCATCCGAATGGGTAAGCGCATGACGACGCCCTTCTGGTCTCGGGAGCTGGCGATCGGCGAGGCGAACTGCTTGGCCGACGCCATCCGCTGCCATGGCGAGTGCGCGGAAGCAGTTGTCGAAGGCGCGGATCCGAACGAGCCGCTCAAGAAGATAAAGGGCTCTAACTGGACTGGACGCACCGTTGGTGTTGGGCAGGCCCCGGTGTTCAGGCGTGTAGAAGGGCCGCAAAACGATGCTTGTCGAGACCGATGATTCGGCGAGCCGGCGCAGGTCCCGCCCAAGCGGGGTGCTAGGCTCGCCGCTGCGGCGCTTCTGGGGCGATGCTCGACCGACGCCACCGTGGGACGATAGCGCGCCCATCCGCGCGGAACTCTTCAGCGTCGAGCGTTTGGAAGAGCACGCCCACAGCCTCGCCGCCGCGCAGACGGCGTCGCCGGGCGAGCTGAAGGGCGCCTCACTGGCGAATAGGCTTGCCGACAACGAGGCCGTGCTAATCGCGGCTTATCGAGATGTGGCCAAGGCCATCGACGCTGGCGCGGCCATCACGCCTGCCGCCGAATGGCTGGTCGACAACTTCTATGTGGTCGAGAAGCAGATCCGAGAAGTCCGGGCCGATCTGCCGCCCGGCTACTATCGGCAGTTGCCTAAGCTCGCCGGCGGACCGTTCGCGGGGTACCCGCGCGTGTTCGGCGTGGTCTGGGCTCTCGTCGCCCATACGGACAGCCTGTTCGACCCGGAGGTCCTGCGCCGCTACCTGCGCGCCTATCAGGAGGTCGAGCCGCTCACCATCGGCGAACTGTGGGCGGTCGCCATCACGTTGCGGATCGTGCTGGTCGAGAATCTCAGGCGGATTGCTAAGCGGGTGGTGGACAGCCGCGCGGGGCGTCGCGCGGCGGATGAACTGGCCGACCGGCTGCTGGGTTCTGGGGACGGCACGGCGGAGCAGCCCGAAACGGTGCTGCCGTTGCATCCTCAGACGACCTTCCCTGACGCCTTCCTTGTGCAGCTGGTTCATCGGCTGCGCGATCAGGGTCCCGGCATCGCCCCGGCGTTGGCGTGGCTCGATGAGCAACTAACGAGACAGGAGACGAGCGCCGATGCCGTCGTCCGCGACGAGCACCAAAGGCAGGTCGCCGGCGGCGTCACGGTGCGGAACATCATCACCAGCATGCGTCTCGTCTCCGACGTCGATTGGACGGAGCTGTTCGATCGCGTCAGCTTAGTTGATGACGTCTTCAAGGCTGGAAGCGCCTTCGAGGAAATGGATTTCCCGACGCGCAATCTCTACCGCAGCGCCGTCGAACACCTCGCCCGCGGCTCCGATCTTACAGAATTGGACGTGGCTCGCGCGGCCGTTGCGACGGCGAGGCGTGAGCTCCAAGCGAACCCTGACGGGAACGAAGCCCGCCTCGCCGATCCGGGCTATTATCTGATCGCCGGCGGGCGGGCCAGCTTCGAGGCGGCGATCGGCTTCAAAGCACCGGCCAAGGCTTGGCCGGGACGGCTTTATCGCGCGCTGGGGATCGGCGGCTATGTCAGCGCCGGCGCGGTCGTCGCAGCGGGCCTGCTGGCGATCCCGCTGTCCGTCGCCGCGTTGAGAGGCGTGGAGTTGAGATGGCTGTTGCTGCTTGGAGTTCTGGGGCTGGTCCCGGCGATCGACGCGGCGGTGGCCCTCGTGGACCATATCGTCACCCGAGGTTTTCGCGCCACCTTGCTGCCGGCGCTGGAGCTGCGCGGCGGAATTCCCGCGGACTTACGCACGCTGGTCGCGGTTCCGACGCTGTTGACCTCGATCAAGGACGTCGAGGAGCAGATCGAGCGGCTCGAAATCCACTACCTGGCGAGCCCTGGGGGCGACCTTCACTTCGCGCTGCTGTCCGATTGGCGCGATGCGCCGAGCGAGCACGTGGATGGGGACGACGCGCTGCTAGCCGCCGCGAAGGAAGGCATCGCCAAGCTGAACCAGCGACACAGACCGACACCGGGCGGCGACCGTTTCCTGCTATTGCACCGCAGGCGTGTCTGGAACGGGGGCGAAGGCTGCTGGATGGGGTGGGAACGCAAACGCGGGAAGCTGCGCGAACTCAATCGGCTCCTGCGTGGTGCCGCAGGCACCACATTCCTGACGCCCCCGGCCGTGCCCGAGAACGTCCGCTACGTGATCACGCTCGACGCGGACACGCGGCTGCCGCGCGAAACGGTCGGGCGGCTCATCGGCAAGATGGCGCATCCCCTCAATCGGCCGCGTCTGGACGCCGCCCTGGGCCGGGTCATCGAAGGCTACGCAGTGTTGCAGCCCCGGGTCACGCCAGCGCTGCCGGTGGGGCAGGAAGGCTCGCTCTTCCTGCGCGCGTTCTCGAGCGCCTCGGGCATCGATCCCTACGCCGCCGCGGTCTCGGACGTGTACCAGGACCTCTTCGGCGAAGGCTCTTATGCGGGCAAGGGCGCCTACGACGTGGACGCCTTCGAGGCGGCGTTAGTCGGACGCGTGCCCGACTCGATGCTCCTCAGCCATGACCTGTTCGAGGGGATCTTCGCCCGCGCCGGCCTAGCCTCGGACGTGGAGGTCGTGGAGGATTTCCCGGCGCGCTATGACGTCGCCGCCCTTCGCCACCATCGCTGGGCGCGAGGCGACTGGCAGCTGCTCCCATGGATCATTGGACGGGGCCCTAGCGGAGCCGCTCGTCGATCGCCGGTTCCTGCCCTCGGCCGCTGGAAGATGCTCGACAACCTGCGCCGTTCGGTCTCGCCGCCGGCGGTCGTGCTAGCCCTGATCGCCGGCTGGGCCATGCCGTTCGATGACGCGGCTGTGTGGACCGCCTTCATCCTGTTGACAATTGTTCTGCCCCCCCTGATCCCCGTGATCGCGAGAACCGCGCCGCAACGCCCTAGCGTGACGCTTCGCAGCCACTTCCGCGCCTTACGCGCGGAATTCGGTCTCGGGCTTGTCCAGTCCGGCTTGATGACTGTCTTCCTTGCCCACCAGGCCTGGCTGATGGGTGACGCCATCATCCGCACCCTGGTCCGGCTCACGGTGACGCGCCATCACCTTCTCGAGTGGATCCCAGCCGCCCACGCGGCATCCAGCCGTCGTCCGAGCGTTTGGCGCTACTACCGCCTGATGTCTGGGGCGGTCGTCATCGGTGCTTCGGCGATAGCCGTGGCGTGGTTCAGCGGATGGGGAACGTGGCCGGTGGCGTCGGTGTTCGCCGTCGCCTGGTTCGCCTCCCCGGCGGTCGCCTTCTGGGCAAGCCTATCGCCCCGGATCGGGGCCCAGCGCCCGCTCGCCGAGGCCGATGCCCACGCCCTGCGCCTCATCGCCAGACGGACCTGGCGCTTCTTCGAGACCTTCGTCACGCCGGCCGACCACATGCTGCCGCCGGACAACTTCCAGGAAATCCCGGACCCGGTCGTGGCCCACCGGACGTCGCCGACCAACATCGGCCTCTACCTGCTGTCAGCGGCCAGCGCACGCGACTTTGGCTGGATCGGAACCCTCGAGGCCACCGAGCGACTCGAGGCGACCCTCTCGACCATGGCCCGCATGGCCCGGTGCCGCGGCCACTTCTACAACTGGTACAACACGCGCGATCTGCGTCCGCTCGATCCGCAGTACGTATCCTCGGTCGACAGTGGGAACTTGGCTGGACATCTGATCGCGGCGGCCAATGCCTGCCGGGATTGGCGCAGTCACCCCTTGGCGGAACAGCGCCGTTTCTTGGGCGTGGCGGATGCGCTTGACCTAGCGCGGGATGAGGCGCGCCGTTTGCGCGACACCCGACAGTCCCGCAACGTGACCTGGATGCGGTTCGACGACGAACTCGCGCGTCTAGCGTCCGGCCTGCGTCAGGCGAGCGCCGGAGGCGTCAGCGCCGAACGGCGGCTGGCGGACCTCGGCGAGCAGGCCGCGATCCTGGTGGACACAGCACGCGAGATCGCCATCGAAGAAGACCATCACGCCGGGACGGATCTGGAGTTCTGGACGGAAGCGGTCCGCGCCTGCATTGAGAGCCATCGGCGCGATCTGGGTGCGCAGCTCGCCCCGCTGGAAGCGCGACTCAAGGCGCTGGAGGATGTCGCGCGGTCAATAGCGCTGTCGACGGAATTCGACTTCCTGCTCGATCCCGACCGGCTGCTGCTCTCGATTGGTTATCAGGTGGCTGAGGGCGTTCTCGATCCGAGCTGCTATGACCTTCTCGCCTCGGAGGCGAGGCTCGCGAGCTTCATGGCAATAGCCAAAGGGGACGTCCCCGCACGGCACTGGTTCCGCCTGAGCCATGCCGTAATTCCAGTAGGCAACGGCGCGGCGCTGATTTCGTGGTCAGGCTCGATGTTCGAGTACTTGATGCCATCGCTGGTCATGAGAGCGCCGACCGAGAGCCTGGTCGAGCAGACCAACCGGCTGATCGTCCGCCGCCAGATCGAGTACGGGGCAACGCTGAAGACGCCCTGGGGCGTATCGGAGTCCGCCTACAACGCGCGCAACCTGCAGTTCATCTACCAATACTCCAACTTCGGGATTCCAGGGCTCGGCCTGAAGCGCGGGTTGGCCGACAACGCCGTGGTCGCTCCGTACGCCAGTGCCTTGGCGAGCATGGTCGACCCTCGGGCTGCGGTGCGGAACTTCGAGCGTCTCGATGCCATTGGTGCTCGCGGCCGGTACGGCTTTTACGAGGCGTTGGACTTCACGCCAGGCCGGGTGCCGAACGGAGAGCGCGTGGTCGTCGTCCGGTCCTTCATGGCCCACCACCAGGGCATGACGATCACGGCCATCGCCGACGTCCTGATGGACGGCGTGATGCGGGACCGCTTCCATGCCGAGCCGATCATCCAGGCGACGGCGCTTCTTCTGCAAGAGCGGGTGACTCGCGACGTTACAGCGATCCCGCCATCGGTCTCCGAGACCAAGTCGAGCGCCAGGACCCGGGAGGTCGCCGGCGCTAGGCGCAGTGTCAGTCCGTGGAGCGCCACGCCCGCGATCCAGCTGCTTTCGAACGGTCGTTACTCAGTAATGCTCACCGCCGCAGGATCCGGCTACAGCTGCTGGCGCGACCTGGCCGTGACCCGCTGGCGGGAGGACGCCACGTGCGACGACTGGGGCTCGTATATCCTCCTGAGGGACGTCGCGACCGGGGAGGTCTGGTCGGCGACCTGTCAGCCGATCGGAGCCGAGCTCGACGCGTACGAGGTCACTTTTAACGAGGAACGCGCCGAGTTCGTGCACCGGGACGGGGGGGTGGTGACCACGCTAGAGGTGCTTGTTTCCGCCGAAAACGATGCGGAGGTGCGCCGCGTGACGGTCTCGAACTTCGGCGACCAACCGCGCGAGATCGAGGTAACCTCATACGCCGAGCTGGTGCTCGGGCCTCAGGCCGCCGACGTTGCGCACCCGGCGTTCTCCAAACTGTTCGTCGAGACCGAGCACCTCGCCGGATTGGGCGCGATATTGGCGACGCGGCGGCGGCGAGCGCCGGCCGAGCCCCAGGTCTGGGCCGCGCACCTGGCGGTCGTCGGTCGCCAAGCTGTGGGCAAACGTGAGTTCGAAACCGATCGCGCGCGGTTTCTCGGCCGGGGAGGCGACGTTCGCTCGCCCACCGCGGCGGTCAATGGGCGGCCGCTTTCCGGCGCGACCGGAACGGTGCTCGATCCGATCTTCGCCCTGCGCCGCCGGGTGAGGATAGCCCCTCGCGCGATGGCCCGCGTTGATTTCTGGACCATGGTCGCCTCTTCGCGGGACGACGTCCTCGATTTGATCGACAAGCACCACGACGCCGGCGCGTTCGAGCGAGCTGCCGCGCTCGCCTGGACCCAGGCCCAGGTGCAGTTGCACCATCTCGGCATCGATCGCAATGCGGCAGAACAATACCAACGTCTCGCCGGGCACGTCATCCATGCCACGCCCATGCTCCGGCCTCCTTCGGATGCCATAGGGAGCGGAAGCGGCGGACAGCCTGGCCTCTGGAGCCTGGGCATATCCGGCGATCTGCCAATCATCCTCGTTCGCATCTCCGAGATCGACCAACTCGACGTCGCCCGCGAGGCGCTGCAGGCGGTGGAATACTGGTGGATGAAGCGGCTTGCGGTGGACCTGGTCATCCTCAATGAGCGCGACCCGTCCTACGTTCAGGACCTGCAGATCGCGCTCGAAACGCTGGTGAGGGCCAGCCAGTCCCGGCCCCAGATCGGCGAGGAGCGGCCGCCGGGGCACATCTTCATGCTGCGCGTGGACCTGATCTCGCCGGAGGCGCGGGCCCTTCTGGGGTCCGTCGCGCGTGTCGTGCTGATCGGAGGGCGCGGCAGTCTCGCCGATCAGCTGGAGCGCGCGCCTGAGGCCAGGCCCTCGCCTCGGGCAGCGCCAAAGCGAGCCGCGCCCGCTTCGGAGCTTCAGGTGGTGCGCCCTGCGCCGGGCGTTGAGTACTTCAACGGGCTGGGCGGCTTCGCCGAAGGCGGTCGCGAATATGTGACGATCCTGGGCCCGGGCCAATCGACTCCGGCCCCATGGATCAACGTCATCGCCAATCCTGGCTTCGGCTTCCAGGTGTCCACGGAGGGCGGCGGTTACGCGTGGTCCGTGAACAGCCGCGAGCATCAGCTGACGCCGTGGTCCAACGACCCGGTGACCGACCGGCCCGGCCAGGCCTTCTACCTCAGGGATGAGGAAACGGGGGATGTCTGGAGCCCGACGGCGCTCCCGATCCGAGATGAGACGGCCGCCTATGTGGCACGACATGGATGGGGCTACAGCCGCTTCGAGCATACTTCGCACGGCATCGCCGGGGAGCTGCTGGAATTTGCGGCGCTCGCCGATCCGATAAAGATCTCGCGGCTGACGCTGCGCAACGCCTCGGGCCGCACCAGACGGCTCTCCGTAACGGCCTATGTGGAATGGGTTCTCGGCGCCTCCCGCGGCGCGGCGGCGCCGTTCGTGACCACGCGCATCGATCCGGGCAGCGGGGCGATGCTTGCGAACAATCCGTGGAACCCGGCCTTTGGAGAACGCGTCGCCTTCGCGGACCTGGCCGGGCGTCAGACGAGTTGGACTGGCGACCGACGTGAATTCATTGGCCGCAACGGCACGCTCGCGATGCCGTCGGGCCTCGCCCGCGGAGCCGTGCTCTCGGGCCGTGTCGGTTCCGGACTCGACCCCTGCGCCGCCCTCCGGACTACGGTCGAGATAGCGCCGAACGGCGTTGCCGAGATCGTTTTCTTCCTCGGCGATGCTCCCAATGAAACCGAGGCGCGCTCGCTGATCGCTAGTTACCGCAAGGCCGACCTGGACGCCGTGCTTTCGGAGGTCCGCCGCTTCTGGGACGAGACAGTCGGCGCGGTTCAGGTGAAGACGCCCGACCGGTCAATGGACATCATGCTCAACGGCTGGCTCACCTACCAGACCCTCGCGTGCCGTGTCTGGGCTCGAGCCGCGTTCTATCAGGCGAGCGGCGCCTACGGCTTCCGCGACCAGCTGCAGGACTGCATGGCCTTGGCCACGATCCGTCCTTCGATTACGCGGGAGCACCTCCTCAGAGCGGCCAGTCGGCAGTTCATCGAAGGCGATGTCCAACACTGGTGGCTGCCGCACTCGGGCCAGGGGGTGCGCACGCGGATTTCAGACGATCGCGCGTGGCTGGCCTACGCCACGGCGCACTATGTGAAAGTTACCGGTGACGCCGCCGTGCTCGACGAGACGGCGCCTTTCCTGACTGGCCAGGCGCTCGAGCCCGGTGAGAATGACAGCTTTTTCCAGCCGACCGTCGCCAACGAGGCCGGCAGCCTCTATGAGCATGGCGCCCGCGCCCTGGACGCCAGCCTGGCGCTGGGCGGCCACGGTCTTCCGCTGATTGGCGGCGGCGATTGGAACGACGGCATGACCCGCGTCGGCGAGGCCGGCAAGGGCGAGAGCGTGTGGCTAGGCTGGCTGCTGCACGCCGCGCTCGACGCCTTCGCGGGGATCGCCGACACGCGCGGCGATCAGGCGCACGCCGCGAAATGGCGGGCGCACATGCAGGCGCTCAGCAGCGCCTTCGAGCATCAGGCATGGGACGGCCAATGGTATCGGCGCGGCTGGTTCGATGACGGCTCGCCGCTCGGCTCGGCAATGAACGAGGAGTGCCGCATCGATTCCATCGCCCAGTCCTGGGCAGTGATCTCCGGCGCCGCGCCGCCCGATCGCGCGGTCCAGGCCATGGCGGCCGTCGAGCGCGAGCTGATTCTGCCCCATGACGGCCTGGCGCTGCTGTTCACTCCGCCTTTCGATCGCTCTTCCCACGACCCCGGCTACATAAAGGGGTACCCGCCGGGCGTGCGGGAGAACGGGGGACAGTACAACCATGCCGCCCTGTGGTCCGTGATGGCCTTCGCGGAGCTCGGGGAGGGCGACAAGGCGGCGGCACTTTTTTGGATGCTCAACCCGATCAACCGCGCGCGCACGCGCAACGACATACACCGCTACAAGGTGGAGCCCTACGTGGTCGCGGCCGATGTCTACGCCGCTCCAGCCCACGTCGGGCGCGGCGGTTGGACTTGGTACACCGGTTCGGCGGGCTGGATGCAACGCGCCGGCGTCGAGAGCATCCTTGGACTTCGCATCGAGGGTGGCGCCCTGCGTCTCGAGCCTTGCATTCCCAGGTCATGGCCCCGTTTCGAGATAATGCTCCGACACGGGGGCTCGCGGTATGAGATCGTTGTCGAGAACCCGCAGGGCGTGCAGCGCGGCGTCGCCGCTGCCGAGCTCGATGGCGCGACGATCACCGTGCGGCCGCTCTTGGTCCCGCTCAAGGACGATAGCGCCGTCCATCGCCTTCAGGTTCGCCTCGGCTGATCCGGGCGGATCGGCGCGGTTCCGCCGTGGATTCGGAACGTGAGGCTCGCCTTTGAAGGGAGAAAGAGAATGGCTGGCCAGGTAAGCCCGCGCGCAGGCAAAAACAATCGAGCCATCGATGCTAGTCAATGTGCCGCGGCTGGTGACAGCGTATTTCGTCGGCACCCCGGACCCGACGGTGCCGTCGCAGTGGGTTGCGTTCGGCACGTCGGGTCATCGTGGGTCCGCCTTGGACAACGCCTTCAATGAGGCGCATATCCTGGCGATCAGCCAGGCAATCTGTCATCACCGAAGCCGAAGCGGCATCACTGGACCGCTGTTCGTCGGCATCGACACGCATGCGCTTTCAGAACCCGCCCGCACAAGCGCGCTCGAGGTATTTGCCGCCAATGAGGTTGACGCGATGATCGACGAGCGCGCCGGGTACACGCCGACGCCCGTCATTTCGCACCCGATCCTCACCTACAACAAGAATCGCAAGAGCGGCGGACAAGCGAGCCCTGACCATGCTATCCGAGGCTTCGCTACGCCGGCCGGCAACCCCAGATATGAAATGGGCAGCCTTCGCGCTTCCGGGTGAGCACCTGCTCGCTCGTTAGCTGTTCGAAATACTCTTGGGTCAAAGGCGTCGCCGATCGGAAAGTGGATGTAACCAGGTCCGGGTTTGTGATCCGCAGTCTTCCACAAATTGCATCCTTGGCGGTATCGACGCCGATCACGTTCGACTCGCACGCTTGGGTCAGATCGGACGCGGTCCGGCCTTGGCAACTGCCAGTTGATCTGCCTCAAGGAAGGACCCGCCATAACCGCGTACCAGATCGCTGGACAACCATCGGCGACGCAATCGCTGCATTCTCACCAACGGAAAAGGGTACGGGACGATCGAGGAGGTGAAGATCATGGCCAATAACGGATCACACGTAATCTGGTTCGAGAAATTAGGGCGAGACGACGTGCCTCGCGTCGGCGGGAAGAATGCCTCGCTCGGCGAGATGGTGGGCCATCTTGCGTCGCAAGGGGTACGGGTCCCGCCTGGCTTCGCTACGACGGCTGATGCCTATTGGCAATTCGTCGCGGCAAACGACCTGAAGAAGACGATTGTCGGATTGCTCGATGATCTTGTTGCGGGCAAAGCCCCGCTTTCCGAAGTTGGGCTCGCTATTCGCCGAGCATTCCTGCGTGCTGAATGGCCCAAGGATATCGAAACAGCCATTACAGCAGCCTACGCCGAGCTGTGCAGGCGCTCTGGCAAGCAAGACGCGGATGTGGCGGTGCGTTCAAGCGCGACAGCCGAAGACCTTCCGGACGCAAGCTTCGCCGGTCAGCAGGAGACCTTTCTCAATATACGCGGCGATGCCGCGCTGCTCGATGCGTGCCGCCGGTGCTACGCGTCTCTGTTCACGGACCGGGCCATCAGCTACCGGCAAGCGAAGGGCTTCGACCACGTGAAGGTCGCGCTCTCCATCGGCGTGCAACGCATGGTGCGCTCCGATCTTGGCGGCGCAGGCGTCATGTTCTCGATCGACACCGAAACTGGCTTCGACAAGGTCGTGCTGATCAATGCCGCCTGGGGGTTGGGGGAAAATGTAGTGCAGGGCACGGTCGATCCCGACGAGTATGAGATTTTCAAGCCGTTCCTGTCGAACGCCGCAGTCTCGCCGATCATTGAGAAGAAGCTCGGCGAAAAGTCGCAGAAGATGATCTACACGAGCGATGGCCACCGTCCGACCCGCAACGTGCCGACTTCCCGGGCCGAACGCGGAGCATACGTATTAAGTGATCCCGATATCCTGGTGCTCGCACGCTGGGCGTGTGCTGTCGAAAACCATTACGGGCGCCCGATGGACATGGAATGGGCAAAGGACGGCGAGACCGGCGAGCTATTCATCGTCCAGGCGCGCCCCGAAACCGTCCAATCGCGCAGAGTAGCAAGTGCATTCAAAACCTACCGCATCAAATCGAAAGGCCGAAAGCTCGCGTCGGGCCTCAGCATAGGCGAGGCGGTCGTGGCCGGCCGAGCGTGCCTGATCGACAGCCCCCGCGATATCGATCGCTTCGTCGACGGGGCAATTCTCGTGACGGGAACGACCGATCCGGATTGGGTACCGATCATGAAGCGTGCGGTAGCGATCATCACCGATCATGGCGGGCGCACTTCGCACGCTGCCATCGTCAGCCGCGAATTAGGTCTCCCGGCAGTCGTCGGGACCAGCAATGCAACACACGTCCTTCATGACGAACAGGAGCTGACCGTGTCCTGCGCCGAAGGGGACGAGGGCTTCATTTACGAGGGGACCGCCGACTTCGAGACCGAAGAACTCGATTTCGAGCACATCCCGGCGACGCGCACCCAGGTGATGCTCAATTTGGCTAATCCTGCGGCGGCATTTCGCTGGTGGCGCTTGCCTGCCGATGGTGTTGGACTGGCACGCATGGAATTTGTGGTGAGTAACCACATCAAAGTCCATCCGATGGCGCTCGTGCATTTCGACGGGCTCGAAGACAAGGACGCCAAGCGCGTGATCGCGGAGTTGACGCAAGGCTATGCGGACAAGACCGAGTATTTCGTCGACCGCTTGGCGCGCGGCCTGGCGCGTATCGCGGCTGCGCACCATCCAAAGCCGGTTATCGTGCGCATGAGTGACTTCAAGACCAACGAGTATGCGAATCTGATTGGCGGTGCGAGCTTCGAGCCGAAGGAAGAGAATCCGATGCTCGGGTTCCGCGGCGCCTCGCGCTACTACTCGCCACGATACCGCGAGGGCTTTGCACTCGAATGCCACGCGATCCGTCGCCTGCGTGAGAATATCGGCTTCCGAAACGTGATCGTCATGATCCCATTCTGTCGCTCGATCAAGGAGGCCGACCGCGTACTCACAGTGATGGCCGAGAATGGCCTCAAGCGCGGGGCGAATGGCCTTCAGGTCTATGTGATGTGCGAGATCCCGTCGAACGTCATTTTAGCCAAGGCCTTCGCCGAGCGCTTTGACGGCTTCTCGATCGGCAGCAATGACCTCACCCAGCTGACACTCGGGGTTGATCGCGACTCCGAGGAGCTGGCCGGCTTGTTCGATGAACAAGACGACGCGGTAAAATGGATGATCAGCAACGTTATCACCGAGGCGCACAAGTCAGGCACCAAGGTCGGACTGTGCGGGCAGGCACCCAGCGATCATCCCGAATTCGCTGAATTCCTCGTGGCCTGCGGCATTGACTCGATGTCCGTGAGCCCAGACAGCTTTATTGCCGTGAAGCAAAGGGCTGCCGCCGCCGAGGCGAGAGGAGAGAAGCGTCGCAGTGCTCAGCGGATGAGCGGATGATGCGTGACCTGTCCGACTAGCTCAAAGGTTGGTGCGTACAATCATGGGAGGTTGCGATGATCCGATCTCGGCTATCTCGATTTGCTCGAGTTCGGATTGACCGCGTGCCGAGCGGCGGTGCCCGACGTGCAACTCATCGCCGATTATCTGGTCGAGGATTTCGAGGCGATGCGGCGCGCCCACGAGCCGCTCAGCCGGGCCGACGCGATCGAAATCATCGAGATAGCGGCGGCCGAGCACGCCACGGTGGCGAAGCCCGTTGACACGCCCGCTCGACCGAAGACGCAGGCATCCCCTACCGCCGCGTCGGCAAACCCCGGACCGCGGCGGGAACTCCGCCCGCCACACGCCAGATTATTCGCCCCGAGACATTTGGCGCGGATCCGTACCCGCAACCCGCGGGTGATGACGCCCCAACCGATCGTGACTTGATACCCAATCCCCGTGCAGTACCGCGCTAGCCAAGGACGTCTCGCCCGCGAGCGCTACCCCTGCGCAAATCTCCGCGAACTTGTCAGCTTTGCCTTGACCATGACAGCCCAGCATTTCGAGACACTCTCTCTGCGTCGCCAGGCTGGTACCGCCTCCAACCGTGCCGACGATCAGCGAAGTCAGCGTCACTGACCAATAATAGTCCCCGTTCTCCAACAATTGGGAATACGTAACCGCCGCCTGGGACTCGGAAATGTCGGCCACGTCCTGGCCAGTCGCGATGAACATCGCGGTGAGGCCATTTGGTGCATGCGAGCTGTTGTTCGCCGACCCGGCAAGAA
>Ga0187883_10001472_pt1 | contig 14460 bp, 13 predicted proteins | sample June2016WEW_20_1_2_FD_132966 | JGI IMG/M metagenome (GOLD analysis project Ga0187883, IMG submission 132966) | Peatland microbial communities from SPRUCE experiment site at the Marcell Experimental Forest, Minnesota, USA - June2016WEW_20_10 | ecosystem: Environmental > Terrestrial > Soil >...
CATCGATTTGAAATTCGATTCGTTCACGTGGGCACCCGGCGCACCGAGCCGCCCGAAATAAAATCGGATTTGCGCCGCTAGCGCGCGCCCGCGCGCTGGAGCGCCGTGACGATTTGAACCTGATTCTGTGAGCGCGCGACATCGAGCGGCGTCATACCGCGCGTATCCGGAATATTGGGGTCGGCGCCGTGCGCGAGCAGAACCTCGACCGCCGCTGCTCGTGCGTGCAGCGTCGCGAGCATCAAGGCCGTGCGACCCTGCGGGTCGCGCGCGTCGATGTCGACCGGGCGCTCGAGTAGCGAACTCAGCCCGATCGCATCGCCGCTTTCGGATGCTTGCCACAATCCCTGCACATCGCTGCGTTGCCGCGCCGCCTGCGCAAGAGCGGGAGCCGCACGCGCAGCCGCCATCTCGCGGCTGCTCACGAGGGCCGGCGCCTGGGCCAAGCGCTGCGCGGTTGCGACGTCGGGCGGCTCTGCGTCGGCTGGCAGCGGCGCTGCGGATGACGCGCCGGCCACGGCCGACGGCCGTGCCGGTGCCGGCCGCGGCGCCGGTCGCGGTGCCGCGCCTGCCGGGCGTGCTCCCGAATCGGCCATGGCTGCCGGCTGCAGGTTTTGCGTGGTCGGCGGCTCGATGCGCGCCGTGGTTTCGGCAGGCGGCGCAGCGCTTTCGGTCTGCGTGGAATGCATGTTCGGGAGGATGCGCGGGCTGTGCCACAGCGGCGTAACCAACAACCCAGCGAGCGCAGCGGCCGCCAGCGTGCCGAAAATCGCGGGCCGCCATCGCGATCGATAGGCCGCCGGTGTCCGCCGGCGAATCTGCACGGGCTCGCTCTTGGCGGGCTGTGCCGCGGCGTGTTCCGCGGCGCGCTTCGCGGCGTGCTCCAGGATCGCGCGACGGACCGCCTCGCTCGGGCGACTCTGCGTGAGCTGGGCTGCGCGCCGGTATCGATCGTCAATGTCGTCCGGATCGTCGTTGCTCGGCGGCACGTCGTTCATGCGTACTCCTGGAGCAGTTCGCGCAGTTTCGAGCGTGCATAGCGTAGACGGCTCTTGACCGTCTCGAAGCTGCTCACCGTGATGGCCGCGATCTCCTCGACGCTGAGGTCGCCTTCGATTTGCAGCAGGAATGCATCGCGTTGTTCGCGCGGCAATTGATCGACCGCGCGCAGCAGCGCCACCGCCTTGCCCCAAGCATCTGCAGCAGCGAGCGGACCATCGAGAGGATCCGTCGTCAAATGCTCGATCACGGATTCAGCCTCGTAGCCCAGCACGTCCAAGCTCATCGGCCGCCGCTGCGTGCGTATCGAGTCGATCATGCGGTTGTGGGCGATCGTGAACAGCCAGGTCGTGAATTTTGCATCAGGCTCATAGCGCCGGGCGTCCCGGGCGACGGCGAACCAAACGTCTTGCATCAGTTCTTCGGCCGTCGCCCGGTTGCCCACATTGCGCTCCAGATAGCGCCAGACGCGCATTTCATGCCGCCGATACAGCTCCTCGAATGACGCCGCATCGCCGCGCGCGAAACGCGCCATCAGGGCTTCGTCTGTGTCCCCCGAGTTGGTCATTCACCTCATTATGGCAGTTGGACTGCGACATGGCAGAACGATGCGCGGTTAGCCGGGCGGATCCGGCACATAGCCGGGCGACGGGGCGGCCGGAAACGGATTCGGCTTCGGCGCTTCACTGCCGCGGCGCGCGATGATGCCCATCGCTTCCAAATTCTCGAGGCTGTCGTAGCGGATACGGATGATTTCGTCGGGCGTGGGGCGCAGCCTGACGAAATTCGTGTGCTGCGCATAAGAATATTCTCGCTCTCCATGTCCGGTGCCGAGGGCTTCGACGAGCGGTTGTGCAGATATCCCTGCGCCCGCCGCCGGCGCGGTCAAGCGCGCCACTGCGGAGGGCATTGGGGCTTCTGACTGAGCCCGCGCGGCCGGCGCTTGCGCAGCGTCCGCGGCCACACCCTCGCGGTTGGGCGCCTGTCCGCCGATCCTAGGCGATGTGTAAACCGGTTCCGGCGGACGCTCGCGAAACACCGCCACTCCGATGACGCCGATGTTGCCGGGTCGGCCGGTACGCTCGGCGTAGGAATTGGAGGCATTCGTGAACGTGAACGCCGCGACTTCCCTCTCGCTCTTGCGCCAACCGCTGATTTGGTAGCTCTCGCCCGGGCTGAAGACGTAACCCGCCTGATTCCAGGCCGCATTTTCACCCGAAACGACATTGACGCCGTCGACGGAAGTCACCGCCAGCAGGCGTTCACCGAGACGGTTGCGGATTTCGATCGCGTAGCGCGCGCCCGGCGTTCCGGCCACCCAGTACTCGCCGCGGTAATAATGCGGCGTCAGCGTTACACCGCTGTCTCGGTCGATGATCGAGACGTCGGCGATGCCGAAAAACCCCCGCGCATCGCAGCCGGCCGCCGCCGATAACAAGATCAAGCAAAGCACCATGTTTTTCATGTCAGCCTCTTTTGTTGAAGTACCTGAACACTTAAACGAGGCGGGCGCCGAAATGGGGTTAAGCGGACGCAGTCGACGCCGACGCGGGGTAAAATGGGCATAAGATAAAGCCGGGCCCCCGTCAGGCGCCGGGCCGGAGTGAGTTGACCATCGGATGATGCGAAGCAGCAAAGAGCGAATCAAGAATTATTGGGCGGAAAATCGCTTGTTTGCGATCCGCAGCATCGTCGCCGGCGTCGTTGCCGGCCTGCTGCTGCTCGTCGTAGCGGGCCGGTTGTTCTACCTGCAAGTATTGAAGCACGAGTATTACTCGACGCTTTCGCTGGGTAACAGCATCCATACGGATCCGATCCCGCCGAGCCGCGGCTTGATACTCGATCGGCACGGCGTCGTGCTCGCCGAGAACCAGCCGGCTTTTCAAATCGAATTGGTGCGCGAACAGGTGGGCGACACCAAAGCCCTCGACGCCACGCTCGGGTCGCTCGCCTCGATCGGATTATTGCGCGGGGATGAGATCGCGAATATCCGGCGCACGATCCTCGTACACAAAGTCTATGAGAGCGTGCCGATCAAGCTGGCGTTGACGGACGAAGAAATGGCGGTCTTCGCCGTGCATCGGTATCAGTTCGCCGGCGTCGACATTCGCGCGCGGCTCGCGCGCCATTACCCGCTCGGGACGACCGCGGTGCACGCGATCGGCTATGTCAGCGCGATCAACGAACAAGATCTCAAGCAAATCGATAGCGACGAATATGCAGGCACGAGCCTCATCGGCAAACTGGGCGTCGAGGGTGCCTACGAACAGCAGTTGCACGGCAAACGCGGTTGGCGCGAGGTCCTCGTCAATGCCGCGGGCAGACCCGTCGAAACGCAAGGCGAGTACGCACCGCAACTCAATACGCGCACGCCGATTGCAGGCAAAGACTTGATCTTGGGATTGGACATCCGCGTGCAGAAAATTGCCGAAGACGCCTTGGCCGGCCGGCGCGGGTCGGTCGTCGCCTTGGACCCGAAAACCGGGGACGTCATCGTGTTGGCGAGTACGCCGGGTTTCAATCCCAATGACTTCGTACGCGGCCTTTCGGTCGCGCAATTCGATACCTTGCAAAACGACATCGACAAGCCGCTGCTGAATCGCGCCTTGCGCGGCGCCTATCCGCCGGGCTCCACGGTCAAACCGCTCTATGCCTTGGCCGCTCAGAAGTACAACATCATTTCGCCGCTCCAGGCGCAGTATTGCGGCGGCATCTTCACGCTGCCGGGCAGCATCCATCAGTATCGTGACGACGAGAAGCATGGATTTCTCGACATGCGCCACGCGATTGCCAAATCATGCGACGTCTACTTTTACCGAGTCGCCGAACGCTTGGGCATCGATCGCATGGCGGAGTTCATGAAAACCTTCGGCTACGGTTCCCTGACCGGCATCGATATTCCGGGTGAAAAGCCCGGACTCATGGCATCGCCGGAATGGAAGCGCCAGACATTCAAGCGCGCCGCCGATCAGGTTTGGTTCCCCGGCGAGACCATCAGCATGGGTATTGGTCAGGGCGCGATGACGGTGACGCCGTTGCAGCAGGCGCACTTTGCCGCAGAGATCGCGGAGCGAGGCCAGATCATCGCGACCCCGCGGCTCGTCGCGGCATTCCGCGACCCGGCGTCCGGTGCGCTCACGCCGCGCCAACCGCAGCTCATGGTTCCCATCAATATCGCGACCGACGAGCAATGGAGCGTAGTCTACGACGGCATGGTGGGAGCGGTATCGCCGGGTGGAACAGCCTACGTAGCCGGGCTGGGCGCAAAGTACAAGATTGCCGGCAAGACGGGTACGGCGCAGGTATTCACGATCAAGCAGAACGTCTCGACCAAGGCCAAAATCCAAGACGAGCGCCATCGCGATCATTCATGGTTCATCGCCTACGCGCCCGCAGACGATCCAAAAATTGCCGTTTCCGTACTCGTGGAAAATGGCGGATTCGGCGCATCGGTCGCGGCGCCCATCGCGCGCAAAGTGCTCGACGCCTACCTGCTCGGAGATCAAGGGTCCGTGGATGCGAAGAAGCCCGCGCTCGATCCAGCCAACCGGCCCGCGATCGGCGGCGCACACATGCACTAGGTGCTGCGCGGATGCACTAGGCGTCGCGCGGATACGCGCGCAGCGCCGACTACGAGTCGGCGTCAATGAACCTCGGGCTTTTGTGGCTTGTTATCTTTGGGCGTAGATCCCGATTTGGCCGGGGATTTCGGCTCCGCAACCGGAACACGCTCTGGGGACCGGCTCTCGGGCTGCACGGCATGCTCGCCTTGCCGGATCTGCGCGGCCGCCGCGGCACCAGCCTGTTCAGCGGCGCCGTTCTGTACGGGTGCGCGGGTCTGTGCGGGTGCGCCTGTCAGTGCGGGTGCGCCTGTCAGTGCGGGTGCGCCGGGCGGCGGCCCTGGCTCTCGATGCGCGTGCAGCGGCACGGCTTGCGCCGGGATCAAGTTCGGCGTCGACGGCGCGGCGCCGATCACCGCCGGCCGGCGTTCGTTCGTGCGCGCGACCAAGCTGCGCGCGAAGAGTACGGCGCTGGATCGTCCCTTCGCGGTGCCGACCGCGGGTGAGACATGTCCGGCGGTTAGCATAGGGGCCGGCGGCAAAGCGGCGATCGCGAGCCGCGCTGCCGCGGCATTGCGGGCATCGAGATGTACGAGGTTCGGGCCAATCGGTCGGCCCGAGGAGAACGCCGCCTGGGATACCGCCGATATTGCGCCTGGAATCGCTTGATTCGCCAAATGCTGATCCTTGTTCGGCGATATCGGGTTTGCATCGGCATTGAGGCGCCGAATGTAGGCGGCGCTGGCGTGGTAGCTCGGCTGAAATTCCTCTCTGAAAGCGAGCGCGACCCAGGCAAGGCTCGGGCCACCCACCCACGCGACCAGGGCCGGCGCATAAACTTGCGGGAGACGGGGATTTCCGGGGGCCCAGCGCCACGCAGAGTTGACGTAGACCCAGCGCCCATAATGAAACGGCGCAAAACCCCAAGCAGCGGCGTCGATCCAGGTCCAACCCCAAGGACCGATCCAAACCCAACGTCCGACTTGATAAGGTACCCAGCCGACCTGTACCTGCGGCTGCCATACCGGCCCGTAGTCGGGGACCTCAGCCCAAGTTCCGTTGTCGTCCAGATCCTCGTATCCGGTCACTTCGGGGGAGACATAATTCGCCGATAACAGCGCGTCCTCATGCGCATCGCGCGCCGCCGCCCACTCGTCGAGTGCATCGCCCGACGCTAGGTCCCCGAAGTTCACGTCGAGTGTTTCGGCGCCGCTGAATTCCCCCTGCTGCTGCGCATTGAGCGTGAAATCCTGCGTCTGGCCGGTCACCTCGGCGTAGCCGGCGATCACGCCGACATCGACGGTATCGGTGCCGCCATTGACGTCGATTCGGTACTCGCCGGGCGCGAGCACCGTGACCGCTACGTTCGGGGTATCGACCTCAACCGTCTCGTTGGGCGCCAGGTATCGCACCCGGATGTTCAGCGCGCCCGACGATAGTCCCAATTGAACGACATGATCAGCGACATTCACGATCTGCAGCGCAGTCCGTTCGCCGACACGTATTGCCGTCGATCCGACATGGAGCTCGGCACGCGAGCCGCTATCGAACATGAGCTTGTCGCCGCTCGTCAGCGGGCGATTGAGCACATCATCGAGCCAAGTGGCCGCTCCCGCCGGTTGCAGGGCCGCAGTGCCTTCGAGCAAGTTGAGTCGAACCACGCGCGTCGGCGGATCGAGATCATCGGCGGCCGCGGTCGCTGCGGTCGCGAGACTGAGCCCGAGAGCCACGATCGGAATAAAAATGCGACACCTGTTCAAATCAGTTCCCCAATATCACGACCATGTCTCATGCAGAGCCGGTCCGGCCGGCGGCGCCATTGTTAAACTGCGCTGATGCCGCGGCACCCATTCGTAGCGATCTTATTATCCTTTTTTTTCGTCTGGAGCCTCTCGAATTGGATCGCGGATCGGCCCGTGCATCCGCGCGATGGAATCCTGGTCGACGCGGATCCGCAGCAGGACAACTACGGCCCCAGCATACCCGTAACGATGGGCCGATGGATGCTGACCCCGCGCGCGCACTACGAAGTCACTGCGCGCATCCTCGCCCGCGAGCGCTACTACATCGATGGGCTGTCCGATTTAGTGCCCGAGGACCTGGCGCTCGGCTGGGGTCCGATGTCCGACAACCGCATCCTGCGCACGATCGACATCTCGCAATCCGGCCGATTTTATTTTTGGCGCACACACGCCGATACCCCGATCCCGTTCGCAACCATCATCGATCATAGCGCCAATACCCACGTGATACCTGCCGATGGCGCAGTGCGCCGAGAGTTGTTGGGGCTGCGTCGGGGGCAGCTCGTCTCGCTGAGCGGCGATTTGGTCGATGGCACTCGCGACGATGGTCGATGGATCAAGACCTCGCTGGTGCGCGACGATACCGGACCCGGGGCCTGCGAAGTGTTGTTGGTGCGCAAGGTCGCCGTCCTGCAATGACTGCGGCTAGAATGGCGCTCATGGCGTGGCTAGAACCTGTCTCCTTGCGCGGTCCCGGCGCGGCACTCGAACCGCTCGCGGTCAAGCATCTCGACGATTTGATCGACTCGGTCAAGGACGGGGAGCTTTGGAATCTCTGGTACACGACGATTCCTCGCCCGGAAGCAATGCGCGCAGAAATCGACAGGCGTCTGCGCTTACAGGCGGAGGGTTCGATGCTGCCGTTCGCGGTGCTCGATCCGCTGTCGGGCAAGGCGCTCGGGATGACGACTTACATGCACGCCGACGCGGTCAATCGGCGCCTCGAGATCGGCTCGACTTGGTACCGGCGCAGCGTGCACAAGACGCCGCTCAACACGCAATGCAAGTTGCTGCTGCTGCGCCATGCATTCGAAGCGCTCGGCTGCATCGCCGTGGAATTTCGAACCCACTTCTTCAACCAGCCGAGCCGGCGCGCGATCGAGCGGCTCGGCGCCAAACTCGATGGCGTGCTGCGCCAACACATGCGTGCCGGCGACGGATCGCTGCGCGACACCTGCGTCTACAGCGTCATCGCGAGCGAGTGGCCGGCCGTCAAATCCAATCTGAACTGGCAGCTCACGAAACCCCGCGAATGAGCGCTTGGCGATGCAAACCTTCGGTATGCATCGGCGCCGGGGCAGGGCGCTAGAGACGCGCTGCGGCGTCGAAGGCGAGCGCGAGCGCACCCAAGATGCCGGCCTGCGAGCCGAGCCGCGGTGGCACGACGTAATCGTCGACGCAGGCGAGCACTTCCTCCCGGTCGATGTAGCCGCCGAGCCAGAGCTGCAAGCGCCGGCGGATCAAGGGAAATAACTGCAGCTGATTCATGACTCCGCCGCCAAGCACGATGCGTCGCGGAGAAATCGTCAGCACGAGCTGTGCGCAGAGCTGACCCAGATAGTCCGCCTCGATTTCCCACTGTGGATCGCCCGCATCCAGCTGATCCAAGGATTTCCCGCAGCGCGCGATGATTGCCGGTCCGGACGCCAAGCCCTCGAGGCAGTCGCCGTGAAACGGACAGACGCCGGCAAAACCTGCATCCAATGAGTGGCGGCGCGGATACATGTGGCCGACCTCCGGATGCATCAAGCCGTGTATCGGTCTGCCTGCGGCGATCGCACCCCCGCCGATGCCGGTGCCCACGGTCAGATAAACGAGATCCTCGACGTCTTGTGCCGCTCCCCAGCGGTGTTCCGCGAGCGCCGCGGCATTGACGTCCGTGTCGAACCCGATTGGGCATGAAAACGCTCGGATTAGAGGCCCGGTGACGTCGGTTCCGGTCCAGCCCGATTTGGGCGTCTTCAGTATGGAGCCGTATTGGCGCGCATCGCGGCGCAATTCGATCGGGCCGAAGGAACCCAGCCCGATCGCCGCCAATGGGCCGATTTCGGCGCTCTGCCGGCGCAGACACGCGACCAGATGTGCAATCGTGGTCGCCGGATCGGCGGTCGGAAATCGTTCCTCGACTAGAATCTTGCCGCCCTGATCGCCGACCGCACAAACGAACTTCGTACCGCCGGCCTCGATCGCGCCGAAATAGCGCGCCGCTATGTTGCCCATGGGATGCTTGCCCTCGAGGTACTAACCGGTTGAATCGCTGTCAATTGGGCGGTCATGACATTGGAGACGAGGTTGCGACGCTCAAACCGCGCTTTGCAAGAACCTGAGGCAGCTCGCCAATCCGCTGTCTTGGCTCGGCAGATCTGCGCAGACGGTCGACATGCGTGAATGCAATACGCGGATATCCGCGGCCGCGTGCTGCGCGGCGCTCCATTGGCGCAGATGTTCGTCGAGTATTTCCAAGCGTCTGCGTGTGCGTGCTTGAATGCGGTCCGGTCCGTCGAGTTCGCCGATCAGTTCGAGCCCGACACGCCGAATGCGCGCCCGATCCTTGGGCGCGAGGCGCAGCAGCGCATCGAGATAGGAGCTGCCCCATTGAAAGCGGGTCGCGATTCCGCGCGATTCTCGATAGGCCCGCGCGAACCATGCGAGAGCCGCAGTCTTACGGCCGCGCTTTTCCTCGATATCGCCGAGATCGACCATGTAATAAAAGGGCGTTTTCGCGGTCGCGAGCTCTGCCTTGAGCATCGCATACTCCGCGGCATCATCGCCCAATTGCTCGTCGACGAATGAGGCGGAATTGACGACGCCGGCGCGCACGTAGGGATCCATTTTCTTTTGCAGTACGACCGACACGCGCTCGCGTGCCTGCGCCGCGAGATCCGCCGGCACCGTTTGGTCCGCCGAATACTGCTTCGCGAGTTCGAGCTTCTTGCCCAGCGCCCGGAGTTGGTCGGCATCGATGATTTTCGGATCGTTCGCGACAGCGTCCATGACGCGCCACCAGTCGCGCTGGAATTTCGCGGCCTCGGCGGCGCCGCGCGTCTGCACGGCCGCGAAAAACGTATCGCCGAGGTCTTCCAACGGATCCGCGACCCGCGGCCCGATCTGCGGATTCGCGATGATTCCTAGGACCGCGGCAACGGTCTGCGGCGTCGGCGCAAGCGCCGCGGAAATCACCGTGATACGCGCCCGCTCGGACGGCGAAAGGCCGACGCAACTACCGGCGATCTGCGCGAGGCCCGCCGCGACGGATGCCTTATCCGCCGGCGAGATATCGCCGGCGTCCCAGGCGTAATAGGCGAGCCGTTGGCATTGCGCGGTACTCAAGCCCGCAGGTTTTTCGGCGAGCGCCGCGAGTACATCGCTCATCGGTGCGACGTCGCCGAGCGCCGCGTCGAGCAAATCCGTGTACATCGAAAGATCCATGCCTCCCGAAATTCGCGTGACCTCGCGTTGATCGGCGCGCAAAACCACGACGGTCGGATAGCTCAACACCCTGAATTTCTCGCCCCATTTCTGCGCACCGGGATCATCTCCGTCGAGGTAGACGGCGACAAACTGTCGTGTCTTGGAGACGAAATCGCTGCGTGAAAAAACCGAGGATTTCAGCTGCTGGCAAGGCGGGCACCACTTTGCGCCCCAGTACAGGAACACCGGCTTGTTGGCCGATTTTGCCGATTCGAACGCGGCGCCGACGTCGCCCGCAAACCAATCGATTCCCGGCGCGTCCGCGTGGCTCGTCGTGCGCGGGGCGGCGGCCATTGCGCGGCCCGAGCCACAGGTGGCGGCAATCGTCAGCAAAACGCAAACGGTGCCCACCGCGATGCTCTTCGACATGTCGTCGCTCCAAATTCGGCGCTTGCGCCGGCTACGAAGCCTCGCCTCTAGGATGGCTTCCTGTCAAATACCAGCAATGACGAAGTCGCGGATGCGCAAAGGCGACCCTCGGAGTCGGTCAACCTTCCTTGCGCGAAGGCGACGCGATTGCCCATGGACAGTATGGTCGCCTCAGCGCGGACCTCGCCGCTGGCGGCGCTCAGCGCACGATGCAGGGAAACCTTCAATTCGATCGTCGTATAGGCCCGCGTCTCGGACAGCAAGGATTGCACCGCACAGCCGCAAGCCGAGTCGAGCAGCGTGGCTGCGTAACCGCCATGCGCGACGTCAAAAGGATTGTAGGAATGTGCGCCGGGCACGCCGCCGAAGACCGCGCGACCCTCGTCGGCCTCGAGCAAGTAAAATTGCAGTGTTTCGGCAATCGGCGGACGTTTCCCCGCGGCGATCCAGGCGCGAAGCTGTTGCAAGCCATAAGGCATGGGCGTGTTTGCAGACATCGTTGATTCCCCGGTGATCAGAGGGCGGTTTCCATTATCATAGGCGCGAGCCATGTCCGAGTTAAAACAATATATCGAGAACGTCGCGGATTTTCCGCGTCCCGGCGTTCTGTTTCGCGATATTTCGCCGTTGTTGCGCGCGCATTTCGACGCCACGCTGGAGGCGCTCGAGGCTCTGCTGACGCCGACCGAGTGGCAGGCGATCGATGCGGTCGCTGGAATCGAATCGCGCGGCTTCATTTTGGGCGCCGCCCTCGCGGCGCGGCTGGGCAAGGGGTTCGTCTTGGTGCGTAAGCAGGGCAAGTTGCCCCCACCCGTCGTCGACATGACGTATGACCTCGAGTACGGCTCAGGCGTGCTCGAAATGCAGCCCGGCCACGGACGCATCGTATTGATCGACGATGTGCTCGCGACCGGCGGTACGATGAGCGCCGCGGCGGAGCTGTGTAGTCGCGCGGGCTATCAAGTGCATGCATTGCTTACGCTGATCGATCTGAAGCTCATCGGCGACTACACTTGGCGAGAGCACCAATTGCGCGCGGCGATCATCTATTGATGCCGTCAGACAGCGGCGACCTCCACCAAACAATCGTAGAACGTCGCCGCTCGGCCGATATCCGTGAGACGCTGATGCGTCAACTCATTGGGATTGGTGCCGTCCGGACCGAGTTTGCGCCACCAAATGCCGAGCCCGACGACGACGCCGGGACGCGCACGATCGCTGATGCTCACTTTGCAGCGATATTCGCCGCGATCATTGAAGGTGCGCACCAACGCGCCATCCGTCAGTCCGCGAGATGCGGCATCCTCGGGATGAATTTCGAGCAGCGGCTCCCCTTCGATGCTGCGCAGACTCTTGACATTGACGAAGCTCGAGTTGAGAAAGTGCCGCGCCGGCGGCGAGATCATCGCGAGCGGATAGCGTGCGGCCAATTGAGGCGCGGATTGGCGCGATTCGTACGGGGCAACGAAGTCCGCGACCCCAAGGTCCTTGGGAGCGAAGTGCGCCCGGCCGTCCGAAGTCGGAAATCCGCCGGCGGCAAATGGCGCCTCCTTGAGCGGGAGCCGCACCCAACCGTCGCGGCGCAGCGCCTGGAAATCGATCTCAGGCCCAAAGGCCTGCGCCCCGATTTGTTGATCCGTGTCCCGAAAACATGCTTCGTCGAAGCCCATGCGGGCCGCCAGTCCGCGGAAGATTTCCGTGTTCGGGCGGGATTCGCCGAGCGGCGCGATCGCGGGCTCGTTGACCAGCACGTAGGTGTGGCCGTAGCTGGTATGCACGTCGAAGTGTTCGAGTTGTGTAGTCGCCGGCAATACGTAATCGGCATAGTCGGCCGTGTCGGTCTGGAAATGTTCGAGCACGACGGTAAACAGATCCTCGCGCGCCAAGCCGCGCAGTACTTTGCCCGACTCCGGCGCGACCGCGAGCGGATTGCTGTTATAGACGATCAACGCGTCGATCTTCGGGCCGAATTCGCCCGAGGACTCGCGCAGCAAATCATCTCCGATCGTGCACATGTTGATCGTGCGCGGCTGCGGCGCCACACGCAGCTCGGGCAGTTCGAGCGCCTCATGGCGCACGCTGGCCCAACCCGAAGCCGACAGCAGCAGGCCGCCCGCGCGATGCCGCCAGGCGCCGGTAAGACAGGGCAGCGCCGCTATCAGACGCACGGCGCTGCCGCCGCCGCGCACGCGTTGCATGCCATAGTTCAGGCGAATTGCCGCCGGCCGCACCTGCGCGTACTCGCGGGCGAGCGCGCGCACGACATCGGCCTCGATGCCGCAAACCTCCGCAGTTCGCGGCGGGGTCCACGCCAGCGCCCGGTCGGCGAGCGCCGGCCAGCCATCGGTGTATCGCTCGATGTAGTCTAGATCTAGCCAATCGTGTTCGATGAGCTGTTGCATCAGACCGAGCGCCAACGCGCCGTCGGCACCCGGGAGAATGGCGATGTGCTGATGACACTTGTCGGCGGTTTCCGTGCGCCGCGGGTCGATGCAGACTAGTTTCGCACCCAGCCGTCTTGCATCTTGCGCAATGCTCCAGAAGTGCAAGTTCGAGGCAATGCTGTTGCTGCCCCAAATCAGGATCAAGCGGCTCTCCCTGAAGTGCTCGACGTGCATACCGACGCTCTTGCCATAGGTGGCACGCAAGCCCGTTGCACCCGCACTGGCGCAAATCGTCCTATCGAGCAGCGAGGCTCCGAGGCGGTTGAAGAAGCGCGAGGCCATCGCCTCGCCTTGAATCAAGCCCAAGGTGCCGGAATAGCTGTACGGCACGATGGCTTGCGGCGCATGTGCAGCGATCGCTCGCAGGCGCAGGGCGATTGCGCCTAGCGCCTCATCCCAGGTCACCGGCTCAAATTTGCCGCTGCCCTTCGGTCCCGCGCGTCGCAGCGGCTGCAGCAGCCGATCGGGGTGATAGGTTCTTTCCGCATAGCGCGCGACCTTCGTGCACAGCACACCGTGTGTCGGCGCATGATCCGGATCGCCCTGTATGCGCACGACAGCGCCCTTATCGACCGTCACGCGGATCGCGCAGGTATCGGGGCAGTCATGCGGGCACGCGGCATGTACGGTGTGTACGCTCATGAACTCATGATTACATCACAGGATCGCGAGTCTGACGACCTCGCGTGCTACCATTTTTGACGATGATACTGGCCCATAGCGTTCTGATCCTCGCGGCGTTCGTTGCCGGCGCACAAAATGCCTTGGCGGGCGGCGGTACTTTCATCACCTTTCCGGCGCTGCTCTATGCGGGCCTCGATCCACGCGCAGCGAACATCACCTCGGCGGTTGCGCTGTTTCCCGGCACGGTCACGGCCGGAATCGCGGGCCGCCGTCTCGTCATGGGAACCGCGGGACTGTCGATCCGAACGCTCGTCGCCTTGAGCCTGATCGGCGGGGCGTTGGGGGCATGCCTGCTGCTGGCGACGCCCATGTCGTTGCTGACCCGTTTGGTTCCCTACTTGGTTCTGTTTGCAACGGGCGTCTTCGCGTGGGGCAGCTTCATCCACAAAGCGCGCGATGATGTCGAGGTGCGTCTCGGCGCACGTGCCACCGGCTGCGTGCAATTGATGATCGGCATCTACGGCGGGTATTTTGCCGGTGGCATCGGTGTGCTCATGCTGGCTGTGTTGAGTGCCGCGGGCAGCCCCGTGCGCAACGCCGTTGCCACCAAGAATATGCTGGCGTCCATGATGGGAGCATCGTCGGTCCTGATATTTTTATTCCAAATGCGATTCGACTGGCTGCTCGTGCTGTACGTAGCGGTTGCGGCCATCTTCGGCGGACTCGTGGGCGTGTATGCGCTTCGTCGTATCAACGAAACGGCGCTCTGCATCGGCATTACGCTGATCGGTCTTGCCGTGACGGTCGGGTTATTCATCCGATACTGATCGTCGAGACCGCCTCAGCGAATTCCTGGCCTATCGTGCCGGGCTGGAATCCGGATTGCGGACTTCGAACTGCACGAGCACCGTGGAGCCATCCGCGAAGCGCAGCGTGATCGGCACGCGATCGGCGGGCCTCAGCGGCTTGGTCGCTTGCATGAGCATCATGTGATAGCCCGTTGCGGCGAAGTCCAGGCTCGAGTGCGCATCGATCGTGATCTGCTCGACCGCCGTCATCTGCATGCCGCCGCCCCGATTGACGGTACGGTGCAGAGTAACCTGCGTGTATGCCGGACTCGTCGCAGCGATCAGATTCAGTGGTCTTGCGCCCGTGTTGATCAGCGTCAAATAGCCGGCCGCCGGCAAGTCG
>Ga0187883_10001486_pt1 | contig 14364 bp, 14 predicted proteins | sample June2016WEW_20_1_2_FD_132966 | JGI IMG/M metagenome (GOLD analysis project Ga0187883, IMG submission 132966) | Peatland microbial communities from SPRUCE experiment site at the Marcell Experimental Forest, Minnesota, USA - June2016WEW_20_10 | ecosystem: Environmental > Terrestrial > Soil >...
AGGCCCTGGGGCTCATGCTCGAATTAGGCGTCAGCCTTACATTTTGCTGATCAAGTGCCCCCCCAGACGGTCAGGATTACGGACCTGGAATCCTCTGTCAATTACTTTCGCCCAAAAAAGCTTTCGCCCAAAAAAGAGAGCGACGCCGCGCGACTGACGGCAGTTACGTTTCTGCAATACCTTCCGATTATCGAGTAGACCAGTCGCTCGAGACCCGATGCCATCGATAATTCAGCACGAGGGGATTGAGTGGAGCCGAGCGCCCGCACGCCCACTGCTGCCGGTTGCGCCCGACGGCTTGCAAGCGCTCACTTTATACTTGCCCGCGCACAGTTCTATTAGAAGCTGCAGCCGCGAGATCGGCACATCGTGATTTAGAATGGCTCTCGCACATTGTGGGTATCAGCCAAGCCTGAGGGACACCGATGTCTACGACAGCTCTTCATTACCAGAATCACCTTGGGCCTGTATATACATGGATGGTTGGCGATCTCGACGCGGCTTTCGCGAGAGGCCGCGCGGAACTCGATGAACTTGGCCTTCCTTCCTCAACGGACGGAGCCGCCATCGACCTCGGAGCGGGATTTGGCTTGCACAGCATTCCTTTGGCCGAACGAGGCTACGCCGTCACGGCAATAGATGGCTACGAGCCGCTGCTGCACGAGCTTCGAGTGCGATCGACATCGCTGCCAATTAAGACGATCGTCGGAGATCTTTCGACTTTTCGGACGTGGGTACGGCAGCCGGTGAACGTGATTCTCTGCATGGGGGACACGCTGACACAGCTGCCGGATTTCGCGGATGTCGATTTGCTATTGGATAACGCCGCCGCCGCTCTGACGTCAGGAGGCGTATTCGCCGCCACTTTTCGCGATTACGTTTCCAAGACCTTGCAAGGAGATGAGCGATTTATTCCGGTCCGCAGCGACGACAATCGAATTCTGACCTGCTTTCTTGAGTACGGCAAAGATCGAGTCACCGTCCATGACTTGCTTCATGAAAGGGAGCAAGGTAGGTGGCGGCAACGCGTTAGCAGTTACCTCAAATTGCGACTTTGTCCTGAACGGATTGTCGAACGATTGGCGAATCTCGGATTCGTCGTGAGCGTCGACATCGGAATCAGCGGCATGACTCGCGTCATCGGCGTTCTGGCTTGACTTGCAGGCACAAATACGCTTTCCCGTAGAAGGACTTGTGCGCGTCGCGAGAAACTACCGTCATTTAGTCGATCGTGATTTTGCCAGTGCATCGGCTGTCGCCGCGCGCCATTCATCGATCATCCTGGAATAATGCCCCGTCTCGAGGAATTTGCGCACAAACGCACGCCCCGCCTCGCTCAGGGCAGTGAGTGTGTAACGCACACTGACGTCGGTTCCGCCTGCGGCCGGTTCTGCGCAAGCCACGTCGACCAGACCGATGTGCGACCCGAGCGCGGTACTCGCGTAGCTGACTCGGCCTTCCAATGGCTTATATTCCGTGACAATCCAAATGGCTTCCTGGCCGTGTCCGTTTTGTGTACGAAAGACGCTGCCTCGCTCCTCGGCACCGCTCAATATCTCGGGGTTCCATCCCGGCACCCATGCACGTTCGCCCTGAGCTGTGAATAGGGGGAACACCTGTGAACGCGGCGCGTCGAGATGGAAGCTACGAATCTGAGTTAAGGGCGGTGCTGACATAACGGAATCGCTGCATAGAAAAGAGGGAAGGAAGATGCACAACCGCGGCATGCCGGGAGCGAAAGATGAGCTGCGCATATCGTGCCCATGTTGTTACCCCGGTACCATGGTACGTCATATGCAAAGTTCTTGCAATCGTGCGATGCTGTGTTTCGCTCTGTTGATTTGGAAGTCTCTATGGCTGGAAAAAAGTCGTCCAAGCAGGTTCCCGTGCGCGAGGTCGAGCGCATCCAAACCGGCGTTCGCCTCGAGAAGCGTCTGTTGAAGGTGCTGAAGGGTCTGGCGGAATACCTCGACATGTCGTTAGGCGATTTGCTCGAAGGCATCGCATTGCACGCGCTAGAGAACAAACCGCCATTCAAGCCAATGACGCTCGAGAAGGCCGCGCAGCTGCGACGCGTCTATAGCTTGGACCTCGTTGCGGCGGACAGCCATCGCTTGCGCGACAAGGACAGTTCGGACGCGCAACGATAAATCCGCAGCGTCGTCGATGACCCTTGAGGCTGGAGCTGAAGCCTTCGAGTGCGACCTGGCAATGCCGATTGAAGATCGTGAAACACGCGATCAGCCAGCGATTACGCGCCTCGCTGACTATTTCCGTCAGAGGCGACCGACAGCATTGGTGAGTGATTGTACTAGAGTGCCGCCCCAAGCATTTCCGGTGACTGCTGGAATCACAGCAATCGCGTAGCCGGACGCAGAGCTGGCAAGAAAGCCTTCCAGGCCCTGGCCTACAAGCAGGTGAATGCCTCCATTAAAGATGGCGAATGCGAGCACGCCGGGGGCGAGCCAACCACATCCACTATGGCCAAGCATCATGTTCACCTTTCTGGCGAAGTAAATCCCGAAGAAGCCTTCAAGAAATCCCCAAGTGAATACGGTAACTATCAGACCCGCGGCACCAAGCGGGAAACCGGCCGCTACCGACATACGGACAGCGGGTTGACGCTGCAGCGGAATCCACATTGCGGCCCCGGCGTGCCAGGAAAGCACGAGGTCATAGAACAGGGCGAACGCCAACCCCAGAACCAGAGACCACCCGACATTTCGCCGAATGAATCCATAGTCGGAAAAAGGCTCTCGCCGCAGCGCCATGAGCGTGAGGGGCGCCAATCCCTCGAGCAGAAACTGAAAGGCGGCCGCGGCGAAAACCATGATCAAGCCGTGTCCATTTCGCAAGATCGGATTCAAGAACGGCACACATAGGGAACCAGCCGCGAAGACAGAGATCACGATGGCCAAATCCATGGCCGCAAATCTACGATCTGTTCTTTCGGGTGAGTGAGCGGAGACGATCACAGCGCGATCCTGATCCGATGACAACCAGCGGCGACGCCGCATTGCCTATCGTATCTCGTGAACGTCCGCTTCAAGGCGGACAGCCAGGGGCCGTGAACAATCGAAGTTGGCCGATAAGCGCCAGATTGTGCACTCCTTTCCGGCCATTCGAGTTTTTCGGATTCCGGTGAATCGCAGTATATCTCAATCTCAAGTAGGCTTCCTCGTGCTCCCAGCTCTTTCTTAATGCCGGTGCCATCGCCCATTCAGCCTTCGTGGCGCTCAATGACGGGAATCGTCCCGAGTACGGCCTCGAAAATTGAATTGTTATCGCCGCGTGCCTCTGGGACTGAGAAGTTTGCGGGGCTGCACTCTGTAGCGGTTGCACCCAACGCACTGACGCGGGACTGCTGCTCAAACCCTCGGCCATTTGCTAACATTGCATCTGCAATTCGAAGGGATCTCGCAATGCGCTGGTATCAATACATCGCCTACTTCTTCGGAGGCGCATTTCTTGCCAACATGGTGCCTCATTTTGTGAATGGAATTTCGGGCAATGCCTTCCAAAGCCCGTTTGCATCGCCGCCCGGCGAAGGCTTGTCCTCCTCAACAATCAATGTCCTGTGGGGCCTGCTCAACCTTGCCGTCGCCTACCTGCTCATCTGTCGCGTCGGCAACTTTAACCTGCGGAAAAACTCGCACGTGCTCCCACTCGGAGGCGGCATCCTGCTCATGTCGCTGATGGCTGCGCATGCATTCGGACGCTTCCACGGCGGACGTTAAGCCGGCCGTTGGAACCGGCGACTCGTCGCCGCATAGCGGCCGATTTGGCCACACGCGCAAAGTGATCTGAATTCGTGAACCGATGCGAGCGGATTACAGATCAATAGGCAAAATTCTTCAGACGGTCCGGCGTCCAAATGTGTACCCGTACGAGTGGTCGTCGAAATCATCGTCGCAGTCGGCATCCGGCAAATCTCGAGCCTCTCCTGTCCTTAGCCTTGCTCCATACCGGTCGCTCAAAAAGCAGCGGAGCGGCCATTGGATTCGGCCGTTGTTGCACCTCGCTGTCGCCGCGACACCGAGCATGGATGGAGACTCCGCTGTCCGAGTGTAGGATACGCATCACCGGAGCCGTCCACGACGTTTCGGGTGCGAGTGTCGGATTCTCAGGGAGGTTTTTGCCATGAACGGAATACTAAACGCTATTGCAATCAGCGCAGTGCTCGCGGTATCGGCGCCGTCGTACGCCCAGCAGGTGACGACCAAGGATCAAATCATCGGAACCTGGAAAGTTGTTTCGCTGAAGGGCCTAACAGCGGGCTTGGTCAAGTATCCACTCGGAGAGCAGCCGCAGGGCTACGTGACCGTCACGCCGACCCGGATGTGGCTGCTATTCGTTGATTCGAGGCGAGCCGCCGCAGCCTCGGCTGCGCTGACCGATGCCGAAGCCATCGCTGCGATGAAAACGAGCGTTGCCTGGACCGGCCAATACACGATCGGGGAGCGGAGCCCGGACGGCCTTAAGGCGACGGCCCGCGTCGACACCGCATCGAGTCCGGCACTCCCCGGCACGGACAGGGTTTATTTCATGAAGGTCGAGGGCAACAAACTGACGATGAAGTCACCGGGCGTAATCGAGCCGATGACCGGAGTAACCAGCGCCCTTGTGATTGAGCTCGTGAAGGCGGACTAAGGCGCATTCGATGTCTGACAAGCCAGCTGTTCATGCGCGACGGATGCCCGCCATCCGAAAACCTGTAGATCACTGGTGACCAGCCGACCTGCCGCAGCCACCGGCACCTGATCGAGCGAGCAGTTGGTTCACAAGCACTTCATGGGGTCGCCCTCGCCGCTTGCCTACGCGATCGCAGCGTCGCGGTGCTTCTGTACCCCGTCCAAAATCATCTGCTTCGCCTTCGCCGCATCGCCCCAGCCGATGATCTTGGCCCACTTGTTGGGCTCGAGATCCTTGTAATGCTCGAAAAAATGCTCGATCTGCTGGAGCGTGATGCTTGGCAGATCGCTGTAGTTGAGACACTTGTCGTAACGCTGAGTTAGGTGCGATGACGGCACGGCGATGATCTTCTCGTCCATGCCCATGTTGTCCTCCATGAGCAGCACGCCCACTGGCCGTACGCTGATAATGGCTCCAGGGGCAATAGCGCGCGTGTTGCAGATCAACACGTCGCACGGATCACCGTCGCCCGAGAGCGTGTGAGGGATGAAGCCGTAGTTGCCCGGATAGCGCATCGAGGTATAGAGAAAACGATCAACCACCAGAGCACCGGCGGCCTTGTCCAACTCGTACTTGATCGGTTCGCCGCCGATCGGCACCTCGACGATGACGTTGACGTCATGAGGCGGATCCCTGCCTATCGCGATTTCATTGATGCGCATGGTGGTCGTCTCCAGGAAAATGCATATGTTGAGATCTTTGCAAGTGACGGGTGCGGCGCCGAAAGTGCTTGGCGGCGCAAAAGTTGGTACCGCGACCGCGCAGAGGCGCGCAAACGGCGCAAGTCCCGCGATAATCCCGACGTTTGGTCGCAGTGGGTGTCATCTTGGCCGAAAACCAAGAGACTAACCTACACCGGCGCTGCGGCCATTCGTGCTTCCCCTCGCGCACTACGAGATTTCCGAATGAATCAGGTGTGACGTCGCGATATAACGGTGTCCTCTCCTTTTCCGCGCATTAGAATGCGGTAGCAATCCGCCAGTGGGCAACATAGGTTCGGGTTGCTTGCCTTGCGTGCAAGGAGTCCCGCCGATGCTGGCACGGGTCAACCATCATGCGCCATCTGGGGTTATCCGACATTCGACAGATTTGAGGAACTCGTCGATTTCCGCGTACACGACATTCTCGTCCGCGTTCATTCCGTAAACCCCACTACTAGTGGCCAGTACTACCAGAATGCTGGGCGCCGGGGCGGTCATATGCGGATGCTGATGATCCTGATCACATTGCCAATCGCGAAAACATTGATAGGTCCGACGTTACACCCCGGCACGAAATGATTGTACCGCCGGTGTCTACCCCCAACCGTCCCCAACGACCACAATCGGGAAACCAAATAAGCCAATTGAGACCGGTTGAAAAATCGGCATTACCGGGGAAATGTAATTTTATGACGATAGCGCAATCAAAGGTCACAGCGCAGGGCCAGATCCCAGCCCCGGTCGGAGTGCAAAAGAAACACGGTATAGGTCCGGGTTCCGTGCTCGAATGGCACGCCGAATGGCAAGACGATCCCCGACGTGAAGCAGGCCATCCGAAAGCATACTCGACAACGGCATGCTCGCGATTGACACGAACGTTCTTGTTCAACTCGTCGCACGAGACGACACCACACGCTTCGCATCTAAATTTATCGGCGAACGCGAGATCATCCAAAAGTGGAAGATGCCCCCTCGCGAGTGCAGCGCAGCGAAAGCTCAATTCCCGGTGGTGTTCAGCGTCGGTTCGAAGCTAACCGTTAATGAACCGGCTCAGAATACAAAATTTCTGACAGTCCCCGACGATCGACAATCGATAACCCATGTCACTTGCTTAAGCGTCCTCGGCGGCCATGACTAAAACTGACTATTGCGCCACCCAGTAGTGCTTTGTCGCGCTCCAACGTTTCGCGGAAAGAAGCAAATTAGGAAAGACGCATGAAGACGGTGAATGCCAAGCCGCAGTCAGTTGACCCGCGATCTCCCGCGACGAAGCATGGCGACCGTGTGTCGAAAACCGGAACGGCGGAGATCCGCGGAAGGCTACACGCAGGGACCGCGAAAAGCCGCGTCTCAATCCGCTGGCCTGCGTGATGTCATCTATATCTAATCATCCAATCCCTTTCCATCCAGGATCCGCGCCAAGCACTTCTCGACCCTGGCTTCGCGCGTCTTGCTCTGTTTGGCCGTCGAGAAGTGGAGGAGGTATCCGCGTTGACGTCCGGGTGTCAAGGCATAAAACGCCGTTTTCAAGGCAGGCAATTCCTTTAGCTTGTTCTTGAACTCCTCGGGCATTTCAAACTCCGCGGTCTTCTTCAGTTCCACTTGCAGACCAGATTTCTCCACCTCAATGGCGTCATGGATGTAGGCCTTCATGACGCGTTCCATCTTCAGCACTTCGCGCAGATTGGTGAATCGGATCTGGCGCGCTGCCTGCACGTTCTTCGTCTGTTGGACCAAAATGCGATGCTCATCCTTCAGCAAAGCCCCTTTGATGAACAAAAGCGCACAGTACTCCTTGAACACGTGTATCAGCGCGATGTTGCTTCCGTTCAGCGTGTAGCACGGGCAGCCCCATTTCAATTCTTCGGTCAGCTGACAGTCGAGTGCGATCGTTCTCAGTTTCCTGAGTGCCTTCTCCCATCTCTCGTTCTTGCCGAAGTACCAATCGACCTTGGGGTTCATTGCACCGCAAGGGTGCTTCGAAGAAGATGTTGAGGACTTGGCCATGTGGATCTCGGCAGTGGTTGAGGCTGATATCCATTGTATGCAACAACGACCGGAGGTGGTGCGGTCGGGCAATGAATGCCCGCTTTGTTCCGGCCAATTCAGCGTGTTCACCGGTCGCAAACGGCAGTCTTAAGACGTTGCGATGACCGATTCTCTCAGCTGCCGTTCGGACGCCAGGGCCTTTGAGGCTCTGGTGGGACCAGATGGAGCTCTCGGTGGACGATCATACTAGGTTTGTATTGATACTGATCCGCGGTCTCGCGGCGCAATTCCTCGAGCCTTGCCTTAAGCTGTGCGGTCAGGGTTTCGTATCCGGGCTGGTCGTAGAGATTCTTATCCTCGCTCGAGTCGGTTTGCAGGTCGTAAAGCTCGAATTCCTGCGGCTCGATGAAGAAGTGGATCAGCTTGTACCGCTCCGTGCGAATGCCGCGGTGGGGACGTACATTCTCGAACCCCGGATATTCGTAGTACTCGTAAAGCCAGTCCTTGCGCCAGTCGGAGACGGATTTGCCCAGAGCCAATCCAAGAAAGCTGCGGCCCTGCATCGTTGCAGGAATCGGCAGCCCTGCAATCTCGAGCAGGGTTTCAGCTACGTCGATGTTGAGCACCATTTCGTCGCGAACCTGACCTGCATGAATGCGGTTCGGCCACCGGATCATCATAGGCACCCGGATCGCCGGCTCGTACATCAGGCGCTTGTCGTAGAATGTGTGCTCACCGAGGAAGAAGCCGTGGTCTGATGAGAGCATGATCGCGGTATCGTCCAGCTTGCCACCCGAGGCCATAGCGTCCAGTAAACGACCGACGTCCTCGTCGTTGGATTCAACACCGGCGTAATGATCCTTGACCAGCTCCTCTAGCGAGCGTGGATCATCGTCGCCGACCTCGGTGGTGCCGATCTTGTTCTCCGCCTCGGCGACGGCCCGCGATTTCCCCTTATAGTTGGCAAGGTCGTCATTGAAATTCTCCGGCACTGGAATCCTAATCCCGTTGAAAAGATCCAGCAATCGGCGCGGACGGTAGAATGGCGCATGCGGCGCATAGAACCACAACAACAGGCAAAAGGGCTCATCGCCTCGGGTATTGATCCAAGCGATGGCCTTTTCGGTAAGCAGGTCGTCGACATAGCGGTCATAAATCTTGGGCTCGCCGTACACCCCGCCACGCCCCTCGATAATTGTCGGATGCAGATAGTCGGCCTGGCCCTTGAAACCGAAGTAGTAATCCCATGGACGGTCCATCAGGGCGCCGCCGACATGCGACTTGCCAATGAACGCAGCCTGATAACCATACTGCCGCAGCACGTCGGTAAACATCGGAAAATTCGAGGGCACTTCATCTTCCTGATTCGTGGTCGCACCGGTGGCGTGCGAGTACGCGCCGCTCAGGATGCTCGCTCGCGAAGGCAGACACAGCGCATTAGTGACGAATGCGTTACTGAATATCACGCCTTCACGGCCGATGCGGTCCATGTTGGGCGTCTTGAGTATCGGATTGCCGGCAATGCTGAACTCGTCGGTGCGCAGACCTTCTCCAAGAAAGAAGACTATATTTGGACGATGCCGGTCGTCAGATTTGCCGCGGCGACCGAGCACTGCGGAGGCGGCACCGATGCCGAGAACGCTCGAAAGTCCGGCGACAACACTGCGGCGAGTGGGTCGATGGCTCATCGTTGCAAATCCCCCCGAAGTAGACCACGGCCGTTTATGGGCGGACGATTGCTGAGATGATAACTGACATGCCGAACGGCGGCTTCCTAGCCACCATTTCGGCATCGCCGGTGGCGACCGGACGGCCCGCACATCATCCCACCTCGCTGCTAAAGATCTACAATTACGGTTATCTGAACCGGATTCGGTCTAGCCGGCGTCTCGAGCGCGTCACCGGAATATCAATTTCCGCGGCACGTGCTGCTTTCCCGTCGAGCGATGTGCTGCCCGACTTCTCCTCTCCGCGGCTTAGGTAAATCGGTGCATTGCAGCGGAGAAACCGGCATTTCTTTGCACGAAGCGCATGCAACCCGCGGCTAACCGCTCCCGCCAGCGCTGCCACTTGACCAAATCGCACCAAAAATCGACTATATCAGCGACCACTGGCCAAGCCATTGTTATGCCTGGAATGAAATCGGCGATATTCCAAATCTGCAATAGGTGGTTTTATGAGCCAATCTATCAACGATGACGTTTTGAAGATTCTGGCGTCGGATTCAAATTCGAACGAGAACGAGCGGAAATTAAGTGCCGAACTGATTGTAGCGCGCGCGGCGTCGACATCTCTCGGGCACGAGCCAAAGCATCGGTCGGATAAACCGAATGAGCCTGAGTACGAAGGCGGCGAAGATGAGCACATCGACGACGATGACGATTTGCACTAAAAAACTTTGAGAAATTGGTCATGAAGACAGAGATGGCAATGGGATTTCATTTTAGTCGGGTGCGCGGCACATATTCGATCTCGAACATTGCCCTTGTTACTTGAGCTGACGCCACGTCGGAGACGGTCGCTATAACTTGCCACTCTGAATGTGAAGTGGCCGGCATGGTTGCGTCTAACGAATGATGTTAGACGTGAACGTGAATGACCGGCGACAAACGGAACTGCCGTAGGCGTCGATGTCCTCATCGTGCGCCTCGACACTCGATGACGTGTGGGGCGGGTGGTCGTAGCGCGCCATGCGCACAACGTTAGCACGACGACCCCGTGGCCCCGCCGGGGTCGCCGGAACCTCCTCGATCAACTACGCGTGCGAGGCGCGGCCCGACAGGTAGGCATCGGCGGCCGGCACCAGTTCCTTCTTCTGCGAGTACTGGAAGCGCGCGCCCTCCATGCCCTTCTCGATGTAGTCGTTCATCTCGGCGGGCACGTGCGCGCGGATCCAGGCCTCGATCTCGTCCGGCGGCAGGCTGTTCCAGAAGAGCTGTGGCACGAACTGCGCCTCGAGCAGCGGCGCCAGGTTGCCGTACGGTGACAACAGCATCTCGGCATGGTCGCTGAAAGTGCTCCAGCCGAGCTGCGTGTGCTCCTGGCGCAGTGTGCCGATCATCGCCAGGCGCAGCTGTATGTCCTGCGCCGGCAGCTCGGAGGACAGCGCGATGCCGGACACCTGCTCGGCCAGCTTCGGATCGCGCGCTGCCGCGAGCGCCACGTACAGGCGGCGGTGCGCGGAGTCGTCCTTAGCGGCCTTGGCTAGGGCGTGCAGCTGCGCGAAGGTCGCGGCATCGGCGTGCAGTCCCACGATTTTGAGCACCATGGTCTGGTCGTCGGGCGCGATGGTCGACTGGTCCTCGACGAAGGCCGCGAAGCGGCGCCGCGCGTCGGCGATAGTGTCCGGGTCGCCCCATATCCCCAGGTTCTCGATCACCTGGCGCCGCAGCGTCTTCACGTCCGGCGTCTCGTCCACTTTGGCGTCCCAGCCGAGCTTCTGCGCCAACGGCTTGACCAGCGAGCGGGCATAGGCGGCGAACACATCGTGTCCGGGGCTGCCGCGCTCGTCGTACTCGATGATGCCCAGCGCTCCGATGATCTGCTCCCACGGGCGGGTGTCCTGATCACTGCCCATGTTCTCCGCGAGCGCCAGGTAGCTCGCCAGCGGCGCGGCCTGCGACTGCACCAGCGCCCACTGGTCATCAAGCAACGCGATGCGGTCGCCGTCCTGCAGGGTGTCGAAGCTGCGGGTGTTGGCGGCCAGCGTCGCCGCGTCGTATTGAGCGCGATAGTAGCCGATGGCGCCGGCGTTGACGCTCAGGGGCTCCTGGCACGAGCCCGCCGCCAGGCTTTGCCCGTTCTGCGTGAGGAGCACCGCGCGTGCCGTACCTTGCGCTCCGGTGCGCACCTGCAACGGCACACCCCAGTGCCCCACCTGGGCAGCGGCATCCGGCGGGGTGCGCAGGAAGAAGCGCTTCTGAGCCAGCGTCACTGTGCGCTGACCGGACCCGTCGCACTGCGAGGTGACGCTCACGACCGGGAAGCCGGCCTGTTCGGTCCAGCCCGAGGCGAGCACGCCCACGTCCTGTCCGCTGGCGGCAGACAGGCCGTTCCACAGGTCCGCGGTGGTTGCGTTGCTGAACGCGCGCGCTTTCATGTAACGGCGTACGCCGTCGCGGAAAGTGTCGGGGCCCAGATACGCTTCCAGCATGCGCAGCACCGCCTGACCCTTGTTGTAAGTGATGGTTGGGTCGAAGGCGTTGGCCGCCTGCAGCTCGTCTGTCACATGCACCTGTATGGGGTGTGAGCTGACGCGCGCATCGGCCATCATGGCGCTCTCCTTGGAAGTGTCCTCGCGCTCCCACCACTTCCAACCCGGGTTGCGAAGGTCGGTCTCCTTGGCCGCCATCCAGGACGCGAAGCTCTCATTGAGCCATAGGTCGTCCCACCAGCCCATGGTGACCAGGTCGCCATTCCACTGATGCGCCATCTCGTGGGCCTGGGTCGAGTACACGGTCTGGAGGTCGTTCAGCGAGCTGGCCTGCGAGAGCAGGAGCGTCGAGTCGGTGTAGGTGATTGCGCCCCAGTTTTCCATCGCGCCGGAGAATCCGCCGGGGATGGCGATCGAATCGAGCTTCGGCAACGGGAACGGATAGCCGAAGTAGTCGTCATAGTCGGCGAGGATCTGTTGCGCGCTGGCAAGCGCGGTACGGCCTTCTTCCTCGCGCCCGCTGACCGCCCACACGCCCTGCCTGACGCGCGAGTCGTGAGCACTTACTTCCTTCATGTCGGCGGCGGTGAACTCCACCAGGTAGGAGGGCATCTTCGGCGAGCGCTCGAAGGTCGTGGTCGCGAGCTTGCCGTGCACTTGGCGCTTCTCGATCGGCATGTTGCCGATTGTCGCCCACTCCGCCGGCACGGTGGCCGTCAGCTTGAAGGTGGCGCGAAACGCCGGCTCGTCCCAACAGGGAAACATGCGCCGAGCGTCCGTCGACTCCATCTGAGTGCTGAGCATCACCCCGCCCGGATTGCCGGCGGACTTGCCGTAGGGCTGCACGAACAGTCCCTGCGGCCGGCTCTCGATTGCGCCCGAGTAGGACAACGTCAGCTTGTGCATGCCCGCAGCGGCCTTGGCGCTCAGCGTCAGGCTGGTCAGCTGCTTGTCATTGTCGGTTGCCACGCTTTTCACGGGCTTGCCATCCAGGCGCACGTCCTTGAGCGTCAGGTTGAGCGTGTTGAACACCACCTTATCTGTCGCCTCACGGAACTTCAGCGACACCGATTCCCTGCCGGTGAAGCTCTTGGCCTTGATGTTCGGCACTACCGCGATGTCATAGCCGATCGGCACGACGTTCTTGGGGAGACGTCCTGGCGCCTTGTCGAAATCGAACGGCTCCTCCGCGAGCGCGCTCAATGGCAGCAGCAGCGCCACACCGCAGGCGGCGGCCAGCAATCCGTCAGTCGTTATCCTCACAGCAGTTTCCCTCGGGTCTGACAACGAGTGCCCGTGAATTTGGTCGGGGCCGCAATTGTACGGGTGGCCGCCGGCGCGGTACGGGTACCCCGCGACCGGAAATCAAAGACGCCCACGTACCAGCCGACCAGCTCGGCAGCTTACCCGAACTGCAGCTTCCTGAAAAATGAGCTGGCCGACCGAGCAGCTGGACTTGGCCGAACCGCACCTGATGCCCGTCCCGACGCCAATTATTCAGCACGAAAACCCGAGAACCATCCGTGAGGGTCGCATGTCAACCTATTCTGTTGAAAAACTCGGTTCCTGCGAACTCGAGATTTTCCCGATGAATCAAATTGCAGCCGAAAACCAGTCATAAATGCGTGGTCTAACATCATACGAATATTTGAGCCGGGAGATCCTCGAAAGCCGCTGGTCCTTCGGCCCGTTCGAAATTCAGCCTTTCTAAAGCCTTTTAAATTTCTGGCTTGATCTGCACACGGAGTTTTTCAACAGAATAAACCCATTTCCGCCGGTCGTCAGCGTCCGCGTTGCGGTATCAGAACAGGAGACCGCTGCACGCGTCACGGTGCGGGCTTCCGTATCCGCCAGTTGGTGGTCGGCGTCCTTCAGTTCGAGATAGTCCACCTGCTTGCCGGCCTTGCGCAGGACCGCATCCATTTCCCGCGAATTGTCGACGTCAACTTGCGCATCGGCGCTGCCATGGATCAGCAACACGGGAATCGACACTCTGTCGGCATGTTGTCGCGGCGAATCGGCCTTGAGCTTCTCGGCGTCCGACCCGACCTGTTCCTCGACGATGCCGCTGGCCTTGGTATACCACGCCTCGCGCTCGAGCAGCTGCAGGTCGCTGATGCCGGCGATGCTGGCCGGACACCTGAACGGCCTACCGTCCCGGGTCGCAGCCAGCAATGCCGCATAGCCGCCAAACCCCCAGCCGACGATGGCGATCCGATTGGGGTCGGCGATCCCGGAACTCAGCGCACGATCATCGCGACACCGCGAGCGCGCGGATCTGCGGCCGCCACCGGCGAGTTGCCGATGATCTGAATCACTTCGACGTCGCCGTTGAAGTCCTGCGCCTCGACGCGATAGCCGCGCTGCGCAAGGCCATCGACCAGCGCGGAATCGAACGGCGCGTAAGGCTCCGAGAATATCGTGTTTTCCGGCAGCAGCTGGTGGTGGAAGCGCAGCTGCGCGAGCGCCGGCTGCAGCGCCAGCCCGAAATCGTAGACATTCGCCAGCACCTGCAGTAGCGAAGTGAAGATGCGCGATCCGCCGGGAGTACCGATCACCATCGCGACGCGGCCGTTCTCGGTCAATATGGTGGGCGTCATCGATGACAGCGGCCGTTTGAACGGCGCGATTGCGTTGGCGTCTCCGCCGACGACACCGAATTGATTCGGCACGCCCGGCTTGACGGAAAAATCATCCATCTCGTCGTTGAGCAGAAAGCCCGCGCCCTCGACGACGACGCCGGCGCCGAACCAGCCATTGAGCGTGTAGGTATTGGAGACCGCGTTGCCGAAACTATCGACGACGGAGAAATGCGTGGTGTTGCGGCCC
>Ga0187883_10001487_pt1 | contig 14362 bp, 8 predicted proteins | sample June2016WEW_20_1_2_FD_132966 | JGI IMG/M metagenome (GOLD analysis project Ga0187883, IMG submission 132966) | Peatland microbial communities from SPRUCE experiment site at the Marcell Experimental Forest, Minnesota, USA - June2016WEW_20_10 | ecosystem: Environmental > Terrestrial > Soil >...
CCCACATTTGATTAAGGGATTCCAGGGTCTGGGCACGCTGGAATGGCACGGCAAGAAACTCGACCTCTACGCTTACACCGGAGTGGAGTATGCGGGACGGTCGTATGACCACGATGCCAATTTGCAGGTGCTCACGCTGCAGACCTCAGGGGCAAGCCAGGGATTGTATTTGTATGAATTAAAGCCAGGGTACGTCGGCTACGGATCGCCTAACTTCCGGAACGATGGCTGCTATGTTGAGCAGCCCCCGGCAAATCCGAACCCGCCGAATCCGACAACACCGCCGGCCGGGTTCAACCCGGGCTCGCTCGCCCATTGCGCCGGCGACACGCGAGCGGCGATCGAGGGGACGGCTGGATTCTGGTACCGCTTCTACAGCGGGCCCAAGGGCCGCTTCCAGTTCGGCACGCAATACTCCTACGTGACGCGTCAGACCTGGGGGGGCGCGAACTCCAGTGGCCCGGCAGGCATCTCGCCGGAAGGACTGGACGGGATGGTCTTCACCTCATTCCGCTACTACCTGCCGTAGGGACGGAAAAGGGTCCCGCGTTCGACATTGACGCGGAACCCTTTGTAGTCGCTGCCCTTTCTCAACTTTCTGAGGGGTGCCTGCCCTTCAGAAGCGCCGCCGGCACGGTTTTGGCTTCTCTCCTTTTCCGGGCCGGTGGCGTTAACTCAATGTACGCAAGAGCGCAGATTTCGGGCAAATGGCAGGTGAGGTCGGCTGCGGCCCCAGACTTACTCAGAAGTGTGCGCCCGCGTTTAGTGGTAGTGGTTCAGTCTGAAAAGTGAGCGACCCATTAAGCGGAATTGCTGCGGACAAAAGCAGGTTCTTCCCCTTCGACAAGCTCTGGGTCAGGATGACACGTCTAAGTGATGACGACCAAACTGCGCCACTACCCGTTTAGTGAATCTGTGGAATGACCGCCTTGACTTTCTCCACCACGCTCTTTGGCAGCGGCGCATAACTGAGCTGATTCGTCATTTTCTGGCCGTCCGTGACCATCCACTTCAGGAAATCGGAGATGATCTTCCCCTTCTTCGGATCCTGCGCCTGCTGCGGAATCAGCAGCCAGGTAAAGCTGGAGATGGGATAGGCCGTCTTGCCCGGCGCGTTCGTGATGGAGACGCGAAAATCGGCGGGCATGTCTTTCACCGACGCCGCGGCTTCGGTCACGGTATCGAGCGACGCTTTCACAAAATTGCCGGCAGCGTTCTTGACCGATCCGTACGTAATTTTGTTCTCCACTGCATAGACCAATTCGATATACCCGATCGCTCCCTCCAACTGCCGAATCTGTCCGGCCACGCCTTCGTTCCCCTTGCCGCCCAAACCGACCGGCCATTTTGGCGAGGCCCCCTTCCCGACCGACGATTCCCAGTCCTTGCTGACCTTCGAGAGGTAGTCGGTAAAAATAAACGTAGTGCCGCTTCCATCGGACCGATGAACCACAATGATCGGTTTGTCGGGAAACTTGACGCCGGGATTGGCCTGAGCGATGACAGAGTCGTTCCACTTCTGAATTTTGCCCAAGAAAATTCCGGCCAAAGCTTCGGGAGTGAACTTGATATCGCCGCTAATCCCCGGGACGTTGTAAGCGGGCACGACCGCACCCAGCACGGTAGGGATATGTAAGATCTTGGTTTTCGACTGGGCGAGTTGCTCATCGGACATGGGAGTATCGCTGGCTCCGAAATCGACGGTCCCGCTCAGGACCTGGCGAATCCCCGCGCCGCTGCCCAGCGATTGATAGTTGATCTGTATGTCCGGATGCAACTTGTTGTACTCGCTGAACCACTTGGAATAAATGGGATTCGGAAAAGTGGCGCCCGCTCCGTTCAGCGTGGTTTGGGCCATGACGGGCAATGCCAGAACGAGAACGGCCAACAGCAACGCGATACGATGATTCACTCGAAGACTCCTCTTGATTCTAGAATAATTGTCCAATTTTGTTGTATGTGCAAATTGTTAAAGGAAGGTTACAGCAGAGTAAATTTGCGATGAACCCACTTTCTTTTCCAAGCAGTTAGGGACTTCTCGGGGAGAGGGGATTTGCCTTCCCTTCACTGAAACTTCCAGCACAATTCCGAATCTTCTGGCACACTGCTTATCGGTGAGGACGACCCTCTGTGAGCAATGACAACGACCGCGATCTCCGTTATGCCCCCGGCTGGCCCGGCATCGAGCCCCGCTGGACTTCGAGCGCCAAAACCGGAGTAGGCACTGCGTTGAACCTGCACAGCCGCGTCTGGTTCACCCTGAGTCACGGCATTCTCAATGAAATTTATTTTCCCCGGGTGGATCAGGCCTGCACCCGCGACTTCGGCCTGATCGTCACCGACGGCCATCAGTTCTTCTCCGAAGAGAAGCGCTATTGTACTTTCGGCAATCTCCCCATCGAACCCGGAGTGCCCGTTTACGAGTTGACGAATGCCTGCATGTCGGGGCGGTACCGCATCGAAAAGGAAGTGCTCACCGATCCGTGGCGCAACGTGGTGTTGCAGAAGATTCGCTTCGTACCGCTACAGGGAAAACTGGGCGATTACCGCGTGCATGCGCTACTGGCGTCGCACCTCGCGAACTTTGGACATGGCAACACGGGCTGGGTGGGAGATTACAAGGGACGACCGATGCTGTTTGCGGAGCGCGACGGTTGCGCGCTTGCTCTGGCGTCTTCGGCGCCGATGCGAAAGCGTTCCGTCGGATTTGCCGGCGTCTCGGACGGCTGGCAAGACCTGTCGCAACATTTCCAGATGACGTGGGAATACGACCGCGCGGAGAACGGAAACATCGCACTGACGGCCGAGATCGACCTGGCAGCCTGCAACGGCGAGTTCATCCTCGCCCTCGGCTTTGGCGCAATGTGGGCAGAGGCAGGGCAGCACGCCCTCTCTTCCCTGCTCACGTCGTATGAAGCCATCCGCCAGGATTACGCCGTTCATTGGCGGAACTGGCAGCAGACACTGAAGAAGCTCGACGCGAAGCCGCGCGAAAGAGATTTATACCGGGCCAGCACCGCCGTTCTGCGCACCCATGAGTCCAAGGATTTTCTCGGCGGAGTCATTGCCAGTCTTTCCATCCCATGGGGCTTCAACAAGGGTGACGAGGACCTGGGCGGCTACCACTTGATCTGGCCCCGCGACCTGGTCGAGAACGCTGGCGGATTGCTGGCCGCCGGAGCGCACGACGATGCGCTTCGCGTGTTGCATTATCTCGAAGCTACGCAGGAAGCCGACGGACACTGGGCGCAGAACATGTGGTTGGATGGGCGTCCGTACTGGAACGGCCTGCAAATGGATGAGACCGCATTTCCCATTCTGCTGGTCGATCTACTGCGCCGCGAGTCGCCTGCCTGCTTCGGGGACAGCCGTCGCTGGTGGCCGATGGTGCGCAAAGCCGCGGCCTTCATCGTTGCCAATGGCCCGGTCACGCAGCAGGACCGCTGGGAAGAGGATGGCGGGTATTCGCCATTCACTCTGGCCGCCGAAATTTCCGCCCTGCTGAGCGCCGCCGATCTGGCGGAATCGATGAGCCAGTCTGGGCCCGCCGAATTCCTGCGTCAGAATGCCGACACCTGGAACGACAACATCGAACGCTGGACGTACGCCGAGAACAGCGACCTCGCCCGTCAGGTCGGGGTCGATGGCTATTACGTCCGCATCGCGCCTGCGGATGGAGACGGAGCGGCTTCACCGCTGCAGGGATTTGTTCCGATCAAGAACCGCGCCACCAGCAGCTCGAATGCGCGCGCGATCGAGATCGTCAGCCCGGACGCGTTGGCTCTGGTGCGTTTCGGCTTGCGCGCGCCCGACGATCCGAGAATGTTGAACACGATCAAAGTCGTCGATGAACTGCTGCGCGTAAAACTTCCGCAAGGGCCCGCCTGGTATCGCTACAACTGCGACGGCTACGGCGAGCACGAAGACGGCTCCCCGTTCGATGGCACGGGCATCGGCCGTCCGTGGCCGCTGCTGGCCGGCGAGCGAGCCCACTATGAGTTGGCCGCTGGACGCGCCGCCTCCGCCGAGGCCCTGTTGGGCGTGATGGAAAACTCGACCGGCGCGAGCCGCCTGATTCCGGAACAAGTCTGGGACACAACCGACATCCCGGAACGAGAGCTGTTCGCCGGAAAGGCGTCGGGCTCGGCCTGCCCGCTGGTCTGGGCGCATTCCGAATACATCAAGCTGCGCCGGTCGCTGGTCGACGGAAAGATTTTCGATCAGCCGCCGCAAACGGTGGAGCGGTATTTGAAAAAGAAGACGTCCGCGGAGTTTTTTAACTGGCGCTTCAACAACAAAACGCGCTCGATGCCCCGCGGAAAGAAGCTGCGGATTCTGCTGATGGACTCGGCAATCGTGCACTGGAGTTTCGACAACTGGCAAACGAGTCAGGACAGCGAGTCCAGGGAAAGCGGATGGAATCTTCAACACGTCGACCTGCCCACCGATGGTCTCGCCACTGGCCGCCAAATCGTGTTCACGTTCTACTGGAAAGACGGCGAGCGCTGGGAAGGGCGAGACTACCAGGTCGCCGTGGAATAACCTAATTTTCGAGTAGAATCTGACCTTGGACTTGTTCAGCTCCGTCAGGGGGACCAATGTCTCGCGTGCTGTTCCGGACCCTCCGCCTGTTGCTCACGCTGCTCGCCGCTATCGGAAGCTGCCCGTTTGCCCATGCCCAGGCGAAAGTGGTAATGGCATACTTCGAAATCGGCAACTCCAATCACTCGTTGCACAAATTTTCCTCCTACCTTAACCAGATTCCGACCGACACTTTCGCCATTGGCGCCAAGGGAGTCGTTTCTGGTACACCGCCCGTGGCCGATCTTGCCTTCGCGCGATCGAAGGGCATGCAGACTTTCGCCACGGTATCGAATTTCGGAAGGACTGGCTTTGTCCCCGGCATCGCAGTGGCCATTCTCAATAACCCTTCCAATCGCGCCCGGGCCATTCAGAACATGCTCGCCGTGGTGCAGAAGTATGCCTACACTGGGATCAACGTCGATTTCGAAGCCGTTCCTCCCCGGGAGCGTGCCGCCTTCAGCGAGTTTATTGCCGAGTTGGCGCAGGCGATGCGCTCCGCTGGATATTTGACCATGGTCTCGGTTCCTGCCGAACTGCAAGACGACCCCAACGACTCATGGGCGGGCGCGTTTGACTTTGCAGCGCTGGCTCCCAACGTCGATATTCTTCAGCTGATGACCTACGACGAAAACGGGCCCTGGGGACCGCCCGGGCCGGTTGCCGGACTGGACTGGGTCGCTCCCTGCGCTCAGTACGCGGCGTCCGTCGTGCCCGCAAACAAGATCAGCCTGGGCATTCCCGCCTATGGCTACGATTGGGATCTTACGCGCGGCACTGGCGTGCAAGTTTATTGGGAACGAATTCCTTTCCTGATCGCAAAAGTCGGTGCAATGCCGCAGTGGGATGCAGCGTCTTCATCGCCCTATTTCACCTACACTGCGACCAACGGATCGAACCATGTCGTTTGGTATGAGGACACGAGAAGCGTGCCGCTGAAAAGCGCACTCACGGTTACTTACAATCTCGCGGGTGTCTCCGTTTTCGCCCTGGGATTTGAGGATGCGACATTCTGGCCAGCCGTCATTTCCGGCTTCAACGGAAAACCTTGAATTGCACCCTCTCGCATGTTCACCAGCTTCATCTCAAACCACTGTAGTTCGAGGAGCCATGCGTATTCCTAGCCTGTTTGTTATGGTCGTACTCATAATGATGAGCGTATTGACAACATCCCAGATTCTTCCTGCACCGCAGGTCATCACCGACCCGAAGCAGATCGCCTCCAGGCCCGATGCACGGGTCGAAAAGACTCTCACGATCGAGAAGCTTTACATGACGCGCCAGGTCGGCGGCGCGACCTGGTCGCCCGATGGCAAGACGGTTGCCTTTATCAGCAATATGAGCGGGCGCAATAATCTTTGGCTCGTGCCTTCCGACGGCGGATGGCCGATGCAGCTTACGGTGAGCGAGGAACGGCAAACGCAACCGACCTGGTCTCCGGACGGCAAGTGGATCGCCTATATCTCCGATTACGACGGCGATGAGCAGTGGGACATTTTTCTCGTCTCGCCGAAGACCGGACAAGTCGTGAACCTGACCAACACGCGCGAGATCTCTGAGGAGAATCCGACGTGGTCGCCCGATGGGCGTTATCTGGCTTACATCGTCAAGCCGAAGACTTCGTCGGTGTTCGAGATCGACGTATATGACACGCTCATGCGCGACGTGAAGCACCTGACCACGGGAACGGCGAACGACCGCATGAACGTTGCTCCGATCTGGTCCGCGGATGGCAAGTTCATCGTCTACACGCAGGATCAGTCAAAAGGCACGGACTCGAACGTGTTTCTCGTCGACGTTGTCAGCGCGCAAAGTACGCTGCTGACCCCACATGACGGCGAGTACCGTTACTCAGCCAGCGACGTTTCGCCGGATGGCAAGCGCGTCCTGATCACCTCGAATGCGGGCGATGGCTACGACAACGTCGGATTGCTCGATATTGCCGGTAAGAAGATCCATTGGCTCACGCAAGACAAATGGGAGATTTCGGGCGAGAGTTTTTCTCCCGACGGCAAGTTTCTGACCTACAGCGCGAACGTCGATGGCAACACCGACCTTTATTTGTATGAGATCGCATCCGGGAAAGCGCATGCGCTGCCCTTGCCGAAAGGAGTGAACTACGCGGCTGGCAGAACGTCGCCTTTCACTCGCGACAGTTCGCGGCTGCTCTATTCCCACAATGGACCCACGGCTCCGGGCGACTTGTGGGTCTACAGCATGTCGGATGGCAAGTCGCATCAACTCACGCACTCGCTGGTTGGCGGCGTTCGATCGGAAGATATGGTCGAGCCTTATCTGGTTCACTATCCGAGCAAAGATGGCAAATGGACGATTTCGGCGTTTGTCTACATGCCTTACAACTTGCCGCATCAGGCGGAACATCCCGCGCTTGTCTACGTTCACGGCGGCCCGACGGCGCAGACGATGAATACGTTCAATCGCTTCGTGCAGTACATGGCGAATCAGGGATACATCGTCATCGCTCCCAACTATCGCGGATCGACGGGATACGGAAAAGTATTTCAGCAGGCGAATCTTTTCGACATGGGCGGCGGCGATTTGCAAGACGTGCTCGCCGCTGCCGATTGGATCCAACAGACGGGCTATGTCGATCCAAAAAAACTCATTCTGATGGGCGGCAGCTATGGCGGGTACTTGACGATGATGGGCGTCACGAAAGCTCCGGAGGTGTGGGCCGCGGGCGTTCCGATTGTGCCCTTTGTGAACTGGTTCACGGAAATCCAGAACGAAGACCCGGTGCTGCAACAGTCGGATCTTGCGACCATGGGCGATCCGGTGAAGAACAAAGCGCTCTACGAAGACCGGTCGCCGATCAACTTCGTGGACCGCATTAAAGCTCCGCTGTATCTGCTTGCGGGAGGAAACGATCCACGCTGCCCGAAGAGCGAAGCGCAGCAGGTGGTCGACGCGATCAAGAAGCGCAACGGAGTGGTCGAATACAAAGTCTACGAGAACGAAGGCCACGGCTTCGCGAAAGTCGAAAATCAGATTGACGCTTACAAACGCGTGGCTGACTTTTTGAAGGCGCACGTTCCGGCGGCGGATTGCGGGTGCTCGGTGAGTGAGTAGAGTTCTGTACTGGAACGGACGCCAACCCGCATTATTTGTCCGCGTCGGCTAGAGACCGATACTTGCGTTCCAGGCGGTCTAGCACGTCATTGACCGGAACGCCCGGTGTCTTGTCTTCCATCGCCTGTCGCCACACTTGGCGCAGCTCGTCGATGCCTTGCTGGCGCAAGCTGCGTTTCTGCGTCCAATCGCGTAGGGCATCGCGCACGACCTCGCTGCTGGAGGCGTATTCTCCGGTCTCGACGGCTTGGCGCACCACCGCCACCATCTCGGGCGGCAACGCGATGCTGATCTTCTCGACATTCGGCATGGCTAAGACCCCAACTGGTAGGAATAATTCCTACCATATGCAGTTCCGAGGGCAAAAGCAAGCCACCCCCGTTCAAGGCGATCCAAACGCAGATATGCGTCCCCCGCATCGCTACGGTAGCGATCTTTCTGCGTGGCGTTTTCTTCGGGCTTCCAGGCGCAGCATGGCCATGTAGAGAACGATTCCGATATTGATCACGATGACCAGCAGGCGAAAATAACTGGGACGGCGGAGGAGATCGAGGGCTTCGAATGGGACATAGATGGTGCCGGAGGCGATAGCGAGCCATTCGGCCCAGGGGCGGATGTACCACAATCCGTAGGCTTCGATGAAGCGCAGGGTGACGTAGATGGCGGCGACCAGCGCGATCACCCAGAGGTGGAGGTTGCTGACCCGGTAGACGACGTCGATGAAAACTCCCACGTAGTGCTGGAGCGGGTTGACGTGGAAAAATTCGAGCAGGCTTTCGGCTACTCCCCAGATGTCGCGGTGGCGCATGTGGAAGACGCCTAGACCGGCTAAAACGATCACGACGCCTTTCGCAAACTCCCAAGTGGCGACGGTGCGCACCCCTTTGATGTGGGCGGGATCGCCGAGTTTCGGATGCGGGATTTGGACATGCTTCATGAATAAGACAAGACGGCGAGTTTTGGGTGCGGACTCATTCTAAAGCGTGGCGCTAGTCTGACCTCAGCGGTTTAAGGCCCCACATACAACGGTGCGATTACCGCAGCGGTAATCCGCTGCGCCACCCAAAACACACCCGCACCTTTCCTCAGGTTTGCTGGCGAACGCTGGCTCGAAGCTCTTCGACGATCTCCAGAGCAGCTTTGTGGGCGGCTTCGCCCTGCGTAACCTCGAAGGAAATGGCGCCGACGCGCGCGTGGCCTCCTCCGCCGTAACGCTCGCAGATCTTGGCCAGGTTAACCGTGGGCGGGCGCTTCGACCAGGGGTTCGAGCCCACCGAGACTTTTACCCGGAACGAACTCTTGCTTAGACCTATGCTGTAGATCGAATCGGGATGCAAATAGTACGGGATGAACTTGTTGTAGCCTTCGAGTTCGAGATCGGTGATGTCGAAAAAGATGGTGCCGTCCTTCTCGGTCGAGCGCTGCCGCAGAATGTCGATGGAACGGCGATGGCGGTCGAGCAGCGGCGGCAGAATCGCGGCTACGAACGGCTCTTCCAGAATCTTGGCTAGCGGATGGTAGGCGAGCAGCGGAATCATGGTCTTGACTAAGTTGCGGTCGGTGGAGGCTTCGATGGCCATGGTCAGCTTCATGGCAGGAGCCTGCATTTCGACAGCGGACTTGGCGTCGTCGTACATGGCGCCGTCGACGATGTCGGCCCAGCGGACCAGTTCGGCGACGGGGCTGGGGTCGAAGCCAAAGCGCTCTTTCGCGATCATGGCGATGAAGCTGGTGCATGACTTGAAGGCCGGATCGTAAAACTTCTGGTTGCTCTGATCCTGCTCGAAGTGGGCGGCGTCGGCGGGCGAAAGAAACGCGCTTTCGTGGTGATCGAACCACCAGGTGATTTTGGGCGAGCTGGAATATTTGAAATCGACGATGGCGTTCTCGTCGCCATCAAACTGCTTCTCGTCGAAAAGCGCGCCGGCGCGATGCAGAAGGCCGGAGTAGACGAAGTCCACATCGCTGCGGATTCGTTCGCGGTAAAAACGGCAGAACAGGGCGGCGGCACACGCTCCGTCAAAACATTTGTCGTGATAAAAGACCCGCACTCGCAAATTTGGCTTCCCTTACCCCCGGTTCTCCGGGCGTGGAGTGGAAAACAGATAGAGTTGCTGGTTTGGAGATTTATGTCAAGGGCAAGATCGTCGACCACCGGGGCCATGAAGGTACACGAGGGGAAATTCTTGGGGAATTCGCGCCGGTCTATCACTTTCTGTGGCGCCGCAGCTTGAAGTCGAAACTGACCACTCCGTTCCAGTCGCGCAAGGCTACGATGGAGATGTCGCGGGTGATATTGTATTCGGCCTGGATGATTTGCTGGTTCGAAACTTCAGTGTTGGTGCTGTAAGTCAGGGTGACGTTGTTCGCCACCTGCTGTTCGACGGTGACCTGCGGTCCGCGCACCACGGCGGTGTCGCTGGCCAGGCCTTGGGGGTCGATTTTGACGCGGCTTTTCCCGAATAAGCTTTGCAGACGGCTGTTGACGGTGTTGTTGAGGGCCTGGTTGATGAGCAGATTGGAGGCTTCTCCGCCAAAGCCAAAACCTCCGCCGGTCGTGGCGGCGGCCGATTCTTCCTGGGTGCGGCCGAGGGCTAACAGGGCGATGACGTCGGCTTCTGGCAGTTGCGGCTCAGACTGCCAGGTGACTTTCATGCCGTTGGTGACGCTGGCGTCACCGCGGAATTGGACGGTGATGTCGTAATCGCGCACGCGCGTGGTTGCCTGCAGATCGATGATGGGCTGGGTCCGGGCGGGATTGGCGAAAGTCACATCGCCGCGTTCCAACTTGTACTTGTTTCCATTGAACGTGACGTCTCCTTCCAGAACTTCCACCCTTCCCAGAATTGCGGGACGGTCGGCGGTGCCTCGCACCTTGAGATCGGCGTTGCCGGAGAGCCGGGCGACGGCGGTTTGCATCTGCAGTTCGGGAGTGGTGCTGACGTGAAGATCAAGCTTCAGGCGGCTCGCCAAAGTATCGCTTTGGGTGAGCGCAATACTTTGCGTGCTCTTCTCGATGTAGGCGCCAAAGTCGAAGCCGGGAGTCACGGCGAGTTTGGTGACAGTCACGTCGCCCGTCAGCAAAGCAGAATTTGAGGTACCCGTCAGCCGAACATCCGCATTGGCTGTGGAACTCACTCCGGGCGGATACCGCAGGCGAACATCTTGCGCGGTCGCGCCGAGATCGAGAAGGAACACGCCGTTCTGGTAGGTCGAAGAGCCGGTCAGCGCGAGGGTTCCGCCACCGGTGGTGCCGTTGAGTTTCTGGATCTGGATGTGGTTGCGATCGAACAGCAACACGCCATTCAGGTCGCTGAGGCCACTGGGAAAGTCAACGTGGCTGACGAAGGTGTTCTTCACATCCAATCGCCCTTGCAGCACGGGTTGATCGATTGAGCCGGTGGCGTTGAGGTTGATGCCTACCGCGCCGCGCGCCAGAATTTTTGGGTACAAGGATTGCAGCAGCGCCATGTTGACCGAGCCGTCCAGACCAAGATCGAGTTTCTTTTCGCCGGCCAACTGCACGCTGCCGTGGGCGGTGAAATCAGTCCCGCTGCCTGCAAGATGGAGATTATCGGCCGACAAGGTCCGGTCCGCCACTTCGAAACGCATGGGACCAACGTTCTGCACTTGCACGTGCGCGACCTCAACGCTCAAAGACTGGAGTTCGGCGACTGCCTTGAGATCGCGTGGAGACCGCAGTGGACCGGTGACGTGGAGCGTGCCCTCCGCAGGCGAGTGCCCGGTGATCGTTCCCGGCAAGTAAATGCGGAGCAGAGGATTGGCATCGAGGTGATGGAACGCCAGCTTCAGATCGGCGGGAAAATCATGGTCCAAGGCAACCGTGCCGGTAATCGTCAGGTCGGCTTTTTCGAATTCCGAATGTGCGTTGATTTCCAGTTGCCTTCCCTGGGTAACGGCGTCGAGGTAGAAATCGCCGATGCGTTCCTGATCGAGGGCGAGTCCCTTGAGATGAACGTGAGCTTCGAGCGAAGGCTGCGCGGCAGTTCCACTGACTTGCAGCTTGAAATCGGCCATACCGTCGGCGGAGAAACGCCTGGTCTGAAGGCGCGGAAAGCGCGCAAGGGCAAGGTTGCGCCCGGCAAGGTTCAGCCGAATGTCGTTCTTCGACCAGTCGGAGTTGGGACGGGCCGATTGCAAGGCAAGCAGGTTTGACAGGCTGATGGCGGCGCTCCCGGAAACTGGCGCGTTGTAAATGCTGGTTTCGATGTTGTTGAACTGAAGTTCACCGCCGGAGAGACGAAGATCGGTCTTTAACAACGGAATGGCTACGCCGTAGGCGGTGCCCTTGCGAAGTTCGAGGTGTCCGTCGCCGTGGGGATCGCCGCGCGTTCCGGAAAGGTTGAGGGTCAGGTTCAGCGCGCCCGCGAAGGGCTGGGTAACTCCGGCGAGTTGGGCGAGCTCAGACGCGTCGGCGTTGCGAAAATCCACATGTAAGGTAAACGAATCGTTCGCTTGAAACGCAGTGTCGGTCAGCGCGGCACTGGCGTCGAAATGCGCCGTGGTGTGATTCCGAATGATGGAGCCATTGCGGGCGGCGAAATGACTGCTGGAGTACTGCAGGCTGGTGGAGAGCGCATCCCAGTGAACCACCCGAGACGAGGCTCGGGCTGTGGCGGGCAGCGTCGTGTCGAAATCGTAGACTTCAAGATTTCCGTTGACGGAAAGCGCGGAAAGTTTGCCACTGGCGTTGCCGTTGAAGCTTGCCCAACCGTGGACTGCGAAGGGCAATTGCTGCGACCTGTAAGCGGCTTCCAGCAGAGGCGACCATTCCTTCAGGTTGTGGGTGGTGAATGCGAAGCGCAGAGAGGAAGCTGCGGCCAGATTGCCTGTCGCGGTTATTTCCGAGCCCGGCATGGAGAGATGAAATTGGGTTAGCTCCAACTCGTCTCGCGATCCGCGATAGACACCATCGATTTGGCCCGTAACCGGGGTCTCGCCGGCCGCCAGCTTTTGCGAGGGCACGATGCCCAGCTTCAGTCGCACGTCCGCATCGCGGATCGATCCCACCCAGACCGTCTCGACGTTTCCGCTGGCACTGCCGGCGAGCGCCAAGCGATCCAGCGGCAGTTTTACTGAACTCAGCATTTCCGTCGCCGGAAGCAGCGGAAATCCCGCCAACTGCAACCGCACCGAACCGCGCTGCAAACTTTCGGCAGCGACTCGTCCGCCGGCCGCGCGCTGGCGGCGCACGGGCGAGGGCTCGGCCGAATCTTTCCAGTTCGTCACATCGGCGTCACCCCGCACGTCGCCACCGAACAGATTCGCCTTAATCGAAGACACCCGTAAGCGATCGGGCGTGACCGAAAAGCTCGCACTGATGCGGCCATTCCGCAGCAACACTCTGCCGTTCGACCACTCGATCTCTTTACCTTGGACGTTTCCTTCGGTGGAAAATGTCTGGATGCTCCAGGAACCTTTTCCTGCGAATTGGGCGGTGCCGGTGCGAACCTGCGGCTGCCTTAGCAAGGACGCGAGTGCGCCGAGATCCGCGAGGCCGTGATACTCGCCGCTTACGCGCGGGTTGTGAAAGTCCTGCAACTGGCCGGCAAAATGCAGCTCGGATTTTCCAGAGGTCACCGTCAAACTGTTGATATCGGCTCGTCCACGGGCCAGAACCAGCGCGGCATCGGCTCGCCACGCGAACGAGGGGCTATCCTGTATGCGCGCGTCCACGTTCCCGGCGGCGAGATGAGCTTCGTATTGCCGCCGCAGCAAGGAGTAGTTCAAGAGCAGCGCGAGATCGCGGGCGGCGAACTCGAACGGCACTTTCCGGTCTTGCCACAGCAGTTCGCCCTGCTGCACCTCGATGTGTGACACGGAAAGTGAGATAAGTTGCTCAACCGGCCCCTCAACCGGTCCATAGTTCGCGGCGAGGGCGGCCTGCGGCACGGGTGCATTGGTGGTGCCGTCGGGGTAGTCAATGAGGTGGAGCACGGGATGATCGAGCGCAAGAGAATGCAATCCGACGGTTGTGCTGAAGATGGCAATGATCTTCATTTCCGCCTGCACGCGGTCGACGTGCAGGAATGGGGCCTCGTCCGCGGCTTCGCGGCCGTGGATGGTCAGGTTGCGCGCGTCAACGCGCAGGCGGAACGGGATGGTGTGTAGTTCGCCGAGTTCGACGCGTCCGCCAGTGAGTTTCTCGGCCGACGCAATCACCCGGCGGCGCACCGCTTGTTGAAAGGAATCTGTGGTGATGTACCAGCTCAGCGCGGCGAAAACGGTCAGGGTGAAAAGGCAGAACGCCAGAAAGAGATTCCGCAGAATACGCCGGCGCACAGGAGGAATAGCATCAGGCGATTGCTCGGGCCGTTGCTCTGACGGCTGCTCGGGCGCTTTGTCGGCCGTTTCTTCTGTCAACGGTTCTGCTCTCCAGCGCTGGAATCGGGAGTGCGAATCTGACTCCCCGAGCGTAGGCTCGCCAGCCACCCAGAGAGCAATTCGTTCATTTTCTTTTCCGCCAGCAGGTCTTTGATTCGGGCGGAGACTTCAGTCAGCGGTTTCGCGGGTCCGCCGGCTTTGTTCATTTCCGGCACCAGTTCATCGTGATAATAGGTCTCCACCGCCTGCTGATCGATCTGGATCGAGGGCCGGAGACGGTCTTCGACGAGCTTCATCAGCTGGATCTCGTTGCTCATGCGCTTCTCCAGAGCCAATTCGGTCAAGC
>Ga0187883_10001489_pt1 | contig 14342 bp, 13 predicted proteins | sample June2016WEW_20_1_2_FD_132966 | JGI IMG/M metagenome (GOLD analysis project Ga0187883, IMG submission 132966) | Peatland microbial communities from SPRUCE experiment site at the Marcell Experimental Forest, Minnesota, USA - June2016WEW_20_10 | ecosystem: Environmental > Terrestrial > Soil >...
CCGCATTGGGCTCGCTCATGCCCACGCACCACGTGATCTCGCCCTTCAGGGTGGGGAGGACGAAGCGCTCCTTCTGGTCCTCGGTCCCGAACTCGACGATGGAAGCGGCACAGATGGAGAGGCCCTGCGGGTTGAGCGAGCGGGGCGCCATCCGCTCGGTGATGACCTCGAAGTAGACCATCTGCTCCTGAGGCGTGGCGTTGCGCCCGCCGAGCTCGGGCGGCCACCCGGGCACCAGGTAGCCCGCTTCGAACAGCTCCCGCTGGAAGGTGCGGGCCCACTCGGGCAGGTGGGCCGACGACCGCCGGGCCTGGTCCCCCATGAGGTCGGCCGGGGGGAGGTGCTCGTCCAGCCACGCCTCGAATTGGCGGCGGAACGCGAGCAGGGATTCGTCAGGGGCGAGCCGCATGGGCAACTATGACACGGGCGTCAGTCAGCGGGCGAGTCACCGTCGTCCTCGTGGAAGCTCGCCGAGCCCTGCTTGAAGCCGCGCCGGGCGGCGGGCAGGGCCTGGATGGCGAGCACGATCCCGAAGGCGGGCTCGGTGAGGAGGATGGAGCCGGCGACCTCGTCCCAGGTGGCGCCGACCTCGGCGGCCAACCGGGCGTGGCGTTGCACACCGCCGGGCTGGCGGGCGATGACGGTGCACACCATGCGGATGAGCTCGTGCGTCTTGCGGTCGGGGGCGCGCAGCGAGTCGATGGAGGCCATCCATGCGTTCTGGGCCTGCAGGACACCGGGTGCCCACTCGTGGAGGAACTTCTCCGAGGGGAACGGCCAGACGTCCTCCTCGACGTCGAAGTCGAGCGCCTCGTCGGGGTCTTCGCGTTCGGTGCCTGGGCTCATCGCGGAGTCATCGTACCGGCGCCGTTCGCTCAGGCGCCCGGCTCGGGATCACGGGGCTGTCCGAGGATGCGCTCCGCGATGACGTTGCGCTGCACCTCACTCGTGCCACCGGCGATGGTGAGGCAGCGCGTCGAGAGAAAGCCCTCCTCCCATCGCTGCGCCTTACCGTCGAGCACCGCGCCATCCGCGCCGTAGAGGGCCATCCCCATCTCCTGGACCCGCTGCTCGTGCTCGACGCCGAGCAGCTTGCGCACGCTCGACCCGCTCCCGGGATCGACCCCCGAGAGCGTCCGCAACGTGGAGCGGTGACCCAGCAGCGCGACCGACTGCGCCTCGGCGATCAGGTGGCCCAGGCGTCCCTCGAGGCTCGGCACGCATGCCTCACCGCGCTGGCCACGACGGGCCACGGTCCGGATGAGCGACTCCACCCCGTTGCCGAACGACGCGCCCGACGACATGGAGACGCGCTCGTTGGCCAGCGTGGTGCGGCCGATGCGCCATCCGTCGCCGGGGACACCGATCACGGCGTCGTCGGGGACGAACACGTCGTTGAAGAACACCTCGTTGAACATGGCGGCGCCGGTGAGCTCGCGCAGCGGCCGGATGTCGATGCCCTCGGCGTGCATGTCGACGATGAAGTAGGTGATGCCGGCGTGCTTGGGCGCATCGGGGTCGGAGCGGGCGAGGCAGATGCCGAAGTCGGCCACGTGCGCCAGCGACGTCCACACCTTCTGCCCGTTGAGCACGTAGCCGCCCTCGACGCGCTCGGCCTTCGTACCGAGCGCGGCCAGGTCGGAGCCGGCGCCGGGCTCGCTGAAGAGCTGGCACCAGCTGAGCTTCCCGAGCAGCGTCGGGCGCACCCAGCGCTCCTGCTGCTCCTCGGTGCCGTGCGCGATGAGCGTCGGCAACGCCCACGCCCCGACGGCGAGGTGCGGTCGGGCCACGCCCGCCGCGGCCAGCTCCTCGTCGATGACGAGCTGCTCCAGAGGCGAGGCGCCCCGGCCCCACGGCGGGGGCCAGTGCGGCATGATGAGGCCCGCCTCGGCCATCGCGACGCGCTGGTCGTCCGCCGCAGCGACCTGCGCCACGACGTCGCGGATCTCGTCGCGTAGCGGCTCGGCCTCGGCCGGCAGGTCCGCGGCGAGGTTGCGGCGCGCGCCGCCGACGGCCATCGCCGTCACCTCGTGCTCGAGCGACCCGACGTCGCCCCCGGCGAACAGCTGCAGGTTGGCCATGGCCCGCTTGAGGTAGAGGTGCGCGTCGTGCTCCCAGGTGAAGCCGATGCCGCCGAGGATCTGGACGCACTGCTTGGCGCAGTGGGCGGCCGCCTCGAGCGCGATGGCACCGGCGATGTGCGCGCTGAGGTCGCGGTCGCGGCCGGCCCCGTCCCCGGCTCCCTCCCCGTCACCCTCCTCGCTCCACACCGCCGCGGCGTCCCAGGCCACCGCGGCGCACTGCTCGACGCCGACCAGCATGTCGGCCAGCGCGTGCTTGACCGCCTGGAACTGGCCGATGGGCCGGCCGAACTGGACGCGCACCTTGGCGTACCCGGAGGCGGTCTCGAGGCACCAGCGGGCGATCCCCGCGCTCTCCGCGGCAGCCAGGACGAGGGCCAGGCTGCGCACCTCGGCGTCGGGCATCCAGACGTGGTGGCTCGTCGGGAGGACGACCGCGTCCCCCGCGATCTCGAGCATCCCGATGGGGCGGGTCCCGTCGAGGGCCGGGAGCGCCTCCACGGACACCAGGTCACCGAGGACGTCGCGGTCGAGCAGCCACCACTGCACCCGGCCGTCCCAGTCGAGCGGCACGAGCACGAGCCGCGCCATGGGCAGGCCCAGGACGGGGCGCACCGTGCCGGAAATGGAGAGGGCGCCGTCGTCGGCGAGGTCCCACCCCACGCATGGCGCGCCCAGGGCGACGGCCGCTGTCACGGTGCCGTCCGCCAGCCCAGGCAGCAGCGCCTTGCGCACCGCCTCGTCGGGGTGGCGGGCCAGGGCGGCCGACACCAGCAGCGTCGGGAGGGCGGGACCGGGGAAGAGCGCGTGGCCCAGCTCCTCGAGCACCACGGCCACCTCGGCCAGCGTGAAGCCCTGGCCGCCGTGCGCCTCGGGCAGGTGGAGCCCCAGCCACCCCTGGGCGGCCATCTTCTCCCAGACCGCGGGGAGGTCCGCCGCCGGCTCGGGTGCCTCGGCCACGGCCCGCGGCTCCCCCGGCGGGCAGTGCGTCTGGAGCCACCGCTCCGCGGTGCGGCGGAGGGACTCGTGCTCCTCCGTGACGGCGATCGGCACTACGTCCCTTCCTCGAGCGGCACCTCGGCGCCGTCCCGCCACAGCGAGATCGCCCCCACCGGGCACCCCTGGGCGGCGGTGCGCAGCCGCTCCTCGTCCGTGGCGGACGCGTCGACGACGACCGCGTGCCCGTCGTCGCTCAGGTCGAACGTGTCGGGTGCCCAGAACACGCAGTTGCCCGACCCCATGCAGAGGTCCCAGTCGATCTTGACGTCCAGCGGCTCGCCCATGGTCACGCCGCCCGCAGGAGGATCGCGCTCGTGGGCACGCCCTCGCCCGACGTCACGAGGCAGGTCCTTGCCCCGTCGACCTGACTGGTCGAGGTGCCGCGCAGCTGGCGCACCCCCTCGGTGATGAGGTTGAAGCCGTGCACGTAGGCCTCCGACAGCCCGCCGCCCGACGTGTTCGTCGGCAACGAGCCCGTGCCCCAGCGCAGGTTCCCGTCCGCCACGAAGTCCGGCGCCTCGCCCCGCTTGCAGAACCCGTAGCCCTCGAGCGAGAGCAGGATCAGTGGCGTGAACGCGTCGTAGATCTGTGCCACGTCGACCTCCTCGGGGCCGATGTCCGACTGGGCCCACAGCTTCTCCGCGGCCGTCCAGGCCGGTCCGGTCAGCGGGTCGTCGCAGTAGTAGTTCACCATCGACTCGTGCTGGCGGTGTAGCCCCTGTCCGAAGGCGTGCACCAGCGCCGGCGGGTGGGGGCAGTCCTTGGCGCGGGCGGCCGAGACGAGGACGGCTGCCAGCGCGCCGTCCGTCTCGAGGCAGTTGTCGAAGAGGCACAGCGGCTCGCTGATGAAGCGGGCCGCCATGTAGTCGTCCAGGGTCATCGGCTTGTCGTGCATGAGCGCGGCCGGGTTGCGGTTGGCGTGGGCCCGCACCGCCATGGCCACCTCGGCCAGGTGCTCGCGCCCTCCCCCGTACTCGTACATGTACCGGCGGGCCAGCATCGCGACCTCGTCCACCGGGCGCAGGAGGCCGAACGGCCTGGTCCACTGGGCCTGGATCGGGAGCCGCGACGGCGCTGCGGCCCACGGCCGCGACGAACGGGCTCCGCGCTTGCGCGAGCGCCAGGCCACCACGACGTCGGCCTGTCCGGTGGCGACGGCCATGGCGGCGTGGCCAATGGTGGCGCAGCCGGCGCCGCCGCCGTAGCCCACCTGCGAGAAGTACGTGATGTCCCCCGCCCCGATCGTCTTGGCCAGGGTGACCTCGTCGGTCGACTCCATGGTGTACGAGGAGAGGCCGTCGACCTCGGAGGGCGCGATGCCGGCGTCGCGCAGCGCGGCGACGACCGCCTCGGCCGCCAACTGGCCCTCGGGCCTGTCGATGTGCTTGGCGAATTCGGTCTGCCCGATGCCCACGATGGCCGCCGCGTCGCGCAGCGGGTTGGCTCTGCCGCCCATGGGCCCGAACCTACCCTCCCGCGGCCGGTGTCAACGAGCCCCGAACACCACCGGGAGGGACAGCGGTGAGCGGAAGGCCAGGCCCTCGATGTGCGGGGGCTCCGCCTCGGGGTCCAGGGTGAAGGGCCCGAGGCGGTCGAAGAGGGTGTTGATCGCCACCCGTGACTCCATGCGGGCGAGATGCATGCCCAGGCAGACATGGACGCCGAAGCCGAAGCCGACGTGCTGGCGCTGCGTGCGGAACATGTCGTAGCGGTCCGGATCGGCGTACTTGCGCTCGTCCCGGTTGGCGGCGCCGATCATCAGGGCGATGTCGGCCCCCTCCTCGATCGCGACGCCGGCCAGCTCGGTGTCACGGGTGGCCCGCCGCAGGATCACCGTGACCGGCGGCTCCCAGCGCAGCACCTCCTCGAACGCCTGGGGGTACAGCGAGCGGTCGGCGTGGAGCGCGTCGAACTGGGCCCGGTCGCGGAGCAACGCCAACAGGAGGCTGCCCGAGGCGCGGTAGGTGGTCTCGACACCGGCCGGCAGGAGCAGGCGGAGGAAGGAGCAGATCTCCTCGTCGCTCAGGTGCTTCCCGTCCACCTCGGCCCGCACCAGGTCGCTGATGAGGTCGTCGCCCGGCGCGGCGCGGCGCTCGGCCATGACGTCGACGAAGTAGTCGCGCAACGCGGCGGACGCCGCCATGCCGCGCTCCCAGTTGGCGGCGACGCTCGTGACCTCGAGGGCCCACCGCTGGAACCTCGGGTAGTCGGCCCGCGGCAGCCCGAGGATGCGCGCGATCACCTGCACCGGGAAGTTGAACGTGACGTCGCGCACGAGGTCCGACCGGCCACGGTCGGAGAACGAGTCGATCAGTTCGTTCACCACGAGCGCCACCAGGTCCTCCTCCCATCGCTCGAGCATCTTGGAGCGGAAGCTCGATGCGACCAGGGCCCGGATGCTCCGGTGCTCGGGCTCGTCCATTTGGAGGATGGTGCGGCCCATCACCATCCCCATCACGTCCTCGTAGACGGAGGACGAGTAGGTCTCGTTGTCGCGCAGCACCGACACGACCTCGTCGAAACCGAACACGGTCACCGGTGCGGGGGTGGTGGGGTCCCCGATCTCGCCGCCCTCGCCGAGATCGATCCGCCCGGTGTGCACCGGGGACTCCCGGAGCAACTCCCGGAGCTTCGGATACGGGTCACGGATTTTCCCGCTGACCACGTCTTTCAACTCGAAGGGATCGAAGGGCACCGCCTCGTCGTCGGCCGCCGAACGAATGCCTGGCATTTCCCCCACGGACCCCCTATTTTTGGGTGGCTCAGGAGCCGAACCTGACTCCTGTGTCATATATAGCAAACGAGCGTTGGAGCGTCGAGAGCGGGCGGGCTCTCGACGGGGTCGTGTCAGGCCGGCTGGTGCATGTCAGGGAGGGGCTCACAGGCAGGACTCTCGTATTCCCGAGATCGAAAGGCGGAGAAATGGGAATGAACATGACCCTCGACTACGACGCCAAGGGCCCGGGCCAGCCGGAGGCTGCCGGCGCGGTGGGCCATGGGGAAGGGTCGGCGACGAGACGGCGGATCCTGAAGATCGCGTTGACCCTGATGGCCCAGCGGGGCGTCGACGGGACGAGCATGCGGGACCTGGCCTCGGCGGCCGGCCTCAACGTGGCGTCGCTCTACCACTACTTCCCGAGCAAGCGCGATCTCCTCGAGGCCGTGCTGGTGGAACAGGGATTCCTCCCGCTCCAGGCGCCCCCGGCCGAGCTCGACGGCGACGGCACGAGCGAGGTGTCCCTGGCGCAGCTCCTGGCCGACATCCTCGTGTCCATGTTCGAGGTCGAGGACTTCGTCCGCCTGATGGTCGGCGAGGCGATGCGCGGCGAGTCGACCGCCCGGGCCGTCGGCCTCGACCTCTTCACGTCGTTCCAGGAGCACATGGAGGAGTGGATCACGAAGAACCGCACCGACCTGGCCGAGCGCTCGGGCGCCGTCGAGGTGTCCCGGCTCCTCAGCGCCATGGTGGTCGGGGTGTTCATCCTGCACGCCGCCGGGGTGATCAGCGGGGAGAGGGATGACCTCACCGCCCTGTCCCTGCAGCGGGCCGGGGAGGCGGCCAACATCCTGCGGCCCCCAGATTAAGGGGTGGGGCCCGCCTGCTCGCCGGCGGACGCTCCTCCCGGCAGCTCCTCCAGGTCCGGGATCCTCACGAGCTTGTCGGCGTCCACCTGTGGTCGATCGAGTGCGAACAGGCGTAGCTCCCAGGCGGCCAGCGCGGATCCGGGGTTGTGCAGCGTCGAGATGTCGTCGAACGCGACGATCCCGCCGGGGCGGAGGAGCAGCCGGGCAGTCGACGCGTCCTGGCGGACGACGTCGTACTTGTCGCCGCCGTCCACGTGCACCATCGGGCACGTGCCGCCCAGTCGCTCGGTGGGGATCGCCTCCCAGGCCCCGACGATGATCTCCGGCAGGTCCGCGTGGAAGCGCAGGTACTGCTGGACGAACGCCCTCTCCGTCAGCTCGGAGTACCAGTGGTGGTACACCGGGAAGCTCTCCGGGTCGATGAGGTCGGCGTGCTCGAACACGTCGCACACGGTGAGACGTTCGCCCGGGACGCGATCCAGGTGTCCGAGGAAGATGGCGCTCTTGCCGAAGTAGGCGCCGATCTCGAAGAGGTCACCGCCGACGCCGTGGCGGCCCTGGAGCCGGTCGAGCTCGACGAGGACGCGGAAGTCGAGGCGGGAGAACCACCCCGGCACCGTGTCCAGGGCGAGAAAATGGGCCCGCACGGCGGGGGGCATCCCCCTCGTGGGGTCGTTGATGTCGTCGGCGGTCGTCCGCGTCGATCGGGAGCACCCAGTCGGCCCCCTGCAACGTGGCCAGCCGGGCCATCCGCGTCACCCGTTCCGGCTGGTACATGGGCCCCACCCCGCTCGAAAGCTGAAGAGGCATGTCCTCGGCAAGGTCCGCCAGCAGCTCCAGGGTCCTGTCCGTGGAGCCGTTGTCGATCACGATCGCCTCGTCGATCACCGTTGCGAAGTGGTGTCGGAGGTTGGCCTCGATGATGTCCGCCTCGTTGCGCAGGAGGTACAGCCCCACGACTTTCACGGAGCGAGTGTGGGACACCCGTTCCGGAGCGCGGGCTTGCGATCGCGTGGCCATTGCGTGCCGCCTGCCGGCTCTTGGCGCGCGTCCAGCAGTACGTCGAAGACGCCGTCGCTACAGTGAGCCGATGACCTCCACGCCGGAATTCGGTCCGGGGATGCTCGGCCCGGCGGCCCGCCCTGATGATCAGGAGCTGTGGGACCCGGCGCACCAGGCGATGGACCCGTCGCTGCGGCGCGAGCTGCAGGACCGTCGGGTGCGCCACCTCGTGCGGCGCGCGCTCGAGACCCCGGTGCCACTGTTCGCCGCCAAGCTGGCCGAGGCCGGCATCACGGCCGCGGACGACGTGAAGGGCGTCGACGACCTGGCCCGGATCCCGGCGACGGTGAAGCAGGACCTGCGCGACTCCGAGGCCGAGGCACCGCCATGGGGCCGCTATCGCTTCACCGACCCTCGGCACGCGGTGCGCCTGGGCACGTCGACCGGGACGACGGGGCAGCCGACGATCACGGTGTGGACGCGCAAGGACATCTGGATCGAGTACGAGTCGGGAGCGCGCAACTGGTGGCGGATGGGGCACCGGCCCGGCCAGATCATCACGCACGCCCATCCGGCCTATCTCTATGGCGGCGGCACCATGCTGCAGCAGTGCTACGAGTACTTCGGGATGCTCTCGGTCTGGGTGCCGCCCCCCGAGACCGACGAGCTGGCCGAGCAGGCGGTGCGCTTCTGGACCCGCGTCCGACCCGACCACCCGTTCATGGGGTTCGCCACCGGCCGCTTCGTGGAGGTGGCGACGAAGCTCGGGATCTCGCTGGAGGAGGCCGGGCTGACGGGCCTCAAGGCGCCGATCGGCTTCGGGCTCGGGCGGGGCGGTATGCCGCTCATGACGGCAGGTGCCGAGTGCTACTCGTTCGTCGGCGGCCCGTGCGGTGTCTCCCCCGGCGCCCATCTGCACGAGGACTGGGCGGTCGTCCAGGCCGTCGACCCCTCGACCGGGCTCGAAGTGCCCGACGGGGAGTGGGGGAACCTGACCGTGACGACCCTCGACCGCGACAACGGGTTGTTGCGGTACGACCTGGAGGAGGCGTGCGCCATCCTCCGCTCGCCGTGCCCGTGCGGCGAGACCTCCGCCCGTGGACTGTGGGGCGGGCGGTTCAAGGACCTCCTTTCGTGCCAGGGGACCCGTTTCCAGCTGGCCGAGGTCGAGGGCGTGCTGCGTGGGGTGCAGGCGTTGCGCGAGCCGTCACTCGAGTACCAGATCGTACGGCCTGACGGCGGCGACGGGGACCTCGTGGTGAAGGTCGAGGTGGCGTCCGCGGACCCGGCTGTGCGTGAGGGTGCGCGTGCCGCCGCGGTCTCGGGCCTACGCGAGACGTTGGGCGTGCGCGCGCTGGTGGAGATCCTCGACCGGGACACCATCCCCCGTGCGGGGTACAAGGCGACACGGGTGATCGACCCCGCCTGACCCTCCGTCCCGCTTGGGTCGGTGCGCTGGCTGCGCTCACTGCGCTCGCTCTATCCCGTGCGTTCCATGGTCTCCTCCTCGTCGATGCAGCCGCACGAAAGCGCCTGGCCTTCGCACGCGGGACACTGCTCGATGTCGCAGCCGTGATGGTGGACACCGCCCCGGGCAACATTGCAGTCACCGCAGCGGGCGCTCCGGTCCCAGAACTCATAGCCCGTCTCGTCGCCCCAACGGACGGGGTCCAAGGCGACACCACCGATGCGCAGAGGCTCCTCGGTGCAGCTCGTGCCGTCCATCATCTCCTTGTTGCAGAACATGCATATCGCCACTGCAAGCATCCTTCACTCTCGTCGTAGGGAGAACGGTCGTCGAAGTGTCGACGATGTCGCGAACTGTCTCTCCGTGTGCCGACTGTGAGGTGTCACGCCGGACGATTCATGTCACAACCATTTGCTTCGATGGCGTCATGGGAACCGATGCGCTCGCACAAGCTATCGACGAGTTGGTCGCCGAGGGAGCGTCGTTGTACGGCGACGCCGAGGTTGTCCCGCGCCTGATCCGCGAGCTCTCCCGGCTCGAGTCCTTCACGACGTCCGCCGTGGCACAGTTCGACACTTCGGGTGATTGGGCCCATGACGGTGCGAAGAACGCTGCGGCGTGGATCGCCACGGTGTGCCGGATGCCGCGGACGATGGCGGGGCGCTTCGTCCGACGGGGCCGGAACCTCCGCCGTCTCCCTTTGGTGGCCGAGGCGTGGGAGGAGGGATCCATCGCCGCGCCCCACGTCGACCTGATGATCGGTCTTGTCCGCGAGTCGACCGAGAAGGCGCTCGCCCGCGATGAGGCGATGCTGGTCTCCCAGGCCAAGGGGCTGCGCTTCAAGCACTTCGCCCAGACGGTGGCCTACTGGGACCAGCTGGCCGACCCCGACGGCACCGAAGAGGCGGCAGAGGCAAGGCGGGCCCGGCGTGACGTCTATCTCGAGGCGTCCATCGACGGGATGTATCTCGGCAAGATGACCCTCGACCCGATATCGGGGTCGATCGTCTCGAGGGAGCTCGAGCGGATTGAGCACGAGATGTTCGTCGCCGATTGGGCCAAGGCCAGGGAGGAGACCGGCACCAAACCCAAGGTCACCGATCTGACCCGCACCCCCGCCCAGCGTCGGGCCGACGCTCTCGTCGAGATGGCAGCCCGATCCGCGCTCGTCGGGACGGACGCCCCGCGCCCGGCTCCCCTCTTCTCCGTCCTCGTGGACTGGCCGACGCTGTCGGGCCGGGTCTGCGAGCTGGCCGAGGGGATCGTGCTGGCGCCGGGCGACCTCGTCGATTGGCTCAGCTCGGCCGACCTCGAGCGCGCCGTCATGGGGCCCAAGGGCCGTATCGAGGTCGGGACGACCCGGCGGCTCTTCAGCGGCGCGACCCGGCGGGCGGTGGAATTACGCGACCGTGAATGCCGGCATCCCTTCTGCGAGGTCACGGGCTGTCGGTGCCAGGCCGACCACATCGTGCCGTGGTCCGATGGGGGCGCCACAAACCAGGAGAACGGGCGGTTGCTCTGTGGCTTTCACAACCGCCTACGGAACCAGCGGCCACCACCCCAGCGGGAGTAGGGCGGGCCCGCTCGCTGCGCATCGAGGGCGCTGAGCGAACGGTTCGAGACACCGAGCGCCGGACGGCGACACGCAGCGCTCGAGGAGACACTGATGAAAAAAGATCACCGGAGCTTCGTCGCGCCCCGAAGTCGGTGCCCAGCTCAGGGCGAGGGCGATACCGAGGGTGAGCAGGGGGCTGGGGGCCGGGGGCCGGGGGCTCCGCTTAGTCGCTGTAGTGGGCGTCGGCGTCCGCCAGACGATCGGCCAGCCGGGCCAGCATCTTCACGCCGATGCCCGGCGTCGTCATCAGCATCGCCCGGAACTCCCGGGCGTCGAAGACCAGCAGCTCCATGTCCGTCTCGGTGACGACGTCGGCCGTGCGGACGCCTCCGGACAGGAGTGCGAGCTCTCCGAAGTAACCGCCCTTGGTGAATTGCGCGACCTGGCGCTTCCCGATGCGGCAGGAGGCCACCCCGGACAACACGAGGAAGAACTCACGGCCCGACATGCCCTGGGCGATCAGGAGCTCACCCTTCTCGACGGTGATCGGCGTGCCGAGTTGGGCGATGGAGCGGAGCTCACCGTGTGAGCAGTTGGAGAAGAGCGGGACGCCACCGAGAAGCTCGATCTGCTGCTTGGGGATCCGAGCGCGCATACGACCACCCTTGTCCGGCTTGAACTGCTTGGGTACGCCGGCCGGAGCGTATCTCCCCCAGCCCCCGTATGCCGGATCCGTCTTCTGGTGGCGGCGTTGGGGCGTCACTTGCCGGCCCGCAGTTGCTCGCGCAGCACGAACTTCTGCACCTTGCCCGACGCCGTCCGGGGCAGGTCGTCCACGACCCGCAGCTCCTCCGGCCACTTCTGCCGGGCCAAGCCGGCCGCCGCCAGGTGCGACCGCACGGCCTCGAGATCCGGCGCCACGCTCCCGGGCTGCATCCGGAAGAAGGCACACCCGTGCTCCCCCAGGCGGTCGTCGGGGGCCGCCACGAGGGCCACCTCCGTCACGCCCTTCATGTGGGCCAGCAGCTGCTCCACCTCCGCGGCGCTGACGTTCTCGCCGCCGCGGATGATGATGTCCTTCACCCGGTCGGTGATCGTCAGGTAGCCCTCCGGGTCGAGGACGCCGACGTCACCGGTGCGGAACCACCCGTCCTCGTCGACGGCGGCGGCCGTCAGGGCCGGGTCCGTGTAGCCGGCGAAGCGGTCGGGCCCGCGGGTGAGGATCTCGCCCGGCTGGCCCACCCCGACGTCGTGACCCTCCTCGTCGACGGTCCGCACCTCGACCCACTCGAGCGGGCACCCGTCGGTGTGGATGCGCTTCTCCCTCGGGTCGGAGTGCTGGGACCCCGTCACGGAGGGATGCTCGGTGCAGCCGTACGATCGCACGAGCGAGATACCCAACTCGTCCGCCCGCTCCGACACCGCGTTGGGGATCGGCGAGCCACCGAGGCCGATGTAGCGCATGAGCTCGACGTGCTCGGGCCCGAACCCGGGGCAGTCCAGCAGGCTCGTGAAGAAGTAGGTCGAGCCGCTCCCGGCGGCGATCTGCTCCTCCACCATCGCGTTGAGCACCGTCGGCGGGTCCCACCCGTCGATCAGGTAGAGGGGGCGGCCGATCACGAGCGGGCACATCAAGCCGCCCAGCATCCCGATGGCGTGCCCGACGGGGGCGCCGGTGAGGCTGGGCCGGTCGCGCTCGGACTGGTGGCCCGAGAGCTGGCGCACCTCGCACCCGATCGTCCGGTGCGTGTGGACGACGCCCTTGGGGTCCGCCGTCGTCCCCGACGTGTACGCGATCAGCGCCGCGCCGTCCGGATCGACCGCCACCGGGCCGTCGATCGGCTCGGCCTTGCGCAGTTCGTCGAACGGGATGTCGTCGGAGGTGGAGCCGCCAGAGGTGGAGCCACCGGCGGCCTCCCCCACCACGATCACCCGCTCCAGGTCCGCCAGCCCGTCACGGATCGTGGCCAGCTCCGCCAGGAAGTCGCGCTGGCCGATGCGGGACACGATGACGAGCGCCCGGGCCCGGCTCTGGCGGAGGATGAAGCCGACCTCCTTGGGCCCGTAGAAGTGCACGATGGGGACGAGCGTCACGCCGAGCATGGCGCAGGCGTAGAAGGTGATGGCCGCCTCCACCCAGTTGGGCAGCTGGAAGGCGACGACATCGCCCGGGCCGAGGCCGAGGGCCCGCAGGCCGCCGGCCACCCTGAGCGCCTCCTCGTAGACCTCGCCGACGGTCCCGACGTAGGGGTGGGTGGGTGACCAGATACGGAAGCGTCGTGTCGGGTCCTTCAGCAGCGAGTCGCTCAAAAACTGCCCGAGGGAGCGGTCGTCCCACGCGCCCTCGGCCCGGTAGCGCTCGGCCAGGGGACCCTGCACCGGGCGGAGCTCGAACTGCATCAGGCCGACTCGACGAAGAGTGCAGCCAGACGGTGGCGCTGCGCACCGGCGCCGCCGGAGAGGATCTCGTTCTGCTTCACCCGCTTGAAGAGGAAGTGGGCGTCGTTCGCCCACGTGAAGCCGACCCCACCGTGCAGCTGGATGTCGTCCCCCGTCACCCGCACGCCGGCGTCGGCGGCGTAGCTGGACGCCATGGCGGCGGACTGGGCGCGCTCGGGCGACTCGGTGTCCGACGCCCAGGCGGCAAACTGGAAACCGGCGCGGGCCATCTCGACCTGCTGGAACATCTCGACCAGCCGGTGGCGCACGGTCTGGTACGTCGCGACCGGCTTGTCGAAGACGATCCGCTCCGACGTGTAGGAGATCGCCTCGGACAGCGCCCGGTCGGCGGCGCCCACCGTCTCGGCCGCCAGGCCGACGGCGATGTCGTCCTGCACGCGCTGCCACAGGCCCAGCTGGTTCCCCGGAGGCCCCAGCGGGGTGACCGGCGCGTCCTCGAGCTCGAGCCGGGCCAGCTTGCGGGTGGGGTCGAGCGAGGGAACGAGCTCGCCACCGGGCGCCTCGAGCAGGTACGAGCGCACCCCCTCCTCGCTACGCGCCACGACGATGGCCCAGTCCGCCGTGTGACCGTCCATCACGAGGGGCTTCTGGCCGCTCAGGACCCAGTGGGCTCCCTTGCGCCGCGCCCGGGTCCGCACGGTGCCCAACGGGTCGCCGTGCCCCTGCTCCCCCAGCGCGACCGTCCCGCGCCGTGCCCCCGAGGCCAGGTCGGCCAGCAGCTCCGTGGCGCCCAGCGCCCGGGCGGCCAGCGTCGCGGCGACCGACGAGGAGAAGAACGGGCCGGGTAGCGGAAGACGGCCCATCTGTTCCAGGACGACGCACGTCTCCAGCAGCCCGGCGCCCGTGCCACCCTGCTCCTCGGGCACCAGCAGTCCGGTCCAGCCGAGTTCGACCAGCGTCGACCACAGCGCGGGCGTGATCCCCGCCGGGTCCTCGGCCAGCTCGCGCAGCAGTTGGGGCCCGCACTCGCGCTCGAGCGCGGCGTGCGCCACCTCCTGGAGTGCGAGCTGCTCGTCGTCGTACGTGAAGTCCACGGCCTCCCCCTAGGTCAGCTCCGCGCCATTCCCTGACACCGGCGTCACAGTACACGGCGGTCGGATACCCTTCCCCCGTGGATTTTGCCCTGGCACCCGAGGACGAGAAGTTCCGCGACGAGCTCCGGGCCTGGCTGGACGAGAACCTGCCGCCCTTC
>Ga0187883_10001490_pt1 | contig 14338 bp, 15 predicted proteins | sample June2016WEW_20_1_2_FD_132966 | JGI IMG/M metagenome (GOLD analysis project Ga0187883, IMG submission 132966) | Peatland microbial communities from SPRUCE experiment site at the Marcell Experimental Forest, Minnesota, USA - June2016WEW_20_10 | ecosystem: Environmental > Terrestrial > Soil >...
CAAGGCCGGCAGCGTCTGGATCAACTGCTACAACGTGTTCGATGCGGCGCTGCCGTTCGGCGGCTACAAGCAGTCCGGCTGGGGCCGCGAGATGGGCCACGAGGTGCTCAACAACTACACCGAGGTCAAGGCCGTCACCACCCTGCTCTGACCGGCAGCCGTGGCGGGGGCGGGTCGGCCGGCAGGCCCGGCCCCCGATGCGGCTCCCGGCCCGGCACGGGCGCGGATCAGCCGGGAGCCCGTGACACCATGGCGCGCATGGAACTGAGCTGTCCCCTTCCGGCGATCGGCGTCGTCCGCACCGATCGCACCGAGCTGGAGCGCACGCCGGTCCAGGCCGGCCTCAACCGCGGCGAGCGCGGGACGCTGGTGATCGCCGACGCCTACCGCGATGGCCTCGACGGGCTGGCGGAATTCGATTACGCCTGGCTGATCACCTGGCTGCACCGGCCGGACGGCCCGGCCGGCGATCCGCCGCTCAGGCAGGTGCCGTTCCTGCTCCGGGGCCAGCGACGCCAGCTGGGCATGTTCGCCGCCCGCGGTCCGCGGCGGGTAAACCCGGTCGGGCTGAGCCTGATCCAGCTACTCGCGGTAACCGGCCAGACCGTCCGGTTCGCGGGCGTCGACCTCCTCGACGGGACGCCGGTCATCGATCTCAAGCCGTACGTGACCCGGTTCGACCGGCCGGCCGGCGAGCCCCGATGCGGGTGGTTCGACCAGGTCAGCATCAGCGACGGGGTAACGCCCGAGGAACTCGCCGAGCCGGGGCGCCCGGCCTGAAGGGGCCCCGGGCCGCGGCAGGCGCCCCGCCGCCGCCGTGATCGCGGTGGGGTGGTGGTGCGCGGGCCCCACCAGGCACTCGTCATCATGAAACAGGGCGCGGTTAAGCGTTGCCGGTAGCCCGGCATCCGGGTTAGCGTTGCACTCCGGCCCGAGGGGCGCTGCGACGGACCTGGTCCGCCACGCTCGGGCAAGGCTAGCCAAGGGCGCCTCCCTGAGGAGGCGAGTAGTGGGCGGGATCATAGCGGCGCGGGCGGGCGGGCCGGTGGGCGTCGTGGCCAGGTTGTGGCGGTACCCGGTCAAGTCCATGGCGGCGGAAGCCATCACCAGCGCTTACGTCTCGTGGGCCGGTCTGGCCGGGGACCGCAAATGGGCGTTCGTGCGTCCGGCGTCCAGCCATAACGGTTTCCCCTGGCTGACCATCCGGGATAACCCGGCCATGTCGGGGTGCGTCCCGACACTGCTTGATCCCGAGCGCCCGGACAAGTCCGCGGTGCAGGTACGGGCGCCCGGCGGCAAGACGTACGGCCTGGCCGATCCCGGCCTCGCCGAGGAGCTTGGCGCGGGAGCGCGGCTGATGCGGCTGGACCGGGGCGCGTTCGACGCCATGCCGGTCTCGCTCATCAGCACCGGCACGGTCTCCGCCCTGTGCGCGCTGGCTGAGGTGCCAGGCAACGAACTCCGCTTCCGGCCGAACCTGGTGATTGCCCCGACTGCGGGCGCGCCGTATGCCGAGGACGAATGGGTCGGACGCGCACTGCAGATCGGCGAGGCCATCGTGCGGATCGACCGGCGGGACACCCGCTGCGTCATCGTTAACGTGGATCCGGGCGCCGGGCGGCCTGACGCCGCCCTGCTCCAGGTCATTGGCCGTCACCGGGGAGCGTGCGCCGGCGTCTACGGCAGCACCGTCCGGCCCGGGCTGGTCCAGGCCGGCGACCTCGTGACGATCGCTGCCTAGGACCGTCTCCAGGCGCCGGGCTGTCACCCGATCTCATGGTGTCCCGCCGCGCGAGGCCCGGGTCGCGTACAGGACGAGCGCGCCGAGGAGTCCGAGCCACAGCCAGGGAACCTGCGACCATACCCAGGGAGTCAGTGACCACACCAGCGCATGTCCGGCGGCAGCGGCGATCACGATGACAAGCGCGAGAAAGAGCACGCGGTAGTACCGGCGGCCATGCTCCCGGCGGGCGGGCACCTCGGCCGTTCCTGCCGAGTCGGTTCGCGGCAGGTCGGCGAACAGCCCGCCGAGGTCCTTGTAGGTCTTGGCGCGCATCGCCTGATCGAGGCGCTGGCTGAACTCGGCCTCGTCGAGCCGCCCATCGCCGTAATGCCTGGACAGCAGGTCAGCCACCTCAGCGCGCTCGGCGTCGGAGATCCGCAGGTCTGCGTAGCTGGTGCGGCGGCGGGTTGCGGCCAGAAGCCAGGGCGGGCTGCTCGGCGCGGACATATCGATCCGACCTCCTTGGTCAGTGCGAAGGCCCGGACCGGGATCGGCCCAGCGCTCCGGTCCGGGTCACGGGGCCTGCTGAGTTCGCTGACTGACTCAATGCGGCCTCCGGCTGGTGCTGTTTTCTGCAGTTCAAGCGTCGTACCGCCACACCACGGCAGACAATCGGGAAGATCCCGGATTCGACCCTGACGCGGAACGGGCCATGGCCGGCACAATGGATCTTGTGACACCCGCCGGAGTTGACCGCCGGGGCCACTCGGGACGTGTGGCCCCGGTGTCCAGCGCAGCCGCGCGAGGGAGTATGCATGGGGTGTAAATGGGGGTGAACCAGCATGACCGGACCTAACCGTATCCAGCCCGCGCATTTCCGGCGCAAGATCATGGACGCGGAAGACGCCGCCGCGCTGATTCCTGCGGGCGCGAACGTGGGAATGAGCGGATTCACCGGCGCCGGCCATCCCAAGGCCGTGCCTGCGGCGCTCGCGGCCCGCGTCAAGTCTGAGACCAGCGTCGGCCGCCGGTTCCGTGTCGGCGTGTGGACGGGCGCGTCGACGGCACCGGACCTGGATGGTGTCCTTGCCCAGGTCGACGGCATCGAGCTGCTGCTGCCCTACCAGGGTGATCCGGTCACCCGGCGGGAAGTCAACTCGGGCCGGGCGGACTACATCGATATGCATCTGTCCGGGGTAGCGCAGCTGGCCGGCCAGGGCCTGCTCGGTCCACTCGATTTCGCCGTGATCGAGGCCGTTGGCGTGACCGGGAACGGTGACCTGATCCCGTCCACCTCTGTCGGCAACAACAAGACCTGGATCGACCTGGCCGACAAGGTGATCGTCGAGATCAACGCGGGCCAGAGCGCTGAGCTCGACGGCTTTCACGACATCTATTACGGCACCGCGAAGCCACCGGACCGGATGCCCATCCCGATCACCGCGCCAGGTGACCGGATCGGCGTGCCGCACCTGGTCTGCCCGGCCGACAAGATCGCCGCGATCGTCCTCACCGACGCCCCGGACTGGAGCACCCCTTTCAAGCCGCCCGATCCGGTCTCCGAGACGATCGCTGGCCACGTCATCGACTTCCTCAGCGCTGAGGTGGCCAGCGGCCGCCTGCCCCGCGACCTGCTCCCCCTGCAGTCCGGGGTCGGCAACGTGGCCAACGCGGTGCTGGGCGGGCTCGGCAGCGGCCCGTTCGAGCGGCTCACCGCCTACACCGAGGTCATCCAGGACGGCATGCTGCAGTTGCTGGAGTCGGAGAAGCTCCTGGTCGCATCGGCGACCGCGTTCACGCTGAGCCAGCAGGCCAGCGACCGGCTCACCAGCCGGCTACCGGACTACCGGCGGAAGGTAGTCCTGCGGCCCCAGGAGATCAGCAATCATCCCGAGGTCATCCGCCGCCTGGGCTGCCTGGCGATGAACGCGATGCTGGAGGCCGATATCTACGGCAACGTCAACTCCAGCCACGTCATGGCCACCGCGATGCAGAACGGCATCGGCGGCTCCGGCGACTTCACCCGCAACGCCTACATCTCCATCTTCGTCAGCCCCTCCCAGGCCAAGGGAGGCACCATCTCCTGCATCGTGCCGATGGTGTCCCACGTCGACCACACCGAGCACGACGTCAGTGTGATCATTACCGAGCAGGGCGTCGCCGACCTCCGCGGCCTCGCTCCTAAGCGCCGCGCCCGGAAGATCATCGACAACTGCGCCCACCCGGATTTCCGGCCTGCACTCGGCGACTATTTCGAGCGGGCACTGGCGACCTCGCGCGGAAAGCACACCCCGCACCTGCTCAGCGAGGCGCTGTCGTGGCATGAGCGCTACCTGAGTGACGGCACGATGCGCCAGGACTCGCCAGGGCGGCCGGGATCAGAACCCGGCGGCTACGTTCCGGGGTAGGCGGACGAGCTCGGTCCCGTAACGCTCGCGCAGGCGCTTGGCGTCGGCCAGGAACTGGGCCCAGTCCAGCCGGGCGACGGGGCGGGGGGGTGCGGACAGCGGGACGAAGAAGTCGTCGTGATGGCACGCGACGATAAAGCGCGGCCGCAGCCGCTCCGCGAGCCGGTCGAGGTAGCCAGGTGTGCCCTGCCGTGCGGCCAAGCAGGCGATGAGCACGTCCGCCGGCGGCTGCCGGGCCAGCGCATGATCGTCGATTCCGGCGCTGCCCTGGATGTGGAACGTCCGCCCGCCGATTCCGATGCGGTAGGCGAGGACGTCCCCGCGAGGCCAGCGGATCGGTGTCAGCGGCGTGCCGCGCGGTCCGATCTGCAGCCGGTCGACACGCCCGAGCAGGGGCACGATCCCATGACGCGACCCCACGGCCTCGACCGTGAACGGGCCGACCGTCACGCGCTCGCCGTCCCGCAGCTGGCGCAGTTGACGCTGACCGCATCCCAGGCGGCGGCACAGCTCCACCAGCGTCCCGCTGCCATGCGCTACGGCGGCAGGAGTCGAGGCCAGGATCGCCGGAACATCCAGAGCATGATCGAAGTGGGCGTGGTTGACGAAGATCGCATCGAGGCGGCCGAACGTCGTGGCCACCAGAGCGCTATCCGACCTCGGCTTTCGGGCCAGCACGGCGACCAGGCCGGGCCGCGAGGCGAACGGATCAGTCGCGATCCGGGTCCCGCCGGCCTCCAGGATGAAGCCAGCGACGCCGGTCCAGGTCAGCGTCCCGCCGATGCCGAGATCCCAGGTCACGCCTGATGCATCGGCAACGAAGATCGGCATGTGGCTCATGCCTCGAACCTAGCCACCTAAGGAGGCTTCGTCCCAGCCCCGCGGGCCATGGCTGGTGGCTTGGGGCCGCTCAGCCGGCCACTGGTCATGCAGGCCCGTCCAGGTGAGCCGTGTCGTTGAAGCTGCGCACGATCCAGCGCCCTCCGGTGATGACGAGCCGTGAGATGGAGGCGTTGTCCGCGCCGATGAAGGCGAACGGCCTGGACCCGCTGGCGAGCGCGAGCGCCTGGCCGATGACGCCGCCGTGAGTGAACGCCGCGACCCGCTCGCCCGGATGCTTGGCCGCGAGCCGTTCGATCGCGGCCTGCACCCGCTCAGCGAACGCGGCGGACGGCTCGGCTCCCGGGATCAGCTCCCAGCGCTCCTCAGCGAACACCTGCTGGGCGGTGGGGTGGCCGTCCGCGACCATCTGGCGGTACCGGCCGCCCTCCCACTCGCCCAGGTAGACCTCCCGGAGTCCCGCTTCCACCGTTACGGCGAGCCCGAGGCGCTCAGCCAGCGGCGCCGCTGTCTGAACGGTGCGGCACAAGGTAGTCACGTAGATCGCGTCGATGCCGTCGGCAGACAACCGCGCGCAGACCCGCTCGGCCTGTTCCCGGCCCTCCGTGGACAGCTGCGGATCGCCATGCCCGCCCACCAGCGGGAAGAGCGTGCCGTCCAGATAGGCTTCCGACTGGCCATGCCGTACCAGCTCGAGCTCAGTCGCGCCGGGCGGCGGCCGGAACCGGCTTTGCCAGTACGTAGCCGGCCTCTGCCGCGGGCCCTGCGGTGCTGTCACAAGCTCCGTAGCGTACCGGCCTCTCAGCTGGTTCAGGGACGTCTGGGTCAGGCCGGAATGCCCGGATGCGATCCTCACGCCCGCCCGCTCCCAGCTGGTCACATAACGTGGCGGCGGGCTGACCGCCGGGCTGGTGTCGGCACGGAGTATTCCCATACTGGCCGGTAGTGACAAGCCTCATATTGACCATGAGGGGGATGCGCCGCGCTTCTCCGAGGCGTTATACGGGAGTGATCCTCGCTACGGATCATTCCGGTATGCCCCCTTAGCTCCCGACTTTGCGTGAATAGGCCCTATCAGCGCCTGTCGCGAGCCCGAGGCGGGCTGGCAATTGCAGTCGACCGGGAGGAGCCCGCCCAGGCCAGAAACCCATCGCGGAACACGCGAGCACGTCCCAGCCATGACCATGACCCCCGAGGGTCGTGCGCATTAGGTCACGCCCAACATCGTTAGTCGCAATCCTTCGCGAAGAGCTGAGGGCGGACAGAGGAGGGTCGATCCTCCGATGAGTATCAAGCATCTCGCAGCAGCCATGATCGCACCGGCGGCAATCGCCGGCGTCGCTCTGTCAACTGGGGCTGCAGCCAACGCGGCAACTGTTCATAACGCGGCAACTGTTCACAACGCCGCCAAGGACAAGTATCACCAGTGGGTCACCGTTCGTTCCGGCGACACTCTCAGCGGAATCGCCGCCGCGCATCACATGTCGTGGGAGGCGCTGTACGCCGCCCCTCCGAACAGATCGCGGATTCACGACCCCAACCTGGTGACGGTAGGCGAGCGCCTGCGCATCCCCGCCGACCCGGAACTCTGGGCGTCGAAATTCGCGGCGCAGCAGGCTCCGGCTCAGGGATCCACGGCTCAGGGATCCACGGCTCAGGGCTCTACGGTCCAGGGGTCTGCCGCTCAGGGGTCCACGGCTCAGGGGCCCGCGGCCCAGGGCCCCGCGCAGCCGGCCAGCGGCGCGACGTTTTCCAGCGCCGGCGGATCCTCGTTCCAGCGGTGCGTCTCGTGGCGGGAAAGCGGAAACAATGCCACCTCGCCCGATGGGCTATACGGGATCCTGCCGTCAACGTGGGCGTCGCTCGGCCAGTCAGGTACGGCCGGCCAGGCGTCAGTTGCCCAGCAGAATGCCGCGTTCAACCAGCTCTACGCCACGTACGGTACTCAGCCCTGGGCACCGTACGACGGCTGCTAGGTCACACCCTTAACTGACCTGGCCAACGCTTCCGGCCCTGGTGACGTGAAACAGCCGTCGCCAGGGCCGGAAGCGTTGCCTACCCGGGTCCCGCGTTCACGGGTACGCTCGCCGGCGACCTTATCCGCGGGGCGGCTGCGCAGGCCGGACGGTCATGTCACCGCTGCGGGCCGGAGCCGCCAGGCGCAGCGCATTAGGCGGCCCCGGCCTTGCGGTGCTTTGGCCGGCGGCCCGTCAGGGGGTGCGGACCCGCCCGTTCACGGCAGCGTTGGTGCCGGTCCCCGCCTGCTCGTCGGGTATCGAGGTGGCGGCTGTCATGGTGGCCGCGTCCGTCTCGGCCGGTGAGGTCATGAGGTCAGGCTTCCGGCGGTTGCGGGCAAGGATCGCTACCGCGCCAGCGGCCGCCGTCAGCATCGAGATGGCCGCCAGCGTGCGCCAGCGCCGGCGCCGCGGCTTCGGTGGCTCGAGCCCCTGCGCGGCAGCGGAGAGCAGAGCCGAGACCTTGGGCGCGACGCTGTCTTCCAGGACCTGCCCGGTGCGCTCGACCTGTGGCGCCGCCCAGGCGCGCGCCCGGTGCACGCGGCGCCTCGTGGCCGCTGCGGTGCTCTTGGCCAGCGGCTTGGCTTGACCGGCCAGCGGCTTCACCTGCGCTGCCGCCTGGCGCGCTGTGTCCCGCGCGATGCTGGCCGCCGCTCGGGCGTGGTCGTTACTTCTCTTGGGGAACATTGGAACCTCCGGGAGGGCGCTTTCCGTTTTGACACACTTCCCCTGGCGGGCCGCGTCAACCATTGGCGGCCGGCGGATCGGCCGCGGACCGCCGTTTGTCCGGCTGGCGGCGGTTGTGACGTGCGTAGATGACCGCTGCCTTACCGTCACCGGGGCTGCGCCTGTCCAGCTCGAACAGCGTGGTCGCCGCCATCAGGTCGCTGAGCTTTGCGTAGCCATAGTTGCGGGAGTCGAAGTCCGGGCGTTGTTTGGTGATGATCTGGCCAACGGACGCTAGCGGCGCCCAGCCGTCCTCGTCGGAGGCCGCCTCCACGGCGTTGCGCAGCTGAGTTACCAGCGCAGTGTCTCCCTTAAGCTGCGTAGCGGAGGTGCGTGGGGCCGGTTTGAGTACCGCGCCAGCGGGCGTGGTAGCGCTCTCGGCATAGGCGAGGTTCTCGATGTAGGTGAACTTGTCGCAAGCCGCGACGAAGGGCTTCGGCGTCTTACGTTCGCCAAATCCGTATACGGTCAGGCCGGATTCACGGATACGTGCGGCCAGGCGGGTGAAGTCGCTGTCGCTGGAGACGATGCAGAACCCGTCGAAGCGCCCCGAGTACAGCAGGTCCATCGCGTCGATGACCATCGCGGCGTCGGTGGCGTTCTTGCCGGTGGTATAGGCGAACTGCTGGATGGGCTGGATTGACTGGGCGAGCAGCTGGTCTTTCCAGCCTTTCAGACTCGAGCCGGTCCAGTCACCGTAGGCACGCTTGACGTGCGCGGTGCCGAACTTGGCGACCTCGGCCAGCAGCCCCTCGGTGATCGCGGGCGGTGCGTTGTCCGCGTCGATAAGCACCGCGAGCTTGGCGGCGTTCTCGCTGACCATGCTGCCCTCCTCATCTCGGATGCTGCCGGGCAGGGGACCGGGAAGGACAGCAAGGCTACCGGGATCGCGCAGGCGGCGCGGCCCGGGGGGCAAGCAGACGGCACTAGTGCCCGGTCAGTCAGTGGCCGGCGATCTGGCCGCCGTCGATGTGCAGGACCTCGCCGGTGATGTAGGGCGATGACTCCAGGAACAGGATGCCGTCCACAATGTCGCTGACCTGGCCGACGCGCCCCAGCGGGGGAAGCTGGTCGCCGAGTCCGTCGTAGCTGTCCGCCGGGTGCACCGGCGTTTGGATGATGCCCGGCGAGACGGCGTTGACCCGGATGCCGCGAGAGGCGTACTCGATGGCCAGTGACCTGGTGGCCGAGGCCAGGCCGCCCTTGGTCAGGGCGGTCAGGACCGAGGGCGCGCTGGAGCTCGCGTAGTCGGCGATGGTGGCCGAGATGTTGACCACGTGGCCGCCGGGCCGCTTTACCATCTCGGCGATGGCCCGCTGGGTCAGCCAGAAGAATCCGGTGAGGTTGACTCCGACAATGCGGGCGTAGTCCTCGGCGGTGTAGTCGGTGAAGGGCTTGGAGATGAAGACGCCGGCGTTGTTGATGAGGGTGTCGATGCGGCCGAAGCGCCCGAGCGCTCCCTCGATGATCCGGTCGGCGGTGGCGGGCTTCGCGATGTCGCCGTCGACGGTGAGCACGTCCGGGTCCGCCGACGGCTTGATCGTCCGGGCGCTGGCCACCACCGCCCAGCCCCGCCCGCGGTACCCGGCCACCACGGCCGCGCCGATGCCCTGGGAGCCTCCGGTGATGATGGCGACCCTCCGGTCGTTTCCGGTCATGAGATGGCCATCGCCGGGTCGCTCGGGTGCCGGGTGAGCGATGTGGTCTCGACGGTCATCCAGGCGTCCATGGGCAGCGACTTCAAGATCGCCTGCATCTCGGCAGGGTCCCGGGCGTTCCACAGGCCCAGCGCGCGCGACTGGCCGGGCAACCTCCACAGCCGCAGCAGGTGTCCCTGCCCGGCCAGTTCCTTGGTGCGCTGCGCCTCGCGCGCCTCGGTGTCGTCCGCGGTCTGGCTGGGCGTGCCCTCCGGGACCCTGATGGCGAAGGTGGTCAGGAACTCGGTGGCAGTCTTCCTAGCCGCCAGTGCCGGGTCGTTCGGGTGCGGCGACAGCGGCGTGACCTCGTCGGTGCGCCACACCCGCAGCGGCATTGAGGCGAGGACCTCCTCGAGCTGGCCGCCGTCGTCGCCGGCGAACAGCCCGAGCGTGCGCCATTCGCCCGGCCGCAGCGGCGGCCGCCACAGGCGGAGCAGGTGTCCCTCCGCCGCGAGCTCGCGTGATCGTGCAGCCTCGCGGGCGCGGATGTCGTCGACGGCTTGTTCCGGTGTGCCATCCGGGACGTGGGTGGTCATGGTGACGAGGTACTCCATGGTGGCACCTTTCGGGCGGGCGGCGCGCTGCTGCCGGGCTTGTCCTGGCCGACTGCGGAATCCGTTATGGCGATCCTGGTCAGGCCGGGCGGCGGGCGGCGGTGACCTGGCTATGGAGTGCTTTGAGCGCGGCGACGTAGATCTCGGAGAAGGTGGGGAAGGGCTGGATGACATCGCGCAGCACCTGCAGCGGCACGCGGGCGCGGATGGCCAGCGTGGCCTGCTGCAGCCACTCTCCGGCCTCGGGGCCGAGCGCATGGGCGCCGGTCAGCTGCTCCCCGTCGCTGAGCAGGGTCAAAAAGCCGTTGGAGGTGGCGTAGGCGTGGGTGTAGGTGGCCGTCTTGGCCACCTCGGACACCGGCACGGTCGCGGCGAACCGGGCCTCGGTGGCGCCGACGGCGGCGGCTTGCGGGTCGGTGTAGACGACGTCCGGCACGGCCTGGTAGTTAGCCTCGCGGGGCTCGCCGAGGATGTTCGCCGCGACGACCTCGCCCTGGTACTTGCCCACGTGGGTCAGCAGCCGCACCCCGGTGACATCCCCGATGGCCCACAGCCGGTCGGCGACGCGCAGGTGCGCGTCGACCGGGATGCCCTTCGGGCCGGCCTGGACGCCGACCGTTTCCAGGCCGGCGGGCACCCGCGGGCGCCGGCCGGTGGCGATGAGCAGGTGGTCGCCGCGCAGCTCCCGGCCGCCCTCGAGCGTCAGGACGTAGTCTTCGCCGTCGCGCCGCGCGGCGGTCACGGGCACGCCCAGGACCAGCTCGACGCCGTCGCGGCGCAGCACCTCGCCAAGCGCCGCGCCCAGCGGCGCGGGCTCGCGGGCCAGGACGTGCTCGGCGGCCTCGGCCAGGGTCACCTCGCCGCCGAGCCGGCGCACGGCCTGGGCCATCTCGGCGCCGACGGGGCCGCCGCCGAGGATCAGCAGGTGCCGCGGGATGGCCTTCATGCCGGTCACCTCACGGTTGGTCCACACGCCGGTCAGCTCGCGCAGGCCCGGAACGGGCGGGGTGACCGGGTCAGAGCCGGTCGCCACGACCACATGCCCGGCGGTGTGGCGCACCCCGTCGACCTCCACCACGCCCGGCCCGGCTAGTCGGCCGGTCCCGCGCAGCAGGTCGATGCCCTTGCCCGCCAGCCAGCGCTCCTGCCCGGCATCGGAGTAGTCCGAGACCATGAAGTCACGCCAGGCCAGCGCGGCCTCGACGTCGACCTGCGCGCTGGCCCCCACCTCGCGCGCCGCCTGTACCGCCTCGCCCGGGCGCAGCAGCGTCTTGGACGGGATGCACGCCCAGTACGAGCACTCGCCCCCGACCAGGTCGCGCTCGACCAGGGCGACGCGCAGCCCGCCGTCGGCCAGCTCGCCGGCGCAGTGCTCGCCCGGCGAGCCGCCACCCAGCACGATCACGTCGTAATCGGTCATGTCCTGGCTCCGCCCTGTTCTCCGCCCTGTTCTTGCTCCATATATATCGCGTACGAGTCCGGCCGGTCCGGGCCGGCGTGCCCGATCTGCTCCTCGAGTGCCGGCACCGCGGCTGCACTGCTTCTGGCGGGGATCCTCGGTGCTACGGGGAGCAAAGGTCCGAGCTTCGGCAGTCTTCCCTCGTTTTCACGGGTTGTCTCCGTCCACGGCATGGCGATGATCAGATCTAGTACTGCAAGGCGCCTGATCTGGACGTTGCGTAGGCGCGCGCTGGCTACCAGGATGTGGTTATGACAGGTGAGTCCTTGTCAGCCGGTGACTCTCCTGGCCCCGGTGCCGAGCCGGAGCTGAGGGCGTCGCACGCGGACCGGGACCGGGTTGTCGAGATCCTGGGCGTTGCCGCGGGCGACGGCCTGCTCACCGCGGCCGAGCTGGACGAGCGCTTGGAGGCCGCACTGTCCGCCCGCACCCGCAGCGAGCTGGCTGTCTTGACCGCTGACCTGCCGCCGAGCGGGATTCAGCTGCAGGCCAAGGACCTGGTCCGGATTGACCAGCGCTTCGGCGATGTGACGCGCACCGGCCGCTGGGTTGTTCCGCGGCGGATGGAAATCCGGCTGACAGCAGGCGACGTGAAGCTCGACTTCACCGAGGCGGTGCTTACCCAGGACACCTTGCGAATCGATGTCGACCTGGGAATCGGGGGGGACCTGACCCTGGTGACCAGGCCAGGCATCGTGGTGGATACCGATGGCCTGTCGGCGAGGCTCGGCGAGGTCAAGGTCCGGCACGTCACCGACCCGCACGCGCCGGTCATCCTGCGAGTGGAACTAGTCGGCCGGGTCCGCGGTGGCGGCGTCGTAGCGCGACTTCCGCGACGGACGTTCTTGCAATGGCTGCTCCGCAAGCCTCGGCCGTATCGGTCGCGGGCCGCCTGAGGTGCGCTGATGCCCAGCTGCCGGTGGCGACGCCCGCCCTAGCGAGGCGGGCGTCACGCGCTCGCGCTTCTCACCGCCCGCGCCGCGTCTCGGCTGGCTACGCCCTCGCGGACGATCGGGATCAGCTGCTGGCCGATGTCGATGGTGTCGGCCAGCAGGTCGTAGCCGCGCAGGGAGATGATGTCCACGCCCAGGTCGCAGTAGTCGAGAATGGCCTGCGCCACGGTTTCCGGCGTGCCGACGAGCGCGTTGGAGTTGCCCGCGCCGCCAGTGACGGCCGCGGTGCGGGTCCACAGGGCTCGGTCGAACCGTTCTCCCTCCTCGGCGATGGCCAGCAGCCGCTGGGACCCGGTGTTCTCCGGGTCCTTGATGGGTCGGCGGCGGCTGAGGGTGCCGCCGCCGGCCTGGATGCGGGCCTGGATCCGCTCGACGATGCGGTGGGCCTTCTCCCACGCCATCTCGTCGGTAGGCGCGATGATCGGCCGGAACGCCGCCTGGATCCTGGGCATGTCCGTGCGCCCGGCGGCCCGCGCGGCAGCCTTGACCGATTCGATCTGCTCGGCCGTGTTCGCGAGCGGCTCGCCCCACAGGCAGTAGATGTCAGCCTCCGCGCCGCCGGCCTGGTAGGCGGCGGGCGACGATCCGCCGAATGACACCCGGGGGCGCGGCTGCTGGGCGGGGAAGATGTCGCTGACGAAGTCGGCGAACCGGTAATGCGGTCCCTCGTGGTCGAACGGTTCGCGGGAGGTCCACGCCTGCTTGACGATCGCCATGCACTCCCGGGTCCGGGCATACCGCTCGTCCTTGGTCAGGTAGTCACCCTCGCGCTGCTGCTCGTGGTCGGTGCCGCCGGTGATGAAGTGCACGGCCACCCGGCCGCTGCTGATCTGATCGATGGTGGCGAAGGTCTTAGCCGCGAAGGTGGGGTAGGAGACGTTCGGCCGGTGCGCCAGCAGCAGTTGCAGCGTCCGGGTCTTGCTGGCGACGTAGGCCGCCGCGGCGTTCGGGTCAGGCGCGCCCGATGCGTAGGCGAACAGGACCCGGTCCCATCCGTGCTCCTCATGCGCCAGCGCGAGGCGCAGCGTGTAGTCCTTATCGAAGCTTCCCCCGGTGCGGGCGCTGACCTCCGATCCGTCGTTGGTCGCGGCGATGCCTAGGAACTCCACCGGCATGAACGTCTCCTCGTCAGTTAGTCAGCGCGCTGGCGCGGTCCGCGGGCCGGGTATGTAGCCGGTCGCCGTCATCCACGCGGATGCTCCGGCCGACGGCGACGTCGGTCGCTTGCTTGCAGCCGTACCCTGCCGCCCATCTGGTAATAATAGTAAATCGATAGTATTAATGGAATTTATGCGCTGGCCTGCTTCATGCCAGCGACTGATCGGCCCGAAGGACCTCGGTAGCTGGCGGCTCACCGGCTGGATCATGGGCGCCGTCGTGTCCTACCTGCTCGTCCCCGAGAGTCTGGGGACTCGGCTGCTGCTCAAGGTCGTTATGGCGCACGGACGGCTGGTCGCGCCACTGCTGTCGGCGGGCGACCTAATCATGGCCCGGCGCCAGCTCCTGAACATGGCCCGGCTTGCCGAGCAGGCCGCCGCGCACTGACCGTTCCCCGCTGGTGGCCTCGCCCTTGAAGCGCGGGCCTTCGCTCCAGCAGTCTTCCAGCAGGGCTACGTGTGCGCGCCGGCGGTGACGGCCGGCTGCGATTCAGCCGAGAGTACCGAGGTCACTGCCGCAGGTCCGGCGGCGCCGGCCGGATCGCTCGGTTCTGCTTGTGACTGCGGCCGGGGACTCGGCGGGTAGGCGGCGGTCAGGAGCTTCATCAGTCTCGGGAACTGCGTGGTGAAGCGGCCCTCGCCCCAGCCGAGGCCGGGCTCGTTGGCTATTGCCTGGCTGAGCACTCCGACGATCAGCGTGGAGACAAGATCGATGGCCTCGCCGGAGTCTGCCTCCGGGCCGAGCTGCCCGGCCGCGACGGCGTCGGCCATCGCGGCACGTTGCAGGGCGACCATCTCCGCGCTGG